>Ga0315274_10004005_pt1 | contig 21773 bp, 10 predicted proteins | sample YL17G02_20_MG_FD_203700 | JGI IMG/M metagenome (GOLD analysis project Ga0315274, IMG submission 203700) | Sediment microbial communities from Yellowstone Lake, YNP, Wyoming, USA - YL17G02_20 | ecosystem: Environmental > Aquatic > Freshwater > Lake > Sediment | place: USA: Wyoming | collected...
TCCGAGGCGCCGGACGCCGGCGGCGCACCCAAGAACCCGCGGAAGTGAGGAAGCACCAGCGAAGCAGGCGCGTCAGGCGGTCCGAGGGCTGCCGCAGAGGAGAACCTGACTGTGGGGGAAGGAAATGCCATGAATACTTCGATGATGAGCGTGTGGGTCGTACTGACCGCGGCGCTCGCCGCCGTGTCTGTGGCGACGACGGCGCACGCCGCCACCAGCGCCTATGACGGGTCGATCATCATCAACAGCGGCGACCCGGAATACGCGGAGGGCGGCACCTGGGAGGCCGGCAAGAATGGGAACGACTACTATCGCTACCCGGCAGACAACATCGAGTCGCGCAAGACCACTTCCGCCGGCTCATGGGCCAAGTGGACGCCGAAGCTGACGGCCGGGACGTACCGCGTCTACCTGTGGCACATCGTCTGGGGCGCGGGCGGCCCGGTGACCATCGAGATCCGGCACAACGGCAAGACCGACACGCTCAAGAGGGATACCGGCGACGGGCATTCGGGCTGGAACAGCCTGGGCGACTACGACTTTGCCGCGGGTACCGATGGGTACGTGAAGGTTACGCTGGAGGGCAAGGGGACGCTGTACGCCTCCGGCGCGAAGTTTCTGCCGGCTGACAAGGTGGACAAGACCACGTTTCCGCCGTACCCGAAGCCGGACGGCTCGACGCCGCGCGCCGAGAAGGGGAACATCATCGTCTGTGGCCAGCCGCGCCTCATCCTCTACGGAGAGACACTGGAGGATGTCATGACGGACGCAGCAGATGTGCCGTACTACGGGGATCAGTTCGACAAGTGGCGCCGGCAGGGGCTGAACACGGTGGGCGCGATCATCCAGTGGAACCGTTTTGAACTCCGCAAGGACGTCTACGAGTACGCGATGATCGACGGGCTGATCGAGGCCGCCAAGGCCCGCAACATGCACCTGATTATCGTGTGGTTTGGCACCTGGCGAAACCTGCAGAGCAACTACGTCCCAAGGTATGCTTGGGACGAGAAGACCGCGTTCCCGGCGATCAAGAAGGATGGGAAGCCCGAGAATGGGGGTGTGTCGCCCTTCGCGACGACATGCGCCGAGCGGGACGGGCTGGCGCTCTCGAAACTGCTGGCACGCGCGGCCCAGAAGGATCCCGGTCACCAGGTGCTCGTTGCCGTCCAGGTCGAGAACGAGATGCCCTGCTATTGCGACTTCTCCCCGGCGGCCAACGAGCACATCGGCGAGCAGGTGCCGAAGGAGTTGCTGGAGTACCTCACGTCCATCGACACGCCGAAGCACGACCCGGCGAAGATGGGGTGGTTTACGTGGAGCCGGTACCACGGCAATGGCAGCAAGACGTCGGGGACCTGGGAGGAGGTGTTCGGCAAGCAGCCCTGGCCCACCGACGCGCGGAAGGCCATGGGCGCCTATTACACGGGCAGGTACGTCGAGATCGTGGTGCGGAAGGCGAAGGAGGCGCTCGACATCCCCATGTATGCCAACGCCTGGTGCGGCGAATCCCCATGCGATTGGGAGTACATGGACATCTTCCACATCGGTTGCCCCAGCCTGGATGGCATGGGACCGGACAACTATGGGGAAGTGCTTAACAAGTACATAAGGCCCTGGAATGCCCTCGTGCAACCGGAGTTTTCGCCGGCGGAGCACTATTTCAGGGCCCTCTCGATGGGCGCGCTGCTGGTCGGGCAGTATTGGCAAGCGGAAGTGGAACTGATGCGGACCCGTGCGACGTTTGACCTGGTGCGGGCGATGGAGCCGCTGCTGGTTCAGAAGCGCAATCCCGGCGACCTGCTTGGCTTCACTCCGGTTCTTGATAAGAAGCTCCACAAGGCCGGTTCCACATGGGAGCAGGATTATCAGGATCTTAAGGTCACGTTCACGGCCACGGTGGATCATCTGCCGGGCGAGACCGAATGGCGAGATTATCGGCTGCACACGGGCGGTCCGTTGCTGAACGGCAACGGGCTCATCATCAAGATGGGGCCGGATGACTACGTCATCACCTCCACGAAGATCGACGTGGAACTCCGCCGCGCCGACGGGTACGACATCGCCGTGGCCTCGGCGGAGCAAGGGCATTTCGAGAACGGCAAGTGGGTGAAGGAGGAGGACGCCACGGTCGAGGCCGCCGGAAAGTCGCTGAAGCTCAAGTTTCCGACGGCCAACATGCCGTATGGGCAGGTCCGACTGAAGATTGCCTCGCCTGCGCCCAAGTAGGCAAGGCCCACGACATGCGTCGCTCCGTGCCCGTCTCGGTCATGCGAACTGAAACAATGAGGATTCCGTCATGCGAAAGTGCGTGCTGGCCGTCCTGATAGCGGCGCTGTTCAGCCCTGAGCTCCTTGCGGCGGCTCGCGACGACGCGCCGAGACCGGCCGCCCTCAACATGCGGACCGGCTGGCTGGGCAACACCTTCAAGGGAGGCGACCGCAACAAGGGCCGATGGGTCCAGCTTGACATCGACGACGTCTTTGTCTTCGCCGACGGCCGCGTCGCAGCGAACTGCACCTGGGACGAGGCCGGTCGCGCCATCGGATTCTACAAGGATGGCGACGCGATCGGCAAGGTGGACGACTACACGGCCCTCACCGGGGGACCGGCGATCACGGCGGATGAGCAGTACCTGTTTGCCCTCCGCATGGAACGGAAGCTGAACGAGAGCGACCCCATGTGGTTCGGGGTGGCCCGCTACACGTTGGACGGGAAGCCTGCGAAGTGGCCGGGCGCGGAGGGCCGCGTCCGCAACGTCCTCTTCCTCCACCCGCCGTCCGACAAGGGGGGGAAGTCCCTCACCGGCGTGGCCGCACGCGGCGGCGAGGTCTTCCTCGCCGACCCCGTCAGCCGCAAGGTCAAGGTCTACGGCTCGTCAGACATGGCGCCGAAGCGGGAGTTCGGGCTGACCCCGGACACGGACACGCCCTACAAGATGGCCTTCGACAAGGCAGGCCGCCTCTGGATCTGCCAGAAGGGCGCCGACGGGACATGGCGCGTTCGGGCCTACGATGCCCCCGCCGGCGCGTATGCGAACGCGGAGATCGCGGACATCGTCGAGCCAGCGGCGATCGCGCTCGCGCCGGACGCCCGCCTCGTCGTGGCCGACAACGGCCCGCGCCAACAGGTCCGCTTCTATGCTGTGGAAGGAGCGCCTGTGCTCAAGGCCACGCTCGGCGTCGAAGGCGGCGTCTATGCCGGGCCGGTTCCCGGCCGCGTCGCGGATGACCGGTTCTGCGGCATGACGGGTGTCGGCGTGGACCAGGGGGGCAACACCTACGTCAGCTCAAACGGCCTCGGCCCCTACGCGGGGGGCAACGGCTTCGGCACGAAGCTCCAGAAGCTCGACCCGGCCGGCAAGTGCCTCTGGACACTGGAGGGGCTGGAGTTCCTCGATTCGGCGGACGTGGATGCCGGCGAAGAGACCAGCGTTTTCACCAAGGATGCGCGCTACGAAGTGGATTGGTCCCGGCCGACGGCCGAGGGCTGGCCCCATGCGGGCTGGACGCATCGGGCGTGGACGATCGACCGCTTCAAGTATCCGAACGACCCGCGCCTCCACATCCGCCAGGAGGGCGTCCGCATCATCCGCCTTACCGATGGCCGTAAGCTCCTGAGTTGCCAGTGGGATGCCCACCTCTGCGTCTACCGCTTCGATGGCGAGATCGCCGTGCCGGCGGCAGTGTTCTCCCGCAACGGCTCGAAGTCCGGCGAGTGGCCGCCCAACAACCCGTGCACCAACAAGGCCTGGATGTGGGCCGACCGCAATGGCGACGGGAACTTCCAGGCGGACGAGTTCGAGGCCATCGCGCCCGGCAACATCGACGTCATGCGGGCGTTCTTCCTCGACGACGCTGGCACGGTGTGGATCGGAGAGCAGCGCGGCACGCTTCACCGCATTCCCCTCGACGCGGGCGCCGCCAAGGGCGCGCCGTTCTACTCCGTCCGCACGCGGACGACGGCCAAGGTCCCCGACGACACCACGAACGTCCGCTTCGTCCGCTACGTCGCCGCCACCGACACGATGTACCTGGCGACCTACTCCAAGGCGAACCCGATGCAGACGTGGTATCCGATGGCGCGCGAGATCCGGCGCTACGACCGCTGGTCGACCGACCGCCGGCACGCCTGGACTGCCGCCATCCCGTACCGCTTCTCGGATAACCGGGGTCGCGACATCCAGCCGATCGCCATGGACGTGGCAGGCGACTACGTGTTCGTGGCCTATGATCTGGGCGCCGGCGACGAGCACCGGTTCGGCGAGGTCGCCATTTTCCGGGCGGCCGACGGGAGCCGCGAGGGCAGCGTCTGGGCCGGCCCGGAAGTGGGCGGGCGCATCGGGGCCATCGACTTCGGCAGCGCGGTCCACGCGCATCGGCGACCCGACGGCACGCACGTGATCCTCGTCGAGGACGATGAGTTCGCCAAGATCGTCTACTATCTGTGGAAGCCGGGCGAAGCTGCGGCGGCCCGTTGAGCAGGATGAACAGCCGGAGCTGTCATGAACACAACCATCTTTTCCGCTGTGATCCTCCTCACTGCGAAACGCGGCGCTCACCCTAATGCCCCGTTACCCCTCAAGTGATCGATAAGGCCGTTCCGGTTCTGTCCGGGCATCGGCTGTGGTGAATTGCCGGCTTGCAGCTACTTGCCCTCGGCCGGCTCGTCGGTCAGCACGATGGTGCCGAAGACGCTGGTGTCCTCGTCGATCTTCTCGTTGCCGCGCCACGCCTGGCGGCCGGCCTCTTCTTCGACCGCGAGGTCGAAGCCGTAGACGCTCTTGGCCCCGAAATCGACGGGATTGCCCTCACCGATGAAGTACGTGCTGCCCACACGGATCTCCATCACATACCCGCCCTCGATCTCGGTCGCCCTGCCTTCAATGAACCAGTCCGGTCGGCCGCGGACGTGCCGCTTGATGGGGCCGTACGGCTTACGTTCCTCGCGTGAAAGGAAGACGTGCGTGTCGTCGGCGTTGTAGATGACTTCCCGGTTATGACGGCCGTCGATGTACAGATGCACGCCGTCCTTCTTCGATTTGCCCGCGGGGCCGTCGAGCACCTTGACGGCGAGCCACAGGCTCTGGGCTTTGCCCTTCATCCGCTCCTGCTCCTCCCACACCGCGCCAAACGTGGCCTGCTTGACCGGTGCGCCGTCGACCTTAACGGACACAGGTTGGTCGGTCGTCCAGAACGGCTCCTTGAGTTGGCCGTCCAATTCCATCGCCTTGAACGGCACCTTCTTGACCCGCAGCGTTTTCGGGTCCGCCGGCCCGACCACGAGCTTCACTTGGCTCTCGGCGCTCCGGCTCCCAGCCGGGTGAGAATCCTCCACCCGCACCGTGACCGGGAATTCGCCTTCCTCGCCCGGAGTGCCGTAGAGCATTCCGCTTGGCGACAAGCGCAGGCCGTGCGGCAGCGTGCCGGCCGCGACCGACCAAGACTTGTGCCCCACGCCGCCTTCGGCCTTCAGCTCTTTGAGGATGTAGCAGTCCAACCCGACCCTGCCGAAATCCGATCTGTTGACCACCGGCGGTTTGTCGACCGCGATTTCGAGCCGCAGGGCCCGCTCGACCGTGCCATTGCCTGCCGCGACACGAATGACCAGCGGATAGTCCCCGGGCTCGCCGCCTTGGCCCGCGATCACGCCGGATTCCGAGAGGGAAAGGCCCGCAGGCAGCTTCCCTCCCGCCAGCGACCAGCGAGGCGAGCCTTGGCCGTGAAGCAGTTTCAATTCATGGCGGTAGGGCTGGCCCGCGACTGCCGGCGGGAGCCACCGGTCGCCGATGGCCAACCGCGGTTTCATGCCCGCCGGCGGATACGTGCAGAGGATGTCCCACACGATGCGGCGTAACGCCCGGGACGTTTCCGGCGCCAGGAAGATCGATGTGAAGACGCCGCTCAACGGCTTTCCCGCAGCGTCGTAGCGGACGATCTGGTCGGGATAGTCCAGCGGCGATTCGTCGTAGAGCATGGCACAGACCAGCACCAGCACCGCGTACCGCCCGATGTCGCTCAGGTGTCCGCCGTCCGAGTAGACGTCGAACCGCGTCTTCATCCCCGGGATCTCGCCGCGGTCTGCCAGGCGACCGATCTCCCGGATCAGCAGGCTGCTGGGGATGACCTTCGGTCGTGGGGCATTGGGGTGGGCCTTCGCCACGGCGTCGGCCACCTTCTCCGTCCACGTTTCCGAACGGACCTCCGGCGGATTGGCCATGTCCTGGTTGGCGTCCGGCCAGATCGTATAGAGGAGCACCTGGCACTTGGGGTTGGCCTTGTACGCCTCGGCGGCGAACAGCGGCGCAATGGCCGTGTCTTTCAGGTCTCGGTCATCTCCGGACCAGGTGTTCCAGCACAACAGGAGGATGGCGTCCCACGGTTTGTCGGGGCCGAGTTTTTCCTTCCACTTGTTCTGCTCCGGATGGTCCCAGTTCCACCACAACGGCGCGCCGAGAATGGAGATCTCGTCGTCCTTATGCTGGGGGTGCCCGGCGGTTTTGGCCAACGGATCGAGCAACCGAAACGTCTGCGAGTGGCTGTTGCCGATGTGGACGAAGCGAAGGCCGGGTTGCTTCGCCGCTTCCTGCGCTGACAGGTCTGCGCACAAGCCTGCCAGCATGGTGACCAGAGCGATCAAGTTGGGTGTTCTCATAGAATCCTCTTTCTCATGCGTCGGAATTGTGGTTCTGCCAAAACGTGTGCTTTGTGTATCCGGGTTATCTCGCGTCAGCGGTATTCGATCTCGTAGTAGATGGTCTTGTTCTCCGCCCCATCGAGTACGATCCGTCCGTCTGTGGCAGGTACGGTTCGTCCGGTGCGGCGGCCGTCGTGGTCCAGCACGTGAACCGTCGGCGTTCCCGTGCGCTTGATGCCGATCTCCGCCACCACCGGCTCGACGATGACTGGGGCCGTCCCCTTGTCCATCAGGACCCCGGCGCTGCCGAGAAATCTCTGGCCCTTGTTGCGGCAACGGGCAACGGCGAGGACCAGCAGGCGATTGGCTTGGGTTATGTCCGTCTGGTCACGATCCAAGCACGTGACGTAGACGGCCGCAAAGGGATTGCGGTGCGTGATGGTCACGGGACCGAGTTGACAGGTTCGGTCCCCGGCAAAACCCACCACGGCCTTTGTTGCCGGAGTGTCCATAGTGAAGAAGCCCTCGCGCGGGCCGGCGCCCCGCGTCCACGACAACTGGCCGGTCACCGAGTCGATCCTGTTGGCGGTGCGCAGGGCTTTCAGTTCTTCCGGGGCATCGCTGGGCTGGGGAATGTCCGTGAACTGCACGACCACCCGCCCCCGGGCCAGGGATTCCGTCGGCACCCGGTCACAATCGAAGCTCTTGACGTCGTGGGACTGCGTGGTCGTATCCTCGAAGTCGATTCCCTTGCCTTCGATGAACTGGGCAGCGCAGACCCGGCGGGTCGAAATCACCGGCGATTCCGTCACGTCGCCGCGCAGCACCTGACGGCTGATGGCCGGAAACGCCCCTATGATCGTCGGCACGAAGGCGTTCCAGACGTAGCCGTCGATGCGCTCCGGGAACCGATGGCCCGCCTGGGTGAAAATGAACGACGTGTCCCAGCCTTGCAGGCCGAAACCATAGGCGCCGAGAATGGCTGGGCCCTCGGCTCCCCACTCGTTGGGCAGGCAGTGGATCCATTCCGAGAGGCCGAAGGCGCGGCCTTGCACCTGCTGCAAGCCTGAGGACAGCGATCCCGACCCGGGACGAGCCAGCATGCTGTCGTTGTTGAAGTCGCCCAGGACGAGGTTGAACCCCGAAAGTACGCCCCCGAAGTAGTTGTGCCGGTCGATGATGTCCCCCAACGCGTCGGAGCGGAGATTGTAGTAATGGCTGAACATGCGCCCGGCCTGCCAGTTGGAGCACTCGGTCATGCCTTGGTAGCCGGCCTTCCGAACGGCCGCCGTCCAGGTGGAGTAAAACTCGTCCTGAATCTGGGTCAGGAACGCCATGTGATCCAGGAAACGACGCGCGTAGGGCTTCTGCGAACCGGCCATCTGCGCCGGGTCCCAGAACCAGGGGCTGCCGCCGGGGAAGATGTTCCGTTTGTCAAGGTGCTCGTCGGGATAGGCGTCATAGGCGCCCTTGAGTGCCGCTTCGCCCCATGCCTTGACCAAGGCTTCATGGCTGCCGTACTTCTGTTTCAGCCAGTCGCTGAACCGCTCGGCCATCAACCGCTTGTAGGTCGGCTTCTTGGCGATGGCCGGCATGTTCGAGTAGAACAGAACGGTCTGCTCGTTGATGCACTCGACGTAGGCCAGCGCCGGGTCGTCCTTGTACGCCAGGCCCGTGTAGGGGTTGACGTGATTCAGCAGGAGGCAGATCTGTTCGATGAGCAGCCTCTGCATCTTCGGCGAGGCCCAGATCAAGTCCCCCGCCACTCCCTCGATGTCCTGGCCCGATCCGTGGACGATCTCGTCCCACGATTCCACGCGGTCCCGTTCCTCGACGCCCACCGTGAAGGGATAGTTGGGGGAAAACGCGTAGTACACTCCGCGTTTCCGCAGTTCGGCGGTGTAACTGTCGAGATTGTCCAACTTGGCCGGATCGAACCTGAGGCACGACTCGCGGGACCTCATCCCCGCCCACGTGCATGAGCCGGTCATCTTGTGGAGGCGGACGCAGTTGATGCCGTACTTGGCGAACCAAGCGGCTCGGCGCGCTCCTTCCGGTTTCTCAGGGAAATTCTCGATATAATTGCTGTTGATCCCCCAGAGACGGATCGGCCGGTCGCCGCGCATCAGCTTTCCGTCGCGATGGACGATGCGGTCCGCCGGCCCTTTCACCGGGTCCAGCCACTTCTGCATGCCGATGACCGATTCGTCGCCTTCGACGTCCTGCTTGGGCTGCCACGGGAACCACTTCTCGATGCCCGGTTCATCCGGCAGTTCCGCTGGCGTCGCGCACCACTGGTAATCGGCCGGAAGCTCGATCGACATCGTCAGGTTTCGCGTCTGTCCGGCCGAGAACTTGCCCTGGCCCAACAGCAACTGGATGCCCGCGCCACCCCGGAGGTCGATGCCGGGGTCCATGCGCAGTGCCGTGGTCCCCTCGCGGTTGGTGATCACCACCGCGGTCGCGGCCTTGGCCGTCGCACCGGCCGCCATGGGATAGTCGAAAGATGCCTGGCCGGCAGGGCTGCTGATCTGCACGCGGTCTTTCCCTCGGAACGAAGCGCCCCAGTCAGCGCTCACGGCAATCACGTTCGGCGAGAACTCGCGCAACGCCGTCAACTCATAGGCCACGTTGATCCGGCGCGGCCCGGCGGGAGTGATGCGCACGGCGAATCGCACCGGATCGCTTCCGACCTGGCATTCATGGACGGCGGACAGCGAGTCACCGTCCTTCGCCAGTTTGCCGGGCAGCCAGTACCAACTGCTACCCCAGGCCGTCGGCCTGAGCCTCAGAAACACGCCTTTTGAATCCACGATCAGTACCCCGTTCTCGGACGGCACGGCGCGCAGTGCCGCCTCTGCTCCCGCCGCGGGCCGGCAGACGCAGCACACCAACAAGGCCGCCGTCAGAGCGAGAGCTCGGTGCCGGTTCGTCATCTCAACTTCTCCTTTTCCTGAGGGGTGCTCCGCGGCCCGCAGTGCGGTAGCGGCTTGCCGAACTCGTACGGTCCGATATCGGGTCCGGCGCCCGTGAAGTCATCATTGACGTTGGGAAGGATGCAGGCCTTGTCGATCAGCGGGCTCTCTCGCCCCAGAGCAACGCCGGGCGCAACCATCCCCCCTTGATCGACGAGGAAGCCGTGTCTTTCATGGCCAGTCCGTTCTCGGAATTCCTCGAAGGATTTGGTCATGACCTGCACGGTCGGAGAGTAGTAGCGCCAGCTCGCCCCATTCCTGTAGGCGTTGTAGTCGAAGCGGGTCAAGGGCGAATGCGTGCCGAAATTGACGCCGTCGACCACATTATTCATGAACACCATCTGGCCGGTCATTACGCCGGGGTCCTTCACATCTCCAGCCGTTATGGGAGTGTTCCGAAAGCTGCTCGCGATTCCCGTCGTATTGTGGTAAGCCGCGACTCCGTCGCTGCCTGCGACCATCTTTGCCGGCCCGCCGAAGTTGCGGATGAAATAGACGGGTCCCCCGAGGATCGGCTGCGCGGTGATGTGAAACCGATTCCGCAAGAACCGCACGTTCCGGGTCGAGGAGTCTGCTTCGCAGGCGTCGTCGGCATATCCTCCCGGCCAGACCCCCGAGACATTGTTGTAGCAGTCGATGGCGTAGCCATGGATGCCGTAATTGTCCCAGAATCCCTCCACCGAGTTGTAGCACACCACATGGCCGGAGCCGAGGAGGCAAATGCCGTCGCCGCACTCAGGCTCGATGATCTCGCCCCCCAGTCTCGGGTCCATCCGGCTGCCGTCGCCTTTCTTGGGGCTCCAGCCGTGAATCTCGTTGTCCGCGATATAGAAATCGCGGGGCGCCCTGAAGCCGGGGTTCCTGGATACCGCGTAGTCTTCCTGAAACACCGTTCCGTCGCCGCTCGGCTCGGCTTCGCCTCGAATCCCGTAGCCTACGTTCTCGAACTTGCAGCGCTTGACGGTCAGTCCCCGGCACCCGCCCAGCGGATTGCACGCCCGGATCGCGATCCTGGCATTGCGGAAGGTCAACCCCTCCAGGTAGACGTAGTCTGCCGCCGTGACGTCGAACAACGCTTCGCAGCCGCCCCCGTCGAAGATGGCCTCTCCGTCTCCTGCCGCCTTCAGGACGATCGGGCGCTCTGCCGTGCCGTCCGCGACGCAGTAGAATGTTCCATCGAACCAGACCCGTACGCCGCCTGCCGCGCGGTAGTTGTTTCGTATTCCCTTGTAGATCCCCGCGTGGATCAGAAAGATGTCGCCGGGTTGCGGCATCTTGCCGCCCGGACGGACGCCGCCCCACGATCCCGTTATCCCGTTACAGTTCGGTTGCTCCCTCTTGCCTTGATACTCGTATGGATAAACGTGAAGTACGCGACCATCCTTGGCCGGCACGGGCTCAGGTCGGGTGCGGACCGTGATCGTGCGAACGGCCTCGCCTTTGACGCCATCGGGATCGCCGAGGCTCAAACGGCACTCGTACTCCGTCCCCGGATCGAGATCGAAGATGCTGCCGGCAAAGGCGTTGGGCATCCGTTTGGGCGCCACCATCCCCCCGTCGCCTACCAACTGCCCGTGTGTTCTCCATAGATCCAGTCCTTTCCGCCAAGCCTGGTCGCCCTTCCTGCGAAACTCGGTGCTCACGACGGCGTTATGATTGTCGTCGCCTTCTACAGGCCAGAAGAAGCCCAGACAGATCAGCGTGGGCGGATCGACGGCCAGTTCGCCCGGCGTGACGGCGTTGCCTGGCGCCGGCGTCTGCGCAGTTGCCACACATAGGGTGATGCAGCCTCCGATCATCGCCGTCAGGAATAGTCTTGTCATGGTGCCCACAGTGTGTTCTCCCACGTCAAAGCCACTTGTCAGGTTGCTGTCTTGCCCCCTTGCATATTCATCCATGCCGCAGCGCCAAGATGTCATTTAGGCTGTTCCTGGTTCTCGTTCTCGAAGCAGTAGACTACCCCTTCTGAGTTGGGAGAGAAGTACAGCCGGCCATAGGCCGGGGCTGGCGACGGACAAGCGCGCCCAAGAAAAGGCTGCTGCCAGACGATCTCTGAAACCGTCACGCCGTTCTCGTCAGCGTGTGCGACTTCTCTTCGCGCCACCAGGGCGTGGCCCTGCGCCCTCACGTGACCATACCATAGGCCGTTGATGAACACCGGATAGAGGCACCCGTCCGAATAGACCACGCCGCGCTTGCCCTGACTCTCGATGTAGGCGTCGCTCAATGGTTGGAAGAAATAGCACCCCTGATAGGCCGTCTTGTTCATCCCAGGGCCATCCCAGAGCCATTTCCCCTTGCTTGGGTCAAGCGCATGGCCGCCTTTTGTGTCAAAGACCAGCAGCGTGTTCTTCCGGTACATCATGCGGGTCTGGTGGTCAATGCTGTAGTCCCTGTTGCTCCAGATCAGCGTGCCCGTCTCAGGATCAACGGCCATGGTGGCGCCTGTCTTCCGGGGATAGCTTGTACCATATTGCCAGAAATCGTGGCCTTTCGTGACCGACACGAAGACTCGACCGTCACCATACGCAACGCTGAACCGCATCCACGCGCCGAAGTCCGGATACAGAAGATCGTCATAGGTTTTTCCCCACACGGGCTGACCGGTATCCAGGGACAGGGCCGAGACACTCAGCTTGCCCTCCTTCAGCATGGGGATGAACACCTTACTTTTCACTACTACCAGCCCATCCGACGGGTGATGATAGGCAAAGACCATCGGCTTGTGCCACAGCACGTTGCCGGTCTTGGCATCATGGCACCACAACCCCAGCGACTCCTGTCTTGGCACATACGTCGAAGCGCATCGAAAGATCAGCAGTTTCCCTTCCGCGTAGGTGGGGCTCGGGATGGATTCCGGCCCCAGGTGACTGTAGCGCCATACGATCCGCCCGGTATCCGCGTCGAGCGCGTGAACCTCCCCCAATCGATTGGCCATAAACACTAAGCCGTCCGCCACAATGACGGGGCCCTTGGTCGTGCTCCAGATCCGCGTCTTCCACTTGATGCGCAGTGGCGGTTTCAGCGTGGTATCAGAAGACACCCAGCCATGGCCCATGTCGCCCCCGATCGTCGGCCACTCAAGATTGTTGGCGCGCGTGGGTTGCTGCGGCGCGGGTTCAGACGGAACACGCGCGGTAACCACAGACTGTTCCTGGCCTTTTCCCAGGACATACAGGGTGCCGTCTTCGCCGCCGAAGAACACACGGCTGTCCGCGACGGCCGGCGAAGAAGAGACCGCGCCGTTGGGCTTGCCGGCGCCACCGGTCTTGTAGGTCCATACCGGTTTGTTTCCTTCTTTCTCCTTGAGTTTGGGATCCAGGAGCAAGAAATACACGTTTCCATCCTCACTACCGATAACCATCTGGTCGCGGGTCAACGCGGGCGAGGAATTGTAGCCGCCGCCAAAGAGGCTCGATGTCGCGGTATCCACCCGCCATAATTCCCTGCCGTTCAAGTCGTAGCAGATATCGCCGTGGAACAGGCGTTCACCGTGGATTGACGGCACCGCCCGCGTGTTGTTCTGCCCATCGAAGTCGCCGGAATTCCACTCATTGAAGCCGTAACGGCGAATCCATACCGACTTGGAATCATCCAATGCGAGAACATACCGCTCAGCGCCCTCCGACATGTACCCTCCCAAGGCTACTCGTCCCCAGGGGCCATAGACAGGCCCGCAATGCGCGTGCCATAGCTGCAGCCCGCTCAGCATCTTGACAGACTTGCCTTCGTCCAGCAGATACTGCAAATCATGGTTCTGTCCTCCGCCGCACACAACAATTCTGTCGCCACGCACCGCAAACTCCACGATGCTCCGAGTTCCTATGGTGTGTGTCCAGATCACGGCGCCTTCGGGATTGATCTTCACCAGCTTCCCGTCGAAGGTCGTGAAGTAGATTCCGTTCTCCGTGATTGCGGGCGCCGTGATCACGCCGCCCTCGCCCGGCACCTTCTTCAGGACACGGCCGTCCCTGGCGTCGAGGACCGCCAGATAGCCGGCGCTGGACCCGATGTACACCTTGCCGTCCTTGACCGCCGGAGACGAGTGATTGGCCACACCCTCGAGCTTCGCCAGCCAGACAACCTTGTTTTGCGTATAGTCAAAGCACACCACGTTGCCTGCCGCGTCCTGGACAAAGACCTTCCCGCCCGCCACCGCCGGGGAAGCGTAGATTGGATGCGGCAACTTCACCGCCGCAACACGGTTCAATGGGAAATCCAGGGATTCCTCAGGCGCATCGCCGCTGCGGTGTGAATTCCGCTTGAACTGCGGCCATGAGCCCTTCACGTCGGCTGGTACCTCGGGCGATTTGGGGGGGCCCCACGTGAAGGCCTCGAACGAATCGATCCTCTGCGGTCCGGCGGCACAGGAAATCAAACCGAATCCCGTGATCGGCCCCGGCGGCAACTTGCACCATTCGAGGCCGCCCCAACGCGTGTTGCCTCGCTGTAGACTGTCCCCATCCAGCTTCCATTCGGACCACCGCACATTGCCGTCAATCCAGCATGTCTTTTCCTCCCATTGGCCGTCAGGCTCAATCGGCGCGTGGTAACCCAGATTGCCTTCATACCACGTGGTTCCGATCCGAAACGCAGGTCTGAGGGGCGTGGCTGAAGGGACCTTGTCTGTTCCGCCCTTTTCGAAGCACTGGCGCCAGCGGAAGCCAACGACTGCCCCCTGCGGAGGATTAATGTCCTTTTCCGCGGTCCAGTAGAGCAGCGTCTGGCCCGGTTCACCGGGCTTCACCAGCAGATGGCCCGGCTTCTCCTGCCGATCGCCGCCCGATGGCGGGGCCGCCGGACTTCCCGTTGGCGCCCCTTCTTCCGCGACAACGGACACCTCCGGCGCCTGTTTCCCTGTCCACGCAACCCGCCAGCCCGCTGCTGTGATATTCTGCCCTCCGGGGAAATCCTCCCGGTAGATCACCTTGTCATCCTGCGCCGCCACGGCCATGGACAGAGCAGCACAGCACCCGATCATCGTCATCAGGAATGGTTTCTTCATGGTGCTCAACTGTGCCGGCTTGATCGACGACAGCTTGCTCATACTCGTGCCTCCGGAAGCGTCACCGCCACCGCCGAGGAGCGATGGACGATCCGTTGCGTCGGTCTTGCGGCCCCTTCGGCAATCCCCTGGGAGAAGCACGCCATCAGTATTGCCGCACAGGAGATTGGACTCAGGTTCATGCCTTATCCTCCACAGCATTTCTCCGTCTACTCCCGTTCCGTGTTCATCCAGCCGGCGATCCGACCGTCCGGGAAGTGTCTGGCTCGAAACAGTAGACCACGCCCTCGCCGTTGCCCACGACATACATTCGGCCGTAGGCCGGCGTAGGCGTGGGGCACACGTGGCAGGGGAGCCGGTAGTGCCAGACTTCCTTTCCGGTCGCCGGGTCGAGGACCCCGCTGTAGTTGCTGATCGGGAGGCGGTGGCCGTACACCAGTCCGTTGGCCCAGACCGGGATGCTGCACGTGTAAATGCCGAACGTCCCCGCCATGCCCTTGCTGTCCAGGAGCTGGTCGGAGAGCGGTTGGCCCTGGTAGCTGCCATAGGCCGGCGAGTTCGCCACCCGCTCGATGGGTACGGTCCACAGCACGGCGCCCGTGCTGGGGTCGTGGGCACTGCAACCATGCGCGCCGAACACCGCCAGAATCCCCTTGCGGAACTTCAGTCCGCTCCGGTTGTGGCGGATATGCTCGCGATCCTCCCAAAGCACGGCGCCGTCCCGGGGGTCCAAGGCTAACGTGATGCCCCTGCCGGCCATCATCTTGGACTGGTCCCCGCCCCAGGCCGTCGCTGGTCGCTTCGGGTCTTTCTCCGCCGAAGCATTGACCGACGCAGACACATACCACCGACCGTCTCCGGCAACGGCGCCCCAGGTCATCGGAAACCACCCGGCGTTCCGCTTCGCGAGAACGTCGGGGATCTCCCGAACCCACTGGTCCTTCCCCGTGTCGATGTCGATGGCGGTGATGCGCAGGGCGGTGTCCTTGACTTGCTCACAAACGAGGGTCTGGCGCCCGAACACCGGCACTCCCGGCAACTGCATCTGCTCTTGATCCTCGATCCGGATCGCGCGACGCCACAACCGGACCCCGGCACCGGCATCGTAACACCAAAGTCCTTGATTGGGGCCATTGGACCTCGAGGTGATGACCTTGCCGTCGATGAAACTGGACGGATTGTAGGATTCCCCGTACGGCATGAACTGCGACCAGAGGATGCGACCGGAGTCGGCGTCCAGGGCGATGAGATTGCCGAAGCGGGTCGTGGCGTACACGCGGCCGTCCGCTACGATCACCGGCGCTTTGAAGACACCCCAGACCCTGGTCTTCCAGCGGATGCGGAACGGCGGCTTGACGGTGGTGTCGGTCGAGACATGGCTGAATCCGAGGTCCCCTCCCAAGGTTGGCCATTCGCCGCCGGGCAGCCGGCGTGGGGGTCCAGGCTGCTTGACCTTGGCGGCCGGCAGCACATCCACTGGCGCCGTTTCCTCGCCGGGGCCCAGTCCGAGAAACGTGCCGTCGAGACAACCGACGAAGACCGTCTTGTTGGCAATTGCCGGCGACGACAGGATACCGGCATTGGCCCCGGTTGTCCCGACACGTTCCGTGTCATAGACCCAGGCGGGCTCGCGCGTCGGCGCGGGCTTGTCCTCGCCCGTGCCGAGCGAGGAAGCCAATGCCCCGTCCCCGGCAATCTTCGTGAAGTATACGCGGCCGTCCTGGCCGCCCACCACCTGGTGATCCTTGGCCAGGGACGGGCCGCCGTGGAACGAGCCGCAGTGCCGCAGCGGCTCGGCCGCGTACCAGACGACGCGCGAAGCGTCCTGCAGGAAACATGCCCGGCCCGTATACAGAAAACCGTCCCGCGCCGCCGGGACACCGCGGCTGTCGGATCGCAGGCTCATGATGCCCTGCCACGCTGACCCGGGCACGGCGACGGGGGCGCCCTTGCTCTCGCGTGATCTCGCCAGATCGATGATGACCAGTTGCGACGCCTCGCTGTCGAAGTGCTGATAGGCGAGCTTCGTGTCGGTGAACCAGACCGGACCGGAGGTCGCCACGCCGGTGGCACCTGCCAACTCGGCCACGGCTCTGTCGCCCTCGTCCCGGACCACGAGGAGCCGGGCGTTGGGCATGTTGACGGCCCACGCCACCTCCTTCTCAACAGGACCGAGCCCCTCTTTCTCCTGCACCGGCCCGGAGAAGAACAGGATGCGGCCGCCGCGCACCGCGATCTCCTGGTGCGACGTCCAGCCGCCCTTGAACGTCCAGACCAGCTTGCCGTCGAGGGAGGTCCTGTAAAGCATGCCATCGAAGCTGGGGAAGTACACTGCATCCTGCGTGACCGCCGGGGCCGCCACTACGCCGCCTGGGATGTCCAGCTTCCTGAGCACCTTGCCGGTGTCCGCGTCCACGACGAAGAAGGCACCATCGTCGTTGCCGACGTACACCTTCCCCCCGGCGACCGCGGGCGAAGAGGAGTTGTTGCGTCCGCCCAGCGGCGTGACCCACAGAGATTTGTTCCCGGCGACGTCAATGCAGGCGAGGTTGCCCCAGGCGTCCTGAACGTAGGCGCGGCCCGCGACCACGGCGGCAGAGGCGTAGATCGGCGAGGGGAAACGAACGGCGACCGTGCGTTTCAGCGGCAGTGCCAGCGTCTCGTCCGGCGCGTCGCCCGTCCGGGCCGCGTCGCGCTTGAACTGCGGCCAGTCGCCAGCCACGCCTGGCCCCGCCATGAGTAGCAGCAGAGACCCTATCGCGGCAATCCCCGCAAGAAGCTGAACGGAACGAGTCAGGATCGGGGTCGTGCGGCGTCGGTCACGCGCGGGCCTGGTCATGGGATCTTGTCCTCGTCGTTCCTGGCGGCGCTTCGCCAGACCTGGCAGCGCTCCTCCCCGTTGCCGCCCATCACGGCCACGTCGAAACCGGAGACGCCCTTTGCCTGAAGCCCTGCGTGGCGTACTGGCCGGAGCCCGTTGGCGCGAGGGTTCGCCGCACGGTCACGGCGTGCTCCCTGGCGCAGGTGCTCAACCGATCCGGTATATCCCGGGCCAGTCCGGGGCCAGCAGGAACGGGCCGTCCAGCAATGTCTTCGGGAAGTCCTCGACCATCGGGAACTCGGCGAAGGGCACAATCCTCTCCTCGTAGGCCATGACCAAGTGGGCGTGCGGGGCCCAGGCCCAGTGCAAGTTGATCGTGAGGTTGCGCTGGGGGTGGCTTTTCGCGTACTCCAGCATCCGTACCGCGTTGGTGACGCCCGGCGCGATGCAGGCGTCCGTCGAGCACTGGTTGACGGCGCCCGCCTCGACCCACCGTTTCATCACCTCGAAAGGCGTGCCGTCGCCGATGGGCGAGCCCGGTCCCTCCGCCTGGATCTTCAGTTTCGCCCCGCAAGTCATCAGTTCCACGTATTTCGGAATCTGCTTCTCGAACGGCACCGGCGGCAAGGGGCCTTCGATCCACGCATAGCCCAATTCGTCCATCACCTTGAGGATTTCCTTTGCCTCGTCCACCGAGTTGGTGGCCGATTCCGCGGAGCCGGGATAGGGGTCCCAGGCCAGGATCGGTTCCTGCCCGACCGCCTGGCGCACTGCCTGGAGCGTCTCGAGGACCTGCTTGAAGGAAATGCTCTCCGGCGTGCCCATGGCGCCGGGGAAATGCAGCTTGGTCGCCTTCAGCCCGGTGCCCTGGAGGTACCGGGCCACCGTGGTTGCGTACTTGTCGGGCGAGAAATCCGGCTGCGTCCCCCGCACGTCGCCGTAGCGAAGGATCTTCGTCTTCTTCGTCCCCAGGAGGGCGTGCAGGGGTTTGTTCTGCATCCGTGCGTGGAGGTCCCAGCAGGCAATGTCAAACGTGGCAAGTTGACCGAAAGGGATGCGAGCGGCCGCCATCGCATCGTGCAGTCCCCCGTGGTCTAAGAGGTCCGTCTTCCGGCCGATCTCCTCCACGGCCTTGAGGTCCTTGCAGCTTCCGACGAGGCGCGACACGCCGAACGCGCCATTGGAGGCGGTCACCTTCATGAACTGCTTGTACCGATCCGGCAGACCCGGATACTCGACCACCTCCCATGACTTGAGGCTCAGCGGCTCCTGCGGTTCGCGCTCCGCCCCATCAAGGAGACGTCGGCCGAAGAGCGAGGCGGCCAGTGCCGCGCCCGAGGCCACGAGGAATCCTGCGCGGTTCATACGTGCTCCTTTCCCTTGATCGCCGCGCGGCCAACACCGTTCGGGTCGTCGCTCGATCAACCCTCGAGGGAGGCGAACACCGCTAGTTCGTAGACGGTGTACCCGCCCCAGGTCGTGCCCGGCTCCGTGCACAAGAGCCGCACATGGCGCGCCTTGACCGCATCGAAGCGGATGAGGTCCGAGTCGCCGTGCCACTCCGCCTTTCTCTCGGTGCGGTACACATCCTTCCACTGGTTCCCGTCCGTCGAGACCTGGATGCGGAACGCGCGTGCGTAGGCCTTCCACCAAGACACCAGGACGCCAGCCACCGTCTGTTCGGACCCCAGGTCCACCGCGAGCCACTGCTCGCCCTTCTTGTCGCCGGCCCATGCGGTGAAAAGATCGCCGTCGACGGCGCAGGCGGCGTTCTTGGCATCGGACGAAGCTTGGACGGGGCGGCCCTTCGCCAGGTTCCTGAGGCCCACCGTCACGCGGGCGATATTCGAGCAGGACGCTTTCCCCTCGGCGTCGCGCGCCACGGCCACCACGTTGTGGAATCCTTGTGGCGCACCCGCCCACGCCCGTGCATAGTCGCCGTCCGACGCGGCTTGGCCTTCCCCCAACCGCGCGGCCTTGGCCAGGGCTTCCACAGTGGCCGCTTCGTCGCGCAGGTCCCAGTTCAGCCACGGGCCTGGGAGGAGGAAGAACTCGACGCTCTTCAGGTTGCCGTTGCGGTCCGTCGCGTGGGCCTTGAGCTCGAGCGTCTTGCCCTCGACTTGGGCGCCGTCCGCGGGCTGGACCAGGCGGACGTCCGGCGCGATGTTGTGCGATCCGAGCGCCGGGAGTTCGTCCAGCGTGACGACATGCTCGTGGCCGTAGGTCTTGCGGACCCACTCCGGCGGGTTGCCATCGCCGCCCACGAACCACGGCAAGGCGTAGAGCCACGGCGGCCCCTTCGTCGCGAGCAGGTCCGGGTCGGGGATGGCCGACCCTTCGCACAGGGCCAGCATCTTGCCCGGCGCCACATGCTCCATGAGGTCGTATGCCTTGCCGTACGCGTCTTCGGTGAAGGGACCCCAGCCATAGTAGGAGTTCGGGTAGATGTCGATGCCCGCGATGTCCACGTAGGCGTCCCCCGGGTAGAACCGCTTCCGGTAGGCCACCTCTTCGTCGGCAGACGCCTTCCGGTCAAGCGAGCCGGCGTGGAGGCCGGCGCTGTAGACCCAGATGAGGTTGTGCAGCTTGCGCTCCTTGACGAAGTAGTCGAACATCATCCGCCACAGGGCCGCCGTGTTCTCGGGCTGCTTGGCGTCCGTCCACCAGGACCACCCTCCGTCGATCTCGTGGAGGGGGCGCCACAGAACCGGCACGCGGTTCTTGGCCAGGGGTTCCAGGTAATCGGCCGTCCGCCGCAGGTCCTCCTGAGCCGCCTGGTGCTCCTCGGTGCCGGGCGTGACGACGCGGCCCATGTCGATGTCGCCGGTGGGGCTCTTGCCCTTCCAGGCCGAGCCTCGCGGGTCGCCCGGCTTGCTCCAGTGCCATTGCATCGTGACGATGCCGCCCCTGTCCTGCCACCACCGTCGGCTTGAATCGAAGTACCCCTGGAGCACCTGGCGGTAGCTCGGGCCCCATGTGGGCGAGTTCCAGCCGGTTGCGTCATAGGCGCCGATGGCCGGTGCGCGGCCGGAGATCTCGAACACCGGCCGCCAACCCGCGCCCCCCCAGTTCGATATCCCGGACACCGTCTTCTTGCCGTGGACCGATTCCAGGTAGCCCAGCACCTTGCGCCCCTCGGGGATCAACTCCGGGTCAACCGGCTGGGCCGCCTGGGCGGCGGCCGCGGCGGCAACGATCAGGCCGAGAAGACCTCCGCTGAGGCACATTCGTTCGCTGTGCATGCGGCACCCTCCACCTCAAGCGGTCCGGCCCTGCATGGGCGAGCAGGACCTGCTACGGTCATTCCGCCGCTGCTTCAACGATCCGCAGGGCGCCCGCCGGGACATCCAGCGCAAAGCCTTGTTGGCTGACGGCCAACCAGGGCCTGCCGCCCAGCGGTCTTCGGGGCGCAACCACGGTCAGCCCATCGGGCCGGCGGCACTCGCATCAGTCTGTCTCCTGTACTTGAGTCTGCTCATCCCGCGAAGTCGGCGAGAAGGCGTCGGGCATAGTCGCAACTCCTGCGGTGGGCTTCGGTGGGGCTCAGCGCCTTGGGCGTGGCCTGCTCGATGGCCTGCTCGAGCACCGCGTGCGGCTTGACGCCGAGGCCCAGCAGGTGCTTCGCGATCCGCGCGTAGTCGATGTCCCCTTCGCCGAAGGTCTCTGTCCGGACGCTGTTGACCGACTGCCGCAGGTGCAGCTCGCTCACCCGCGCGCCGTACAGCCTGACGATGTCGTAGACGGCGACCGCCGAGTTCCCCGAGCCACGGAAGATCCAGTGGGAGTCCAGGCAGAGCGTCACCTGCTTGGGTTCGGTGGCGACCATCATGTGGTGAAACTCGCGGGCCGCATGGCGGAGTTCCGCGTCGTGATTGTGGTAGGCGAGGACGAGTCCAAGGTCCGCGAGCCGCCGGCCAAGTCGGTCAAGTGCCGCCGCCTGGGTTTCGAGTTGCGCGTCGTCCTTGCTCTCGGTCCCGCCCCACCGGATCGGGTTGGGGTTGGTGACGATGATTCGCGTGCCGACCTGCTTCGCCTTCTCGGCGATGGCCAGGACACCAACCGTGCTCTTCTCGGCCTGCTCGCGGTCGTGAAGCGTGCTGTTGACGTACAGCGATCGCATCTCCAGGCCGTGCTTCCGGAGCAGCGGGGCGAGGCGCTCGACATCCTCAGGCGAGTTGGCGATAGGCTCATAGCCGTTCAGGCCGCTGGCCGCAACCTCGCGCAGGCCCGCATCGAGGTCCTTCTCGAAGGTGCGCCCGTCCCGGCCGTAGAACGTGCTCCACGGGTACTGATTCGTCGCCAGATGCAGCATGGGCTTCTCCTCTCTCGCTCCGGCCCG
>Ga0315274_10004007_pt1 | contig 21769 bp, 25 predicted proteins | sample YL17G02_20_MG_FD_203700 | JGI IMG/M metagenome (GOLD analysis project Ga0315274, IMG submission 203700) | Sediment microbial communities from Yellowstone Lake, YNP, Wyoming, USA - YL17G02_20 | ecosystem: Environmental > Aquatic > Freshwater > Lake > Sediment | place: USA: Wyoming | collected...
TGAATGAGTTCGTTTGTTAATCTAATATATCATTGTTTATATATATTCTATCATATCTTACTCAACTTGTGGGTAAAGATTAGTTTGTTAAGGGGGAATAAGTCAAGTCATCATCAAATTCCCCCTTAAAAAAGGGGGACACAGGGGGTTGTGAAAAACGTTAAATCACTATGTCAAAATGGCATTTTTTAACGATTACTTATTTAAAATTAGTTTATTTTGGTTTGATACTCTCTCTTATATGTATAACGAGGCGGGATAGCAAAAATGTGAATAAATATCTAAAGTTTTCCTCACGTTGTACCGATATATAAAGGAAGGTTTATTATGTGGTTAAGCTACCGTTGCAGATTTTAATGTCTCTGTGTTTATATTCAAAATTAAATGATATAATAATATAAGGAGTGTGTATTTTGAATAATATAACGCCAAATATCGAACAGTTAATAGATACTGTAATTATGCCTGCTTACATACAATATTCTGGTGTGCAAAGCTATATAAACATTTTAGAGGATACTGTCAAATCCCTTAACGATGAAGTCAGTAAACTGCGAATCGCTCTGAATGAAGCACAAATCAGATTGTCCGAACTAGAGCAGGGGGAAAGTAAAGATCACGCTTTGCTACTAACCCAGTATCCATAATCATCTATGCCCTAATTTTCGGTAATATTTTCACCCATTCCCAAAACTTGTATATAATACTTGCATTCAACATAAATTATATGCTTTTACATGTTGCTCCTTATTAAGCTTTACGGGAAAGCGTGTTGAGAAGATCGATATCTTGATTGATATTAAAACGTGGTAACTTGAATGATCCTATATCCATCCTAAAATATTCGGCATTTACTTTTTCATAAACTTCCATAGTCCCGAGATCCTGCCATTCACCGTCTATATAGTAAGTTTCAACTTTTCGGTTCTGGTCTATAAGTGCTTGTATAAGATCCGTCATGTTAAAGAATGTCTCCCTGGGTATTATATCTAAAGCAGAAGGAGAAACGACATATACTCCGGCGTTTATCAGGAATTTCAACTCAGGCTTCTCGTTGATTGACGTGATCATATTGTCCTGCATGTCTATAACCCCATACGGTACTTTATAACTATAACCAGTAGTTGCAACCGTCAGTTCCGCTGATTTATCAAGGTGCATCTGATACATTGCGCCGAAATTCAGATCGGTTAGCAGATCACCATTCATTGTAAGGAATGGTTGATTATCGAGTAAATGCTCGGCTAATTTTACAGGGGCAGCAGTTCCACAGGGTTTCTCTTCCTGGCAATAGATGATGTTTACATTCAAACCGTTTCCATCACGGAAATAAGCTTCGATAAGTTCCGCCTTATATCCTGTATTCAGGATAATATCTGTAAAACCGTGATCTCGCAGTCGTTCTATTATTATCTCAAGGATTGGCTTTGTACCAACAGGAAGAAGGGGTTTGGGTATTACATAGCTTAGAGGCCTTAATCTTGCCCCTTCACCGCCAGCAAGAATTACTGCTTTCACTGCGCATTACTCCCTTCAAAGGTTTAAGTATACCCGGAAAAATTTGATTGTTTGTTCTAAACCGTTATCCAGAGGAACTTCAGGCTTCCATCCAAGCAGATTCTTTGCTTTTGTTATATCTGCTACTAATTGGTCTATGTGATGATCTTGTAAACGGATACGTGTTGCGTCAAATGTTATTTTGGCATCACTACCAATTAAGCTTATTATCTTATCTGATAGCTCCACTATTGAAATTCCCTGTCCAGAACCAAGATTTATAGCTTCTCCTGTTGATTCGGGTATTTCAGCCATCTTTATAAGTCCTGCAACAACGTCATCAACGTAGATAAAATCTCTTATTGCGTGCATATTCCCAAGGAGCAATTCTGGTTCTGTAAGTCCTTGTACGATAATTGTTGGAATGACAGCGTCTTTTGACTGCATAGGCCCATAAGCATTAAACAGCCTTGCTATCGCCACTGGCAACTTAAAGGACGAATAATATCCCTCAACAAGCTTCTCAGCAGATATATCACTGCTGATATGTGGAGATAGCGATTTGAGGGGACATTCTTCATTAATTGGCACGTCTTTTACTTTACCATATACCTCCGCAGTAGATACATGAACAAACTTTTCCACTCTGTATTGACTCGCAGAACTTAGTACATTAAATGTGCCGATAACGGTCGTTTCCAGATACTCTCGAGCGTTAATATTTGATGGAATCATATCACGTATACCAAAATGGAACACTACGTTTGTATCTTTTACTGCATAATCAACAGCTTCTGGGTTTGTTAAGTTCCCATTAATCACCTGAATTTTATTCTTAATATATGCAGGCAGCTTATCCAGCAAACCCAGGTCATTGCAATAATCATATCGTATAAATGCTCTCACATTACCGCCTAATCTAACTAACTGCTCTGCCAGATTGACAGCTACAAAATGAGTAGCACCTGTTATTAATATATTTTTCTGCCATTCAAACATTATAAATGCCCACTTTATATCTATCGAGGAACTTTGAGACCCATCTGATGGTCCTATTTAAACCTTCATCTAATGATATTTTAGGCTCCCATCCCATTAGCTTCCTGGCTTTGGTATTATCAGCAACCAGCCTTTTAATCTCACTTGCTGATGGCCGTATACGGTTAGCCTCTGACACTACCTCTGCTTCTTTTCCAATTATGGATATAATCTTGTCAGCCAGGTCACCTATAGATATTTCAATTCCTGTACCAACATTTATTACCTCGCCAATAGTGAGAGGTGATTCTGCCATTTTGATAAATCCGTCAACGGTGTCTTCTACGTATATGAAATCCCTCGTGGGGTATAATGCACCCAAAGATATTCTGCTAAGGCTGAGTGCCTGAGTGATGATAGTTGGGATGACTGCCCTTGCTGATTGACGAGGTCCATAAGTGTTAAACGGCCTGATTGTTGCAACTGGCAGATCATAAGATAAATAAAAGCTTTCCGCAAGCTTATCGGATGCAACCTTGCTGGCAGCATAAGGGGATTGTGCCTGCAAAGGATGTTTTTCATCTATTGGGCAATAAAGTGCAGTTCCATAAACTTCGCTGGAAGACGTCTGGATCATTTTTTCAACTTCATAGTCCTTGACTGCATTTAGCACGTTTAACGTTCCTATAACATTGGTTTCTATCGCATCACGAGGATTGACGTACGAGTAAGGTATGGCAATACTCGCTCCCAGATGGAAAACGATCTGAACGTCCTTGACAGCAACTCTCACCGATCCCGAATCTCTCAGATCACCTGCTATAACTTCGATCTGTCTCTGGATATGCTCTGGAAGGATTTCCAGCAATCCCCGGTCGTTTCGTGAATTGTATCTCACAAAAGCACGTACCTTTGCACCCAATTCCACCAGCCTTTCGACCAAATGGCTGCTTATAAAGCCACCCGCGCCGGTGACCATGACTTTCTTATCCTTCCAATCCATTATTACTCCCTCTATTTCCTCAGTATCGGGGCATCTTCACTGCTTGACTCGTGTTGCATTTCCAGAACCTCTTCGGCTTTCTGCCGTACTTCCGACCCGCCAAGTCGCTTGCTTATAAAGGATAATACGCTGTAACGAGGTATGCAGACAACCAACAAAGTGGCGATGATTAACTTTAAATCAAGAAAGAGTTTTCTGTTATCTACGTACCAGAGTTCAAGTTTGGCTTTCTTTGGCATGATCATCTTCCTGAAAGTAGCTTCTGCAGACTTCTTATCACGGGACAAAAGCATTTCCTCATTATGAAAGTATAATGAAGCCAGCCCTGTGATACCTGGCTTTATGGAGTATATCTTTTTTGCAACCTTCGGCGGATAGATGCTTACTTCGCTGGACGGCAGAGGACGAGGTCCCACAAAACTCATATCTCCCCTCAAAACATTTATCAACTGTGGAAGCTCATTAATCTTGCTTTTGCGAAGTAACCTACCAAGCCTTGTTACACGAGAATCTTTCTTGCAGGTTAATGTCCCCCCCACTATATGTGCGTCTTTATCCATCGTTGCAAATTTAATGAGCGGGAAAAGCTTTGAACCCTCACCTACTCTCTGCTGAATGAAGAATACATCATTTCCTGAAAGTTTGTTTATCAAGGCTACGACAGCAAACACAGGCGAAATTAAAATTAGCCCGAAGAAAGCCATGACAAAGTCGAATATTCGCTTTGAATTCATCTTTCACCGCCATTTGTCAAATTTTAGATAACCACGGAGGCACGGAGAGCAATCTTTTTTATCTCCGTGTCTGGGATGATTCATTTTCCATTTTAATTTGGGACATGGTTCACAATTAAGGTAACACTTTTAAAACAAGAAAAAATTTAGCCACTGAATAACACGGAATTTCACGGAATTTTTTCTTTTTCAGTGTTATTCCGTGTGTTTCCGTGGCTAAGATTTGTTACCTTAATTTTGAACCATGCCCGTCTATATGGTTTTTTTCATCTCTGATACTACAAACTCAAGATCGTCATCTGTTAATCCTACGTGGCTCGGAATGTTTATCCCATGCTCATATAAATACTCTGACCGCTCTGTATGGTAAGTCTGGCAATCCCTGTACGGAGGCAGAAGGTGAAGGGGAACGAATAAAGGTCGTGCCTGTATGCCCTTAGCATTGAGCCTTTCTATTATTTGCTTTCTGGATTCGCCTCCCATGATAACCCAGCAAAGCCAATAGGTGCTGAACGCCCATTCTTCCTCACCGCATACCCTTACCACATCCCCAAGCTCTCGCTGGTAGAATTCCGCTATACGGCGCTTTGATTGAATAAACTCGTCTATCTTTTCAAGCTGGGCTAATCCCAGAGCGGCTTGAATGTTATTGAGCCGATAGTTGTATCCCACCTCGTTATGATAATACTCCATACCATCGGTTCTTGCCTGAGTTGTAAGGCTTTTGATACGCTCAGCGAGTGCTGAATCATCCGTAGTCACCATACCGCCACCGCCGGTAGTGATAATCTTGTTCCCATTGAAGCTGTAAGCCGATGCGCTGCCAAACGTACCTGCCATTTTACCTTTGTATTTTGATCCGAGTGCCTCTGTCGCATCCTCCAGTATGAACAGATTGTACGTCCGTGCCAGTTCCAGCAATGGATCCATATCCACAGGATGGCCGTATATATGGACAGGGATAATGCCTTTGATTTTTCTGTGCGTGGATTTATTGACGGGTAAATCTGATTGTATACATTCTCTCTCCAGAAAATCCTTCACCTTTTCCACGTCCATGCAGAGCGTCTTATCATCCACGTCCATAAATACGGGATACGCATTGCAGTACCGCACTACGTTAGCTGTCGCTATAAACGTCAGGGATGGAATGATGACTTCCTCATCAGGCTGAAGCCCCAATGCGACCAGCGAAACGTGGAGTGCGGAAGTGCCGCTGCTCGTAGGGATAGCATGTTTAGCGTTCAGGTATTGACCAAACTCTTTTGCAAACAGGTCAACAAACTTCCCCGCAGAAGAAACCCAACCTGAATCAAGACATTCTTTGACGTATTTCCATTCGTTTCCGTTTATAGTTGGTTCTGAAAGTGGTAGTCGTTTAGATACTATTACTTTAGTGTTTAACTTATCTTGCATATTTTCTAATAAAACCTTTGATCTTCTGGAAAGTCCTAAACTGCCACCGATATGTAGATCTAGCAATTTTTGCCAATGGGTTATAACTTTTATACCAATGGTAAGTATCTATCAATTCCCCTCCCCATTTTGTTTTGAAGGGATTACTACCTCCACCCATGTGGTATTTCGTTATTCCTCTCTTAGCGGCCATTTTCATCAATGTCCATTGAATTAGCTCATTAGGGTAAAGATTACGAAATTCTGAATAAGAGGCTCCTCCCCAATAATATACATAACGATCATCATGTGGAAATAAACCAGTAGCTATTATCCTGTCATTGTATTTTACCTGAAGGGTAAATAGTAAATCCTGCTCATTCAAGCAGTCAGACAAAGTTTGAATTCTGGCAAAATCATAGGTAGGTACAAGCCCTTTATTTGCAAATACCTCAATCAACTGTTTGTAATACTCATTTATAACTTGCGGGTGATTTTCATATTCAACCGTCAACCCATTTTTTAAAGCTTTGCTAATTGCATAGCGACAAGATTTCTGAGGAAGCTTTCGCCACATGGTCTCTTCATCCGCTGATAGATTCACCATAGGAGTAACACCCTTTGTGTATTGAAAACCGTAAGATTGCATGATTTCTGGATTAAGAACAGGATTAGAGAACTCTAATTGATCTATTTTTGAGGATTTGCAATACTCCTCTAAGGCTTCCAAGAACGTTATTTGATTAAAATCCTCATTTACAATGGGTCCCATATATTCTGTTCCCCAACCAACCAAAGGGCTACCTAGAATTCTAAAATGTCCTTTATGCAAGATAAATCCTGCGAAGTAACCTACTATTTTGTTATTCTTTCTTATCTCTAAGAGTAGTTTTTCTCCTCTTTGAGTTCTCTCAATAAACGTCAACCAAGCTGATTGATGAAACAAGCATTTGGTATCGAATTGTGATATTAACTCATCCCAGTTTTCGTCACTTATATTCTTTATAGGTACTAAATCCATAATGATAAACTTGACAACCATATCTTTCTATGAAGATCCATGAATCATCTTGGAAATGAACCAAAAGTATTCCATTTTTCTTTTCTCGGAAACAGGACATAAATTTGAAGCTCTCTGTTCTCGTAGATAATCTAACAACATCGAGACAGGTACAAACCATCCTTCTCTTTTTGAAAGCCCATTTAGTAAAGATACAGTAACAGGATTAACTTTTCCATCTTTAACAAAACCGTTAGCGAAATGAGTGTAAACAATACAAACCCCTCCTTCAGATTCTAATCTACGCTGATTTTCCTCATTAAGCAATCTGTTAAATGTATCTACATTACACCCATCCGAAGAAGAAAACCAAAAATTCACATAAGGTCTTAATGGATCATGATAAGGCATGGATGGGTTAATTTTAAATGTATTAATATCAGGATACACAAAATTTCTAACATAAGTTATGTGTTCCTGGGCAATATCCCCCCAAAAGTATTCAGAATTGGGAACATGCCCCAGAAATTTCTCTTTTCTTTTAAAAGTACTTAATTTATAAAAAAACCTTAAAAAAGGCGAATCTAATCTATCAACTCCCCAATAGAGACATTCTCTATTATCTAAGTGATTAGCATAAGTTCTTGGATAATCTCCTATTAGGTTTTTAAATGTCTTAAGAGTTTCAACAACCTCACTTCGATTTGAACTTCCACCTTTAGGTCCGTGAAATCCTATCTCAAATCCTTCATCTCTGAGTTTCAATATGAAAGCAAGATATTCAGGATCGCTTAAAGTTTGCCCTTGACTTGCTGAGTTTTCGGATTTATCAGCAGGTAAAACCCAAACACTCTTTGTCGTATGAATTTTGAGATTTAATAGAAACTCATACATAGAACCTACATTATCTAATGTTGCCATATCAGTATCGTCAAATATACTAAATGCAAATTTCTTACCGTCAGGGAAAATCATATATTCACCTTTGGAAATGAACTTAACTTAAATTAAGTGTTGCCTTATAGTTTTCTTGCTTTAATTTTTGAATTTGCCACCCACTTTTCTTGTGTAAAGCTAACGAAGCATCGTTGCCCTTATCAATATGGGCTTCTATTTTTATGCAACCTTCATTTTTGACAACCTCAGCAAGAAAGGAATAAATAGCCTGTCCCAATCCTAATCCTCGGAAACCCGGAAGTACCCCAATAAAAAAAATCCTAGCAATTTTAATAGTGCTTAACGACCATTTAAACTCAGGCAAATCCTGACCTGAAGTATTCTTTCGATCATTAGCTTTTTTCCTTTTTACAGATCCAAAATATGGTATAAATAACCTTGCAAATTGCTTATATTTTCTCATAATGATAATCGGACCCATATATAACAAGTGAGTTAAAGCAAAGCCACTCCAGAATTTAAACGGATCTCGAATGGCTATAACATAGCCTATCCCTTTTTTGGAGTCCTGCTCAAGAGCTAGAATTATAATGCCAAGGGAATTCTTAAACAAATATTCTAGAAAGACATTCCAAAATCTTCTTGAGCAATTCTCTAGAAATCCTGTTGGTGGCAACGATTTTAATATGTCCAATATCAGGACTTTGTCATTTTTTGTTCCCTGTTTAATCACAAAATCCTTATAATATTTGCTGTTCACGGTTTATCTCTTTACCTTTTCCATTTGATATTAGGTGAATTCTAATGAAGAACCAGTTGTAAGTAACTTAACATTAATCGATCTTATGGCTATGAATAAGATTGGATCTTATGTAACTATATATTGGATATGGCAGACTTTGAACAATAAACATACCAATAGCATAAAAGACATTAATAGAACTCGCTTTTAGATCGATAATAACCCGTAACCTATCCACAAAGTCAGAAAATGATTTTCGCAATCCAATTCTTCGAGAGCCCATTCTTTTAGTAAATCTCACTGAATATAATACATCAGGGAGGTTAGCAAACTTACAACCATTAGTGAACCCACTTAGCCATAACAATGTATCTTCATTCTTAATAGAAAATAGAGGGTAAAAACCTGCTTTATCAAAAAATCTCATTCGAAATATAACTGAAGCATGTGCCAATGGATTTCTTTTAACAAAATAATTCTTCATATCCTCATGTTTAATCGGATATTTTACTATTTTTTTGACTTCGGATAAATTTGGTTCAGAAAACTCTTCGATGAAAGATCCTAGAATATCTAAATTGTTATTAAGGCGCATGTTTTCAACCAATTTCTCTATGCGATTGCAATGAGAAATGTCGTCAGCATCCATTCGCACAATAAATTCTCCCATCGCCGATTTAATAGCTTTGTTCATTGCATTGGCAAGACCCTTATTCTCTGGAATACAAATAAGCCTAACTCTTTTGTCGGAAATTTTTAAACTCTCCAAAAAAAGTCTTATATCGTTTCGTTTCACACCGTCCAAAACAATAATAAATTCAAATCTATTAAATGTCTGATTTAAAATGCTGTTTACAGCAATATTTAAATGATCGAGTTCTATACCATCATAGACGGACATCACAACACTAACAGGAATAATCTCGTCTAAAATTTCTGAATTGTTACTTATTATCATTTTCTAATTTCCTGAAACGAATCCTAGTTCTTATTCCGCTAGGGATAGCCAAAGTTAGAACTCGTAGCAAACGAAGAAGATGTATGGGAGAATAGCTACCATTCATCACCTCTCTAATAACTAAACGGGCACTGTCAATAATTTGGCGATTGTTTTTTCTCACGGATATGGATTCCTTTTGAAAATATTTACAATGCACTAATACTTCAGGAATATTTGCCAAATCACATATTTTTGACATTCTAATCCATAATTCTTGTTCTTGGCCTGTATAATATTTTTCATTGTACCCACCAACAGCCATTAATATGTCTCTCTTAATCATAGCAGAAGGATGAAGTAGCACACTTTTACTCAATAACTGCTTCTTAATTAAATCTTTGTCTGTGGGTGGCTTGAATATATAAATGTGCTCTCCTTGTTTATCTATGAATAACCCCCATGAGCCAACTACTCCTACCGTATCATTCTTCTCCATAAAAGCAATCTGCTTTTCGAATCTTTCTTTATGACAAGTATCACCAACATCTATTCTAGCTATATATTTACCTTGAGATTCCCATACCCCTCTATTGAGTGACTTGGTTAATCCGATGTTTCTCTCATTATTGATTATCCTAATCCTTTCATCGCGGCGTTTATATTCATCTAATATTAACTGAGTATTATCAGTTGATCCGTCATTCACTATAACGAATTCAAAATCCTTGAAAGTTTGCTCAAGAACAGAATTTATTGTATCAGCTAAATATAGTTCACCGTTATAAACACCCATAACAACACTAATCATAAGCTTTTTAGTTTCTTCTGCCATCTCAAGCTAATTCCTTTCAACTCAATCTAATTTTTTGTTTATAAATCCAAGTCCCGGCATCTTTCGATAATTATACGAAATTTCACCAAAAAATTGATTATCTAGTTTTTCATTTATCAAGATCAATGATAATGGACGGAACCAAGATGCCCACATATTGGATTCGTTTAATAAATAATCCGTTCCTCTTATACCCACATAGGTAAGCCTATATTTTGGTATAACACTGGATTTTATTACTGATTTTACGTGAAATATGGTGGTCTTTGGATCTTTATGTTTACTAAAAGATAAACTCAAATCAATAATATTGCTAAATATTGAAAACAGGTTGCACTTTTTTGCTTCAGCAAAACCGCCATCATTGTTCTGCTGAGATAACAAAGCAAAAAATGATCTCTCCAATGCCTGTTTAATATCCATTGAGCGATAGGAATTCTGTACTCCTACATTTACATTTACAAGAATATCTATTGCATCTAGATCAACGCATGCACCACCGCCATTTGGAGCAAAAAAACCATCTCTAAGTTGTACAGATAAGGTTGAGTCTAAAATGCGATCGGTATAATTAATCGGTCTATCTAAAGCATAGTAGAACATAAAAAAGTGATATGCAGCTGCGACTCCGTAAAATAGGCTGGAACCTTTATCTGTTCCCCAAATTCCGGTATTAGGGTCTTGCGCATTGTCCAACCAATCAAGTATATGATTTATGAGATTTAGATAATCTTTTTTTCCTGATACCTTAATTTGGAAAAACATTAAAGAAAGTATCCACATAATCCAATTGCTGTCTTTCCATGGGTCATCAAAACAGATAGAATCCGAAAGCCATTTATTCAACTTTTCTTCGGAGTCAAATTGCTTCATAAACACTAGATCAAATTTTGGCACAGCATTTAGTACATCAAGGGCATGTATACAAAAATAGGTTAGATTCATTCTCCTATATTCGTTAAATCTAGGATCAGTGTTGTTTGTATACTCAACATTTTCATCATAAAAAAAGCCATCTACGGGGTTCTGTGCTGATTGAATATACTCGATCCATTCTTTTCGTTGTTGATAAGAAATCGAATTAAGATCATCAAATAATTCTCGTATTAGAGAAGCAAACAACGAAGCATACAGAATCACAGGAGATTGGTTGTGAAAGCGATATCTTCCATACTTGGTATTTTTGTCTCGAACAGATTCCACCCATTCAAGAACATTTGATCGAATGATACTAAAACTAACTGGCTTATTGATCAAATCTATTTCTCTCCTTAAAATTTTCAGGGACCCGATCAAAATTATCTTGATTCAAGTGACTTTTGACATAATCTATAGACACTATTAAAGCAAAGAATAACCACACGTATCGCTCGTTGAATAGAGTAATAACAATAGCATGAATAAGAAAGCCTAAAAATCCAAAAAATAATCCAACCGAAATTGAAAGAAGTTCGGAATTCTCTCCAGCATAAAATCTTATTATGCCTCGTTCAGCAGATAAAAGTAAAAAAAGTAAAATTATAATAAATGGTATAAAAGATACCAATCCGCCAGTACTCAAAATTTCAACATACAAATTGTGAGAACTAAAACTACTATCTCTACCATGAATGTCAGTGGATTTACCTAGCTCAAAGGTAAATGGTCCAGTTCCTGTTAAAGGATGCCTTAGAAAGGATTCAATACCTTGTCGCCAAAATTCGAAACGGATATTCGAAAATCCGATTTCTCCTTCTGATTGATTTGGAGACTTGAATCTATCATAAATGCTGAATTCTGAACCATGTGGTCGAAATAACAAAAAACCAAGTAACATAATTATTGGTATAATTAATATAATTCTTCTAATTTTAGTGATCCAAACAACATTTTCTTTTCCTTTTAGAATTAAGTAAGCTAATAATTGAGACACACAGGTTAAATATGAAATTATTATAGCTGCCCTCGAACCTGACAAAGTTATCCCTACTAGAAAAATAACCGAAAAAATAAAAAAGTACTTACTTAATCTTTTATTTCCGAATAGATACCGTGCAAAAGATATAGAAAGAGCCATATTAATGAAAGAAGCAAAACGGTTTGGATCACCAACATAGGATTCTACTTTTCTTCCATATGATGATCCTATTGATAATTTTTCAAAAAACAAATTGTCTGGTAATAGATAAGACGAAATGCCAAGAATGCATGTTACCAATGCACTCAAAATGAATAAATTTACAATGAAAATTAGCGATTTAGAATCTGTAATGTAGTTATATATAACAATGACAATCATGATATCTATTAAAATTGTCAGATTATATACGAAAGTAGATTTTAGATCAATAGTGACAAGACTACTAATTGTCAAACCACAAAGAAATAAGATAATAGGAATAGATATAATACCACAAAATTTAATCTCTTGTGCCAAAAGCATACAATAGACAAGAAAAACAAAATATGGAATAAGAAGTATTTCAGCAAACTTGATATTCACTCCAGGAGCAACATTGATGCGAAGTAGAGTCGCTGGTAATAAAATGATTATTAAAATAATGAAAACCTTTTTCATACTATCCAGTCAATTCGCGCATATATTCCGACAAACGATTAGTAATCCTTTGCCGTGAAAAAGACATAACATAATCGTGATTAACATGCAAGTTAAGTCTACCATCTCTTTTCCAACGCTCATAACATTCCATTATAGCCTTCTTTATATAATCTTTTGAAAATGGTACACAAATACCATTTCCTGCTTTTTCTGTAATTTCATATATAAAGTTCCCCGGAGGAATAATTGACAGTATAAACGTTCCCGATACTAAATACTCATAAAATTTCGCTGGTATCGCATCGATACTCGGCTCTATAAGTAATAAAATGTCTGAGTTCATTTGTAGTCTTTTAACTTCAACACTATCTATATATCCAATATACTTTACAATATTCTGGAGAGAAAATTTCTGCAGATCACGTATCATGTTATCAGGCAGTGGAGGACCAGCGAAAACAAACTCGATCATTGAAGGATCAATAGTACCTTCTTTAATTAGTTCATAAATGGCATTCCAAAGTACGCTCGAATTTCTTTGTTCATATATTCGACCTGTGTAAGAAAAGCAGAGCTTATTTTTTGATTCCCTTTTATCATAATCAACTTGATATTCTTCGAAATCAAATCCGTTAGTGAGCAATACAACCTTTGCATTTGAACACTTTGACTTTAAATTTTCAACAAGCTTTGGAGTAGCACCTATTACAAGATCCGCATAGCTTAACAATCTTTTTTCGAAAAAGTTGTCTATTACCTTTTTTGAAGGGAGCAAATAATGTCCGTAATAGTTATCTGTCCAAAGATCACGAAAATCAGCAACCCAGGGTATATTAAGATTTTTTTTAAGTCTCATTGCAATAAAATGTGATACAATTGGTAAGGTTGTAGAATATATTATATCAAACTTAGTGTTTTTTGCAATTTTTCTTATCGCCTTTAATGCAGGAAAATACCAGTTGAAAGAGGGATCTGGGATTATATGTATAGATTGAAATGCCAACTGTTTCATCCATCTTAAATATTGCTTTAGTATTTTGCTACGTGAGGATGAAATAGAATCAGAACTGGCAATATTGGTTGTATTATGAGAAACATTTTTGCTATTATTTTTCTTCAGGTTTTGAAGTGAAGCCCTTATAATTGTTGTATTCTCAGGCTGTGCTTCATCCATTAATGAATAGTCATAGACATCATAGACATTACCGTCCACAGTTACTATGGTGATATCCCAGTCCATTCTGGAAAGATACTTCACAAACTTCAATGATCTTTGAACTCCACCTCCTCCAATAGGAGGATATAGATATGAAATAAATAAAACTTTCTTTTTTTGCATTGCTAACCCCTCTAAGCCAAGTCATAAGTACACAAAAAACTATTCAAAGTGATCTTTTGGCTTTAGCTTTCGCCATTTCTTGTTTTGTCGGAAATTTTAGGTACAGGAATAAACATATCCGAAATATGAACTTTTGCAACTTTCATAAAACAAAGAACAGCAAATACTGAGGCAATTATATAGGCTACAGATGAGGCTAATGCCGCACCAGCAATACCAAATCGAGGAATTCGAATAACATCTAATAATACGGTGATCACCATTTTATCTTTATAATATCACACAAAAACTGGATAAATGCTTACTTATTTTTATCGGAGACGCACCCAAACCATTGTTATCTGAGATAAAATTCATGCACCTTTTGTATAAATTCATATATTCAGCATGAGCAAGAACATCAAGATATGTATTGTGAAAAAGAAAAACAATACAACCGTTGTATCTTTTCACTGACGTAAGCAATGACTCTATGTTACACCATGCTTCTTCTGCACTTAATCCTTTATATTGAGAATCGCCTAAAGTGCCATCCATGACTGTAAGCGGAATTTCTATCACTTTATAGGGTCTGTCGTCATCAAGGCTATAGGGCTGATACGGAAGGCAAATGCCTGCACGGAATCCCTCGTGTTGAGCATAATCTTAGAGATTCTTTGCTATAATATGACGAATATGATCCAAAGCAACAAATCCATTGATACTAATGCTTTTAATTGGCACGTTTTTGTGTGAATATAATATACTTTTTATAAAATCTGGAAGACGAGCATCATCATCACAAATAATATCTCTAGTCTTTTTACGTTTCTCTATACCTACAACTATACCATAGAAAGCATTGTAATCATTATTCAAAAGATACCCATACTTGTCTCTAACAAAATTCGGAGTAACTTTTTTTAAGCTTTCATATAAAATGCTTTTGAGCCTCAAAATGTTAGCCCTGCCAACCTGATTATCTGAATTAGGCAGTTGAAGTCCTACAAATGGAATATCCGCAAGGGCGGACATTTCCCCTACATAGATTTTATGCAATAATATATTACCAACAAGCTTTCTTTCTACTCTTGACTCCAATTTGACTCTCAAGAAGAAATCTACAATTTCATAATCCCACCATGGAAGTAGCCATTGGCTGTTAAAAAACTCATAGGCTCTGACTGAATTAATAACGAATTTACATGGTCTAGCTTCAAAAAACCATGTTTCGTAAGCCCTTAAAGCCGATGATTTATTTTCATCTGAAAACTCTGGTAATATTTCATTTATGCGATTCAGAAATGGATTCTCAAGTTCAGGACATTTCTTACGCCAATCCCATAGTGTATAATGAACTGATAATACCGATTTTGGTAACAGTGTTTTATATCCTTTATCCATTCCTGATAGAAGAAGTGGCTTAGGTATGAGATGAATATCTGCCAGCATATCAAAGCAGAGCCCTGGCATAAATACTTTATCATTTTCTATGTTATGCAATTCACTATTTAGAAGTTGTCCTACAGCAGGCCAATCTTGTATATGAGCTATACTTGAAAAATTACTGGCGTAATCCATATAAACATGCCATTGTTCTTCATGATACCACTTATACCAAGATGCCTCATCATAAGGACAAAATAACCATTTATAACCAAGCGCTTTGGCAACCGCCCGACTTGCTTCCGATTCTGGATTACCGGTTCTACCATAGCTGAAACATATAGCATTATCTACACCGCATCTTTTAAGCATAGCGGCTAAAAGACGAGAGTCCCATCCCCCGCTAACAGGAATTACAGGCGTCTTTCCCTTTAGCGCATTTGCATATCTTGCGAAAGCCCGATGTAAAAGATCAGATAGTTCATTCTCTAATTCTTCTTCGCTAGATTCAAAATAATTTCCAAAAATGTAGCGGAAATATCTTTCAGTATTTATCTCCAATCCTTTTTCAGTAACTTTAGCCTTTAGAATTTCCCCCGGTTGAATTTGATATAAGCCCTTATATAAAGTATCTTTTCCAGTAACGTATCTTGTTACAAAGAATTCAGCAACGCATGTATCGTCTAACTCCGCATTACTCATAGATTTTAGAACTTCCTTTGCGTCATCTGATATAATTATTCCGTCATTCTCCATAGCATAGAATAATGGAATGCTTCTGACTCTATCAACTGAAGCTAATACATAATTATCAGCACTATAAACCAATGCCCAGCAACCATTGAGTTTTGGAATTAATTCTTCCAATACTTTGACTCGTGTATCTGGTAAGGAATTCCTAATGCAATCTGACAGATAATGAGCTAAAGCTTTATCAGGATAATATTGATCTCCGATGAAAGCGTAACCACGAACGCAAATGGTATAAGAATCAGGTATGGTTACTTTTTGCCATTGCTGATATTCGCCAATTAAGTTTACAATAATTCTTTGCTTTTTTTGCATATAGTCCTCTTGAATTTGATATATTCTTTTATACTTATGACAACATTTTAATTTTATTTAACAATTTATAAAATATAAAACCTATAAAAATGGATCTCGAATTTACATGCTTTAAGTGGCAATACAAAGATTTATAAGTTCTTTTTGAGATCATATAGTCAAAAAAAGTTCTATTATTTGGAATATTGTTAATATCAGGGTTACGTTTGTTTTTTGCTGTGTTTATATTTTGAGAGAAAACTCTGTTTGAATCCTTCATCCATTTTATATAGTAATTTGAAAAATCTGATATACTGTCAACATAATTAAAGAAAGAGCTATCATCTATGGATTCTACAATACCGGATTCCAAATTAATGTGAATTGGAAATAGTTTATAATTATAGGAATTCTTAGTAAATTCAAAATTTATTATTGCACTCTTTATTGTCAAGGGATGTTGATGATGACATATAATGTCAAAAATAAAATTCCCTAAAGAATAAAATATAGTTTTTTTCCCAAATTTTTCAATTCCCTGTAATACATGTGGATGATGAGCTATTATGATATCAATGTCATAATTAATCAATTTTTTTAAAAATCTTCTACGCTTAGGCATTGGGATAGTAGTGTACTCTTCACCACCATGATAGTTCAATATAACAAAATCTGAATTACTTCTTGCTTCTCTTATTTTTCTTTGAAGAATATCAATATATTTGTCAAAAAAAACTCCTGGAGAGTTCTTATCTGCTATCAATACCCCTTCACCACAGATTCCTAATAAAGAAACAGTAACATCATTTTTTTTAATATAAACAATATTCGAAGCTTCTTGAATATCATCTCCAGCCCCAAAGTATAAGCAGGACTCCTTAATTATATTACTTTTAGTATCCATGAATCCTTTAAAACCGCAGTCAAACGTATGGTTGTTAGCAAGATTAAAAACATTGAACCCCTTTTGTTTCAAATAATTTATACTATTGTACGGACTTACTACATTTACATTTGGGCTAAAAATAACTTTTCCATTTGTAGCGGGACCTTCAAAATTGCAGAGATTAAAATCACTATTAGATAAAATAGATATAATATTATTATCAAATATTTGTTCATTATTGGTAACTTTATTGTAAAATATTCCTGTCAAACTAAGATCACCAGTAAAATTTAACTTAATATTTTCCATACATATTTCATCCAATATGAGATGTTTTAAATAAATTCCTTAAGCGAAAAATCAAAGATTTTCTTTCAAAAAAGCATAAAATCAAGGTATAAAAGATAACAGCAATCACACATGAAACTATAATAAATAAAATATTCACTTTAGACAGTTCAAGGAAAAATGTTGGAATTAATAAAAGAAGCGATAGCAATGAATATTTGAGAAATGTCGTAACTCCAAATTTGATGGTAATTTTGGTATAAAAAAATATTAGGCATATTAAAACTAAATTGCTAAATGCACCAATCAATGCAAAGCATATTAAGGCTAAACGGGGGTTTCCAGTCCATGAGCCAATTACCAATGCTAAAAATCGAATAAATAATAAAAATGCGGTATATGTTAGAAACTTTTCTTGATATTTAATAATTCCAAAAATAGAAGTAAGGGGTGAAACCATAAAAAGAAATATAATCCAAATGCTTAATATTTGTGTATATATTCCAGCTTCAACCCAATTAGCTCCAAAAACAAAACTAAATATTGGACCACCAAAAAATCCTAATATCATAAAAGGAAAAACACCAATCTGGACTAACTTTTTAAATGTACTACTGACAATATTAGTCAGCTTGCCTGTCTCATTATATTCCTTTGCCGCTGAAGGAAAGAATACCTGTGCAATTGATCCACCAAACAAAGCCATAGGTAATCCAACAAACCTATTTCCCAGAGAATAGTATCCAACTACCGTTGTAGAAAAGTACGCACCCAATATAATTGGTGGTAACTGCATTGAAACTGAGTTAAATAACCCAGACCATATATCATAAATCGGGAATTTTTTGTATTGCTTTGCGACTTCCCATATATACCTAATAGATAAATTTGCAGTTTTGATTTCAGATAAAAACTCACGAGATAAGAAAATAAAAAGTATTGGAATACCCAATATCATGCCCGTAATTTGCCCGATAAATAGAAACTTTGCAGAACCGCCAAAAATCAAGCCAAATAGTATTGTAATAAATATGCTTCCTGAAACAGAACCAAAATCCGCCCAAGCCATCGCCCCAAATTTGCCAGAACATGAGGCATAATATCTTATCGCATTACCAACCCCGCCTAGCAATACAGTCAATGGCAAAAACCATAAAAACGTCTCCAGTTCAGGTGATTTTAGCCATATAGCAACCTTCTCTTTCAATATTAGCACTGCGACAAATGATAACAAAGCAATTACTAACGTGGATATAACGCTTATTATAAAACTGGCTATAACTTCGTTTTTGTCTCTGCCTAGCGGTATTGACAATTCGTATCGTAAACAAGATATGACAACGATAACTCCGCTTATTGACGAAAACAACTGAACAGTGCCAAAATGCTCAGGTAAAAATATTCTTGCGATTATAGGAGCAGTTATAAAGGCTATCGCCTGCGTAGCAATTTTGCTTGACAATAGCTTTAATACGTTAGTCCCAAAAGACGCACTCAAAAGGTTCTCCTATAAATTTGAACCAGCCACACGAATTAACCCTTCATAAAAACTAATAGTGGCATTATAACCAGGCAGTGCCTTATGCTGCTCCTAAATAGGTGGTTACTTTATCTTCGACACAGGTTGGTCGGGATGTGCTGGATTAGGTACCAGACGTTGATTGACACAATCAACAAATAGGTCCAGTTTTTCAAGCGCCGTCTGGCCAATTATCACTTCGTCACCCAATACCATCGCGTTTTCCAATTCCTCACGTTCCAGAACCAGAAGGGTAAAAGGTTCGGTAAGATCAACTGCCTCAAGCCGACCGTCTGCGTATTCAGCCACGCGCCGCCCCATGGTCTCCAGACCCAGACGCTGTGCCACATGAGATGGCAGCACGCAGCGCACAGCTCCAGTATCCACCAGGGCATTAGCCTCATAAATACGGACTTTTTCAGGATTTAACATGCCCCGACGCACCAGAGCCTGATCTACCGCATTCGTAAGCCTGACCATCACTCTCACTTCACCCATGTTCTTACTCCTACCTTTCCAACTGTACTTCCAGTATGTTTTTTATTAAGCGCGGTATCTGTTAAATCCCTACCTGCAAAACTGCAACCGCATAAAATCTTTGAAACTCTCAAGAATAAATTCCATTATCTCCGTTGTCATCCCCGGATAGACGCCAATCCAGAAAGTATCGGTCATTACTTCATCTGTATTCTTCAATTCATTCGCATTCAGAGCATGGTTCTTTAGACGTATCTATTTTTCTCATGGTCTCCTCCCTCTTTGCGTTGGTGACACCCACCAGGGTCTTTGTGGAATATACGCTGTCACAATATCTATAAGTTTTCTATTTTAACAAGTTTCTTAATTGTCGCAAGTAATTCATCGTTCATCTATATGCTTTAATTGCCTTTCATCTACATAGGCGTTATTCTTGGCACTATTTGGCTAATCTCATTAATCCTTCATCAAAGCTAATCGTGGCATTATAACCCAACGATGTCGCTAAGCCTGCAACTAAAAAAATCCTTCTTCACATTTAACGCCCCATACCTCGATATATAACAACCTGTCAATATCATTAAACCGATATTTGAGCCTTTATATTTGAAGTTGGTAACCCAAATTCCTCAAGTATAGCATAAAGGCCCCTAATGTTAAGCCCCATTTCCATTGCGAAAAATTCCAGGCTAATCTCACCCGATTCAAATCTTTTATGGAGTTGCAGTAAACGATGCTCAAATCCCAAATCAATTAATTCTGCCAAAAATTGAGAAATTTCTTCATCCAAACCCTTTGCTTTACGTCGTTCTGCTGCTTTTATAATTTCCTCTTTCACAGAAACAATGACCTTTACCAATTTTACTTCATCTCCCTCAATCGTGTTAAATTATGCTCAATCACCCCAACTTGATATCGCGGCTGAATTGCTTTTATTATACTGGCAGCAACCTCAACAGTCAATTTATTCATTTCGGCAAAATCAACTATTAGGTCTGGCATCATACGAGTTTTCAACCCTAATCTTACAGCGACTATAAAAGCCAAATAATCATCGGTAATCAATATTCCAGAATCCGTTTGCCCGCAAAGCTCCATAGAATCTTTCTCTCCCTTTCCTAAAGCATAATTTGCCATTATTTGTTGCCATTGGTATCTATTCAACGGAGATACTTGAATTTCCCCTTTTACAATTCGTTTGCCAGCAACAATTCCATCAGCATAACGAGCGCCTAGAATAGCAACCTCTTCCTCTACGGATTCTGCAATCATAATCCGACACTTGTCTGATAAATAATCTATTATAGGTTTGCCTTGAACTTTGAATTTGCATGCGGTGATAAGTGGTCCCGCATCAAAAATGACGTTCACTATTCTTTCTCCAATCATGAACCAACCACGTGAATTAACCCTTCATAAAAACTAATCATGGCATTATAACCCAACGATGTTGCAAAGCCTGCAACTATGAAAATCCTTCTTCACATTTAACACCCCATACCTCGATATATATTATGAGAGCATAATCCGAACTAATTTTCAATCTTCAATCTTCTCGTCTGCCTGACTCGTCCAGTTTCTGGTTGAATTCCTTCAATGAACCACTGCGTATTGCCTGACGTAAAAGGATTTCCAGCTTTTTTGTATCGTTAATATTGCTCAAGGTTTCTGGGACGTCTGAAGGAAGCTTCCCAAACTTTTCATCTAGTGCTGTCAATATCATTTCTCTGCCTTCTTTTAAGGCTCACTATTTCTTGAGGAAGCTCCTCTATCAACTCCACACTCTCAAGCTCTATTTCTAAAAATCTCCGCAGGATCGCTTCTTTGCTTGTATCTATTACTACTTTTGCCGCTATATCATATATCATTATCATATATCATTATCATATATCATTTATCTGGTTTACATCTTGAATGCTTAAGGATTCATGATTAAATAACTTTCCCATTTAAATAGAGAAAAAGTAGGCTGTATGATTAATATATGGTGAGTTCCACTCCCGGATGTTGTATACTAAATATGAACAATAATAAAGTATTAACATCCTACAGGAAAGGAGAACTCACTATGGTTAAAGATAACAAACTTAGCTTTCAAGGTCAACACATTTATGTAGGCATTGACACTGGTAAAAAGTCATGGACTGTAACTATATTGACAGAACAGATTGAACACAAAACCTTTAACCAACCACCTGTTCCTGAAACACTGGTTGGTTACTTACACAAACACTTTCCAGAAGCTCATTACACATGTGCTTATGAAGCTGGATTCTTTGGCTTCTGGATATATG
>Ga0315274_10004008_pt1 | contig 21769 bp, 17 predicted proteins | sample YL17G02_20_MG_FD_203700 | JGI IMG/M metagenome (GOLD analysis project Ga0315274, IMG submission 203700) | Sediment microbial communities from Yellowstone Lake, YNP, Wyoming, USA - YL17G02_20 | ecosystem: Environmental > Aquatic > Freshwater > Lake > Sediment | place: USA: Wyoming | collected...
AGTCCCAGGGCCAGTGCCCGGCCCAGATTAGCTGCCTTGGCCCCAACCTGCATCGTTTCCAGTCCTGGCGTCAGGGTCACGCAGTACATGGGCACAGCTCCCCCTTTGCCCTCATCCTTCGGCGATGCCTTGGCCCCGGAAACGCTGGTCTCGCAACCGCATGAGAACCCTCGCCGCCTGTTCCCTGTCTACAACCTGCGCCGTGATGTCCCGATGCCTGGGCTGGAACTCGCTGTTGTCGACTGTGGCCAGAACGCCGCGCGCCGTCATCCCCCTATCCAGGAACGAACGTAGGAGCGGGGATAGGTGCGCATGATCCAGGTAGCGCCTGAGCTGCTCCTCGTGGGCCCGCTCCAGCTTGCCGAGCTTGAGCTCTGCCAGGACCAGCTCATGCTGCTCTGCATCCAGGAACACCAGATCGATGACGAGTCGTTCCCCCTGAGGTGTAACAAGGTGGTGTTGTCTGGCGACCAGTGTGGCGGGCCGCCCGGAGAGCAGTTCGGGCGCCGCCTCGATAGCATCCTCCAACTGCCTCTCTGTGTCCACTGAGGCATACTCGGCGTTCACCACATCGAGGATCCCTGCTGCTCTTCTGGCCCCCATGCCTCCGACACTACACAACTCGGCCTTCGAGGCGCTCACGATCCGTCGGATGCTGCCGAATTGCTGCAACAGCTCTCTTGCCGCGACCATGCCACAGCCGGGAAGCATCTCGACGACCCGACGCTGCATATCCGCGAGACCAATCGCCTTGCGTTTTGGCGTCAGAGAGATCTCGGGTATGCCCACCTGCTCCTGGCGAGCCATGGTAGCGATGAGGCCCACCGTCTCCTCCATGCTCGGAGTGCTCACGACTGGCATGTCATAGAGCAGCACCATCGAAGATAGCGCACCGCGGACCGCTTGTACGCTAAATCCGGTGTGCTCATAGTCCACCTCACCCTCGACGATCAGCAGGGGCACCTGGAAGCACTCGCGCAGATCGGTGGCGTATGTGAACAGCGTCTTGTCCCGGATCCCCTGCAGAAAGGAGCTTCCCGTTCGCCGGTCAACTGCGACTCGCTGGCTGAGGACATAGCGGTCCATGCTGCTCTCTTGTTGCCCCGCAGCAAGCACAGCAATGCCCATGGCCGAGAGCATCGCTGCTGGCCTTCCTTCTGGCTTGGTCGCCCAGATGGTCAGTGTGTGCAGGCCTTGGCCCATTCTCGTCATTGCCTCGCCCCGAGCAAGTGCTTGAGCATCACCCGCGTATCATTTACTCGGATTCCCCTCAGGTGCTCTCGCGCACCCCTCCCTCTCCTATAGCCTGTCGTTTGCCGAAGAGAAGGCCAAATGGTATAATGCATGTTCTGCGCTCAGGTATTATACCGTGTACACGCATCCTGCGCGAACCGGGACGCCACTTTTCGTGCCCGCAGCAGGCCGCGACACTGGCTAACCGGTCGCCCAACCTGTTGCCCTTGCGTGCCCGGCGTCACACAGATCGGCCGGGGCGGCTTTGGTTGCCCATATTCCTTCAGAGGGAAGCATGCTCTTTGGCCCGTTTACCATCAGCGGCAGGCTTGAGCTCCAAAACCGCATTGTCCTCGCCCCCCTCTACCTGGCGATGGACGGACGCAGCGACGAGTTCCGTGCCTTCTACGTGCGCCGCGCTCGCGGCGGCGCAGGGTTGGTGGTCGTTCCCCAGTCCACACCGGGCGGGTTGGACGACTGGGCCGACCCTGACTTTGGTTCCTCCTTCTGCGCACTCATCGATGACTGCCACGCGGCGGGGGCCAAGATCGCGCTCCAGGTCTTTCCAGGCGGCGACCTTGTTGACAGCGTTCCGTCGCAGCAACTCCAATCCATCGCTCCGCGCTATGGTCGAGCCGCGCAAGGGATACGCAGCGCAGGCTTTGACGCGATTGACATCCATGGCGCCCACCATTCGCTCTTCATGCGCCTGCTCTCCTCTACCCAGAACCATCGCTCCGACTGCTATGGCGGTGCGCCCGAGAACCGCTGGCGTGCGCAGGTGGATACGGTCCGGGCGATTCGGGCTGCCGTAGGAGCAGATCTGCCCGTCCTGTTCCGTCTGAGTGCGACCGATTTCGTGCCTGGTGGTGTGGATCTGCCCCTGACCGTTCCCTACGCCCAGGCATTGGTACAGGCTGGCATTGATTGCCTGGACGTTTCGGCTGGCACGTCCGATTCGCCCGAAGGAAGCTCGCACCCGAACGAGGCTCAGCCTCTAGGCTGCTTTGCTGACATCGCGGCTGCCCTCCGGGCGGCAACCAGGGTGCCGGTGATCGCCGTCGGCAAGATCGCCACCCGCGACGTTGCCGAAGGGATCCTGCGCCAGGGGAAAGCGGACCTGGTGGCCCTCGGGCGCTCCCTCATCGCCGATCCCGACTGGCCTCGCAAGCTGGCTGAAGGACGTGACGACGAGGTCGTGCCTTGCCTGTGGGACAACGGGGCCTGCCTGCGCGCCTCGATCCACCGTGGGCGTCCGATTCGCTGCGTCCAGAACCCTCAGGTAGGCCGTGAGCATCAGCTATAGGATGGTGACAGACCCATGGCAAAAGTGCAAGTGTCTGAAAACAGGTACTGCTGTCCCAAGTCCATGTCGCCCACCTGCCTACGGCGGTGGCCCTTTCATAGCGACGAGCTCCCAAGGGAGCATCGGCGCACCTATGGTTGAACAGGAGTAGAGGCTATGGCGAACGGGTTACTGGCCTATATCGGCACATACACTATCCGAGGGTCTGAAGGGATCTATGTGTACCGCATGGACGCGGTCACAGGGGGCCTTGACTACCTGAGCAAGACAGTGGGCATGAGCAATCCCTCGTTCCTGGCCATCCATCCGCAGCGACGCTATCTCTATGCGGTGAACGAAGTAGCCCAGTTCGAGGGCAAGGCAAGCGGAGCGGTTAGCGCTTTCTCTATCAATGCCCAGACAGGGGAGCTGCGCTATCTGAACCAGAAGCACTCCCACGGTACCAGTCCGTGCCACGTGGCTGTGGAGCCAGATGGACGCTTTGTCCTGGTCGCGAATTACTCGAGCGGCAGTGCATGTATCCTGCCGATCGGCAGCGACGGGCAACTGGGTGAGGCGACCGAGGTCGTGCAGCACCATGGCTCCAGCGCCAACCCAGACCGGCAGGAGGGGCCCCATGCCCACTCTGCCAACCTGGACCCGTCAGGGCGCCATGTTCTCATCGCCGACCTCGGCCTCGACAGGATCATGCTCTATCGTCTGGATCCGGCAGGTGGGAGACTGGTACCTCACACCCAGCCATGGGCGTCGCTCAAACCTGGGGCGGGCCCGCGTCATCTGGCATTCCACCCCAGTGGGCACTATGTCTACGTGATCAATGAACTCGACTCCACAATGACTGTGTTCGCATATGACGCCGAGCGAGGTGGGCTCAAAGAGCTACAGACCATCTCCACCCTGCCCCAGGGCTTCCAGGGCACTAGCTACTGCGCAGACGTGCACGTCTCCCCTTCAGGCAGATTCGTCTACAGTTCCAACCGCGGCCATGACAGCATTGCCATCTTTGGCATCGACGAGGCTACGGGCAAGCTGTCCTGCGTTGGCCACGAGCCGACGCTGGGCAGGACGCCACGCAACTTTGCCATCGACCCGAGCGGAACCTTCTTGCTGGCTGCCAACCAGGATACAGACACGATTGTTACCTTCCGGATGGACCAGCAGACAGGGAGACTGACGCCGACCGGTCAGGTCGCCAGCGTGTCCATGCCCGTATGCATCCTGTTGGTACCGTTCCCATAGCAGCTCACCGGTGATGGTCAGACATGTGCACCGCCACGCCGATGCGGTGGCAGCGGGACGAGCGGTGCACATCCCTAGCATGTAACATGCAGCAGGGCGATGACTGCGCCCTCTGCTTGGTTCCAGGCATGGAGTGCCTGTTGCGTGGGCATCAGGAGCACCTCGCACTGCTTGCGCCTGAAATAGTCGGCTGCCTGATCCGAAAGCTGCACGAGGCCCTGTTGCCCCGTGCCGATGATCAGCCGTTCGGCCCCTTTCTCGTAGACATGCTTGGCCTCATCCACGGAGACGATGTGCGACGTGCCATAGATGGCGCTGGACAGCTTCTTCCTTCGCTTCTCCACGCTGCCATCGAGGCGGATGATCACATCGTGGCCGAATGTCGTTCCCGCAATGGTGATCGCACCAAACTCTGTGCCGTCGATCGTGGGATTCACCCTACGCCTCCCGTGTCGCAGACCCATTGGCTGACTGAACCTCTCGGTTCATCTTGACCTTTGTCGCGTTTCATTATATCATGGGCCACGCCCGTCTACAAGCGGATAGGGATGGAGGTAAGCGTGATACCCAACCAATGGTACGCTGTGCTGGACTCGACTCAGGTACGGGACCAGCCCATCGGCGTGACCCGCATGGGCGAGAAGCTCGTTTTCTGGCGGGACAACTCTGGACAGCTCAGTTGCCTGCGCGACCAGTGTTGCCATCGTGGCGTGCAACTCAGCAGGGGCCGGATCGTCAGCAACGGACACCTGCAGTGCCCATTCCACGGTTTCGAGTACGACACCTCCGGCTCCGTGATCAAGATCCCGGCCAACGGCCAGCGTGCCCCTGTGCCCGAGCGGTTCAGAGTGCACAGCTATCCCACGCACGAGGCCCATGGCCTGATCTGGATCTGGTGGGGCGAAAGCCCGCCCCAGGATCTGCAACCGCCGGCGTTCTTTGATGACATCGACGACAGCTTTGTCTACGGCAAGGCATACGACCCCTGGGATGCACACTATTCCCGAGTCATAGAGAACCAGTTGGACGTGGTGCATCTGCCGTTTGTCCATTATAACACCATTGGCCGTGGCTGCCGCACCCTCGTCGAGGGCCCAGGGCTCCAGTGGGTCAATGAGAGCAAGTTCTTTGTCTACACGTACAACAAGGTCGACGATGGCTCTACCCCCCGCACGCCTGAGCAGGTGCCCGTCCCTCCCTCCGACAGGGAATTCAAGCTCGAGTTCATCTTCCCCAACTTGTGGCAGAACTATATCTCGCGCCAGGTGCGCATCTTGGCGGCCTTTATCCCGGTCGACGATGGGCACACTGTGCTCCACCTGCGTTTCTACCAGAGATTCCGGGGCCCGCGCGTGTTGGGCAGGCTCATCGCCCAATTGGCCATGCCCTTCAATCTGTACATCGCTCATCAGGACCGGCGCGTGGTAGTGACTCAGCAGCCCAAGGCTTCGGGGCTCACAATCGGCGAAAAGCTGATCCAGGGTGATCGACCCATTGTGGAATACCGCAGACGCAGAGAGGAGCTTAAGGCAGCCGCCCGGGAGAGATCATGACCAGAGGGGGGTGCTGCCAAATCGGAGGGGTCCATTGAGGAACAAGTTGGTGCTCATTCTGCTCTACGTCTTTGTCGATGTGCTCGGCTTCAGTCTGATCCTGCCGCTGCTGCCCTACTATGCGACGAGCTTTGGCGCATCCTCTACCGTCGTTGGCCTGCTGTTGGCTGCCAATGCCGTAACCCAGTTCGTTGGCGCGCCACTCCTTGGACGCCTATCCGACCGCTATGGCCGCCGCCCTCTCCTGCTGGTCAGTCTGATGGGCACCGTGGCCGCCTTCCTTATGCTGGGTCTGGCCAAGTCGCTCTGGATGCTGTTCCTCAGCCGCATCGTCGATGGCCTCCTGGGCGGCAACATCTCGCTGGCCCAAGCCTATATCACCGACATCACGTCGGACCGAGATCGGGCCAGGGGTCTGGGGTTCATCGGCGCTGCTTTCGGCTTCGGCTTTATCTTCGGCCCGGCCATCGGGGGTACGCTGGCCGCCCACGGCAACTATGCCCTCCCCGCCCTGCTCGCCGCCGGGCTCTCGGCCATCAACCTGGTAGGCATCTGGCTGTGGCTGCCCGAATCCCTGCCCCCGGCCAAGAGAACCCAGATGGCCCAGAGTCCTGGCACAGCGATCACTGCCCGCGCCCTGTGGGCTGCGCTCAGGCGGCCCTGCGTCGGTCCACTGCTGAACCTGCGTCTCTTTTTTGGGCTCGCGTTCACGATGTTCCAAACGGTCTTTGCGATATTCGCCCAGAAGCGACTGGGCTACGACGCGCAGGCAACGAGCTACGTGCTCACCTACGTGGGCATCCTGGTCGTCGCAGTGCAGGGGTTCGGCATAGCTCTGCTCACCAGACGGCTCAGTGACAAGCAGTTGATATTCGGGGGATCGATTGCCTTGTCCCTCTCTCTCCTGGCGTGGGCCTTCACACCAAGCCTGTGGGTCCTGCTCATTGTGTTGGCTCCGATCGCCTTGTCTGGCGGCGTCCTCGGCGTGGTCAGCAATAGCGCACTAACCAAGTCCGTGCAGCCCGAGGAGTATGGCGGGACCCTGGGGCTCTCTTCAGCACTCGACAGCCTGACCCGCGTGGTCTCGCCCATCGTTGGTGGATTCCTGATCGACAGGGTCGGCGCGGGAGGGCCAGGCATCTTGGGCACCCTGCTGATGGCCGGGTTGGCCCTCTTTGCCTGGCGCCGCATACTCTTCGTACCAGACCTTTCTTGTCCGGCTCCAGATAGTCTGCCCAGGCCCTGAGAGGAGTAGTCAATGGCCAAAGTGATCATCATCGGGAGCGGCTTTGGCGGCCTGGGCGCAGCGGCCCGTCTTGCTGCTCGTGGACACCAGGTCGAGCTGTTTGAGAAGCGCGACAAGCCGGGCGGACGGGCCTACGTATACGAGATCGACGGCTTCAAGTTTGACGGTGGACCCACTGTGATCACCGCCCCCTTTATGTTTGACGACATCTTTGCCCTCGCCGGGCGCCGCCGCGAGGACTATATCCAGTTCGTCCCCTGCAATCCCTTCTATCGAATCTTCAACCACGAGGGACGCCAGTTTGACTACAACGGCGATATGGCTTCCATCCTTGACCAGATCGACCGCTGGAATCCCGCAGACAAGGAGGGCTACCAGCGGTTCATCCAGACCACCAAGCCCATTTTTGAAAAGGGCTTTGTCGAGCTAGCCGACAAGCCATTTCTCAAGCTGGGTGATATGGTGCGCATCATCCCCGACCTGATCCGCCTCCAATCCCACAAGACGGTCTACAGGTATGTGTCACAGTTCATTGAGAACGATTTCCTGCGCTGCTGCTTCTCCTTCCACCCGCTTCTCGTGGGAGGAAACCCGTTTGACACGACCTCCATCTATGCAATGATCCACTACCTGGAGCGAGAGTGGGGAGTTCACTATGCCATAGGAGGAACTGGAGCGATCGTGAGCGGCCTGGTGCGGCTGATCGAGGAGCTGGGAGGCCAACTCCATGTCAACGCAGAGGTCCAGGAGATCCTCGTGCACGGACGGCGGGCCACGGGTGTACGCCTGGCCGACGGCAGCGTGCACCACGCCGATCATGTCGTCTCCAACGCTGAGGCGGCCTACACCTATACCAGCCTGCTGCAATCCCAGCATCGGCAGCACAACAGCGACCGCCGCTATGCGCATACGCGGTACAGCATGTCCCTCTTTGTCATCTATTTCGGCACGAGGCGTCGCTACACCGACAGCAGACTGGCCCATCACAATATCATCCTCTCTGAACGGTACAAGGGTTTGCTGGACGACATATTCAGGCGCAAGCAGCTCGCGCAGGACTTTTCTCTGTACCTGCACATGCCGACGGTCACCGATCCCTCTATGGCCCCACAAGGCTGTGAGTCCTTCTATGTCCTGTCGCCCGTGCCCCACCTCGGATCGGGCATCGACTGGACCCAGGCAGCCAGGCCATACCGCGATGCGATTATGCACTTCCTGGAGCACAACTACCTGCCTGACCTGCAGCGCAACATCGTCGCCGAGCACTATATCGATCCCCTCCACTTTCGGGACACGCTCAACAGCTACATGGGATCGGCGTTCTCTGTCGAGCCGGTCCTCACCCAGTCGGCATGGTTTCGGCCGCACAACCGCTCGGAGGACCTGGACAACCTGTACCTAGTCGGAGCAGGAACTCATCCCGGCGCTGGCCTACCCGGGGTTCTCTCGTCCGCCAAGATCGCCGAAAAGCTCATCGCCGGACCAGACTAGGCCACCAGATCTCCCGAATCAGACCTATGTCATAGACAGGTGATGGCTGCCAGTGGTATTCTGTGTATAGAACTTTGGGTGCACACTGAGTAACTGAGGGAAGAGAGCAGATGACCATCCCCACCTTGTCCTGGGAACACAGGTTGTTCGAGCTGGCGCACGTGCCACTGCAGCGCGATGACGCTATGGTTGTGGTTAGAGCCGACGCGCGAGCCCTGCGGCGCGCCTATCGCTACTGTGCTCGCGTCACCCACCAGCACAGCCGCACCTTTCACCTTGCCTCCGGACTGCTTCCCCCCGCGAAGCGCAAGGCTGTGCGCGCCTTGTATGCCTTCTGCCGGGTTTCGGATGATCTGGTGGACCGCGCCAACTGCGATCCGCTTTCTCGTCTCGATGAATGGCGTGTGCGTTCTCTGACTGCACACCCGCCTACCGACGACCCCGTAGCCCTGGCCTGGAGTGACACTCTGGCCCGCTATCGCATCCCGTCCCAGTACGCACATCAGTTGATTGACGGCGTAGCCCGAGACCTCAAGGTCAGGCGTTATGCGACATTCGACGACCTGGCAGAGTATGCCTATGGCGTCGCCTCAACTGTCGGACTCATGTCGATGCACATCGTTGGCTTCCAGGGGCCGGAGGCCATCCCCTATGCAATCAAGCTCGGGGTAGCCTTGCAGCTCACCAACATCCTGAGGGACGTGGGGGAAGACTGGGCCTGCGGCCGGCTTTATCTGCCTCAGGATGAGCTGCGTGCCTTCGGACTGGATGAAGCCGACATCGCCGCCGACCGGGTGGACGATCGCTGGCGCTCCTTAGCCCGGTTCCAGATCGACCGCAACCGCAGCCTCTATGCTGAGGCAATGCCCGGTATTGCCATGCTGCACCCAGACGGGCGGTTTGCCATCGCCGCGGCTGCCGAGTTGTACCAGGCCATTCTGGCTGATATCGAGGCGCACGACTATGACGTGTTCCGTAGGCGAGCGCACGTGACTGCCCGCAGCAAGATCAGCCTCCTGCCTGGCATCTGGTGGCGCGCTCACCGCGCCTATCCCGCCCTTCGGTCACTGTCTGGCTCGCAGTGATACGGGTCCAGAGTGAAGACTTGTGCGCAGAGTCGGGCAATTGGAGCCTCCACCAAGAGGCCTGACCATTCTCGGGCAACGCACCGCACAGGCCCTGTCTATCACCCTCCGGCTCCCGGCGATGGCTCGACAGCATGTTCGTTGTCGTGGCCCCACTGGACCAGGCTCGCCACCGCAACCTGAAACAGGGCCTGCAGGCCTCGGGCTACCTCCTGGCCCCTGAACCTGTGTTGCCATTCCTCTCCAGCCAGCGAGTCGCTGATTGTGAACAGGGCCCCCATCTCAACACCTCGGTACGCCGCCACCGCGAATAGCGCCGATGCTTCCATGTCCACAGTCGCCACCCCCTCCCGTTGGTACTGCCGGATCTCGGCACACGTCTCCCGGTAAGGCGCATCGATCGTCCAGCTCGCACCCACTCGGTAGGCTGCTCCCCGTTTGTCCATCGCGTTTCTCAGTCGCACCGTCAAGTCCGGGCTTGCGAGTGCGTACCGGCAAGCAGGCAGGTAGTGATAGGAAGTCCCCTCGTCTCGGATGGCCTTCTCGCACACCACCAGGTCTCCGATCGCAATGTCTGGTTGCAGAGATCCGGCAATGCCCACGGACACAAAACGCCTCACGCCAAAGGCAATGAGGCCCTCCAACACCAAACAAGCTGCCGGGGCGCCGATCCCAAAGCCACCGACCACGCCCACCTTGTGACCCGTCTCGCCAAGGGTGCGCATCCCGAGCACGCTCTTTGCGGTGCCCGCCGAATCGGCACACACCACGTCCCACAGAATCCTCTGGTAGCAGATAACCGCCGCCTCTGGAAGCGTCGCCGGCAGGGCTTCTGGTCCTTCCCTGAGCTGTGCCAGGACCTGCGATCGAGAGATGAACGCGGCTTCCGCGTGCTTGGCGGGATAGTTGGGGTAACCCATGGTGGCCAACCGTTTCTAGCCCAGGAAGACATCCTGGCTTAACAGCACCGCTCGCAGCGTGGGTACGGGCACCCCACGCACGGAGCAGTTGTCGCGAGCAGCGATCGCTGCAGCGGCCCCACCTGCCTGGCCTGTCGCCAGGCACGGCACGATCAGGCGCAGGGTATTGGCCGTCACATAGTCAGCCGAGACGCATCGCCCTACCACAAGCAGGCCATCCACAGTCTCCGGAACCAGGCAGCGGTATGGCAGGTCATAATCCAGGCCCTGGATCGCATAGGTCGGCCCCCAATCGGGAAAGTACACTCCCAGGCGGGCGATGCCATCCTCAAAGTGCCGGCTGGACTTTAGGTCGTCATCGGCCAGCACGTACTCCCCGCGCACGCGTCTGCTCAGACGCACCCCAAGTTGTGGGAAAGTCAGGCCGACTCGGGCATCCTGGTATCCCGGCATGTGCGCTTTGAGGTGAGTCAGCGCAGCAAAACACTCCCGCCGCAGTTGGATCTCGGCCTGCGTCAGTGCCACTGCGTCGGTCACGTCGATACCCTTCAGCAATCGAGTGCGGCCAAGCATCACACCCCCATTCAGCCGCATCGCCTTGTCAACGGCAGCCTGGTACTCCTCCGGCGATCGTCGGCTGAACTCCTCGACCTGTTGCTGGTCCACCCCCGCTATCGACAGTACCAACGTCACCTCATGGGTGGCATTGTCGCACCGGCATCCCGCTCTCCAGGCCAGGTCGGCATCGGCTGTCCCGTCGATCACCACCGTGGCGCGAACCGCCTGCCTGCCACTCTTGCTCTCCATCAGTACGCCTGTGACGCACCCTCCTTCCATGACAGGCTCGCACGCCAGCGTATGCAGACGCACACTCACGCCCGCCTCCAGTAGCAACTCGGCTGCCTGCCACTTGAGAACCTCCGCATCGACGGAATAGTCGCCGCACTCATGCGTCGCCGTGACTGCGCCGAACTCCTCAAGGCGCTGCCGGATCTCCAGTGTGACGCCCCGTGCCTTGGGCACATACCCATCGCCACAACCTAGAACGGCGACCACGTTCGCGCCAGTGATCATCCCGCCCAGATAGCCAAAGCGTTCCGCCAGCATGGTCCGTGCGCCACCACGTGCCGCAGCCAGCGCTGCCGCGATCCCTGCCGGCCCCCCACCGGCAACCAACACGTCTACCTGATCGATCACGGGCGTCTGCCGGGCGGCTTCGCTCATCGTGCCGAACCGACTCATACCTGTTGTCCTTTCTGCCGACTCTCGCTGCAGCGGCTCAGCACCGCCAGGATTCTACACAGCCCAAGCCTCTGTACTTCGGGTCGACTCAGTTCCCTGGATTCATGCCTCCAAAGCTAGTCGCTGGACCCCGCCCCAGTCGCAGTCACCTCCAGGGTATAGTGGGCCAACTCGGCTGTCGGCACCAGAGCTAGCGTGATCACATAGTCCTGTGTCGCCGGCAGGCTGTCGATAGCCAACCAGCCCCCATTGGGTGACCCGCTCCAGAAGGACCCATCCTGTCCTTCGGCAGCCAGACTGACCCACGATGCCGGCAGGGCTTGCACTTCCAGCTTTTGCCCGCGCAAGGCCCGCATCACATAGCGGGCCACAAGGCCCGGTGCCAGGTCACCCGTCACTGTCGCCGCTGTAGCACCTGGCTCGAACAGAATCCGGACAGGCTCTGAGAGGCTTAGGGCGCTGACGCTGGCCGTCAGCGTATAGTCCGTTGTCTTGCCGACAGATGCCGGGGTGATGATATAGTCCTGCGTGGCATAGAGCTGCCCACTCCATACGGCTGTGCCATCCACATACCGTTTCAGTGGGACCCCATCTGCCCCCACGATCGTCAGCAGCACATCGTTGTTTGGGGACGTGATCGCTACGGACACCGTTTGGCCGGCAAAGGCGCGGATCAGGTACTCCGTGCCGAACTCGACCCCACCCTCCACCGTGCGCACGATGCGGCCAGTCAGCGTCGCCGATGTGGCGCCGGGTGCGAATCGAATGCGCACAATGGACGGCTCAGCGGTCGGAAGGGGTACCTGCTGTGTCGCCGTGGGGAGCTGTGGCTCAGGTCTGGGCGTCACCGTCTGAGTGGGCTGGGGACCGAGAGTAGACGTAGGCACCGCCGTCTGAGTTGGCTCGGGAACGGGCGTAGACGTGGGCGCCACCTGGGTGGCGGTCGGCGTGACACTTGGTGTGCGGGTCGGTGCTACCGTCATTGTGGGGGTCGCAGGTGACAAGGCTGGAACAAGTGTACTCGTCTCCACTCGCACCTCCGCCTTGTGCATGCATCCTGCCGCGAGCAGTGCCAGGACCAGGGTCACGAGGTGCCATGTTGCCTTTTTCATGGGGCCGTCTCCCTCTAGCTGTGGGCCGGCGCACGGCAATCGCCCGTCACCTGAAGTCTGGAGTGGGCTAGTCCACTACAGGAGAAGCCCCAACTCGATCTCATCCCGCAGGGGTATCCCATCCCGGCCAATGAATGGGATCTCCGGCTTGAGCCGGCGCGACAGCTCGAGAGCGTCCCGGTATATCGCTACCAACCGGAACCCTCGCTTCTGGTAAAACCCGATGACCAGCAGGTTGTCGTTTGCCGTGACCAGCCACAGCCGCCTGCACCCAGCGGCAGCCGCGGCGGCCTGGACCGCACGGACCAGGGCAGTACCAATCCCCTGCCCCTCAAGCAGGCTGTCCAGGGAGATGATCTCGCATTCGCCATCGCCCATGCGATATGTGACGAGCCCCACCGGCTCGCTGCCTCGCAGGGCGGCAAACCCGGGCAACTCATCGGCAGCGTGGATCTGTCCCCGGGTCACGATCACGGTCGAGCCCCAGCGCTCGGCTAGCAGACGACGCACCCATCCGTCCGCCTGTCCCAAGGGTCGGATGTGGAACGCCTGTGTCTTCTCGGCCTCTCGCTGTGTCGTCACTATGCGCACCTGCCCGATCGGCACACCGGACCCCTGCATCGCCACGCGCTCCTTGACTCCAGCCTGCATGGGGTCCAGAGCATCTCGACTTGCTCCCCGCACAAGGGCCGGGCCCAGGGAGCCGATGCCCTGGGTTCCGGACGACTGCCGTCGGCCGTGACAAGCCATTCGGGCGTCCGTCCATCTTGGTGTGGGGAACCACAACTGCGGGGATTGTACTGCTGAATGGCAGAGTTGTCCAGCGAACGCTCAAGCAGGGCCAGACCTACCTCGGGGCGGACCGGGCAGACAGTGCAGCGGCCAAGGCTTTGCTAAACCACGCGGGGGAGTGCAAGGTACGGCTTCTGCAGGGTCTCCTGCGCGGTCCAGTCGCGCAGGAAACCCTGCGTAGACAACTACCCTTATTCTGTCAGTATCTCCACCTGCGCGTTCATGCCCGGCCGTAGGTTGAGATCGGTGCTTTCCAGCGCGATGATCAGAGTAAAAGTCGTGTCACCCTGCTGCACCACGGCGACCGGCGAGATCGCCTCCACGTGCCCGCGCACTGCGCTGCTCCCCAAAGCAAGGACCTGTGCCTCGGCCTCTTGTCCAACCTGGATCCTCCCGATGTTCAGCTCGCTCACGTTGCGCGTCTCTACCATCCAGCGTGTGGTGTCGATCACCTCGACTACCGGCGCACCTGCCGCAGCCCATTCGCCCGCGCTGACAGAGACCGCCGAGATGACACCATCAAAGGGCGCCCGGATCTGGGTCCTGCCTATCTGCCACTGCACCTGCTCGACCGCCAGCTCAGCCTGCCGCAGCCGGGCCCGAGCCTGGGCGACCGCCTCCGGCGCAACGGGGTCCAGCAACGGATTCGTCCAGGCGTTCAGCACATCGAGGCCCTGTCGAGCCTCCTCCACACGGGTTGCCAGGAGGGCCAGGGTCACGGCATAGGCAGCCTGGGCGTCCAGGGCCTGGGTCAGTTGTGCCTGCACTGTGCCACCCTGGGCAGCCAGCAGGTCAAGGCCCAGGGCGTGCGCATGCAGCGCGCTTCGAGCTGCGTCTAGCCGCGCCTGAGCGATTCGCGCCTCCCACTCGGCCTGCTGTATGCCTTTGGCAAATGCATCGCGGACCTCCTGCGGCTCCCAGGGGCGGTCGAGTGCCTTCTTGTACTCGTTCTGTGCCGTGGCAAGCGTATCCTGGGCGCGAGCCAGGTTGGTCTGAGCGACGGTTACTTCGGCCTGTGGCGAGTTGGCGCGCACCTGCGCCAATTGCAGTTCGAGTTGAGCTTGCCCTACCTGCGCTAGCGTGACCGCCACCTCAGGGCTGAGGACCTTGGCCTGTTCGAGTTGCAGTTGGGCCACCCGCAGGGCGGTCTCGGCCTGGGCCACCTGCTGCCGGTGCGCGGCTTCCGCACGATGGATCTCGGCCCGGCTGGGACCGTTGCGCAGCGCGTCGAGCGCAGCCTGCTGGAGCGCCACCTGTGCCTGGGCGTTCTCCAATTCGAGTTGCAGAGCGGCGGTGTCCAGGTCGGTCAACAGATCGCCCGCCTTCACCGCCAGACCAAGGCGGGCAGGAACGGCCTTGATCGGGCCGCTGGCCCCAAAGCTCAACTGCAGCGTCTGCGCTGGGCGGATCGTGCCCAGTGCCTTGATTCTGCCACCGCTCTGCACTGCCGCCGGTGTGGTGGACCGGGCCAACGGATCATCGGCGTCCCCTGTCGCCGTAGCCTGCGGCGACTTGTTGCAGCCAGCGGCAAGAAGTGAAATCACGAACAGGATGTACAGCAGTCTTGTCGCATGGTGTGTGTGTTTCAATGGGCCCATTTCTACCTCCCCTCAATCACTGCCACTGCATCAAGTCGCCTGAGCATCCACGCAATCGTGCTCGTGCTTGCGGCGGCGACCGCCAGCGGGATAGGCAGCGTGAACAGCCACGGCGCGATGCCGGCAAGATCCATGCTCAAGCCCTTGGGCACGAACATGGTGAATTGGAGGTATACCGCTATCCCCATGCACAGCGCCGCGCCAATGACCCAGGCCGCCGCTGTCGCCGTCAGCGTCTCCCGTCCGGCCCGCCAGGTCAGCCAGCCCCGGACGCGGCCCAGCGCGTGCAGCGCGCCAAACTCGTCGCGCCGCTGCGAATAGAAAATGTAGTTCAGGACGGCCAGAGCCATTGCCGCAATCAGAGCGACCAGCAACTCGACCACTCCCAGCACCATGAGCATCCCAAGGCGGTACCGCTCGATCTCCCGCCGTTCCTCTTCGTACGTCCGGACGACCGTGGCGCTCGAATCCACGTTTTCCAGCAGCCAAGCGTCCAGCGAGTCTTTACCTTCGGCCCCTGGCGCCACAAACATGTCGGGCGAGTAGCCGGCGGTCAATTCGTGGCTCTGCGCGTATTCCAGGGAGGCGAAGCCCATCCACATCCCATCCGTCTCTAATAGGCCCACGATGGTCATCTCGTACGGGCAACCGTCGCGCTCGTCGACCGGGTAGCCGATGGCGTCTCCGACGTGCAGTCCACGGTTAAGCGCCAGTGCCTCCGAGAGGACAACTTCGTTGGTGCGCGGGCGCGGCAGGCGGCCTTCCAACACACGCAGGCCGAACAGATCCATCAGATAGACCATGTCGTCTTCAGACACCGCATTGAGCCGCGCGCGGACAGTGTTAAACGGCGGCACTGTGACGCCAAAGCCGAACGTCAGGACCGGGATGACGCGCGCTGTGCCGGGATGCGCGCGTACCTGGGCGACAACGCCGGGGTCCAGATCGCTCCGCGCGCCCGGCCACATGGCGCTGACGTAGCGCAGGTACTCAATGGATGGCATCTGCGCGTCAAAGATTGGCATGAGGATAGAGACCGGGAACGCCACCCCGACGATCATCAGCGCCATCGCCATGACCAGCATGATGCCACGCCGGCGGTGGCGCAGGTAGAAAGTCCAGGAAGATAGCGGCCTGGCCGACGAACGTCTGGCGTGCTGTTTGCCGTTCTCTTCCATGGAGAGCTTGCCGCGCTCGACAATCGCCACCGCATCCAGCCGGCCGAACACCCGCCATACGCTCCACACCGCAAAGCAGACCACTGTCAGCGGGATCGGTAGGCTGTACAGGAATGGCGTAATGCTCAACGACCACTCCAGCCCGCGCGACGCAAAGACAGTCTCCCGTCCCAAGGCGATCAGGGCGCCCATCCCAGCCAGCCCGACCAGCCACCCGAGGGCAGCCGTGACGGCCGTCCCGCCCGTCACGCGGCGCAGGAGCGCCCCCTTGCGCCAACCGACGGCGTGCAACAGTCCGAACTCGGGCAGGCGTCGGCTGATGGCAATCTGGTTGATGACGCCCACCACCACCGCCGCGACACCCGCCACCATCAGATCCACCATGGCGAAAAGCGGGTATAGTATGGAGCCCATTTGGGCGATATCTGAGGCTTGTAGATCGAGCGTCTCAACTTGCACTTGTTTGTCCGGCAGCGCTTCCAGGAAACGGCTGAGCGCGGCTATGCGCCCGGGCCGCGCGACGGCGAGCAAGCCGTTCATGCGTGGTTGATAGTCCTCGTGCCCGGTGATGTATTCGTAGGACGCCAGGCCCAACCGCACGTTCCGCTTCTCTGCCGCCGGGTCCTGGTCCAACAAGCCAACCAGCGTCATTTCGGACGCCAAGGCGCTATAGTAGTTGGGGTTCGTCGCCCGGCTGACGCGGTCGCCCAGGCGCAGCCCCAGCGCGCGGGCGGTGTCTACCGACAGCGCGAATTCGGCAGCGTTGGCTACGGGCAGCCGCCCTTCCTGCACACGCTGTGCGCACGTGCGCAGCAGGCCGGGCATCTCGGCCACCGGTATGACGAACACACGCACCCGGCTCGTCCCAACGAGCGCCGGATGTTGGATCGATATCCAGCTATCCGGGATGACCCGTTCCACGTCGGGATGGTCCCGCACCTGTGCGGCAATGCCGGGATCGACCTCGCCGATCTCGTTCGGGTAGATGCTGGCCAAGGAATGGAGGTAGGCCAGATCGAGATACAGGTTTTCCACATAGGAGTCGAGCACGCTGACCATCAGGCCGACGGCCAGCGTCACCAGGGCGATGATCATCGCCAGCAGCGCCGTGCCACCCTTGTGGCGGCGGTAATAGGTGAAAGGAGAGAGCGGGTTCATGTTTTACCTCCTTGTGGTTACACCGTTACAGTACCGGGACGGCCTCGGCGGCGCGCGCCAGCCGGTCTTCGACCTTGGCGATCTGCCCATCGCGGATGGTCAGCACCAGGTCAGCTTCGCTCAGGATCTCGGGGTTATGCGTGACGGCGATGAGGCTGCCCTGCTCACGGTAGCTGCGCAACAACGCCATCACCTGTGAACCGGTACGCCGGTCCAGCAGCCCCGTCGGCTCGTCGGCAAAGACCACGCGGGGGCGGTGGATCATCGCCCGGGCGATCGCTACCCGCTGCCGCTCGCCACCGGACAGCTCGTATGGGAAGCGGTGGAGCTTGTCGCCCAGCCCCAGGTCGGCCAAGAGTGCCTTGGCCTGTTCGGCGTGGGCCTTGCCCTGAACCGGTGCAGCGACCATGACGTTCTCCAGAGCGGTGAGGTAGTTGATCAGAAAGTGCTGCTGAAAGACAAAGCCGAACTCGGTCCGGCGCAGAGCCACCCGCTCACGTTCGGACATCTTGCTGTACGCTCGGTCGTCGAGGTAGATTTCGCCCTGGGTGGGCTTGCGCAGCCCGCTGAGCAAGTAGAGCAACGAGCTTTTGCCTGAACCGGAAGGGCCGAGAATGCCGATGAACTGGTGATCTTCGATCTGGCATGAAATACCGTGTACAGCATCGATGGTGTGTTCGCCATCTCGATAGGTCAATGTCAGATTCTCTCCCTGTAACATCGTGCCTCCTTTGCAGTTGGGACTGCTCACCCTGGTGCCGTTTATTGTTGTTCTCATGATACCAATTCGAGCGCCATGTTTCTATAGGCACCTGTCACACAACGGCGATGACATCTCTCACGTGACACGATGACACTGTCATGGGTTCAGATCCAACAAATGGATGAGGCGATGGAGTGGATTGACTTTTCACCCGGCGTCAGGTACAATCAGAGCATACACCCGAGCGGCCAACGTTCGGCATCATCAAGAGGAGACCGGCATGATCCGTGTTGCCGTTGTGGATGATCACCCTCACGTCGCCATTGCCTTGCGCGCGCTGCTCGACCAGACTTCTGACATCCGCCTGGTGGCTGAGGCCAGGCGCGGCAGCGATGTGCCCACACTCGTGCGCCAGGCACGCCCCGATGTCCTGCTGCTCGACTTGTTCGTCGAGCCCCAATTCGATGTCCTGGCGACTGTGCGCAGCTTGCGCGCTGATTTTCCGAACCTGAAAATCTGCATGCTCAGCGCTTTCTTGGAGCCGCCCATGGTACGCGACCTGTTACAGGCTGGCGTCTATGGCTATATTCTCAAAGACGACGACTATGTGTCCAGGATCGAGGTGATTCTGCGCGATCTGGTGGATGGGCGCGTCTACCTGAGCACGCAGGTCTACCAGGCTTTGGCGGAGGCGATGCGGACGGAAAGCGCCGAGTCGGCCCTGTCGGAGCGCGAACTGGACATTCTACGGCTGGCCAAGCGGGGCCTGCCCAACCCGCAGATCGCCCAGTCGCTTCATATTTCGCCGGGCACGGTGCGCAACCATCTCAGCGCCATCTATCGCAAGCTGGGTGTCCACAGCCGCCACGAGGCCGTCCAGATCGCAGCGGAAAAGGGGCTGATCTGACATGGCCAGCGAGTATGTGGTTGGCCTGGTTCTGGGGTGGCTGAGCCTGGTGCTGGGCTTGTTGCTCTATCGCGTGCTAGGCCACTGGTGGCAGCGGCGGCACTATGGCGCGGACATCGATCATGGCCTGCTGCTCGTGGAATATGGCCGGCGAATGACGGGCACTCTGGACCGAGAGGGGATCGTGCGCCTGTTCACCGCCGACCTGCCGCGCGCGCTGGGCGTCCAGCGCGCCGTTCTGCTCCTGCCTGAAGGCCATCAGCTCGTTGCCGGAGAACTGCGCCTGCCGATCAGCCAGGCCGCAGTGCGCTGGGTCGCCTCGGCTGGCGAGGCACAGCGCGCGAGCGAAGGGCAGTTGCGCAGGCTGGTCGCACAGGGACGTATCGATCTCTCTTGGGCAGCGGTGTGGGTACCCCTGATGCGCGGGATCGACCTGCTGGGCCTGTGGCTGCTCGGAAGCCGGGAGGATGGCAAGGTGTATGCCGCTCGGGATCTGCGCTGTCTGACTGCGTTGGGGCGCCAGGCGGCCATGGTGCTCGAGACGGCCCAGTATGCCGAGCAGGAGCGGCGCACAGCATCCGAGATGCGTGCTCTCTACCAGCAAGTGGTCGTGGCCCGGGAGGAGGAGCGGGGGCGACTGGCGCGGGAACTGCACGATGGCGTGCTTCAGGACCTGTGCGCGGTGACGCGCGACTTGAGAGCCCAGGATTCGTTGAATGGGGGAAACGGATCCTCAGGGGCACGGCCCTCGTTTGGCGAGCTCGGCGTGCGGGCAGGAGAGGCCGTCCAGGCGCTACGTGGGATCTGCAATGACCTGCGTCCCCCCTTGCTTCAGAGTGACCTGATCTCCGCGCTTCGGGCGCTGGCCGAGAGCCTGGACCGGCGATCGACAGCGCCTATAGGCATCGAGGTCCCGGCAGAGTCGCTCCACATCCCCGAGGACGTGGCCCTGGCCATCTTTCGCATCGCGCAGGAGGCGCTCAACAACGCCATTCAGCATGCTGATGCCTCCGAGATCGCTGTCCGCCTGACGCAGTACCCCGACCGCTTGCGTCTGACGGTGACCGATGATGGTCGGGGTATCTCTGGCAGCGCCGAGCCAGGCCGGTTCGTCGCCCAGGGCCACTTTGGGTTGGCTGGCATGCGCGAACGCGCGGCGATGATCGGCGGCAAGCTGGATGTGCAGACCGCAGTCGACTATGGCACGGTGGTGGTTCTTGAGGTGCCTTGCGCCAGCGGGTCACCAGCGTCTTGACCGGGCGAAACGCCACGCCAGATACCGTCGCACGGGCACCAGCCAGGCTTGTGAAGGAGAAGGATGATGTCCACACTGTCGCTCGCAGAACCCCGTTTCCGCCCCCTGCCACTCGGGAGCATTCGTCCCGACGGTTGGCTGGCCCAACAACTGCGTATCCAGGCGGATGGCTTGAGCGGTCACCTCGATGAATTCTGGCCTGACGTCCAACATAGCCGCTGGTTCGGCGGCAATACGGAGGCATGGGAGCGTGCACCCTACTGGCTGGACGGCGTCGTCCCCCTTGCCTTCTTGTTGGACGATCCCGCACTAAAGGAAAAGGTAACGCGGTATGTGGACTATGTCATCGCCCATCAGGAGGACGATGGTTGGCTTGGCCCCCGCACTATGGTCGTCGGCGCCGGCCACCAGGAGGACCCCCACTACGACCTGTGGGCGCAGTTGCTGGCCACTAAGATCCTGATGCAGTACCACGACGCCACCGGAGATAGCCGGGCCATCGACTCGCTGGCCAGGGCCATGCGTAAGATTGACCAGCACATCGACCGCGCTCCTCTGTTCAACTGGGGGCAGTTTCGCTGGTTCGAAGGCTTGCTTGGCCTGTACTGGCTATACGAAAGACTGGGCGACCAGTGGCTGCTCGACCTTGCCGTCAAGCTCCATGCCCAGGGCTTCGACTGGGCCTCCTTCTTTGCCCGCTGGCCGCTCACCCAGCCTACGCCCAAAGGCCGCTGGAACTACATGGGGCATGTCGTCAACAATGCCATGGCCATCAAGGCCCATGCCCTCTGGTGGCGGATGTCTCGCGATACAGGCGACCGGGCAGCCGTGTATGACATGATCGACAAGCTCGATCGCTATCATGGGACAGCCATCGGTGTCTTCACCGGCGATGAGTGCATCGCCGGCAGGCACCCGACGCAGGGCACTGAGCTCTGCGCTGTCGTCGAGTACGCCTACTCCCTCGAGGTGCTGCTCTCCATCATGGGCGATGCAGCTTTCGGCGACCGCCTGGAAAAGATCGTCTTCAATGCCTTGCCCGCCACCTTCTCCTCCGACATGTGGTCCCATCAGTATGACCAGCAGGTGAACCAAGTTGAGTGCAGCATCCGCGACAACCGCACCTGGAACACCAACGGCCCCGAGTCCAACATCTTTGGCGTGGAGCCAGGCTATGGCTGTTGTACAGCCAACCTCAGCCAGGGATGGCCCAAGTTCGCCGCCCATCTGTGGATGCGCACAGACAGTGAGGGCCTGGCGGCCGTAGCCTATGCCCCAAGCACGGTTCGTGTGCAGGTGCAGGAGGTGCCCGTCGTCGCCCGCTTGGAGACCGAGTATCCTTTCCGGGGCACCTTGCGCTTTGCCATCACTGCCGACAGCCCTGTCCGTTTCCCGTTGTATCTTCGCATCCCGGCTTGGGCTTCGGGCGCCGTGCTCGAGGTGTCCGGTGGCGCGACGGTACAGCCAGTCGCTGGGACTTTCCACCGCGTGGACCGCCTCTGGCAAGGCACTACCGAGTTGGTCCTGACCCTGCCAATGTCCCCCACCCTGTCCCGTCGTTACAACCATGCGGTCTCGATCGAGCGTGGTCCGCTGGTCTATGCCCTGCGCATCGGTGAGGAGTGGCGCCGTGTCCACGCAGACCAGCCCTACCGCGGACTGCCCCACGCAGACTGGGAGGTCTACCCGACTAGTCCCTGGAACTATGCACTTGAGGTCGACGAGACGTCGCAGTCTGCGTGGGGCAGTCC
>Ga0315274_10004010_pt1 | contig 21767 bp, 21 predicted proteins | sample YL17G02_20_MG_FD_203700 | JGI IMG/M metagenome (GOLD analysis project Ga0315274, IMG submission 203700) | Sediment microbial communities from Yellowstone Lake, YNP, Wyoming, USA - YL17G02_20 | ecosystem: Environmental > Aquatic > Freshwater > Lake > Sediment | place: USA: Wyoming | collected...
AGAGACCCAATGGGTTCTGTACTTCCAAAGGGATTAGTATTTTCTTTTTCCTTTCTCCAGTTTATTGTTGACATACTTTTTCATAGGTGACACAAACACAATCATTGTCATTCCAGCGAAAGCTGGAGTCCATCCTATGCAAGATTCATTCCCCCGTTATTTATCAAAGAGCCACAAAAATTAAAGGTTCCAGCACCTTAGATTCACGATTACCGTTCTTGACCGCCTCAAGAAGGACGAGGTTAGCTTCCCGCTCTAATGCAGGATAAACGAATTGTATCCTCTTGGGTTCCAGATTATGATGCCTGCACCCGGAGATGAGATCAACTAGGCGGTCAGGACGGTAAACAACAGCGAGTTTTCCATGTTCTTTAAGCAAATAAAAAGCTGATTTCAGTATATCATCCAGCGTGCATTTTATCTCGTGGCGGGCGATAGCCTTCAAATCATTGGGATTAAGACGCCCAGATCCTGTAAGCCGATAAGGTGGATTAGATACCACAACGTCGAACTGTCCCGCAGAAAAATACTCCTTCACAAGCCTTAGATCACCATCTATAACATCAATTTTACCTTCAAGATTGTTTAACAAAACGTTCCTGCGGGCAATGTCAGCTAGTTCACCTTGTATCTCAATAGCAGTGATGCGCTCAGCTTCAGTGCTTGATGCAAGCAACAGCGATATTATACCTGTCCCTGTGCCGAGATCAGCTACGTTATCACCCTTTTTGATGCTGACGAACTTTGTAAGGATTATCGCATCCATAGAGAAATGGGGTCCGGCGATCTTCTGTATTACCTTCAGGCTTTCAAACTCGTCAATTCGTTCATCAGCATCAATATCACTCATCGTCAAGATCCTTTGCGGACTTATAAAGCCACCAGAACCCCGCAGAGATACCAAGCAGAAGAAGCAACAGGGTTATCCACGGTGAAGAGTTAAGCTTCTTATCCAGATAATTGCCCAGAAAGAAACCAGCGAGTATTGGCAATAATAATCCCGATGCTATTTTCCCGACAGAACTTATACCTGAAAGTGTTGATTTTGATTTTTTTGACATATTATCGTCTTAAAATACGGACATAGTTTAAATTAAGGTAACACTCTCTGAGTCAGGTATTTAACCGCAGGTGATACAGGATACAAGATGCAGGATACTGTTTTCTTCTTGTATCATGAATCCTGCATCTTGTATCTTTTCCAATATCCGTGTTAATCCGTGGCTAATTAAAATTTCTTCATTAACTGCTATTTTTTCTCACTCCATTCATCCCAACGATGACGATTGTTGCTGAAGCTAACACAATTCCGATCCATATCCACTGTGACAACGGTTGATGTTGAAGGAAATGAGCCAATAAAGCAACCAAAGCCGGCTTGATGAAAAAAATCATCATACCCTTAGAAACGCCTGTTTTCGCAAGCCCTGTGTAAAGCCAGTAATAACCCAATCCCACAGTAGCAACGCCAAGGTAAACCACAAGACCCCATCCGAATGGTGTCAGCGTTTTATAAAAAGCCAGAGTTTCACCCCAACCCAGTAATGGTATCAAAGGCACAATCACCATAAGCCCTATGGATCCACCGGCGATTGCGATTGCGCTTACCACAACCGGATTGTATTTCTTGATGTAGTCTCGTATCAGGAAAAAATAGAAAGACCATGCTAACACAGCACCGATCATAAACAGATTGCCAACAAAATAATTCGGGAACTCTGGCTCATGGGACTGCGCACCCTTGTTAGTCACGTATACACATGCTATCCCAAGAGCGATGCCGACGATTTTCGACCAGCTTAGCTTCTCTACCCGTGACACGATGAATATCAAAGCGACAATAGCAGGATTGATGGAGAATATCGCCCCGCCGATCATACTACTCGTAAGCATCAGGCTTCTATGGTAAAATAAAGCTAATGCTGTCGTACCAATCAGACCCAACAGGGCAATGCGCCAGCCATCTATTTTAAGTATGCGGAGCATCTCACTTTTACCGACACGGGCAAAAGCGGCGATAACCAGAAAGATTCCCCCTATGCCAAATCGCAAAAGGCTCAAGTCAAACGCAGATACTTGTTCTTCCCTCTGAACATACTGCGAAGCGACTTCAATCGTGCTGAAAACAACAACTGCAAGTATTACCAGCAGGTATCCGCTGAGATTATGATGCTTTTGTGAAGAACTCGCTTTCAAACCATTTAAATTCCCCACTTATCATTAATCTCCTGCTGATATGCGTCAACTCGCTCTGAGAGAATATCATCCATTTTCACAGCCTGACCACACTGGGATGACTCAAAGAATGCCATTGGTATTGCTTGAGCTATTCGGCCATCCTGGCCGTCAAGATCGGGGAGACGTCCTTCTCTGATCGCATTGATAAAATCGTAAACTTCTAATATTACCCCATAGTCACCTGTGAGTTTTACCGGGTCTGGATACAGTTCAGGTGGGAAATACCTTTGGGTAGTCGCTTGATCGCTGGCTGATAGAAAATCACTTGTAAGTTCCTCAGTAGTTTTTGTCGTTTTGTCCCACAAAGTCAACTGAGGACTGGTCGGATAGTTGCTATCACCATAGAGAGAGCCTTTAGTGCCATAATATACCGTATAGGCAAATGTTCTGCCGGGAGCGGCGTGTGAGTAGTTCCACGTTCCAATCACCCCATTCTTGAATGTAATGCTGGTTATAGAAGTATCCTCAACCGTCTGTGGAATCGGATTTCCATCGGCATCCTTGTGCTTCATACCTCCAAAATTCCTCGTATTTGCATAAACCGTGTCAACGTCGCCGTAAAAGTAAATAAGAAGATCAGCGTAATGTACACCCCAGTCAAATATCGGTCCGCCTCCGCCTGTGAGTTTACCATGACGCCACGTATAACGGTGATCGGATACAGTAACATCGGGATTCGTGTTAGAACCGAAAAACCCTTGAGCGAAGAACATTCTTGGTGTACCGATAAGCCCATTGTTAATACCCCAGCCAACTATCCTCGGACCCATCCATCGCCTTACCTGTTCAGCGACAGCAAATATTCTGCCATTTTCTTTTGCAGATTCAACCATCTTTCGAGCCGCCTTCATCGTGACACCAAGAGGTTTCTCGACTATTGCATTCACTCCCGACTCAAAACACTTTATAGCGCAGACGTGGTGAAGGTAATGCGGAGTGCATATATCCGCACCATCAGGTTTCTGTTCTTTGAGCATCTTTTCGTAATCTGTGTATTTTTCCACTTTTGGAGACGTCTGAACCTGATTTATAATCTCTGCAAACCTTGCAGTATTTTCTTCTACAGGGTCCGCAACTGCGACAATATCGAAAGTATCTATCCCTTTGCGTTTAAGTTCCATGTAGCCATTTAGATGCGCTCCCGCCATCCCGCCACAGCCTATAAAAGCGAGTTTAATTTTTGACATTATATCCCTCCTAATATATCCCTAACAATCGTTTATCCATCTCGTTAGTATAAGAATTCCCTGCGATCAGTCTTCAGTGGTTTTCTCGCTAAGTTTGTTATGTTTATTTTAGGACACGCATCAGCGTGTAACAAAAATAGCGTAGCGGCACGCTGATGCGTGCCATTTATTTAGCGAGAAAACCATTTAGTAAAACTGTAAACTATTTTGTCATTATTTTATCAGCAGGTTCAATAAAACACAAGTCTGAAATATTAATTTTATTGACGTATCAAGAAAAAAGACATAAACTACTTACATCATAGCAACCAATATCAGAAAAAATTTTCTGATCTCCGTCACATTTAAACACTATCGGCGTCTTATTATACGAAAGGTAGTTAATCACAGGAGCGATAAGATGCGAACGGACGATGGACATATAATTCGTGAATGTCTTAACGGCGATTCAGCATCCTTCGGGCTGTTGGTGGATAAATATAAGGCGGGTATCTTTGCCCTGGCTTACGACAGGCTCCACAATTTCCATGATGCTGAAGACGTAACGCAGGAAGTCTTTATCAAAGCCTACATGAATTTACGTACACTTAGACAATGGGATAGCTTCGTTGTGTGGCTACGTTCTACTACCATTAATCTTTGCAAAGACAAGTTCCGAGCGCAATCAAGGCATCGTGACGTTTACATCAATGATCAGAATCCACAAATATTGGAAAATGCTTCGTTAAATTCTTACCATGATGAGCAATCTTCTTTGTGGCGTGATGAAGCACTAAACTCCCTTGATAAAGCATTGAGTTCCTTGCCAGAGCAGTATCGGCAAGTATTGACTCTCCATTATCTTGGCGGAATGAGCGGTGAGGAAATTTCTAAGTTTCTTATCATATCTCATGCGACTGTACGGCAAAGACTTAGCAGAGCAAGAGAATATCTTAAAGCGGAGGTGCTTGCTATGATGAGCGAAACTTTTGAACAGCAGAAATTACAGGCTACTTTTACGTTTCGTATTGTGGAAATGGTTAAGCGTATAAAGATACATCCAATATCAACGATGAAAGGATTGCCCTGGGGGTTATCGTTGGCGACGGGTATCATAATAACCGTTATGAGCATCAACCCGACACTAATCTCATTTATTCACGTTGGTACACCCATAAGTGCAGCGCTTTCCAGTGAATCAAAGGTGCTGAATATTGGCGAAATACCTGTGAGTGTGATAAAAACTTCCAATATAGCAGTCTTATCAAACAAGATGGGAAAAGGCAAGGGTGGAGAACCTGAAAACGTGCAGAATACCTTCTTTATGGCTCCGCAGGGGGAGGGCGGCGAATGGGCAAAGAAGGCAGATATGCCAACCGCAAGGGTGGATACGTCCTCCGCCGTTGTAAATGGAAAGATATATGTCATCGGAGGAGGAGCAACTTGGAACGGTCCGGCTCTTTCGGTTGTGGAAGAATATAACCCGACGACGGACACATGGATGAAGAAAGCTGACATGTCAAACGCAAGACAGGTTCCATCCTCCGTTGCAGTGAAAGGTAAGATATATACGATCGGAGGAAGTCAAGATGGCGGACTCACCAGTGTTCCAACCATAGAGGAGTATGATCCGGTGACGGACAGGTGGGTAAAGAAAGCAGATATGCCAACACCAAGAGGTGCTTTATCTACCAGTGTTGTAAATGGCAAGATTTACGCCATCGGTGGGTGTTTAAAAGCTGCAGGGGTTACAGGTGTGCCTACTGCGGCTGTGGAGGAATACAACCCGGAGACCGACACATGGACAAAGAAGGCAGATATGCTAACAACACCAAGATGGTATCACTCCTCAAGCGTGGTCAATGGGAAGATTTATGTTTTTGGGGGTACATCCGATATTAGAAAAGCAATATTCTCGATTGTAGAAGAATACGATCCAGTGACGGACACTTGGACAAGGAAAACAGATATGCCAACACCAAGAGATTGGCATTGTACCAGTGCATCAGGTGGAAGAATATACGCCTTCGGCGGTCATCTTCAGTGTGTCGGCATTACGATTGTTGAAGAATATAACCCGGAGACGGATACATGGAAAAAGGTGGCAAACATACCAACCGGAAGACTACTCTTAACTGCCAGTGAGGTTAATGGGAAGATTTATGTTATTGGAGGGGCTATTGGAAAATTTCAAAATGTAAATTGGAATCTTCCTGAGTGGCAAGGGCTTTCGACCATTGAGGAATATACACCGGAAGGTTGGCAACCTGAGCAATCTGTTGTCTCTCCACAGGGCAAACTGCCAACGAAGTGGGGAACAATAAAGTATAACAGGTAGCCAAATACTAATTTTTGCTTAACTATTTTGGTATATGTGAAATTGTTTAAGGCTAATCAGAATGGGCTTTCACAAAACGATAGTAAAAAATCCCTCTAAATCTTCAGAGGGCATATTCAATATGCCCCTACGAAAAGGGAGACTTTAAGGATCATTTCACATCAAAAGTATCAATGAAAATTTATGTAGAGACAGGTTTAAGCCCTGTCTCTACGGATTATCCATTCTTTAACTGACGGTAGAGAATACGGATACAGAATCAACCATCGTTATCCTCGACTGCTGTGCAAAATTTCTAGGTGTTGTGTAGCCCTCACCTGTTGTTCCTGCAATCGTCAAAGTGATTATCCCTTCCGCATCAAAGCCCATTGACGCAAGCGAACTTCCGTTGACGACCATGACGGTTGTATGCATTGTCTGGACAAATCGAGTTATCCTGCCTATATTCTGTGAATGTATGATGCTCGTGTGATGAAAACCATGTTCCGACTGAAGCGCACATTCCAGAGCTTCATCAAAATCCCTGACCCTCACAATCGGGACAACGGGCATGAGAAATTCCTCAGTCACGAGAGGATGATCTGCCTTCGTCTCGGTTATGATGACCCTGACGTTATCCGAAGCCTTTATGCCTGCCTTTTCGAGTATATACGAAGCATCCTTGCCGATGTAATCCTTGCTTGGTTTCTCGTTGTCAACAACAAGGTTAATAACAGCATCCGCTTCTCTGCCTTTCGCAAGGTAGCACCCATTTTTAACCATTTCACTGATAAATTTTTCAGCAACGTCCTGCACCACGAATATTTCTTTCTCACCGATGCACAGGAGGTTATTATCAAACGATGCTCCGTTGGTGATGTGCTGTGCAGTCTTTGATATATCTGCTGTTTCATCCACAACTACAGGTGGATTGCCCGGACCTGCGGCTAAAGCTTTCTTTCCAGTGGATAAAGCGGCTCTCACAACAGCGGCACCGCCAGTAGCCACAACCATTTTTACTTTTGGATGATCCATCATCTCTTTTGCCGTTCTCAGAGTCGGATCAGCGACTGCTACTAGCAAATTCTCAGGGCCACCACTCTTGACGATGGCATTGTTGAGAATCGTCATCGCCTTCAGCGTACATTCTTTAGCAAACGGATGTGGACTGAAAACGACCGAGTTTCCCGCCGACAACATGCAGATGCTGTTATGGATCACCGTCGAGGTTGGATTAGTGCTTGGAGTTATGGAGTTGATCACACCATAAGGCGTGTATTCTATCAACAGCATACCTCGACTGCCTGTTTTAACGTCTGACGTTAAATCCTCAACACCGGGAGTCAGACCAGCGGCAGATTCATTTTTAAGCACCTTATCCTCGACACGTCCCATCCCCGTTTCCTGAACAGCCAGTTCCGCCAGCATCCGAGCATTCTTTATACCCGCTTCCCTGATGGCGATGATAATTTCTTTGCGCTTTTCCATGCCAAGAGTGATCAGTTCCTTTTGAGCCTGTTCAGCAGCAGTAATTGCAGATTCTACTTCAGGGAATATGCCGTTTTGGCCCTTTACGCCTAAAATTGGTTTAGAAGCGACAGCTTGCAGGTCAGGTTCGTCAATCAGCCCTTGCTTTCGGATATTCTCTATCACTTGAGCGACTATATTTCTTATCTTGTCTTGATCTATATCTGCCATGGTGTTTTACCTGATCTGGTAGTCGCAAGCTTCAGCCTGCGAAAACGCACCCTAAAGGGATGCGACTACCTATCTCGCTTTCCTGTTAGATAACAAAATAATATTAAGTCAGTGCCATTCGGCTTCAGCCTGCATTGTTTACACTAACTAACCTGTGGTAGAATCCGCTCAATTTCCTGATGTGGTCGTGGGATGACGTGTACCGAGACCAGTTCTCCTACTTCCTTAGCGGCAACAGCCCCTGCATCAACAGCGGCTTTAACCGCACCGACGTCGCCTCTAACCATGACAGTGACGTATCCCCCACCGATTTGCTCTTTTCCCACAAGCGTGACGTTAGCCGCTTTCACCATCGCATCAGCCGCTTCGATTGCTCCTACTAAACCCTTTGTTTCGATCATTCCCAATGCTTCACCAGCCATTTTGTTACCTCCATTTTATACTGATTAGATTGATTTTTATATCAGGACAACTTAATGGTTTTCTCGCTAAATACCTTATGGTTTAAATGGCACGCATCAGCGTGCCACTACGCTATTTTTGTTACACGCTGATGCGTGTCCTAAAATAAACATAACAAACTTAGCGATAAAACCACTAAGATATAAAGGAATACATTAAACTTTTCGTGTCTTTGTGTCTTTATGTCTTGGTGGTTTAACCTTTTCAGACGATACCAAAGATGATTTTTCCGCAAAAAGCAACTTTTTGGGATTGTCCATGATTATGGATTCCATCCCATCATCCGGTCTTGGTATGATGTACCATGACAACACTTTATATATTCTCTCGGCAGATGACACTCCAGCATCAACTGCGGATTTCACTGCCGAGACTTCTCCTTCAAGCTTTACTGTTGTACCACCGTTTCCCGGAAAGTCAAACCCTATCAAAGACACGTTCGCCGCTTTAAGTGCAGCGTCTGTTGCACCAAGTGCCGCAACCAGGCCCATAGTCTCTATGAGACCCAGTGCTTTTCTCGCCATTCGCTCACCTCCTAAAAAAGAATGAAGGCAAGGGATGAAGGATGAAAATGAAACAAATCCTACTTCATCCCTAATCCTTTCATTTTATCGCTTCTACAATTGCACGAGTTATCAATTCCGCTAGTTTCCCTTCATCTTCGTAATAATCAGCATTGCCAGAGCTTATTTCTTCTTTATTCGGTTCTGAAAGAGAAGATGAAACTTCCGTTCTTTTCCTTACGCCTAAAAGTTTTTCTATGTTTTCCTCGCTAAGCCGTTTTTCACCACCCAATGATTTTGCTACCCAGGTGATATAAGCCGAATGTTCAACACGCTCCATCGTATAATACGTTGAATAAACGTCAGGTCCTACAGTCACAACTCCATGATTGGATAGCAGTATAGCATTACAGTTGCCAATAAATTCGTCAATGGAATGTGCCAGTTCATCCGTAGACGGCGTTGCGTAGGGAGCAAGTGGTACAGCACCCAAGCTTGCTATTACTTCAGGGATCGCCATCTGATCAATTGCTATTCCAGCGACTGCAAATCCTGTACTTATGGGTGGATGAGCGTGAACTACTGACTTGACATCAGGACGTGACTTATAAATGTGTATGTGCAGTTTCAATTCAGACGAAGGTTTTAAAAATCCCTCTACCACGTCACCCTTCATGTTTACCTTTATGAGTTGATCTGGAGAAATATCGCCTTTACTCATACCTGTTGGAGTCGCCAGTATCTCATTCTCTGAAAGTCTGATACTTACATTACCATCATTGGATGCCACGAAACCTTTTTGGTACATCCTTCTGCATACTTCAATCAGGTCCCGTCTGTATTCGCTTTCCATCTTTATATTGCGACCCATAGGTATAACCTCAATTACTAATCAAATTGCTTTAGTTTTTTAATTATAAAGTGTTATAACACATCTAATTCACGAAAGTCAAGGACAAATCAACAGAAGTACCTAAATTTTTCTTGACAAATGTAATATCAATGCTATATGATATAGCATGATGTTATTGTATGTTAGTTAAATCAATGGTTTCACATAATTATGGGTAGAGAGGAGGCCTATAATGGTTAAGGCAGAACTTATAGCTAAAGTTGCAGAGGTTGGTATTACCAAAAAGCAAGCCGGAGAAGTTGTAGACGCTTTCGTAGATGCTATCAAGGGCGCTCTTGCTAAAGGTGATAAAGTCAGTCTGATTGGCTTTGGAACATTCAGCGTAAAAGAAAGAGCCGCAAGAGAGGGCAGAAATCCAAGAACCGGAAAGAAAATTAAGATACCTAAGAAGAAGGTGCCTACTTTCAAACCCGGTAAAGAACTGAAAGATGCCGTATCTTGATCCACAGTAATACTTTTTTACAGTGGGTTGTTTAGTAATCAGCCCGCTGTAAAAAACCTTGACATCAGAATATTATTGATGTAAACTATAATAGTGAATTCCTGCCGAGGTGGTGGAATTGGTAGACACGCTGGGTTCAGGGTCCAGTGGATATTGCATTCATAGGAGTTCAAATCTCCTCCTCGGCACCAAACCTCTTTTTACAATATCACATTAATCCTATCTATCGGTATCTCCACGTAAATACCTTTTTCTTCGTAAGTGTTTTCATCGTCATTCAATGCTACGGTATTAAGTGTTATTCCATCCACGTCAATCTCATATTCTATCAGATACCCATTAAAATGCCTCGTATTGATTTTGCATTTAAAGACATTTGTTTTAGCGATCTCATCCTTATGCAATATCACTGATTCGGGCTTAATTGCCAAAACAACCTCTTGATTAATTGAAGGCTTACTATCAGTCTGAATAATCAACTCAATGCCTTGTTTAATCTCCACGGAGATATTATTATTCTCTATTTGTGTCACTGTTCCGTTTAATAAATTAGAACGTCCTATAAATTTAGCTACAAATGCGTTAGCAGGATGGTTGTATATCTCATAGGGTGTTCCGATTTGTTGGGATATACCTTTGTTTAGAAGGATAACCCTGTCTGACAGCGTCAAAGCCTCTTCTTGATCATGGGTTACATATATAGTCGTGATTTTCAATTTCTTTTGTAACTTCTGTATCTGTTCTCTGGTTTCTCGTCTCAGTTTTGCATCGAGGTTGCTCAGTGGCTCATCCAGTAGCAGTATCTCTGGCTCTATTACGATAGCCCTCGCCAGTGCCACACGCTGCTGCTGTCCCCCGCTTAATTGTGTAACGTGACGATTCTCCAAGCCAGAGAGGTCCACCAGTTCCAGAGTTTTTTTCACACGTTCCTGTTGCTCTAAACCTGGAACCTTTCTAGCACGAAGCCCAAAAGCCACGTTCTCAAAGACAGTCATGTGAGGAAAAAGTGCATAATTCTGGAAGACCATAGCGGTATTTCGCTTATTAGGATGGAGAAAAGAAACGTCTCTGTCATCAAAGAGGATTCTACCCGTAGTAGGAACGTAAAAACCCGCTATCATCCGCAGGATTGTCGTCTTGCCACACCCGCTTGGACCAAGTAAACTGAAAAACTCACCGTCATGAACTATCAGGTTGACGTCGTTAACAGCAATAACGTCATTGAACGTCTTGCCGATATTCAGCAATTGAACAGAAGCCATGCTACTTTCCCTTGTTTTTAATATTTTGTTCCCAGTATTTCATCCATTCATTGGATTTCTGTGAGAAAACTTCCCAGTCTACATTCATTGGAGTAATTGAGACTTCGGTAATCCATTTGGGAAGCAGGTTTCGTGGAATATCGTTCCGGGTCGGTATTCGATAATGTTGTTTAGCCAGAGTTACCAGACTTTCCTGAGTATTTACAAAATCATAATAAAGCTTCCCCTCTTTGGGATGCTTGCAGTTAGCAACAAGGGCAATACCTTCAGTTACTATCGGTGTCCCACTTTTAGGAATAATGTATCCAAACGGATAATTATATCTGTCAGCTTGAAAAACCATATCCGGCATATTCCATATCGTGAGCAAACCCTCACCTCTGGCAAGCTTCTGCTGCATCATAGTGGGACTGGAAGCGTATTCTTTTGTATTAGCATCAAGCTTTAACAGCCATTCATAACCTTTCTTCGTATCACCTGTACCATTATAAAATCGCCAGATCATTGCAGAGAAGATAGTTCTCATTGTACCGGATGCCAGAGGATACCGAATGATGATTTTATCTTTCCATTTGGGGAGCAAAAGCTCATCCCAATCTTTGGGAACTTCGGATTCTTTTAACAAGCGATTATTATAGCCGATAACTTCAGGTGTCAGAAACGTACCGTACCATAGATCATTGGGATCTCTATACTTAGGATCAACTGCGTCAGCCCATGATGGACGATACTTTTGTAGCAAATCTTCTTTAGCCGCATTCATAAAAGTAGTTGATGGTGCACCCCACCACACGTCACACTGCGGGTTCTCATGCTCAGACCTAAGCCTATCAAGAACTCCCTCTGAACTTACCTCTATCCACTGCACATCAATATCCGGGTATTTGCTCTCAAAAAGACCCTCGAATTGAGTCAATATATCTCCACCATGCGGAGAATAGACTACAACCGTTTTTTTTGACTTTTCCCGACTGCCGCATCCAAACAAAGTTAAAATAGCTATGCTTACAATAACAAAGCAGCTAATTCGTATTATTCTTACTCTATTCATACTACTCCACGCATTATTTATATATTTGGCGCAACTCATCCGTGTTTTCTACGGATTTAAGCGCATTGTGAACCTTCTTTAATATTTTCAAATCTTTAATCTCACAAATTTCAGTCATTAACTCTAACCCTTCATCGTCAAATCTGAATTCCAAAAATAACTCGATTCCTGACAGAAGACCTTCTCTTAAGCCTTCTGTTTTACCTTTCTCTATACCTTTCTCTATACCTTTCTCTATACCTTTCTCTATACCTTTCTCTATACCTTTCTTCATGCCTTCCTTCATGCCTTCCTTCATACCTTTTTCCATTCCAAATCGCTCCACGCTTGAAATATACGGCATTTTTCTTTCCTCCTCAAATTGCTGAAATTCTTTCCAAAAGCTATTCTCAAGTTCCTTTGGTAAACGTAATATCCAGTCTATAAAACGGAATAGCTCAATTATGTCTTTTTGACTATAACCACGTTCGTATAATCTCCGAATAAGGATTATTTTCCACGTTTTACGTTCTTCTGGATTATCACGAGTCTCAATATATTTCAAATGAGCCATTACAACCGTCGCAAAGGGATTCAGGCTTTCTTCTAAGATATTCCATTGCTTTTTATAATCTAGTAACTTAGATATTGGGAATTCAAAATCTACCTTACAACCCCATAATGTGTGTCCATAATGAACAGGTTTCCAATTTGGATGTTTATCGGTTAATATTCCGAGACTTACCACAGGTTTATCATAATGCTCAAATATACGACAGTGATATACGTACATCCGTTTAGCAAAGCTGGCATCTCTCTGTCCCTGCACTTCTACGTGAATAAGCACCCATGTTTCATTACCATCTTTACGCCATACTTTGACCAGCTTATCTACCAAACGCCTGCCAAGTTTAGAATCTCTGGCTATCTGTTGAAGTTCCTTGTCTAAAAATATGTGCTTCTTCGTCCAGTCAATATCACTATAAATCGCTGGAAAAAAGAAAGCAATAAATTCTGGAAAATAGCTGTTCAATACGTCCTTCCAGGGGGTATCAAGATCCGTCTGTTTCTTTGTCATTTTGCACCGTTAAGCTGCCGTAGACCATGTAAAAGACATGCTCTACGGCATAGCTAAAAAAATTGGGGATTCTCTATTTCCCCATCTTTTTCAGATTTTGCAGGCATTTTTCGACACATTCCAACGGCGGGTAGGCGTAGCTTTCCTGCTCAACGATATACCACTGAGTTTTGCCTGTGGTTTCGCAAAACTTGAATATGTCATTCCAGCGGACTTCACCTTCACCAATGAGGGCTTTATCATTGGTCTTGGAGAACTCTTTCAAGTGGACAGTCAATGCACGGCCGGGGTATCTCTCTAAGAACTGCACTGAATCTGCACCACCATGAAGTGAGTTGCCAGTATCCACCTGCATCACAACTTCCGGGACAGTATTACCAAAGAAAGTATCCCAGGGCATTTCACCATCCAGAGGGGTAAATTCGATGCTGTGGTTGTGATAGCCAGTATACATACCTTCTGATTTCAGTTTTGCGGCGATCTCATTGAAAATTTTGGCAGTTTGTAGCCACGCCGCTTTTGAGCTTGTCCTTTCGTGAGACAAGCCGGGAACGATCAGGAACTTGTTGCCAAGTATACGATGGAATTCCACCGTACGCTTCAACTCATCACCAAGAAGCGTATCAATGCCAATGTGCGCTCCAGCCACTTTCAAACCAAGATCATCCAGCATCTTGCGAATGTCTTTTGCTTCGTAGCCATAGTAACCAGCGAAATCCACGCCTTCATAGCCCATTTTCGCTACTGCTTTGAGTACGCTCGGGAAATCCTTAGCGCAATCATCACGAACTGAATACAATTGCAATGCTATCGGTATTCTTGCCATTTTTTTGCTCCTGTTTGTAAAGTTATGTGATAACTATTTTCTCTGCCCATCGTTAGGGCAGACATCCGTATACATCCAATTAGATTTTATCATCTTTTTCAAATCAATGCAATTGTTTTTATCATGGAAAAAAGAATCCCTTTGAGGTAGAATAAAACGAAAAACATCTAATTCTGAAAATGGAGGCAATATTTATGAGTGATAAAAAAATTCGATGCGGGATTATTGGTTACGGCCCGACTTTCAACTGGGGATGGATGCACGCATTATGGATCAAGGCAATAAGCGAACTGGAACTCGTTGCTATTTGTGATAGGGACCCAAATTGTCTGCAAAAGGCTAAACAGGATTATCCTGAAGTTGATTTTTACACCGATATGCACGAAATGCTGGCTAGAGATGACATTGACATGGTTTCAGTCGTTACGCATCACAACACACATGCGAAAATAGTTGTGGAGTGCCTGAAAGCTGGCAAACACACGGTTGTAGAAAAACCAATGTGTATCAGCATCAAGGACGCTACTGACATGATTGAAGCCGCAAAAGAAGCTAATAAAACTTTAGCTGTCTACCACAATCGCCGTCATGATGGGAACGTTCGGGCTATCAAGGAAATTATTGATCAAGGCTTAATCGGTGACGTATTTCACATCGAGCTTTCTGCATGTGGTTATGGACATTCATCCGGTGTGTGGCGATCACAAAAGGAAATTTCAGGTGGTGCGCTTTATGATTGGGGTGCGCATGGAATTGACTGGATATTACATCTTTTACCGAATAAGAAGATGGTTCAGGTGTCAGGATTTTTCCACAAGCGTGTTTGGCATGATATATCGAATGAGGATCAGACTAAAGCAATCATACTATTTGACGATGGGACAGTCGCCGAGATCATGCAGTCAAGCATTGCCTACGCAGGCAAACCTCTATGGTACGTACTCGGCACAAAAGGTGCGATAGTAGATTCTGGTAGAGATGCAATCAAAGGTTATACAAAAGAACTTGTCGGACCACCGGGCGGAAGCCTTCAATTGATAACCGCTGATGGGGCGAAGGAAGTCAGCTACAAAGAATCCGATTGGATCACCCACTATGTAGATATAGCTAACCATATTCTTAGAGGTGCGCCTAATCCAGTATCCGGGGAAGATGGCAGACGGGTCATAACTGTGCTGGAAACCGCAGAAAAGTCAGCCAAAAGCGGTCATTCTGAGGACGTTCCATATCAATAGTGAGGGTTCATATTATTTGAAAGAAAACGCTCTCCTTCAAAGATTCAGGCAGAAGTTAGGAGATCTGAAAATAGAATTACTGGCTGTGTGGTTTGCTTATCGTGACCCAAGAACACCATGGTACGCTAAAATATGGGCGGCACTCGTTGCGGGGTACGCTTTCAGCCCCATTGACCTGATCCCTGACTTTATCCCCATTATCGGTTATTTAGACGATGCTATTATTGTGCCATTGGGGTTAATAATAGCCATTAAGCTTATTCCAAAGGATGTGATGGCAGATACCAGAATTAAGGCTAAAGACTGGTTAGAGCAGAGAAAGCAGAAACCCACAAATAAAACAATGGCAGTATTGATCGTATTGCTCTGGATACTGCTTTTTCTGGTTGTTATACGATATATACTAAAAGCGTTTATTCTAAGTAGATTTTAATGATCGGTTCAAATATCTCTGTTTATCACTTGATTCATGCTGATAACAGATGGTATAATCTATTTTGTTAGTCTTGTTGTCAAAGCAGTTAAACTAAATTTTTAACATTGAAAGAGTCATATATGGATAAAAATCGTAAAGAATTAATATCTGAATTAGAAGAAAAAGCTCGCAGGATACGTGTTCTCGTGGTAAAAATGGCGGGGATGTCTGACTGTCACACAGGTGGAGCCATGTCAATTGCAGACATCCTATCTGCTCTTTATTTTCACGTAATGAAAGTGGATCCGAAGGACCCCAAGTGGGATGGTCGTGACTATTTCATTCTTAGCAAGGGACACACCGTTCCTGCGTTGGATGCCGCACTAGCTATAAAAGGGTTTTTCCCTGAAGAAGCTGTCACAACCCATCTACAGCTTGACAGTATAATATCGGGTCATGCGTGTGCCAAAGCTACACCGGGCATTGATGTATCTACGGGATCACTAGGTCACGGGTTGTCAACAGGCGTTGGAACTGCGCTCGGAATAAGGATGGATAAAGCATCCAATCGTGTATTCGTCGTGCTTGGTGACGGTGAATTGCAGGAAGGCTCCAACTGGGAAGCGGCAATGGCGGCGTCCCATTACAAACTTGATAATCTAGTTGCCATAATTGATAGAAATCGCTATCAGACAGGTCCTACCGAAGAGATGATGTCGCTTGAGCCATTAGCTGAAAAATGGAAAAGCTTCGGGTGGGGTGTAAGAACCATTGATGGAAACGATATGGAACAGGTTGTTGATGCTCTTGGGAGTATACCCTTTGAAAAGGGTCGTCCCTCTATTATCGTTGCAAACACGATCAAAGGCAAAGGTGTTTCCTTCATCATGAACCATCACATGGATCATTTCAATGATGAGAGTTTGAAAGCGGCTTTGCAGGAACTTGGTGAGGTGTAAAATGGCAAAATCCTTTCCTGAAGTATTACTGGAACTGGCAATTGAAGACTCAAGGATATGTGGGGTCAGTTGTGATTGTTGGGGTTTCATTGCCCTTCTGGCACAAAAATTCCCTGAACGTGCTATTGAGTTGGGAATAGCAGAGCAGAATCTTATCGCAGTTTCTGCTGGACTTGCATTGAGAGGTAAAATGCCCTTTGCTATCGGTATGAACCCGTTTGTGACTATGAGATGCTTTGAGCAGATACGCACTGACGTTGGCTACGGATGCAGGAACGTCAAAGTGATCGGCGGTTATGGCAGTGGGATCATGTACGGTGGATGGGGATGCACTCATCACGCTATGGAAGAGATTGCCCTTATGCGCCTTATCCCGACTATGATCGTAACAATGCCCGCAGATGCTTACGAAACAGAGCAAATCACAAGAGCAGTGGCTAAAATAGAAGCACCTGCCTACATAGCACTGGCAGGAGGTACGTTACCATTAAATAAACCAGAAAGTGAAAGATCATTTGCGCTGGGTAAAGCATCTTTATTGCGTGAAGGTAACGATGTTACAATATTTGGCACTGGCTTGACTGTCGGAGATGCCTTGAGAGCAGGAGAAATGCTTTCGGATAAAGGTATATCTGCGAGAGTATTCTCCATGCACACAGTTAAACCCATTGATAAAGATACTATTTTGCAATCAGCAAAGGAAACTAAGCTGATCATCACCATTGAGGAACATACAGTCATCGGCGGATTAGGCGGTGCCGTAGCGGAAGTATTGGCGGATGCTGGCGCTGGAACACCGCTCAAACGCCTCGGTTTACAGGATGTATTCGCATGTATGGTAGGAAGCCATCAAGACCTCAAAAACCGTTTTGGCATTACTTCAGAAGCGATAGTCGAAACAGTTTTGAGCGTGATCTGAAAAGTCAATTTGGTAGTCGCAGGCTTCAGTCTGCAATATTTAACCCCATTCGAGGTTTGTATTTTTGAAAGGAGTTCTCTAATGGCAGAAAAAAAGTACCGAGTTGGAGTTATTGGCTGTGGTGGAATGGGAAGCTCTCATGCTAATACTTACAAGAACAATCCCAGAGCTGAACTTGTCGCTTTAATGGATAACAATCCAGATGCCGCTGAAAAACTAGCAAAAAATCTTTCTGTTCCCAAATACTATAGCGATAGAAAGGAAATGTTTAAGAACGAGGAGTTAGACATACTCGTAATCGCTACATGGCAAAGCGTAAGGGCAGAGATCACCATTGATGCCGCAGAGAATACTAACGTTAAGGGTATATTTGGCGAAAAGCCGATGTGTGCATCACTCGGTGAAGCCCAAGACATGCTAACTGCCTGTGATAAAAAAGGTATCAAGCTGGTTATCGGGCATCAAAGAAGGTTTAGCTCAGTAAACACAGAGGCACGGAAACTCATTCAGGAAGGTGCGATTGGTAAACCACAGACGATGCTCAGGCGTGATGGTTTAGGACTGCTAAACAGAGGCACACACGAAATTGACGAGATGATGTATATACTCGGCGATCCAAAACCCCTTTGGGTAATCGGGCAGGTATCCCGTGAGACCGATAAATGGGAGCGCCGAGTGAGATGTGAAGATTTGTGTATGGGACTGATCTGCTTTGAAGGCGGGATCAGGGGTATTTACGAAAGCGATCTGCCTGAACCCGGGTTAAGAGGGGACGCAGTTTATGGTTCAGACGGAATACTGAAACGAGGAGAAAAAGGAACTCTGATGCTCCTGAATAACAAAGATACAGACTGGCAGATCATAACACCAAGAGCACCTGAAACTGATCAGCACACAGAATTACTTGATTGGCTGGATGGCAAGATTGAGACACACCGAAACAACGGGCACGTTGCATACAAGACTATGGAGATTATGATGGCAATCTATGAGTCTTTACGAATCAAAAACGTGGTTATGTTACCATTTCAAACTAGAGAAAATCCACTGGATTTGATGGTAGAAAGTGATATGCTGCCTGTATTAAAACCCGGACGTTACGACATACGTGCACCATTCCCTGAGCAAAAATAGTGGGCAACCATATAAGTGCTATAAAGAATATTAAGCAACGAGGATACTAATCACAAAGGCAAGGAGGTAGCGAAGTGAGGGGCTATGAAAGTAGATTACAGAATTATTGTCATTTCGCTCTTTTGTGGTGTATTCTTTTGGGTAGCTAGCGCTGTTCTTGATTACTTATATTATGGAGATCAATATTCTTTTCATGACCTGCTGATCAAGGGGATCCCCCACTACGAATCTTATCTAAGATCAGCAATATTTGCATTTTTCATGCTGTTTGGGCTTCTAATGTCTCGTGCCGTAGTCAAAATCAGACAGGCAAACCTGACACTAAAAGAATCCCAGGAAAAACTTCAAGCTCAAAATGAATTGCTGAACCGTGTTATGGAGTCCTTAACACATCCATTCTACGTCGTTGATGTGGATGATTACAGCATTGGTATGGCAAATTCAGCCGCTTACCGAAACGGCGTATCTACAGGACATACGTGCTATGAAACTGTCCATCAATACTCCGCTCCATGTTCAGAAATTGGTGAGTTCTGTCCGATTGAGGAAGTCAAAAAAACAAAAACACCAATGGTATTTGAGCATGTTAATTATGACACAAATGGTAATCCAAGAAATATCGAAATACATGTTTATCCAATTTTTGACAATCAAGGGAACATTATTCAGCTAATAGAATATTGTATAGACATTACAGAACGAAGACAGACAGAGAAATCACTTGAAAGCGAGAGACCTGACAAAACAACTCCTCATCTTCTCAAAAGGTGGAACTCCTATAAAAAAAACCGGGCTAATATCAGATTTTATAAAAAAATCTGTAATGTTTGCATTGAGCGGATCCAACACCAGAGCTGAATTTCAGATACCGTATGATCTGTTGTCAGTGAACGTTGACGAAGAATTGATAAATCAGGTTATAAATAATCTGGTTATTAATGCCAATCAAGCGATCCGATAATGGCTAACTTCAAAAATTATGGTTTCGATGATGTTCTCCCAAAACCGTATAAGGTAAGCGAACTCAGCAAGGCAGTGAATCAAGTAATAAAGGAACAGCGGTAGGATGCTTATAAACAATAGACCATTAATCGGCATAAGTGTAGGTGACCCCGGCGGTATAGGTACTGAAGTTACAGCTAAAGCACTTACCGTGAAAGAAATATACGAGATTTGCAAACCGTTAGTGATTTCTGATTTCGGGCTTATGATGGGCGCTGTTAAAATCGCTGGCGTCAAACTGGATTTGAACCGTATAGACTCAAAATGCGAATCACCCGCTGAATGTGGACAATACGAGTTCGGAACAATTGACGTTCTCGATATGAATAACGTTGATATGTCAAGGCACGTCTACAAAAAGGTTTTAGCTGAAAACGGCAAATCCGCTTTTGAGTGTATACAAAAAGTCATTGAACTGGCAATGGCTGGTAAGATTGACGCCACAGTAACAGGTCCGATACATAAAGAAGCACTTAACCTTGCCGGATTTCACTACGCAGGCCACACTGAGATATATTCGGAACTCACAAACACAAAAGACTACGTGATGATGTTAGTTGATGACAATTTTCGTATCGCTCACGTATCAACCCACGTCTCACTACGAAAAGCATGTGATCTGGCTAAAAAAGATCGCATCCTGAAGGTGATAGAACTTACTAAAGATATGCTCGGTTGTCTGGGCGTAGAGAATCCCAGGATAGCTGTTGCAGGGCTGAATCCACATGCAGGCGAAGGCGGGTTATTCGGTGACGAGGAAGAAAAGGAGATAATCCCTGCAATCGAGTCAGCGAAACGTCTGGGGATAAATGCACAGGGACCTTTTCCCCCGGATACAGTATTCAGCAGAGCAAAAGGCGGAGAATTTGATGCTGTGATCGCAATGTATCACGATCAGGGTCACGTAGCATTAAAAACCGCAGGATTTGTATACGATAAAGATGGCAGATGGTCGTCAATATCGGGAGTGAACGTCACACTTGGATTGCCGATTATCAGGACATCCGTTGATCATGGCGTAGCTTTTGATAAGGCAGGCGATGGGATAGCTAACCCACAGAGTATGATACAGGCTATTAAACTGGCTGTACAATTGTGTAAATGTAGATAATCACCAATTCCCCCTTTTGAAACTAATCTTTACCCACAACTTGTAAACCATTGTGGATAGCGGATTTGTAACCCCCTTTTAGCTAAAAGGGGGAAGGGGGAATTTGATTAAATAAACTATATATGAATGAATCTATTCAAAGGTATCTTAGTATCTCATTAATGACACCATTGATATTAAAATCAAGACTATTAAGTATTTCTTGACCGAAAACCTTAATCAAATCCCCCTTTATCCCCCTTTAGCTAAAGGGGGAATGGCTTGATCCCACAATATACACAGATTTGTGGGGTAAAGATTAGTTTTCTAAAAGGTGTTGGAGGGATTTAAATACCTTGAAGGTATATCAAAATGGGAAACTCCGCTTCACAAAATGATTACACTCATGACGTGTTCCTGAGCTATAACCGTGCGCAGAAGGATTGGACTCGAAAACTAGCCCAAAGATTGATCAAAGAAGGATTCAAAGTCTGGCTTGATGAGAGGGAATTAACACCAAATCAAAAGTGGGTCAGCGAACTAGCGCAGGGCGTGGAAAAGAGCAAGAAAACCGCATTAGTTATATCTCCAGAATACCTGAATGCAGAATGGACTATGTTTGAGGCGCATGTAGCTATATGGAAAGACCCATCTGGTAGAAAAGACAGCGTTTTGCTTATACTGCATACATTTTGCAATACTCCACCTGAATTAGCTCTTCGTCAGATGGTTGATTTCAGCGATACACATGGTGAGCCGATGAGATTTGAGTTTAAGCTGGCGCAGTTAATGGCTTACCTTGATCCGTCACGGGAATGTCCAAAGGACTTCGATCTATTCTGTCAGAGTAAAAAGGATTTATCAGATTATGATATGCCAGATCGAGGCAGTTTGCCTGCGGGGTCAGTCATGCCTTATTCACCGAACCAATACTTCGTAGGTCGTGAGGATGAACTGAAATGGCTATATAACCTTTGGTGCTAGTTTACAGGCTGAATTCAGCAATTGATAGATGGACAAAACCATTTTCATCAGGTTGAAATCCATACCATTGAACCAATATGTTGAATAAAGCCAT
>Ga0315274_10004011_pt1 | contig 21765 bp, 14 predicted proteins | sample YL17G02_20_MG_FD_203700 | JGI IMG/M metagenome (GOLD analysis project Ga0315274, IMG submission 203700) | Sediment microbial communities from Yellowstone Lake, YNP, Wyoming, USA - YL17G02_20 | ecosystem: Environmental > Aquatic > Freshwater > Lake > Sediment | place: USA: Wyoming | collected...
TGCTCCACGACCCGCTTCATGGAGGCAACAGCGCCCTCGTAGTCGTGCAAGCGGAGACTGACGTCCGCCAGCGCCTGGAAATCGTCTGCGGTGGCCTGCGGCAGGGCGCACAGCTCCTGGAGCACAGCGCGGGCCTCGACATTGTTCCCCGAGCCGGCCAGGTCGTCAGCACGCGTGCGCAGTCGGGCGGCTTTGCGCTCGTCGAAGTTTGTGACGACGCAGATCAGCGGCCCCGCCCGCTCGTCAGAGCCAAGGTCGTACGGGGCGCGGGCGCTCACCGACAGCCTGTGGGCGCTCGCCTTGGCCGAATCCGGGACACAGAGACGCCCGGAGAATAGGAGGCTATCGCTGGCAGGCTGGTCCTTGGCATAGTCCAGACGCATCTTTGCAGGCCCCGGAACCTCGCACTGGACGACGATCTCGTCGCGTTTGGCGATGGCGGGGCATTTCAGCCGCACGCTGAGGGTGGTGCACGAACCCGGACGCAGAATGGTCGGATCAGCCGTCACCTCGAGGATGCGCAGCGCGGTCCAGCCCTTGGCGACCGTGGATGCTTCCGCCTTGTCGGCGCGCGTCAGCAGGATCGGCTCCATGAAGATGGTGAAGGCGTTGGCGTCAATGGTGTTGCACGGCACTGGACCCTCGAAGGGATGATATCCCTCCTTGGTGACGCGCAGGTTGACCTGGGTCACGTCAACGCGTCGGCTGACGCGCTCCGCGGCGCCGGAGAGGAGCCCGATTAACCCCGTGGCAAGCAGCCTGCCGACCTCCACCCGGCTGCGGACGCGGCCTAACCGCGCTTCACATCGGTACTGGCCGGAGCCGTTCGTGGTGCTAACTGTACGACCGTTGGCTGCGAACGTGCCGTCCTGCTGGGCCGTGACCGCGACGCCTTCGATGGGACTGCCGGTGTCAGCGTCATAGACGCGTCCCTTGGCTGAACCCCAGTCGGTGGGCTCGATATCCTTGAGGGATCCCGCCGCTCCCCGGCAGGGTGTTGCACGAAACAGAAGCGCCACCACCATCAGGAGCACGAAGGGTTTGAGTGCGCGCATGGCTGCCCTCCCCAGGCTGATCTGGAACGCTGCCGCCCCCATCAGCCCCGGCACAGGCCGAGGATCCCGGGCTGGATGCAGCGTCCCGCCAACGCCACGCAGACTAGGTTCGCCTGCTATCTTACGCTGGCCGCGCCCAACTGGTCAATAGCCGGCCAGGCTGCCATGTGGTAGCCCTGGTGAAGGCCAACCTGCGGCGGTTGTCCGATGAGGTTGGCCGCGGCGGGGTCTTTCTTTCTGCCCTGCCTCCCGCCGCCCGGCCGAGTAGAGGGAGCCACGACGGGAGGCGGCCCAGCGCGCGCCCAGACGCGCCGACAGCGGCGCGAAGCGCAGGCAGCCGGCCGGGAGCGGCAGCCGGCGCCTGAAAGGGGCACACAGGGGCACGTGGTGCGCCGTTCGCGCCCTCGTGCGCACCCCCAATCTCCTGACGGTAGCCATCCGGGGCCACTTCGCCACCAGAATGCGGGCCCTGTCCGAGAGCACTGGAATGAGCCTGGCCAAGCTCCTCAAGGAGGCCCTGCTCGTCTACGAAGGCAACGTCGCGTCCGGCTACGAGCCAGGCACCAGCCTGCAACGCTGGCAGGAGCACAGGGAGAGCGAGGAGTCTATGGGCGACCACTGAGCTGCTGTACGTTCAAGGGACGCTCGTGGCTGGCGCGGTTGGCCCGGCAGCGTGAGTTGGTCAAAGGAACCGCAGCGAGACGCACAGAAACCTTTTACGAGGAGGGTGCCGACATGGGTACGTGGACTTGCGAGCACTGTCTGCGGACGCACGAGGTTCCCAAGGGAGCCGAGAAGTATCGACAATGCCTGCAAGACGGGGAGCCGTTCCAGGTCGCCACGCACGAGGGATGGACCTACCGCGAGGATACTGACATCGCGCTCTGTCCCGAACATCGGCTGCCCTTCGCCCCCGGAGACTGCGCGGAAGCAACTGAGTGAGCAGACACGCCCAATGGCGCTTGGCGAGTGCTCCCACGCTCGCCGTCGTCGGAAGAAGGTTGCCTAGGACATGGGCACGTGCCACTGGCCAAACCTGCGTATGAGTGACATCCCGACATTTCCTCGTCGTGGTCGGTAAGTAAGGCATAAGGGAAATCCCCTTACCAACCAGAGGAGGAGATAGGGGGGCGGTCACATGGTAGCAAAGACAGTTGTGCGGGCTCGCCGTGGTACCAATCGGGCCCAAATGGGGGCCGGGTGCCACTACACGTTCATGGACCTCTTTGCCGGTTGTGGGGGCCTTTCACTGGGACTCATGATGGCCGGTTGGCGCGGCCTCTTGGCTGCCGAGAAGGACTCACTGGCATTTGAGACCCTCAGGTTCAACCTCATAGAGGGCCCGCATGGGTATGTATACGACTGGCCAGACTGGTTCCCGAAGGAGCCCTGCAATGTCGGCAAGTTTGCAGGGAAGTTCAGAGACCGAATCGCGGCGCTAAACGGAAAGGTGACCCTGATAGCCGGTGGGCCTCCGTGCCAGAGTTTCTCCCTCGCAGGCAGAAGAGACAAGGCAGACCGCCGGAACCACTTGTTCAAGGCGTACGTGGAGATCGTTAGTCTTGTCCGCCCTGCGCTGCTCCTGCTAGAGAACGTTCACGGGATTGCCATCGAGTTTGCAAAGAAGCGGCGCGCGCTAGAGAAGACGGGCGGTCGGCGTCCCAAGCCATACTCGGTCAGGATCAAGGATGCCCTTGAGGAGATCGGTTACCACGTCTATCCGGACCTCGTGAGAGCGGACAACCACGGTGTGCCCCAGTTCCGCCCACGGTACATCATGTTCGGGGTAGATGAACGGCGCTTTCGCGATCTGGACAGAATCGACCCGTTCTCAATAATGTCGAACGAGCGCGACGAGTTCTTGGAATCTAAGGGCATCCCCGTCAACCGCTCCGTAACGGTTTGCGAGGCCATTTCGGACCTCGAGGCTGGGAACAAAGAACTGCTCGACTCTCCTGACCGTCCCGGCTTCAGGCAGGTTGCATACTCGGGTCCTAAGACGTATTACCAGCGGCTGCTTCATGACGCCTCTGACGGTAATGCACCTAACAGCATGGGCATGGCCCGCCACCGGCCGAAGACCGCGGAGCGATTCCAACAGATCCTGTCTACTTGCAGGCGCGGCGTGCAGCTATCCAAGGCCGACCGAGAACGGTTTGGCCTGAAGAAGCACTGTGTCGTGCCCTTGGACGGGGACAAACCATCCCATACCCTGACGACGCTGCCCGATGACATACTGCACTACGCCGAGCCTCGCATCCTGACCGTCAGGGAGTTTGCCCGCCTGCAGTCGTTTCCTGACTGGTACGAGTTCAAGGGGAAGTACACCACCGGGGGTGACCGCCGCGTGAAGGAATGCCCGCGATATACCCAGGTAGGCAATGCGGTTCCGCCGTTGTTCGCCGAGTTCCTTGGGCTGATCTTGCACCGGTTGGCCGAGCAACTCGTGCACGGGTCGCCTTCCGATGGCGGGTCGGTTTATCGCGCCGATGGTCGCCGTGCCAGAGGAGGGAGGCAATGATCGGGAACGCGAACCCCTGGGTCAAGGAGCTGCTATACTGGCACGGCCATGACCGGGGAGGCGTGCGGGTGCCGTTTCAGGACGATGCCGGACGCCCGCTGCAACAGGTGATAGAGACCAGGGTGATACGCAAGCTGCGGCACTTAGCGCAGCGGATTGCGCAAGGGGAGGATACCCCGCGGTGGCTCGTCCTGGTGGGCGGCCCGGGGAATGGCAAGTCGGAGGCCGTTCAAGATTTCGTGATGACCTTGGACCGAGAGCTCGGCTGCGAAGGGCTACTGGTGTCCACCGTGGCGCAAGGGTTTACAGCCGGGCCCGTGATCGCACGGCGCGTAGACATTGGCGCCCACGAGGCCGGCGCTCTGCCCGCCAACTTTGCGAAGCGGGTGGGGCGGCTCATCATCGTGCAGGACGCTTCGGCGGCCGAGGGGGCATACGATGATGCCGCAAGGATCCTTGCAGAAGATATGCTGGACTTGACAACGCACCCGGCACCTGTCCCAGTTTTCGTTTGCTGCGCCAACAGGGGACTGCTTGCCCGGTGCCTGAAAGTGGCTAGCCAAGAGGATACCCTGGCCGAGGTCGCTTCAATAGCATCCAAAGTGATCAGCGCGACCGCGCTGGGCCAGGGCGCGTTGTCCAGGCCAAGGCCCGCCTGCTGGCCGCTAGGAATCGATCCGAGAGTCGCCTGCTGGCCCCTGGACATGGAGAGCCTCCTATTGGAGGAGGCAGCTGGTGGCCTCTCAATCAGCCCTGTGGAGCAGGCAATCCTCTGCGCCGTGGATGCGCAAAAGTGGGAGCAGGCTGGCCGCTGCCAGGATTGCGCCCACCACGAGCTATGTCCTTTCGCGTGGAACGCCAACTGGCTGCGAGATTGCCAGCGGCGACAGGCACTGCTGTCGGTGATGCGGCGGGGCGAACTTGCAACGGGTCAACGCTGGACTTTCCGAGACGTCTTCTCACTTGTTGCTGAGGTCGTCGTCGGGCAGTGGGCCGACTTTGAGACGGCCGACCACCCGTGCGAGTGGGTCCACGTGATGGCTGGCCTGTTGTCAAGTGACGAAGCAGGCGCTCCTGAGCGCGCGAGGGCCGCCTATCTCCTGTCGAGACGGCTATACCCCAATGCCATGTTCGCCGGCCAACCCGCTGGACGCCTGGATCCCACCTGCAAGGAAACGGCCGAGCAGAGAGGCTTGTCCCTTACGCTCGCGATCGACGACGCGATCTCCGCCGGACGTCCGGGTTTCTCGACGCACATTCGTGAGTTGCTGGGCATCCTTGCTCAATGGGTGGACCCTGCGCTCGCCTCGCCGCGCGAGCGGACACACCCCCTGGCCAGGATCGAGGACGCGTACAGCCAATCGGTGGCACTCGGCAACACTAGCTGGCCAGCGGGTGAACTCATGAGTGAAATCGAACAGCGTTTCCTCTCCTCGGCCGAAGAGGCAGAGAACGAGTGGGACCTGCTGGGACGAGAATCGGGGCAGGTCATGCGTGCGCTACGGATACTGAGGTGCGCCTGCTCTGTGCTTGCAAAGCGCTCGGTCGGGCTCCGAATGGGCTTGCATGCCAACGAGGATCACCTGGAGGAATACAGGGTCAGCATACGCGACCAGAGACGGCTCCTATCAGTCAGGGATATCTTGCGGCAGCTTCTGGGCGACGGCGGATTCTGCTTCAACATGCTGCAGAGCTTCGGCCAGCCTGAGGCAGAAAGCGAACGGATGGTGACACTGCGCGCATCGGCCGTCCCCATCCGCCCGGTCGTTCCCGCGCCTGGCGCCACGGAGGAACTGCCCGCCCACGACCTGCCATGCTTGGAGATCGGCGAGAACCGGGTTCCCTTGACCTTCGACTTGTTCCGGGCACTTCGTTTGCGCCAATCGGGATGCGTGGGGAGTAGCCTGCCTGCCACGGTGCGAACAGCGATTGACCGGGTGCGCCATCTGCGTGCAGGGGCGCTGTGCAGAGACAAGCTGCAATTCGTGGAACAGGGCGCCCAGTTCGAGCTACGCGGACACGGGAAGGTGGTTCTGATGACCGAATCAGACGCCCCGGAGTTCATAGCCGAGACATAGGAAGACCGAGTTGTCCCTCACCGATTTCCGAGAGCGGCTCTGGAAAAGCGAGCATCCTAGCTACGACGGTTCGGCCCTCTCCCCAGTCGCGCCGGAGTACTCAACCGGCGAGGTCTTGCTCGGTGCTGCCTACCGACGTCTCCTCTTGGGCGTACAGGAGGCGACCGTTGATCCCGAGGGTATCAACACGCTCCCAACTCAGCTGGAACCAACCGGGCTGTGGGACGAGCTGCTCCTGGGCGAGGGAGGACTAGCGAGTCCTGCCTTGGCCGGGCAACGGGGGACAGCGATTCTACGTCAGCTGATGCCCCTTGTGCCGGAGGTGGCCAGGCACGCCTGCGTGCTCGGGCGGCCTCGCAGCCGGTGGGATCCCGCCAGGCTCCTGTTTTCAACTATTGCATCTGGCAACGGCGAGGAGTCGGCGCGAGAGATTCTGCATCGCGTACGCCTTGCGCTGAGTGTCAGCGATGATGATGACCTCTTCGCCCGGTTCGTGGAGACGTCTCTGGCCGCGCTTGCCAGCAGCCGCCCTGACACTCCGCCCGATCCCGGTTTCGGAGCTCCTGCGTATCGCCCTCAGAAGGGGGCGGGCTTGTCGCCTGCGGAGAGGTTTTGCGGTGACCTGGGGGCGATTCTGGAACTCAAGCCCAGACTGACCAGGAGGCAGTGGGTCGTCCTTCTCGAGGCCCTTCTGAGACTGGGGCTCTCCATGCACATGCTATGGCTGTGCAGGCTGAATGAGATCGTCTGGCATGCAGCGATCTCGGCTGCCAAGGGTTCGGCAGTGGCCGGGCCGGCGGAGATTGAACGGGTGGCGTGGGAAGGACACCGATTCACCGACCCGCTGCTGGAGCTGGGCCGCGACGGTATCGCAGCGATGCGACGCAGAATCGAAGGCTACGCGATCGCGAGAATCGGCCTGAATGTCGTCCTGCACGCGCTCGAAGACGCGCGCTGTCCGTGGCCAGGTGGGCCTCTCGGGAAGCCTGGCAGCGGCGGATGGACGGTTCCAGAATCGCTGGCCGGCTTCCTATCCCACGTGGCTGCACACGCAAGCAGCGCGCAAGCGGCCGTTGCCTCCGCTGGCTACCCGTCACTTTTGGACGCGTGCCGGGCGATTGCTGATGCCCACCTTTCACTCTTGGCCTGCAAGTCGGGCCCGACGAAGAACCTATTCGAGTTCATGCGGCACAGTCTCGGACAGCTCCAGCCGCGTTTCGAAGAACAGCGGTCGTATGACCAAGCCTACCTCCTCATCAGGAAAACCCGGGCGACCTCGTCCCCATGGCCCGTCCAACCTGGACCGGCAACCCTGATCATGCTCGTGCATGCCTGCTGCCAGTCCCTGGGGGGGTTGCCTGTGAGCGTGGAGGATTTTCGTTCCCACCTAGCGGACTACGGCATCCTGGCACCGGCAGGCGAACTGCAAGGCGGCCAGTGCAGCCGCAACCTCGAACGACTGGGCCTGGTTGTTGACAGCCCAGACGCCGGCGGCGGCAGGTTGCTGGTCGACCCGTTTCAGGGGGGCAGCTAACGCGATGCAGTTCCTGGCCGCAGCACTGCGAGAGTACATGGAAGGCGTCGTGTCGAGACAGCTGTCTCGGTCTCCAGCGGCGCGGGTGCAGCCGGTCCTGGTGGGGCCTCCTGTCGAAGCTCTCGACGAACTCTTCCGGCTCCTGACGGGCGACGGGCAGACCGACTGGCGCGTTAGCACGGGGACAGCCAGCGCCACGGTTGTGGTGCTACTCGTAGATAATGAAGAGATCCTCGGTCGCCTCGGCTCGGGGAAAACCAGACCGTTGAGTCAATGCTGCCGGTGGGACTACGCAGTAGCCCTGCGGAACAGCGTCCCGGCCGTGGTGACGCTGGTCGCCCCAAGCGCCTGGGACGTCCGCCCCGAATCGATGGCCAATGCCACGGAAACTATCGGGACACCTCTCTTGCAGACGGGAGCTGGCTGGACCACGTGCCAGCCCTGGCCTTTTCTGCTGCAAAGGGCGGCCTCGAACCTTGGCATAGGCCAGGACGTGGTCGCCCGGGCAATGTACCAATTCGCGAACGGTTGCTTGGGTCTGGATGCTGCGACGCGCGAGGCAGCCCCGTGGCTGGCAGCGGACAGCCTGCTCGCACCGGTCCGTGTGGGTACCTCGCACTCTGACTGGCTCGCAGGGGCGGTCGGGCTGCCGTCTGTGGGGACCTTGCCCATCAGTCTCGACCTGGTGCGCGAGGCAAAGGGGGTCCTGGATGATCTCGCCAAGCTCCTGGGACAGGAAGGTCTCGCGGACGCGGAACAGCAGCTGCTGGCGACACCCACGGCCTCCGGCGACGACGTCGCAACATCACACCTTCGTGGAATGTTCGCTCACTTGCAGGCGTTGGGGCTGTCGGGAACGGCCTTCGAAAGGGCGCCTGCCTGGTTCTTCAGGAGCGGGCGCGACGGGCCTTGGTGGGCCGGCCTGAGGTACGACCTCCTTCGCAGGGTGCTCGACGAAGTTGGTGCGAGCAGGCCCGTCGGCCGGTTGGCACTTGAGTGCACTAACGCTCTGAACGGGGTAATGCGCCTCGAAGACGAGCCCTGCTTCGTGTATTCGGGGGTGCAGCTTCAAGCATCCACGCAGCGGGTCGACGTCATGCCATCGGCAGTGACGTTCACCAGGAGGCCCTTCCGAGGAGTGGCAGCGCGACTGTCCAACGTGGACGGGCTGAGAGCGCGTGATGACAACCCACCCGTGCACGATAGGCCCCTTGTATACCAGGCAGATGCTCCTCTGGTCCGGCCAGGCTCGACTAAGGTGATTGTTCTGGACAAGTTCAACTGCCACGGGGTGGCCCGTGTACGTGACGCCGTCAGCAATCCCCCGCCGATACGACGAGGGGCGGCAGGCGACTACTTCCAAGAGATCACGGTTTCACGTGGAGGAACCCACGACTTCGCCGTCTACCGTGACCCGTCGGCCGCAGCTACCCGGATCGAGCACGAAGGACAATCACACCGGTCCACTGAGAACCCGAGTTCATTTGCCTTGGACATCGAGGACAGGGACAGCATTGATGTTGCGGTCATCGACGGCGATGGAGCAACTCTGGGCAGCTGGCAGGTGTTGGTCTTCGTAGAAGAGGCCGGGCCGGATGCCCCGACCACGCGCTTTGAGGCGCTTGTCCGGTCCCACCAGGAGCGGAAATCGCGTCCGCGGCCAGTTCGCCCACGAGACGTCCCGCTGCGCCGCATGGAAGACTCGTACTTGTCTTCTGTCTGCAGCTGGCGAGGGGTGCTCGCGTGCTGGAGCATGGAAGGCCCACCTGTCGTCGCCGTTGACTGGTCTTCAGCGCGCGCCGGGGATGTCGAGGTGCAAGGGGATATTCGACCGCCTCTTGAGGTGGCTGCTCCCCCGCCCGACTACCGTGCAGCTCGGGATGCCGTGCGGAGCGCACTGCTCGAGAGCCGTCGAACGATTGGAGAAGTCGTCCTCTCGGACACGCCGTTGAGAGGCGCGATCGAGAACTACGTCAAGGAGTACCGCGAGTGGCTGAGAGCCCGTCCCGACGCAGCATCATGGAGTGACTGTATCGCCGTGCACGCTCCAACGGGCAACCCTCAGGCTGGGCAGATGACGGCCTCCGGGGAGCCGTTGGCAATCCTGCTCTCGCCTCTGCATCCGCTTAGGCTTGGTTGGCATTGCGCCGCGCAGGTCATGTTGGAGGAATCCCTGGCGCGCCCGTGCCCTCTCGCGGGACTGCTTGACTCCCATACCTGCCCGGACAGCCTATCGATCCCCATCTTTCGGGCGGCCACGCCTTCCACGTGGCGAGCGTTTTTCGCGATGGGATCACGAGACCTGTACTGGGCAATTCTCTGGAACAAGGACTACCTCCGGGACAGCGCGGAGAGAAGACGAGTCCTGGCTCTCTTATCGGCAATAGGCCTGGACGCAGCCGGGGTATCCGGTGGGTTCACGGATTCCCAAGCGACGAGGGCACTAGACGACGTTCGTGACATTTTGCCAGCCAGGGCAGTTCTGCGGATCGGGCTAACGGGCAATGGCGAGGAAGCATCGACTTGTGTTGACGGCCTGACCAGATGGTTCAAGGAGCACTTCTCTGCTGAGAACGGTAGGCAGCCGGGTTTGACACCGTTTGCCGTCGAAGTCTACGACTATCGAGCTAACCCCGATCGACCTACGGCGGAGGGCTTGGCGGTCCTGTCCGAAGAAACGGGCGAGAGGGTTCGGTGGTTTAGCGGCGCACTCACCTCCCCGGCCGGCCCACTTGATCTCGTCATCATGGACCAGGTTGGGAGCCTCGACTTCCGGGCTCTTTCCGAGCCGCAACCTTTGGCAACACGATCTCCGGTTGCTCCTGCGGCAGCGTTTAGGATCCGGGTACGCGAGGATCTCGACGACGCAAGGTTTCTGAAGGAAACCAGGATCGGCCGGCAAGAGCGTGAATCCGAGGGCATCGATGGCGCGGTTCTCGACGCGGCGCTGGACCTCGAGGAACTGAGCACGAGGGATGCTGGGACGACTCACCTGCAGTTCCAGCCGAACCAGCACGCCATTGGCCAACGCCTCAACCAATCCCTGTTCGTCGCTGTCACCTCCAGCCAGATCGACCCGGCTTGCTTTATCAGGGGCATACGGGGCCACGATGCCTACTTGTGGGATTATGAGCTTCCAGGGATTATGGGCTTCGACGAGGAAAGTGCCGGGTACTACCTGGTGGCGCGGCCCCCCGAGGCGCTGAGGAAAGCTATCAGCAACACCACTTCCCTGGTGACGACATCGCCACCACCTGTCGAGGAGTTCTTGGAGGAAATCTCGCGCCGGGGGATCCCCGTGCTCAAGCGTCTCGCAAACGGCGGCAGTCATGCCCGGGGAGAGCTAGGCGTGCTGCTGGCCGTTAGGCTGCTTCAGGACGCGTTTCGGCCGGGTAGCGAATCACCACGCTTGCCCGTATCCGACGGTGACTGCATCCACTTGTTACTTCCAGTGGATTCGTATTGGGAACCGTTCGTGCAGCTGCGCAAGGCTCTGGACCCGGCTTCCTCCGCCGAGAGGCCCGATCTCCTGGTCTTCTCTATCAGGGCACGCGCAGGGTTACCCGCAGAGATCAAGGTCACCCCGTTGGAGGTCAAGTTCCGCGAGAGCACCCAGATGGGCCCTGGCGAGATTGGCGCGGCTCTCCGGCAGGCCGCGACCCTCGGCGCGATGCTTGAGAGAATCTGGGTCCGTCCTGCGCTGGGCAAACTGTGGGCAACCTGTTCGAGCGCGCTGCTCGCGAGATGTCTCGACCACGCTTTCCGCGTGTACGCTGACCCGAGCCTTCATGACCGAGCTGGGGACTGGGCATGCATCCAAGAGAGGGTCATCCGTGACGTGGTAGGCCAGCGCGCCCTCGTCACCGTTTGTACGGCCGGGAGGCTCGTAGTGTTTGACGGTTCGACGAGTACCAGTCTGGCTGACATGGACGGCGACCGCCGGCTCGATACTGCCGTGCTTTGTCCCGCCGATGCGGAAGTGTTACTCACAGGCCGGGGTAATTTGTCGCCCCAAGGTGAGTCGGCGGTCAGTGCGCTCGACTTCTCAATGCCTGGCTGCGGGACACGCGAAGCAGCCGAGGGCCCGGGGGTGGTTATCGAGTTCACGCCGGCGGTCACCGGGGCCGGTGCAGGGCCGCCCGACGTTCCAGCAGGGCCCGATGCGGAGGCTTCGACCGAGGTCACCAGGAGTGCCTCCGCGACGCTACCTTTGGAGGAGCCACCGGAGGAGGAAACCGGCGAGGTCGCGGCAGCGGTTGAAGAAGCTGCCGCAGTATCACCCGTGCCTCCGAAGGTGCGACAAAGGGTCCGAGAAGCGTTCGAAGGGTTCATAGGGAACGAACCGGCCGTGAGGCGGCTTAGCAATGACCTCATGCGGGCGCTTATCGAAAGGCCGCCTCACCTGGCAAAGAACTACCTGTTCACTGGGCAGCCTAGCACGGGGAAGACGGAACTCGCTCGCCGCGTGGCAAGGGCGCTTGCACTACCGTTCGTCAGGTTAGACGGGCGCGGGGTGCTTAGGCGGGAGCGACTCTTCGAACTCGTGGACGGCGAACTAGGTGAACGGGGCGTGCAGCCATCGCAAGTTTCAACCCGTGCTGGACAGCCGGTGCTTGACTACCCGCCCCTGGTTATCTTCATAGATGAGGTGCACCTCGTCCCCAGGCCGGTCCAGGAAAGCCTCCTCACGATTCTCGAAGCCGCAGACAGAACCCTAGCCTTGCCGGATCGCGTGGCCCAAATGGATCGCGCCACGTTCCTATTCGCCACTACCCGCGGTTCTGACGTTGACGCTGCGTTCCGCAGCCGTTGCACCAACATCCATCTTCAGGAGTACCAGCCCGCGGAGGTCGCCGAGATGCTCTTCCAGAGGCATCCGCATTGGCCGCGAGAGATCCTCCTGAGGATCGCCGTGCTGGGCCGGTGTGTTCCTCGCATCGCGATTGACCTGGCAGAGGAGCTAGAAACTGAGATAACCGTCTCCGAAAGGCCCGGCCGCCCCCTTGCTGAGCACCTCGAGGAGGTCGCTCGTGCCCGGGAGACGGACGATCAGGGCCTGACGCCGCTCGACGTGGCTTACTTGGAGCTGTTGGAACGAGAGAGTCGACCCTTGGGCGAGCAGGCTATACTGAACATGCTGCAAAGCGTTGATCGGGATCGCATCTCGAACGAGGTGGAACCATTCCTCGTCCGCCGTCTTGGCTTCGTAGCGCTGGGACCTCGGGGCCGTGAAATCACCCCGCGCGGCCGTGACTACCTGCTAGCCAGGCGCAGGGCAGGCCGCTGACGTCGTGTGAAGCGAGGGTGGGAGGTCGTTCTTGGCGCGAAAGTGTCCTTCGAAGCCAGTTGTGCTCGGTCGCCGTGGAACCAGCCCGGCTCGCGTCGCTTACTTCCGGAAAGAGCTACTAGCCTGGTACCAAGAGCATGGACGCCATTTCTCATGGAGGAGGAAGTCCTGCTCGCGATATGGCCAGATAGTGGCCGAGATGTTGTTGCAGCGCACTAGGGCAGAGATCGTCGACAAGTTTTTCCCCGAGTTTTTGGCGAAGTACCCTTCGTGGAAGGCATTGGCCGCAGGTCGTAAAGAGGATCTCGAGGAATTCCTGACTCCTATCGGGCTGTGGCGTCGCCGTGCTGAAACCCTCCTGAGACTTGCCCGGGCTATCCGGGCGCTCAACGGCGGGATTCCGGAGGAGCGGATTCGGATCGAGGCGCTGCCAGGCGTGGGGCAGTACATCGCAAACGCGATCGAACTAATCTGCCTTGACAGACCTCGGCCTTTGCTCGACGTGAACATGGCGCGGGTCCTCGAGCGCTTCTTCGGGCCCCGACAGCTCGTAGATATTCGGTTCGATCCGTATCTTCAGCAATTGGCCGCCGAGGTGGCATCCTGCGAGGACTCCAAGGCCGTCAGCTGGGCGGTCCTGGACTTGGCTAGCCTCGTTTGTCGACCAAGGAAGCCTCGCTCGGCAGAGTGTCCGCTTAGGCCTTGCTGCAAGTTCGCACGAGGCGAGGGGTGACCACGTTCCGCGCGCGCAGCGGAGGCGCACTAGATGACAGCCTTTCCCCGCAAGTTGCGCTGGGAAGCGGCCGACGTCGAGTATCATTACCTCGCAGGCTGGCGAGGAGTCTTCCCATGCGTGGGGGGATGAAGTAGGCAACTGAAACGGGGGCTGGTCCGCGGGACGGAGGGCAGATCATGGCTGAGGAGGTCCGTGCGCACTGGAGTGGCAAGCGCGTCGTTCTGACTCGTCGAGCGGTGCTTGACGCGGCGGCTGGCTTGCCGCTGGATGTCGGCATCCGCCAGTACGCGGTGACCATTGAGGGGCACGCCTATCCTCCCAAAGCGATCGTTGCCAAGGCAGCCGGGCTGTCCACCCGTGACTTCAACGCCGCTCAGGCCCGGCGCTTGCTCAGCAGACTGGGCTTTGAGTCGCGCCGTGTCCATGCCTCCACCGGTTCCCATGGCCGGGAACGGAAAGGGCGCAGACGCCTGACCGCCAAGGCTATGGCGCTTTCTCGGAGTATAGCCCAACAGTTGGAGGGGCTGGGGACGGACCTTGGCTTCCAGGTTGAGAAGGAAGTCCCGGTCGCTGTCGGCCGTCTGGACCAAGTGTGGTTTCATCCGTTCACGCGGAGTGTGGAAGGCCTTCCCGCCCGAATCCCGGTGATAGCCTTCGAGCTTGAAAGCAGTTGGCGCACACGTAAGCACGTGAAAGGCGACCTCATGAACCTGGCGGCCTCCGGCGCCAGCTTGGGGATACTCGTGATCTGTGGGACCAGTCGCGACGACGACCAGTTGCGCAACGCTGCATCCCGCTTCGTCGATGCGCTCGGCTCCGGGCAGCGCGTTGTCGTGTGGTCCGAACGCGACGTCGAGGCGGCCTGCCGCTGAGGCGCTGGCAGTTCCCTGAGGAGACTCCAGCCTGAGTGCTGATGTGCTCCCTGCGGACGAGGTGGCGGCCGTTCTCGGGAAGGACATGGGCTATCATGACGTCAGCCGAAGTGCAAAAGCCGGAGTACTGGCAAGTCGCTGCTGGCTCGCGGGGGCGGGACTATGTGAGCGACTTTCTCCGTTTCGGGATGGCGTTCGTGGGCGGCGAGACCCAGGTTGCCACCATGTCCAGAGTCAAAGCTGGTGACAGAATCCTGCTCAAGGACGGGCTTACGCAGGTGGTCTCAGTCGGAACGGTAGTAGAACGCAACGGCAAGGCGAATGGGAACCAGGACAAGTCGTGGTTGCGGGACTTCGACGGCTGGGATCTGTCGGCCTACTGCTATGTCGAGTGGCACACTCCGACGAGGCCCTATCGAACGCGCGGGCTCACCCGCGCAACTATCCAGCGAGTCAATCAGGCGCATCTTCGCGAACTAGCAGAAACCGCTTTGCGCAACGTTGCCGCCGGACCCGAACCCGCCCGAGAACCGGCTCCGACGCGACAGATCGCGGACGAAGACATCCTGAGGTTCCTTGTCGGCGAAGGGTTACGACCAGCTGCGGCCGAGGATCTGACCACGGCTTTCAGGCGGATCCGGCTGTTGGCTCGCTACTACTACGATGAGCGCAAGTGTAAGTGGGACGATATCCGCGAGCATGAAACCAGAACCTTCCTGATCCTGCCCTTGTTGCTGGCGCTCGGGTGGCCCGAGCAGCAGATCAAGATCGAATTGGGAACAAGAGACAAGAGGGTTGACGTGGCCTGCTTCGCCCGGCCGTACCGACGCGATGGCAACGGGCGTGCCAACGATGGGGACTGCGTGCTCATCCTGGAGAGCAAAGGCTTCAGCCAGGGGCTCGGCTACGCGCCAGAGCAGGCCAGAGACTATGCTCAACACTTCCCGAACTGCAGGGTCGTCGTAGTCTCCAACGGTTACTGCTACAAGGCGTATCCGAAGGGCGCGCAAGGCACCTACAGCCAGACGCCGTCCGCCTATCTGAACCTTCTGAATGCGCAGGATCGGTATCCACTCGATCCTGCGCATGTCATGGGCTGCCTGGAGCTGCTGCGGCTACTGTTGCCTTCGTCCCAGATCGGCGGGTAGTACGCGTTCCGGAGGACACCCGGTCACGGGACGGGCCGGAACAGGCCGTCGTGAAGTCGCACCAGCCACTGAAGGCTGCCTCCCTTGGCCCCGCCGACGGCGACCCATAGTCGGGTTGTGTCGCCTGTTCAGACGCGAGTCATATGCCAAAACGGATGTGCGGCACGGGCGGAACAGCAGTCGGCCTCGGCGGCTGTGACCCAGCCAGCCCTGGCGGGGCAGGAGCAGGCGTTCTTGACCTGGAAAACGTACGATTTGAGGTATATCAGAATCGGGAAGCACTGCCGCCGACCGGCAGGGGTGTCGTTCTTCCGGCGAAGGAGGGAGTGAGAGCACTCGATGGGGACCGACATCCGCTCAAAAAGAGGACTGCTGAACCTGTTCCAACGTTGCTCGCCAGAAGTCGGGAGACACTTTGAGCACTTGCCGGAGCTACTCGCTGACTACCCAATGGAGGTCGCATTGGCATATGTGTTCCAGCGTCTGGAACTGGGACAGAACATGGCCCTATACTGCGGAGTGGTGAAGCTGCACCGAGCAGATAGCGATGTCGCGCGCAACGCAATTGGCTCACACCACATGACGAGGAGGGGATTCGCGGAACTCTACAGGACGGTCTTCAACACCGATCTGCCACGCGAAGCGAAGAAGGACCTCGAGACGGCCGAACGGACACGAGACACGATCATGCATGGAGGTGCGGCCTCGGAGGATCGTCAGCGGAATGCGATCGGTCGCGTGTTGGAGTTCGCCGAAGCCGCGAATGAGCAACTTCACCAGAATTGCCAACTTAGACCCTTCTGTGGATTCTGGCGAGGGTTCGCTGGAAGGCTCCAGAAGCTTGAACCGCGGACAACACGGTTCATGCTCAAGGGCATGGGTTTCACGCTCAGATAGAGCGTGGACCTATCCATGAACTGAAGAAGTGTCGTTCCGGGTGGATCCGGCCTTGACACCTAGCGGCGTGTGGTCAGATCGGCTGCATTGACAAGGGCCCTGGTTTCCTGCAGATAGCCATCTGGCAGCCATGTTGGCTTCCAGGAAGGGGGTTGGGACAGTGCCGACACTGAGCCCACCCCGTACTCCACATCCCCCGGTGTGACTGCGGAGGCTGCCGTCTCCGGGGCGACATAAGTGGCGAAGCCACCAAGGCTCTTCGGTGCCGAGGCGTGGTCTGACAAGGCAAGGTGAGAAGTGACCACCGGGCGAGGCCCGCGAGAGCCCTCTGCGGGCCTCAGACCTCTCAGCCGTAGCGACTGCGCCTCACGTCGGGTGTTGCTCACACCATGTCCTCCTGCTCTCGTCTACTGGCCGATTGACTCGTCGCTTTCAAACCACGCCAGTTCCTTGTCCAGGTTGTCGATCTCCTGCCGCGCAAAGCGCTTCACCAGCTCAGACTCGTCGTCTAGCCACCCAGAAAGCAGCTCCCGCTGGCGGCTCAGGGCGGGTGGAGAGGCATCGCCGGTATGCATCGCGGCTGACCACTCCCTCGTGGCGTCGGGCACTCCTCGGGCGACAATCTGCTTTCCCAAAGCGTAAACCCGCTCTCCGTCACCGAAGTCGCGTAGGAGCAGAGCCACCTTCCAGAGCTTGTCCGGCTCACCCGTGTCAATCCACTCCTGCAGCATCCGTGCACCCGACTCGGAGATGTCCCCCGCAAAGAACCCCACTCCGCCGCCGCCCGCGAGATTGGCAAAGAGATTGGCCGCGTCCAACAGTGCATAGGGCGGAGGCCCCTCCAGCCAGTTTCGGACGCGGCGTAGGGCGTCTCGGCACTTGGGATTCCCCACGATCCTATCGGCCGGGAGGTGCAGGGCAACAGGCAACGCCCTGTAGTCGGTGCGGCCTGCCTCATGTTCTTCGGCCATCCGATCAAGTCGCCGCTCCAGGAACTCCACGAGCGCCACTGGATCGGTTTCGCCGAGCCGTCTGAGCGCCTCTTCCATGCCGTCCAGGTCCGGTACCTCGAGCAGTTCGTGCATAATCGCAATGAGATCAGCCGACTCCAACGCGATTCCGCCGTGTTCACTTCGCCTTTGTAGGAGTTCCGCGGTGGCGCGCGCCACGGCATCGCCTCCCCGACGGATCATCTCGCACCATAGACGAACTGCTCTTGCCCGATCTAGTTCGGACAGCGCAGGCAGCGCCCACACCAATCGTGCCCGCTGGTTGTCGTCACACTGCGGGTCGAGGTTCTCTATCCATTGGAAGTCCTGCTGGGTCATTGCGGCACGCAGGCCGAATGCGCTCTGCTCATAGTTCTGCGCCAACGCGCCGGCGCGCGTGGGGCTCGGTCCCTTCAGCCAGTCGGATAGCAAGCTGTCGTAGAGCGCGCGGTCACTCCCTCTGATGCCCCGCAAGATGAAGCCCGCATATGCAAGGAACGGCATATTCTGGTCCACGATGAGTTCCAGCATCTCTACACCCAGCGCAGGCCTGAGCTCGCCGATCCAGTAAGCGAAGGCCGCAACCTGACCGTAGAGTAAGTGCGTGCCCTCGGTGTACTCCGCTATCTCATTCAACCGATGCAGCATCTCGTCACGGTTGCCGGAGCTCAGCCCCTGGACCCTTTGGCGGAGCTCAGCCTCCCTCTGGCTCCATTCCCTCTCCACTGCATCAAAGTGCCCAACTAGGGCAGCGAAGAAGACGTAGCGATCATCCGATCGGAGCGACCCTATGAGGGCTTCCCGTTCCACCAAAGCTTCGTCGGGGACGAATCGGCCCAGCCTCAACGCGATCTCCTCGATCTTCAGCAGAACCGCAGGGTGGCTCTCACTCTCACCGATGGAGGCGAGAAGCTGCATCTGCACAGGAAGCTCGGACCTGAAGATGTCTTCCCACTCCTCGCCGCCGGTGCTTGGCCTGAGGTAGATCGCATGCCCCAGTGCCTCGACAGCCATCACTCGGACGTGCACGTGGCTGGAGTGGCGGACAAGAGCCTCGAGTACCGACAGCGCGCGCCGACGGATCCCGAGTACATCCGTGACCGGCCTCACGGTCCCGTGCTGAAAGACGAATTTGCGCGGGTCAGCCGGGTCCACATACGATCCGACCGCCTCCAACGAGAGCAGCCGCTGGCAAAGCACACACGCGAGTTGTTGCACCGTCTCCGGCTCTTCCCGGCCCCAACCCTCAATGCAGTCCAGGGCTGCCATCTGCCGCAGGAATGGCCGATCAGGCGCGAACTCGATCAATCGTTCCATCCTCTGCACGGCTGGGGCGTGGGGCTGGAAAGGCTGCGGGATCTCGCGGAGCGACAGCTGTTGAAGCAGTTCGAAAGCCGGTTTGAACTGTTGTGGTCCGCTATCGGCCAGCCGCTTAAGTGGCTCACCCAGAAGGTGAAGGACGTGGCGATGGGAGATTTGCACCTTTCCCCAGTGCGGTTCTTCCCACTCGCTGTCCGGAGGGGCGGCTCCCTGAAGGATCTCCGCACATGTGTCGAGCACCCAGCGTGGCCGAAACAAGGCCAGATCATTCATGAGGTTGGCTACGATCCGTCGCTGCCGGTTGAGGTCTCCGGGATCCCCTGCGTGTCGCACAAGCTCCGCCAAAGCCTCGCAGACCTCGTCCAGCAATGCGCCTGCTCCGGGTTCGTCAGCACGGACCTCGGCTTGCGCGAGACTGAGTATGATCTCGCGGGGTCTGTGCCCCAGGAACGGAGCGAAGACTTCGCTCTGGAAACGCCGCATCCCATCGGGCCCGGTGTAGGCCCTGATCAACACCTGATCGGCCAGGATATCGGGCACGAGCCTCAGCTTCTCTAAGCCCGGTGGCCCGCTGAGCCGTGCGATTCCGCTACTAGAGAGAGAGGAAAAGAGAAGGTCCTCTTCCTCGACGGACAGAGTACAGATCTGTGCAACGGCACCCCGGAGGCTGGCGTCTCGCCTCTGCAGACCGCCCAAGGCTGCTAGAACCCGGAGGTACGCGTTGATCTTCGCCTCAGACATACCGCGCCTAGCGAGACTGTGGACGACTTCCGCTATGCGCTGCGCTAGGTACCTCGTAAGAACGTTATCCGCTGCGGGCAGTTCCCGCCATTCGACCCCCTCTTTCAAGAGCCGCGCGGCTAGCTTGGCGAGCAACGGGTTCCCGCGTGTTGCGTGCGCGATGGCACTCAGCGCCTGGCGATTCGTGATCTGCAACGGGGGAGAACGCAGGATCTCCACGATCTCCGCCTGGGCCAATGGCGGGACCTCAACCTCGATTGTCGCCATACCAGCTCGGCCATCCAGAGCCGACCGCGCAAAGGCGATCTCGCCACTGCGGCAGGTGATGATCGCCTTGAGGCGCCCTTCGTGTTCGGGGGCAAGCAGGATCGAGCCCAGTTGACCGAGCCACGCACAACGTGTCGCGTCATCAACCACGATCAGGTGTTCTTTACCAGCCTCCAAGACCGCACGCACTGCGCCCAGATCGCGGGCCTCCGGCCGGAGGCAGGTGACCTCCCAGGCTGGGCGGAGTGCCTGCGTGATGAATTCGAGTACTAGCTTCGTCTTGCCACTGCCTCCGGGACCGTGAACGATCGCCGTCCGCGTTCGGCCCGCCAGGAAGGTGTCCAGCGCTTCGATCTCCCTCTGCCGCCCAACGATCGAACCGGGGGTTTCTGGAACGCCCGTTGAGGCCTCGTGGGTTGCGCGCAGTTCCTCGACCTTCGTCACCGCGCTGGCGAGGCTCTTGATACGCTCGACTTCCCCGAGGGCTAGGCCATACTTGCGGTAACTCGCGATGATGTGGTCCGCGACAGCCTCGCGGAGCTGGGACGCAAGGTCTTCCGCCCTCTCGTACTCGGAGTACTTCACCTGCCCCCTCAGTTCGTCCACAAACTCCTTGAGTTCGGTTGACTGGTGGGCCCCGCGCCGGAAGAACACGAAGCAAGGCTTGCGATGATACAACGCCTGGCGGTACTCAGACTTGACCGGTTCTGTCACACCCCGCGAGAGTATGAGGATAAACAGGTCGCAATCCCGGACCTTGTTCAGGTAAGGATCAGGCATGGGACCAGGCGCGGCCGGTGCGTGCTCGAAGGCCCAGGATCGGGTGATGGCGATCTGGTTGATCGCTGCGATAGCCGCACGGCGTTCGGCTCTCAGGTCGTCCACGTCTCGATTCATGACCGAGCTGACGAAGACGGTCAGTGGTGCCTCCATGTCACTCTCCTCGAAACCCCAAGAGATGCTCGACCAGCCCCCCAGAACTGAGCATCTGCAAGACGAATGTATCGTACCGCGCCCAATCCGGAGCGTATGGCCTAACGGCCCCGTAGCGGCTGTGAATGTGACGGAACTCGTTCCAGACCTTCTCCTCGGTCTCAGGCGACGCAGGCTCGGCCCGGATGATGACCGTCCGCTCCTGTGGAAGGCATCGGATCTCCTTGATGGCGAGCCGCACTTCGGCTCTTCCGGACGGCACGCGCACCTCCTGAGCCTCAGGGGCCGGAGGGATCTCTCGCACGCGCCAGAGTCCCGTCTCTAGGTCGTCGGCCAGTCGCAGGAGCCCTCCGAGTACCCTGATCCGAATGGTACCCCACACCCCGCAACTCATATCCCGGTACTCCGCGCTCGACGGGTCCACGTCGGGGCCGTGCAGCATCACCACGGCTTTCACGGCCGGCCGGGCTTCCTCCAGCTGGCCAAGAGTGTTTGACCACAAGTTCTGCCCGGGCTGGTGCTCGGCCAGACCGCGCGGGAGCCCGTCGAGAATGTTGCAGGATTCCACCCAGTGCTGCTCGACGGTCCGGCTGTACCCGAAGTCGTGCACGATGATCGCAGCGAGCAGAACGTAAGCCTCCAGCAGAGTCAGGAAGCGGCGCGCGGTCTCCGCAGGGAGCATCTCCTCGATCCGCGACTCCACCTGGTGGCAGTGGCGCGGACCCCGCACCATCTCCCCTCCATTATCCGCGCACTCCTGAAACGGCAGGGCCGTCCTGCGGAGCAGCCGGAGTCGCAGGGCGAACTCCGAGCGATCATCCCCCTCAAGCATTTCCGCAAGTCCGCCGACCACCAACGGCTCCCCTGGGTACCCCTGCGCATTCCGGTGAAAGTGACCACACATTCCGGTTGAAAGCGGCCGCGTGTTCCGGTTGAAAGCGGCCACCCGCTGAGCCGGAGCGACCTGTCCACCGTAGCCCTCTGCTTCGCCCTGCGTAGCGCTTCGCAGAGCAGGGTTGGCGAAGGTGGAAGCGACGACGCGGGATCGCTCACTTACCGTCCTTTGCAGCCGGTTTCGTGCCGGCTGACAGTCCCTCCAAAGGCTTATTTTGCTTGCGCATCGATTCTCCCTTCAGCGTGATGGCATGGGCGTTGTGGACCAGCCGGTCCAGGATCGCATCGGCGAGGGTAGGATCGCCCAGGTACTCGTGCCAGTGGGAGATCGGCAGTTGCGAGGCCACCAGGGTGGAGCGGCGCTGATAGCGGTCTTCCACGATCTCCAGGAGTTCCCGGCACTGCTCGGGGGCCAAGGCGGCGGTGCCCCAGTCGTCGAGCACGATCAGTTCCACTCTGGCCAGTGCGGCCAGGACTCGGGAATAGCGGCCGT
>Ga0315274_10004012_pt1 | contig 21763 bp, 12 predicted proteins | sample YL17G02_20_MG_FD_203700 | JGI IMG/M metagenome (GOLD analysis project Ga0315274, IMG submission 203700) | Sediment microbial communities from Yellowstone Lake, YNP, Wyoming, USA - YL17G02_20 | ecosystem: Environmental > Aquatic > Freshwater > Lake > Sediment | place: USA: Wyoming | collected...
GTTGGTGCGTAGCAAAAAATACTGCGCGCATTACCCTTGATACAAGTGAAGTGACAGATACCGATATCATGCGCTTCAAGAATCCTTTGCTGCCTGAAACCCGCTCCGAAATGGCTCTTCCCTTGACCAGTCGCGGCCAGATGCTTGGCGCTTTATCCATTCAGAGCACACAACGGGATGCCTTCTCCAACGAAGATATCGCCATCCTTCAGTCGATGGCAGATCAACTTGCCAACGCGATTGCGAACGCCAGCTTGTACGAACAGACTCAAAACGCATTACGTGAAATGGAGACTATTTACCGCCGCTACCTGGTGCAAGGCTGGAGTGAATTTTCTAAAAATCGCAGCGCCAGCGGTTATCGTTGGAACGAAAACGAGGTAACTCCCCTGGGTGTTGATCTCCTGCCGGAAGTTCAGCACGCCATGTCCGAACAACACCCCGCCACTTTGACCACAGATGAGGAGGGACAACCTACTTTGGTAGTGCCCATCAAGCTGCGCGATACTCCCATTGGCGCCATCGGGCTAAAAGCAAAAGAAGAAAAACGCCAGTGGTCCGAAGATGAAATATCTTTGATCGAGATCCTCAGCGAGCAATTCGCCCTGGCAGCTGAAAACATACGCCTGCTAGAAGAGACACAGCGGCGCGCCGAGCGCGAACACCTTGTTTCGGAGATCACCACCCGGTTGCGAGTTACCAACGATCCCCAGGCCATCCTGCAAACTGCTGCCAGCGAACTGCGCCGCGCGCTCAATGCCAAGAATGCACGTGTATTTATTAAATCAACCGACGAGGTGAAAAATGACCCATATTATCACAGTAGCCAATGAAAAAGGCGGTGTCGCCAAAACTACCACTGCCATCTCGTTGGGCGGAGCCCTTGTGGAAATGGGCTACGAAGTCCTATTGGTTGATCTGGATGCGCAGGCCAACCTGAGCCTGGGGTTGAATGTCAATCCCGCAAGTGTGCGGCACTCGGTGGCGGACATGTTGATGAATTCGGCTTCGTTAATCAGTATTAGCCGTGAAACGAGTGTCCCCGGGATGGATGTAGTCCCATCCAATGCCGATATGGGGATGGCGGAACGCTTCTTGCCTGTGCGGCAAAACTATGAGTACATCCTAAAGAATATATTGCTCAGCACCCAGAGCCTTTCTGCCTATGACTTCGTCTTGCTGGATTGCCCTCCCTCACTAGGAGCGGTAACTACCAATGCGCTGACTGCCGCTCAAACTGTGATTATCCCCACTCAGCCCGAATTTTTTTCAGCGCATGGCTTACGGAATTTAATGGCGATGATCCGCCGTGTCCGCGCCCAAACGAACCCAGACCTGGCTTATTATATCCTCATCACCATGATGGATCGCCGCAATCGTATTCATCGCACACTGAGTGAACAGCTACACTTGACTTTTAAGGATGGCCTGCTAAATACTGTGATCGAGATTGATACAAAATTACGTGAAAGTACTGTCGCGGGCATGCCTATCACTCACTATACCCCGCACAGCCGCAGTGCCTTGCAATATCGTGCTCTGGCTCAGGAGTTGATCCAGGATGTCCAAAAAAATACAGCGTAATCGCCTAGAGAGTCTCTTTCAAGAGCTGGAACAAGAGCAGACCACCCTCAAAGAGGGGAAGGAAGCGGCGGTAAAGTCCACCGCGGCGGTAAAGTCCCCCTTGGCGGTAAAGTCCACCGCGGCGGTAAAGTCCACCGCGGCAGTAAAGTCCACCGCGGCGGTAAAGTCCACCATCCCAACAAAACGCGCTCCGCGGGAAAAACATACCACAGCGGTGAAGCGCACTGCGCCTGTTGCGGGAACCGCGTTAAAAACACCCATCATAACCAAACGGTTACTGGGAATTGAGCAACCTCCTCCCAGTAAAACCGGCGAGGAACAGATTTCACCTTTGCCCATAACCACCCGAGGGGACTTGCCTCTCCAACCTACCTACCGATCCGCCACAAATACCAATCCTGCAATGATGAGCGTTCCTTTCAGAATGCCTGAAAAGAACGTCGGGATACTAGAAATCGAGGATGATACAGCCAACCGCTTATGGAACCAGGACGAACGCCGGCTGGTCGAGCAAGTCACGGATCAGGTATCCCTGGCTTTAGAGAATGCCTACCTGTTTGGTGAGACGCAGCGCGCCTTGAATGAGATTGAAACACTTTACAAGGCCAGCCAGGCTATTATTACCGCCAAATCAAATGCTGAGGTGCTGCAAGGGATAACAGACTGTATTACTTCACCACAAATCGGGCAGTGTGTGCTGGCGTTGCTCGATCCAGCCAGCCCAGCAGAGGATCCGATGGTTGAGATCAAGGCTGTCTGGAAGCAAGATGCCGGACAATCGCCGGTGCTGGGCACTTCCTGGAGCTTATCACAAATTCCATTCCTTGCGGCTTCGAATCGGCTTGAACCTCAGGTTGTCAACGACATTACCAACACATCTGAGCTAAACAAGGTTTCACGCCAAACTATCTTGAATGTGTTGAAAGCCAAGGCTCTAGCATCTTTTCCATTACGGGCTGGCGAGTTATTCCTGGGCTGGATGCTACTCGAATCTATCACGAGTGCGTATGAATTTAGCGCCCAAGAGATGCGCTTCTTCTGGGTTCTAGCAGGCCAGGCTGCTACTGCTCTGGAACGTATGCGTCTTTCTGATCAGGCCCAGCAACAGCTGGTTGATTTGACCATCATTCAAGAGACAACCTCTGGCCTTACAGCCGCCCTATCCTACGATGAGATTGCCAGTGCACTGTTGCCCAAAGTGACTAATGCTGTCAATGCCGATGTAGCCAGCATGTTCGCACTCCAAGGAGATTACCTGATCCGCATCGGGCAATACCCCATCCCCGAGACGGGAGCCGTCAACTCGATCGGGCAAGCTCTATCTCTCACACAATACCCTCTAACACAGAAAGCTATCGAGACTCGCCAGCCTGTACCCATCCAGACGGATGATCCGCGCCTGCAAGAACATGCCCGCCGATCTTTCCGCGAATCGGGCATCACAGCCAATGTAACAATCCCGATCTCCGGACCGCAAGGTGTGTTGGGTACCCTCACAGTCAGCCTGCGCCAACCTGGCCGTACTTTCACTCCATCCGAAATTGGCCTGATGCAAACAATGGCTGATCAGGCAGCCATCGCTATGCAAAATGCGCGCTTGTTCGAGCAAACCCAAAGCGCCTTGAATCGTACCAATGCGCTCTACCAGGTAAACCGAGCAGTGCTAACGATAGAAAGTTTACATGATTTACTACAAGAGATAGTTGACAGCATTGCTCAGACCTTACCGGCTGACCGGGCTTTCTTACTCACCTTCGATTTCGATGCTCGCGTCGTAACGAATGAGGTAATTGGTGGTCCTGGTGTGGTGGATAACCCTTCTATGCCCTTCGACCATTACATGAGCGGACTGACTGGTTGGGCTATTCGCGAAGCTAAGCCTGTCATTTCCCCAAAAAATGTTCCCGATCCTCGTGAAAGTCCGGAGGTGCAGAAACGCAGGAATGAGAGTAATACCGGTGCAGTCGTTGTTGTACCTTTGCAGTATCGCGGCCAGATACTGGGCACAGTTACCGTCATCAACCGCATGGATCAGCCAGACTTTACCGAACAAGATGTTGAGTTGTTGTCTGCCATGGCCTCCCAGATCGCAGTGGCTGTCGAAAACCGCCGGCTGTTCGAACAGACCCAGGCCTCGCTGGCCGAAACCGAGCTGCTCTACCGTGCCAGTGCTGACCTCAACGTAGCCAAAACGAATGAGGACATACTCACCATCTTGCGCCGGTCGACAGTCCTCGGTCATCCGAGTGCCAGTAATATAACCGTTAACCTGTTCGACAGGCCTTGGACAGGCGCTGACAAGCCGGATTGGATGATTCCGATCTCCTGTTGGTCAAGAACGGAACAGCCCGACATGCCTAGCACACGGTATCCCCTCAGCTACTGGACAATGACTGACCAGGACACCGGAACCGAACAGAACACCACGGTCAAGCAACTGTTCAATGCCGAATCTCCCATGATGATCGAGGATGCAGTTAATGATCCCCGATTGAACCCGACCACTCGTTCGATCTATGTAAACCAGATGGGTGCCATGAGCTTATTGTTTGTTCCTCTGGTAGTCGGCGGGCAATGGATCGGGCACATGGTTGCTGTTTACGCTGATAGGACTACCTTCAGCAGCAAAGAAACCCGACCACTGATGATCTTGACTGGGCAGGCTGCAGTGACAATTCAAAACCTGCGCTTGCTTGAGGAAACCAGCCGGCGTGCCAACCAACTGGCTACCGCTGCGGAAATTGCACGCGATACCTCCAGCACCCTGGCCTTGGATATCTTATTAAAGCGGGCGGTCAATGCTATTCAAGAGCGTTATGGTTATTACCATGCTTCAATATTCCTGACAGATGAAACTGGTCAATACGCGATCATCCGGGAATCCACCGGAAAAGCCGGTGAGGAGATGAAGCTCCAAAACCACAAACTGCCGATCAATTCACAGTCCATCGTTGGTGAGGTATCCGCCAGTGGAAAATCGGTGGTTGTCAACGATGTATCGCAAAGCCCTCTGCACCGCCCGAATCCACTCCTGCCTGAAACCCGGGCTGAGTCGGCCATCCCGTTAAAAAGCGGTGAGCGGGTCATCGGCGCACTGGATGTACAGGCGACACAGATAGATGCATTCACCCGAGATGATATTACCGTGCTGCAAACCCTGGCAGACCAACTGGCAAATGCGATCGAAAACGCACGGCTGTTTGCCGAACGCAGGGAAGCCGAAGATACCCTGGCATCTGAGCGTAATCTGCTGCGAACGTTGATCGATAACCTTCCGGATGTAATTTACGCTAAAGATGCCGACAGCCGCATGGTGATGGCAAATATGGCTCAAGCCCGGTTGCTGGGAGCTGCCACGCCAGAAGATCTCGTTGGTCGCACCGACTTCGACTTTTTCCCGCAAGAAATTGCCTCGAAGTATTATTCGGATGAGCAAGATCTGATCCGTTCTGGCCGCGCACTAATCAATGAAGAAGAGCCTACCATAGACCCACTCGGCAATCCAAGGTGGTTATCCTCAACCAAAGTGCCTCTCCGCGACAGCCGGGGTAATATCACCGGGTTCGTTGGCGTGGGGCGTGATATCACCGACAGTAAAGCAGCCCAGGCCGAACGTGAGCGTCTGCTGGCTGAAGTCGAACGCCGCGCAACACAGCTGCAGGCAGCCGCTGAGGTATCCCGCGCCACGAGCAGCATCCTCAACCCCGATGAGTTGATGCAGGTGGCTGTGAAACTGGTACGCGAACGGTTCAACCTGTATTATGTGGGCCTTTTCCTGCTGGATGAGACGGGGAAAGGTTCACAAGCAAGGAAACGATTTGCGGTTCTAAAAGCCGGTACTGGCGAGGCAGGCCAGGAAATGGTCAGCCGCGGGCACAAACTAGAAGTCGGTGGTGGCTCCATGATCGGCTGGTGTATAACCAACCGGCAAGCGCGCGTAACTCAAGATGTGACGGTGAAGGATAAACCAGGCGATGAAGCAGGTATTGAAACGCCGATCATTCGTTTCGCAAATCCATTCTTGCCTGCTACCCGTTCTGAATTGGCACTTCCATTAATCTCCCGCGATCAAGTGCGGGGAGCAATGACCGTTCAGAGTGAACACGAGAACGCTTTTTCTACAGAAGATATCACCGTACTGCAAACCCTGGCGGATCAGATCGCTGTAGCAGTAGACAACGCCGGACTGTTTGAGTTAACCCAGCGAGCCGAAGCTGAGGCCCGGCAACGTCTTCTGGATTTATCGGTAGTGTACGAAATTGGCCAGGCCCTCGCCGGCGCGCCGATGGAGTCGGAAGAAATCGCTAACCTCATCTCCCGTTACTTCATCGAAGTGCTGGAGGTTCCCGAATGCGTGCTTTCGCTATATAACCCGGAAGAGGATGTATTGCGCGTTCTGGCTGATCTCACAAGGTCCGAGGATTATGGAATAGAGGCAGGAGAAGGCAAAGGCGGGCAAAGGCGGGCAAAGGCGGGCAAAGACCGCCCGAACGCCCGAACGCCCGACGGCCAGGGCAGGGGTATCATTCAAAAAGAAGAGATTGGCGAGATCTACCACCTGTCCGATTACCCCGCTACGATCGAGCTGATGCATACGATGCAGCCATTAGTCATCCAATCCAATGACCCTCAAGCGGATCCGGCTGAGCTTTCTTACATGTGGTCGCATGGTATTTTCACCATGGTGAGTCTGCCCCTGGCTGTGAAGGGCACTGCATTCGGTGTGATCCGACTTCAGGTGGGGGATCGTGAACGGCACTTCACTTCCAGCCAGATCAATCTGGCGATGACATTGGCCAATGCAGCAGCTGTATCATTGGAAAATGCGCGCTTGTATCAGGAACAGCGCGAAACCACAGAGAAACTGCGTGAAGTAGATAAAATGAAATCGCAATTCCTGGCGAATATGTCCCATGAATTGCGCACCCCGTTGAACTCCATTATTGGCTTCTCGCGTGTCATCTTGAAGGGAATCGATGGCCCGGTATCGGAACTACAACAGGAAGACCTGACCGCTATTAATAGTGCTGGGCAGCATTTACTCAACCTGATTAATGATATTCTTGACATATCCAAGATCGAGGCGGGTAAGATGGAGCTGGCCTTCCATGAAGAAGTCAACTTGCACGATATCATCAACGGCGCCATGTCGTTCGCAGTAGGCCTTACCAAAGATAAGCCCATCAAGCTCGAAAAGGTCTTACCGGCTGAACTACCCCGGGTGCGCGCCGACGCAACCCGTCTTCGCCAGGTTTTAATTAACTTCCTGTCGAACGCTACCAAATTTACAGAAGAAGGCACGATTACCCTCAAGGCTGGCGTGCAGACTGGGCCAGAGGGTAGACCCGAAGTATTAATCAGTGTTACCGATTCGGGAATCGGCATTTCTCAAGAAGACCAAAAGAAACTATTTCTACCCTTCTCTCAAGTAGATGCTTCTGCTACGCGCAAAACAGGTGGCAGTGGCCTGGGTCTATCAATATCGCGACTGCTTATCGAGCTACATGGCGGCCGCGCGGGCGTGATCAGCGATACCGGTAAAGGCAGCACCTTCTACTTCACCTTGCCATTACCATATACAGAGCCTACCCATGGTAATGATGAAACGCGTGTGATCCTGGCGATCGACGATGATCGACAGGTGATCAGCCTGTATGAACGCTACTTGAAACGCCACAACTACAAAGTATTAGCCCTGACCGATCCAAACCAGGCAGTCGAACGAGCGCGGGAAGTGAATCCGTTTGCGATCACCCTGGATGTGATGATGCCTAATCGCAGCGGTTGGCAAGTGCTCGAAGCTCTGAAAGCAGATGTATTCACACGCAACATCCCCGTGATCGTGTGCAGCATCGTTGCTGACCTGGAAAAGGGCTTCAGCATGGGAGCAGCCGATTACCTGACCAAACCCATACTGGAGGAAGATCTCGTTCATTCGCTCGACAAGCTGAACAGGGATGGAAAGATCCGAGAAGTTCTGGCTATTGATGATGACCCGGATGATCTGCGTCTGGTACAGAAAATTCTTGAGCAAAGTGGAAAATATCAGGTACGCGTGGCGAATGGCGGTCCTGAGGGACTGGCAGCAATCCGCACGCGGCCGCCCCATGCCATCATCCTGGATTTGTTCATGCCGGGGGTGGATGGATTCACGTTGCTGGAGACAATCCGCACCGATCCAGCTTTGAGAGATATTCCTGTGATCATCTTCACCGCTGGCGATCTGGCCGAGGATCAACGCCAACGCCTGTCTGAATTCTCGCATGAGATGATTAATAAAGGGCTATTCAAAGAGGAAGATCTGCTTACATCCATCGAACACGCTTTGGAACACTTTATTCCACCTGCGCGATGAGGATAATGTCAGGATGGATCACCATCCACCCCATACCTGCGGATGTTAACCGCCCTAACCTGGAGGCTGTTTTGTCTTTTACTTGTATGATCGAATGCCTGGATTGCGGGCACCAAACACAATATTTTCCAACCACTTATGCCTGCCCGCGCTGCGGCAGCCAGTGGTGTGAGGCACGCTACGATTATGAGCAAATCAGCCGCAGCTTACAGTCGAAATTACCTGGGCGACCTTTTGACTTGTGGCGATACCTAGAACTACTGCCCGTGCATGACATAAACCCTACCATCCATATGGGAGAAGGTGGTACACCCCTGCTACGCGCCGTCAACCTTGGAATGATGCTGGGCTGCCCAAACATTTATATCAAAGATGAACGTCAGGGACCGACCGCCTCTTTTAAAGATCGCCAGGCATCCGTCTGTATTACCGCCCTAAAAGAAGCCGGTATTACCGAAATCGTACTGGCCTCTACTGGGAATGTAGCCATTGCCTATTCAGCATTTGCGGCGCGCGCAGGGATCAAATTATGGGCGTTTCTTACCAGCCTGGTTCCTGCTGAGAAAATGCGTGAAGTAGCCATTTATGGCACACAGGTGGTCAAAGTGACCGCTTCGTACGACCAGGTCAAGCAGGTGGCAGCAGAATTTGCCCGTCAGCGTGGACTTTACCTGGAACGCGGTTCCCGCTCGGTTCCCCCTGTAGAGGCCATGAAAACACTGTCTTTCGAAATATGCGAACAACTTACAAACCAACTTGGGCTAAGTCCGGTATCATCCGCCCCAACAGCTGACCCATATGGGCAGGGTCTCGGGTGGTCTGTACCCGCCCACGCCCCAACCGCATCAACTTGGAGGGCTCCAAACTGGTATATTCAAGCGGTCAGCGGGGGTCTAGGACCTCATGGCGTGGCAAAAGGCTTTGAGGAACTTATACAAATGGGTTGGATTGATCAGATGCCGGCTATCGCCAACATTCAAACTGATGGCTGCTCTCCGATGGTATATGCCTGGAAACAAAACCTGGATGTCGCGGAGCCGATCCGCAGCCCACGCACCCATATCGCCACCCTGGCTACGGGCGATCCTGGACGAACATATACGCTCCTGCGCCAGCGCATGCTTCGCGGCGGAGCAGGTGAAGACCATCGCGGGGGTACATTCGAAAGTGTGACAGACGAGGAAGCTTTCAGGACGATCCACATCCTGGCTAAGATGGAAGGGCTCTCAGTAGAACCAGCTACAGCAGTGGCCTTTGCGGGTTTGATCAAGTTGGTGCGGGCTGGGACGATCAAACCTACCGATATCGTGGTAGTAAACTGCACAGGCCATACCATGCCGATCGCTTCGGAGATTCTGGGCGAGGGGTGGGCGCGTAATATTGTGATCCCCACGCCATCCACGGATGAAACTCCCGAAGAAGGACTGCTTGCAGCTCTCAGCCATGTCACTTCAGAGCAATTCTCGCGCGTGGCAATCGTGGATGACACCCCGGATGCACGCCGCTTGATCCGGCGTATTTTACAATCGCAAGGGGATTACACCATATTCGAGGCCACCAACGGTCGTGAAGCAATCGAATTATCCCGGCGCGAGCAACCCGACTTAATCATCCTGGATTTGATGATGCCCGAAGTGGATGGTTTCACCGTTTTGGATGCACTAAAAACCGATGCGCGGACTGCATCCATTCCGGTGATCGTTGTGACTGCAAAAGAGTTAACCGCAGATGAAAAAGCTCTCCTGCATGGACGCATTTACAAGTTGATGCAAAAAGGGGAATTTATGGACGATGATCTGGCGGATGAGGTGCGGGCTTTGCTGAGGTAAATACGAATAACGCGAAAGGACGTTAATATTACGGACGGTACAGAACACCGTGATGGACGATATAGAACACCGTGTATAGAAGGCCATAAAAATCAAAGTAAGAGACAAGGCCTGGCTGCTACAGGGCAGCGTGCAGCTTTGACTTCAGCTTTATTTCTAGGGCTTGCTCCCGTTTTTGGCAAACTGGCGATTCGCATGGGGTTACCGCCGTTGTTTGTTGTTGCCACTCGCACAGTCCTGGCGGCACTATTATTATTCATCTTCATGTTGATCTGGAAACGGCAATTTTTATACATTTATCCAGCCGGTCTACTAGGATGCATTCTGGCAGGCTGGCTGAACGGCACAGGCTCTTTACTGTATTACAGCGCGTTAGGAAGGATAGATGCCAGCCTTGGGCAAGTGGTTTACTCTCTTTACCCTTTGTTTGTAACATTATGGTTATGGCTTGACCACCAACGGCCAAGCCGGTTGACGATGGTTCGGCTGTTAATGACCATCCCAGCTTTACTTCTGCTAACAGCAGGCAATCATCATGCGATTGATCTTCCAGGTGTATTGCTGATGCTTGGAGCATCGGCTCTCTACGCACTCCATCTACCCATCAACCAGCGGGTGCTGTACGATATGCCAGCCCCTACAGTGACGATGTATACCCTGGCAGCAATGAGTGCTACAGTAATACCAGCGTTATTCTTTGTAAACTTCGGGAAGGTTCCCGAGGCGCAGAGCTGGCTGGCATTGTTGGGGGTGACAATGGTGACTTTTTTTTCGCGGCTGACGTTATTCCTGGGGGTGAAACACCTGGGTGGCTTACAGACCGCACTGCTTGGATTAGGTGAGTTACTGGTAACGTTGTTCTTTTCTCGTGTGATCCTGAACGAGTATCTGAACCTATTCCAGTGGGCTGGTGTGATGCTGTTGATTATCAGCCTGGCTTTGGTTCAGTTCGAAAAAAAACCTAAACAATGGCAATCCAGCGGGGGGTGGCTGAGCTGGTTAAGACCGCCCGGACTGCCACCGGATATCCCCTGAAGCCTTTTTCAATCCTACCGATTATTCGAAAACATAGCCAGTTCCGCGCACGTTGGCAATCCACTTTTCCCCCTGTGGGAAAACTGATAATTTTCGGCGCAAACGACTGATGAGAGGTCGCAGCACTTCCGGGGCCTCCCAATCCGAGGTTTCATATCCTTGCACCAACAACACCAACTCACGATGGGAAAACACGCGTTTACGATTTTCCAGCAGGACTTTCAACAGTTTTCCTTCTGTGGGTGTGAGGGTAACCTGTAAATCGCCATATTCCACTTGACGACGGTTATAATTGATGACCACCCCACTGGCGATTTCCACCACCCCCGAACTCGTTTCGTCCACTTGTCCCTGGCTGATATCCTTTAACTGCTGAATGGAGGCTTCCAACTGTTCGAGTAAATTTCGCTTGCGCAGCTGTTCTGCTCTGCGCGCCAACCCGCTGTTAACACTCCTTAGGATTTGGGTGGGTGAGGCAGGCTTCAGCAGATAATCATGCGCTCCCAGTCGTAACGCAGCAATAGCCGACTCCAGCGAGCCATGAGCTGTAAGCAGAATAACCTGGGTATCAGGGGTCACCTTGTTGGCTATGCGCAGTACATCCAACCCGTCCATCCCTGGCATCTTCAGATCCAGCAGAATTAAATCAAACGTTTCTTGCTGTAAGGTTTCCACTGCTACCTCTCCACCCGCCGCTGTTTTCACTTGCGCCCCTTCCAGCCGCAAGATGTCCGCCAACGAGCGGCGCGTGGTTTCCTCATCGTCAACTACCAGTATTTTCCCTTTCATGTCATATCTCCGCGCGGCAGTGATACACGAAAACAAGCTCCCCGGCCTCGTCCAGGCGCCAGATCCAGGTTCCCTCCATGAGCTGAGATAATACCATAACTCACCGCCAGGCCCAAGCCCATGCCGTCCTCCTTCGTGCTCATAAACGGTTCAAATATGCGCTGGCTCTCACCTGGTGATATACCCGGACCAGTATCTTCAATGATCACTTCGACTTCCTTTTTTGTAGTCTGTATCTCGATAAACAACTCTCCCCCCTCCGGCATCGCCTCCATTGCATTTAAGATCAAGTTAAGGAATACCTGTTGGATCTGATCCCCAACCACCAGAACCTGCGGGACGCGCCGGGCAAGCTTAATATGCAGGGTGATCCCTTGCTCGTTAAACTGCCGTTCCATCAACGCCACCACCCGTTTCACCAGGTCATTCATATCTTCTGGCTTCCGATCGACAGCTCCAGGCCGGTAAAAATCTAACATACGCTGAACGGTATTTATCAACCGTTCCATTTCAGCCTGAGCCATACGCAGGTAATACTGCCGTTGATCTTCGGATAAAGCTCGACGCCCCGCCAGGTGCAGGCAGTTCTGCACCGCCTGGAGTGGGTTGTTTATCTCGTGGGCAATAGAAGTAGTAAGACGACCAGCTGTAGCCAATTTTTCAGCTTGGATTAATGCACGTTGAGATTCTTCCAGCTGGCGGAGATTCGTTAATAATTCGGTATGCAAGCGGGCGTTCTCCAACGCTGTATCTGCCTGACGGGCCAGGATCACGAACATCTCGAAATCCGACTGTTGAAATACTGCCTCACCATTGTTTCGTGCTGCCAGGAACAGGCTGCGATTTCGGGGTTGGGACTCACCGGCTTGCGGTCTATCCTTGAGTGTGCCACCTCCACTATCTTTGAAAGAAACGGGAACCACCATCACAGAACCCAACTCTTGTTGAGCCAGGATTTCCTGCATCGCCGGCTCACCCGGGCCATCCCGACTTACACAAATCGGCATACTCCAGGCATCCGCACGACTCAAGATCCCATCCTCCAGATCAATTGATTTTTCCGTGAGTGGATTTCCCCGCCCGGCGACAAGATGTAATTTTTCTTCGCCGGCTATACGCTGGTAAAAACCGGCATGCTCACAATGCAAATGACCACATATAGCCTCTAAAACCAGCTCTTGCAGCCGCTCGAGGTCCGTTTCCGTAAACAAGGTTTCCGTAATATCGAACAAGGGTCGCAAAGCCTGCAGCCGCAGTATATCTCGCTTGCGTTGATTTTCCTGTATTGCCCGGTCAACACTCTGAACCAGCTCAGCACCGGCAAACGGTTTTAGGATTAAGCCATCCGCACCCCGGCGTAAAGCCTCGATGGCAGTTTCCACCGTTCCAAAACCGGTCATAACCACCACCGCCAGATCAGGTTGGCGGCGACGGGCTTGATCGATAACCTGGAAACCATTTACGTCAGGCATACGAATATCCACCAGGAGCAGATCAACATGGACTTGTTCAAGCAATTCAAGGCCCTCAGTAGATTGCGAGATTGCAAGCACATGGAAGCCAGCCCTTTCGAGCAAGCGTTGGCACAATTGAATGACGCCAGGTTCGTCGTCTACAACGAGCACAACAGCTTCAGGCATGAGACTCCTGTTCGAACGGCAAGTAGATCGTAAAACGACTTCCTTGTCCCAGGCTGCTCTCAACCTCGATGGAACCACCGTGGTCAGAGATAATCCCGTAACTGACAGACAACCCCAACCCTGAGCCTGAGCCAGGAGGCCGGGTGGTGAAGAATGGCTCAAAAATACGGTCTATGTTGTTCGAAGCAATACCTTCACCGGTATCGCACACGATAACACTCAGCCAATTCTGGCCTTCGCGCTGCACACGCAAAGTCTTCATGTTAATAATCCCGCCTTTGGGCATCGCAAGAATGGCATTGTGGAGCAGATTAAGTAGCACTTGTTTGATCTGGTTCGGATCAACGGTGATACAGGGAAGATCGCGGTCCAGATCGAGAGCAATCTCGATATTACCAGCGCGCGCCTGGTGCTGTACGAGGGCAAGTGTATCTTCTACCAGGCTGTTCAAATCTGTACGCACCTGAATGTTTTCAGTGGGGAGAGAGAAATCCAGCAGGCGGCGCACTACTCCACGCGTACGCTGGGCCTCCTCCAGCACCAACTCGAGATCATCACGTTGAGGGGCATTGCGTGGAAGGTCATGTAAAATCAATTCAACAAAACCGATTACGGTAGTGAGAGGATTATTCAATTCATGGGCTACGCCGGCCGCCATCTCGCCCACCGCAGCCAAACGGGCTGAACGGATCAACCGGTTTTCGACTAAACGTTGAGCTTCGATACGCTCCTGCAATTCCTGGTACAGTCTGGCATTGCGAATGGAAACCGCCACCTGTGGGGCGAGAAGTTCCAGCAGATCGACATCATCTTTCTGGAACTCTTTCTCAGGCCGATCATCCAGGACCATGAGGGCTCCGAGGATTGTAGGTTTTTCACTACCCGGGTTAGAGAATTTTAGAGGAACACCCGCAACCGCTCGGAAAGGAGCCTGTTGCTCGGGCTGTAGACGACCCTCCCACCGATTATAGTCACTGACCACCACCGGCTCACCAATTGCTACGACGCGCCCAGCAACTCCCGCCATGAGCGGGATCGGAGAATCGAATGTGGTTTCCCAGGGGGTTTCAGAAATCTGAACGCGGACAACCTGTTCGTTTTCATCATAAAGGCCTAATTCTGCACCGCGGGCATCCACCAGCTCGCGAACACGGTGTACAACACGCTGAAGTAAGGTGTCGATGCTCAAGTCGCTGGTAATATCAAGAGCGGTTTCTCGAACAGCTTGCAGTTGGCGAACACTGTAAGTCAACTTCAGAGCGCGCTCGCGGGTTTCATCATTTAATCGTACATTCTCAATTAGCCCAGCCAACTGGCTGGCGATCACAATCAACAACTGTTCATCTTGTGGGGTGAAGGCGTTACTTTCGATACTTTCTAATGCCAATGCCCCGATAATTTGACCACGATAACGCAGTGGGACAGCCAGTTCCGAACGCATGTTTGGATCGCTTATCTGGTAGCGCGAAGCCAGGCGCACGTCTCCCACACGGGCAGGTTGGCCTGTCTCAACCACATAACCCACCAGACTGGATTCTACCGGTATAACCAGGGAAACATCTTGTACTCGGTCTCCGAAACCGCGCAGGGTTTTTCCATCCGGTGAGAGCATCAATACAGCTACACGGTCTGTGTTGAATGTGCGACTTAATCGTTGGATGACGCGAGATGCTACCTCATTTGTATCCATCCCAAGCGATGCAGCGGAGGCCAATTCGTTCAACAGTGCGAACTGTTGTAAAAAACGGGCAGCTTCAGCGAAAGCGATGGCGTTTTCTACGCGGTAGGCTACCCGCGTCACCTGGGTAGTAACCTGCTGTAAATCAACCTGGCTGTAAGCCTTCGCCCGGTCAGAGGCATAGCCTAAATGCCCGATAACGCGCTGCCCGATGAGGATGGGTACAATCATCCAGCAATCAAAGGATTCCCACATGAGAGTAATTGCTTCCGAGGTTGACGAGTGCCGACCAGGCCTGAAGGTCACTCCTTTGCGGTTTGCCACCATCTTTGACAGGGGCTCGTTATCCTCAATCGATAAATCAAATCCCTGCATGGCAACCGGAAATCTCCACACTGCTTGAATAGAAAATATTTCACCAGAACGAATGGCTAAGTACGCAGCATCACAAGGGATAATTCCCACCAGCGATCCTAGAATATTTAGGAAGGAATCGGCCGGATCATAAGGAGCCTCAAGTCCCGAGTCTAGCAAAGGCGTTGGCTGGACAGTATATGGCTCACGAGCAGATGCACAAGAATTATTTAGTGCCAGGATACGCCAGACTCCCTCCCCGCTCTTCTCTAAACGATCAGCGCCAACGATAAAAACCATCGAAGATGCATAAACGGGAAAAGCATATAAGTGCTGGCATCCCAGGCGTTCAGCCCATACGCCGACATCCCGCGAACGCACCCTGTTATTGCTCACCGCACCAGATAACCATGAAGTTACTTTCGAATTAAGGAGGTACTCGAAAAGCGCGGCCTCCTGAGATTTACGGATGGCGTATTGGGAGGTTAAAGTCCAATACCCCTCTGTATAATGCATACAAACCACCCATTGCGCCCGGCTGACTTTACAAGATTCAGCTAACTGTTTTTGAAAAATGTCGTTTTTCATACCCGTTTTTCACCTTGGGTTGATTATAGCATTTGCTGTTCAGAGTGTATTCATTTTCAGAGGTTATTATAACCAACACTGCCCGGGAACCCAATCGGACAACGGATGAACATGACATTAATCAAAACAATCCCCTGTCCTATGGCAATTCTCTCCGATCCTTACCTATGTTATACTGCTACCGGCTGTTAATACGTGCCTGAAAGATCAAGATATTGCCCACATTTTTCAGCGCCAATTAGTAAGCTCTGGTTAAACAAAGCAAATCTTTAGAAAGGTGTCTTATGAAAGATTTTCTAGCTATCTCAGACTATACACCGGCAGAACTTCAAAATCTGTTGGATCTGGCCATTCGGCTAAAAGAGGAGAGGAACTCGGCGGGGAACCAACCTTTGCTAAAAGGCAAGGTCCTGGCGATGATCTTCCAAAAGCCAAGCCTGCGGACTCGAGTGTCATTTGACATGGCAATGCGCCACCTGGGTGGTGACGCGCTATACCTCTCGCCTCAAGAAATCGACCTAGGTAAACGTGAATCAATTACAGACATTGCACGAGTATTGGCGGGATATGTAGATGCAATCATGGCACGCGTGTTTGATCACGAGCACATTATCGAACTGGCAAAATGGTCAAGTGTACCCGTGATCAACGGCCTGAGCGATTATAACCACCCTTGCCAGGGGATGGCCGATGCACTTACTATCCAGGAGAAATTTGGGCAGCTGAAAGGTTTAAATGTCGCATTTGTTGGGGACGGGAATAATGTTGCCGTTTCTTTGATGCATGTGTGCGCCAAGCTTGGTGCCAATTTTACGATTGCCAATCCTGCTGGGTATGATCTCAATCCAAAAGCTGTGACATCTGCCCAACAATTTGCTGCCGAATCAGGCAGCCGGCTGAGCTTCCTGCGCGACCCGCACCAGGCCGTGAAAAACGCCCATGTTATCTACACCGATACATGGACCAGCATGGGCCAGGAAGAAGAAACAAAGGCGCGCGAGCAGGTCTTCCCGCCTTATCAGGTGAATGCCAGGCTGGTATCCGAAGCCGACCGCGAGGTGATCGTCATGCACTGCCTTCCAGCCCACCGCGGTCAGGAATTGACCGATGAGGTCGCTGACGGGCCTCATTCAGTCATCTTCCCTCAAGCACATAACCGGATGCACGCACAAAAAGCTATACTCGCCCATGTTTTCAAGGCAGGATAACCCCATCAATCTTATGAATACGAATGAATACATTCAGCTAGAAGAGCTCTACGGCGCACACAATTACCACCCGCTCGATGTGGTTATCGAACGCGGCGAAGGGGTGTGGGTTTATGATGTGGATGGGAAACGCTACCTGGATTGCCTGAGCGCCTATTCGGCGGTGAACCAGGGGCACGTTCACCCGAAAATATTACAGACTCTCATCATCCAGGCATCCAAGCTCACTCTGACTTCACGTGCCTTCCGGAATGATCAACTGCCTTTGTTCTATAAAGAGCTTTCCGAACTGACCGGTTACGATATGGCACTCCCGATGAATACAGGAGCCGAGGCCGTTGAAACGGCTATCAAGCTGGCGCGTAAATGGGCGTACCAGGTGAAAGGGGTATCCCATTATAAGGCAGAGATCATCACGTGCCAGAACAATTTCCACGGACGCACAACCACGATCGTATCCTTTTCCACTGAGCCCATGTACCGCGATGAATTCGGCCCATTTACACCAGGCTTTATCACGGTGCCTTATGGGGATGCTGATGCGATTGAAGGAGCGATTACCCCCAACACCGCCGCAGTGCTGGTGGAGCCTATCCAGGGTGAGGCAGGCGTATGCGTTCCCCCGGAAGGCTACCTCCGCAAGCTGCGCCGGATCTGCACCGAGAAAAACGTTCTGCTAATCGCCGACGAGATCCAGACCGGGCTTGGCCGAACTGGTCGGCTGTTTGCCTGCGATCACGAAGAAATTCGACCCGATATCACCGTGATCGGGAAGGCACTTGCAGGAGGATTCTACCCGGTGTCTGCAATTCTTGCGGACCGGGCGGTTATGGAGCTGTTTCAGCCGGGCGAGCATGGCTCTACTTTCGGGGGTAACCCCCTTGCAGCCGCAGTTGCCCGCACCGCGCTTCATGTTCTCGTAGAAGAAAAGATGATCGAAAATTCCGCAAAGATCGGCGAATATTTTCTCGATCAGCTTGCCAAAATCCCCAGCAAACACATCCAGGAAGTACGCGGCAAAGGATTGCTCATTGGGGTAGTATTAAAACCCAGTGCGAAAGGCGCACGCCGCTTCTGCGAAGCACTGGCAAAACGCGGTATTCTGGTAAAAGAGACTCACGAAAATGTGATCCGCTTTGCACCACCTCTGGTTGTGGATCGCCAAACAATTGATTGGGCACTTTCGCACATCCGAGAAGTATTATCCATGGAATAAATCTAAAGCGATTTCAAAGGAGGACCTTTATGAACATCGGCATCCCAAAGGAAAGACGCCCTTTTGAGTTTCGGGTTGGTATGACGCCGACAGGAGTAGATATGTTAACCCAGGCTGGGCATACATGCTATGTAGAGCATGAAGCCGGACTGGGAGCTGGATTCAGTGACCAGGAATACGAAAAAACCGGGGCGCGTATTGTTTACTCAAGCGAAGAAGCCTTCGGACGTGCCGACTTATTGTTGAAAGTGGCGCGTCCACTGGCCGAGGAGATTGAGTGGCTGCGGACTGGGACAACCATCGCGGGCTTACTGCACCTGGCCTCTTCCCGCCAGGATAAGATCGACCTGCTGCATAAGCAACAGATCACTGCAGTATCATACGAACAAATTGTTATGGATGATGGTTCAGTGCCTGTCCGCAAGCCTTTGAGCCAGATCTGCGGGCGTCTGATCGCTCAGATCAGCGCACGCTTGTTACAAAATAATTCTGGCGGGAAAGGCATCCTGTTGAGCGGGATTGCCAGTGTGCCTCCTGCTGAAGTCGCCATCATCGGAGCTGGTGTGGTTGGCTTCAATGGCGCGCGCGCATTCCTGGGCATGGGTGCCCATGTGACCGTACTCGACCGTGAGCTGACCGCTTTGGAGCGCGTTCACGATGCTCTTCCAGGTGCTGTCACGATGATGGCTACGCATCGTAACATCGCTAAGGTGTGTACATTTACGGATATTATTGTGGGCGCAATCTATGCAGCTGATGAGCGGCCAGATATTGTTATCACACGTGAGATGGTGCGCACCATGAAGCCGCGCTCGATTATCATGGATATCAGCATCGATGAAGGCGGCTGCGTGGAAACTTCCCGCCCCACCACCCACGAACATTCCTACTACGTTGAAGAAGGTGTCATTCACTACTGCGTGCCCAACATCCCGAGTGTCGTCGCGCGCACAGCTACCTATGGTTTCGTCAACGCTGCTATCCCATTCGTTATGGAAATTGCTGAGAAAGGCGTTGAAACTGCGATTCGTGATAATTCGGCTATTGAACGGGGCGTCACAGTTCACCAGGGTGAACTGGCGCATATTACCCGTCTTAATATTGCAAAATAATAGGGAGTATTCCACAACATGGACCTGAAAAAGCTGTACCAATCTCGCACCGTTACCGCGGAAGAGGCGGTGCGTAAAATTCAATCTGGAAACCGCGTATTTTTGACTGGTAACTGCTCCGTCCCACAAAAAGTGCTGGCTGCATTGGTGGAGTACGCCCCAAACCTGAGCAACGTCGAAATTTGCCAGGCATTAAGCGTTGGCCCTGCTGATTATGTCTCCCCGGCCATGGAGGGTCACCTGCGGGTCAACTCGATGTTCATAAGCGCCAACATCCGTAAAGCCATCCAGGAAGGCCGCGGAGATTTTACCCCTGTGCTGCTTTCCGAGTTCCCGCTATTATTCAAGCAAAAGCTGCTGCCGCTGGATGTAGCCCTGGTGCATGTCTCCCCGCCTGACGAGCACGGATTTTGCAGCCTGGGCATCGAAGTCGGGCTGACCAAGAGCCCTGCGGAGTCAGCCAAGATGATCATCGCTGAAGTCAACCAGCAGATGCCGCGCACCCTGGGAGATTCCTTCCTTCATGTTAGCCGGTTGAATTACATTGTGCCGGTAGATTACCCCCTGCCTGAAATGAAAATGGGGGCTGAAGGGCCCGATGAGATCACGGAGAAAATCGCGGGATTTATCGCAGACTTGATCCCGGATGGCGCGACGATGCAGCTGGGCATCGGAGCCATCCCGGATGCTGTACTGAAATACTTGTATCATAAGAAAGACCTGGGTGTACACAGCGAGTTGTTCTCGGATGGCGTTATCGATCTGGTGGATGCAGGCGTCGTAAACAACGCCCGCCGCTCCATCCATATGGGTAAGATCACTGCCGGCTTCATTATTGGCACCAAGCGTTTGTATAAATGGGTAGATGATAACCCTATGATCGAGCTGCACCCCACCGAATACATCAACGATCCCTTCGTTATAGCCCAAAACGACCGCATGGTAGCTATCAATTCAGCCATTGAAGTCGATCTTACCGGCCAGGTGTGCGCGGACAGCATCGGTCCCAAGCTGTACTCCGGCGTCGGCGGCCAGCTCGATTTTATCTACGGCGCATCGCGCTCCAAGGGCGGTGTACCTATCATCGCACTGCCCAGCTCCAATGTCATGCGCGATGGCTCGGTTATCAGTAAAATCGTCCCAATGCTCAAGCAAGGTGCAGGCGTGGTGACTACGCGCAACCACGTTCGTTATGTAATCACTGAGTACGGTGTGGCGGAATTGTACGGCAAAACCATCCGCCAGCGCGCCCAGGCCCTTATCAACGTAGCCGCACCGCAGTTCCGTGAGGAGCTGAAAGCCAAAGCTCAAGAGCTAAAGTATTTATAACCTGCCGAAAGGAATAAGATATGCAATACCGGCAACTTGGCAAATCAGGAATCCAGATCAGCGAGATCGGTTTTGGCGCGTGGGGCATCGGCGGTTGGGGGGCGCGTGATGATGGTGAAGCGACCCGCGCTTTACGCAGGGCGTTCGAATTGGGGGTAAATTTCTATGACACTGCCCTGGGTTATGGGAATGGCCATAGCGAGAGCTTGATCGGTAAAGCGTTTAAATCGGAACGCCACCAGATCGTAATCGCCAGCAAAATCCCGCCCAAGACCTTCCGCTGGCCGGTTAATCCAGACGAGTCTGCCAGCGAGACATTTCCCGCGGCGTGGGTGATCGAGTGCACGGAGAAATCACTCAAACACTTGGGCACCGAATACCTGGATGTGATGCAGCTCCACGCCTGGACGGACGCCTACTGCCAGCAAACCGAATGGCTGGAGGCTTTCCAGCAACTGAAGCAGCAGGGCAAAATTCGTGCTTTTGGGGTGTCTGTGAATGATTGGGACGCCCATGGAGGGGTCGGACTGGCAAAGGCTGGGCTGGTGGACAGCATCCAGGTGATCTACAATATCTTCGAGCAGCGCCCAGCTGAAGCGCTGCTGCCTGCCGCTCTTGCGAGTCACACCGGCATCATCGTGCGTGTACCGTTCGAGGAAGGCCTGCTCACCGGTGCCCTCAAGCCCGGATACAGGTTCGCCGAAGGCGATTGGCGTGCAGATTGGTTGACTCCGGAACGCCTGCAAGAAGCTGCTCCCCGCGTGAAAGCGCTTGAGCAATTTTTAGCCCCCGACCGGCCCACGTTACCAGCACTGGCGCTCAAATTCTGCCTCAGTCATCCAGCCGTGAGTACCGTCATCCCTGGGATGCGCTGTGTGGCGAACGTTGAGGCCAACACCGCCGTCTCGGATGGTGTGCTACTGGATAATGCCACGTTGAGCAAGCTGAAGGAACATGCCTTCACCCACGGGTGGAGCTATCCCTGGGCTGCTTAGATTTTCCGCGCCCCGTAGCGGGTCGACTCGATTTGTGGTAAACTCTTTGGC
>Ga0315274_10004015_pt1 | contig 21751 bp, 33 predicted proteins | sample YL17G02_20_MG_FD_203700 | JGI IMG/M metagenome (GOLD analysis project Ga0315274, IMG submission 203700) | Sediment microbial communities from Yellowstone Lake, YNP, Wyoming, USA - YL17G02_20 | ecosystem: Environmental > Aquatic > Freshwater > Lake > Sediment | place: USA: Wyoming | collected...
TGCGCGCTGGCCTGGACATCCTCCTCGCGGTGGGTCCACTCGCGGAAGGCCAGGTCCTGCGGGTGCAGGATGGTGTCGGCGTCGATGACGAGGATCTTGACGCCGCCCGTGGGGACAGGGAAGGTCCGGTCGGCGATGCGTCTGGCCAGATGGCGCCCGGCCGTCGTGACGGAGGTCGCCTTGCACTTCACGGGCAGACCTTCCGTCGGGTAGATGAAGGGTTCGACTCGCATCCGCCGATCGAAGATCGCGACGACCTCTTCGAGCTTCTCCAGGGTGATGCGATCCTCAGCCTCCACGATGGGGACCAGGGTGAGCAGGGACTTGGGATAGTGCAGCCGCTCCACCGACAGGAAAGTCTGGAACAGGACATGCCGATTGCTCTCGTTCTTGAGCGGCATGAAGATGACGTAATGGCTCAGCGGGGTCCCCTCGGATCGGAGCCGGTCTAGCCAGCCCGTTTCCATGTTCTGGAGAATGGCCTGGCGGGTCTTGTGTGCCCGGACCATGTTCACGATCAGGAACCCGATCCAGAAAGAGATGAAGGCAAAGCGGAACAGTTCGGCCGGGAAAGGATCCCGCAAGAGATAGCGGAGGAGGGGATACACCGAGAGGAGCAGGATGGTTGTGAGGAACGGCGCAACCTCCAGCAGGCGATCGGTGCCCGGCTGGAGGACCGAGTTGTAGAACTTCTGGCAGAAGCGCCGGACGTAAAAAAAGGCCCGCCCGTGATGCTCCGGCTGCGACGGGCGAGCCATGGTGGAGGCGTCCGGGGCGTCCTCTGCCCCGACAAGGATCGCACCCATGGCTGAACTCCGAAGTTTCGCGGAGGCTACCCCCCTGGTGAATCGAGCATGATCGTAACCGGCCCATCGTTGACCAATTCCACCTGCATAACTGCCTGGAATCGGCCAACCCCAGTCATTATGCCGCGGGAGGACAGAAAGTCAACGAATTTCTCGAACAGCGGACGGGCTTGATCTGCAGGTGCGGACGCATCGAAGCTGGGTCGGCGACCCTTCCTGGCATCGCCGTACAGGGTAAACTGGGAGACAGCCAGGGCCTGCCCTCCCACCTCGAGCAATGAGCGGTTCATCTTTCCCGCATCATCCTCGAAGATCCGAAGGTTGGCGATCTTCTCAGCCATCCATGCCAGATCTGAATCTCCGTCCCCCGTCTTGAAGGCCACGAATAGGAGAAGGCCCGGCCCGATGGATGCCACCGTCTCCCCATTCACATGGACGGCCGCCCGGGCAACCCGTTGGACCAGGACACGCATGGCGTCTTCCGCCCCTTAGGTCGGGTAATTTACGTTGAATGCACAAATTATCCGAGCCAAATGACCAATGACCGTTCGGCTGAGCTCACGACGAAGCCAATTTCCAAATCCCAATGGCGGCAGGCGCGCGCCGCGTGCCGTGATGCGGGATCCCCCCTGCAGAATCTCTTCTCCGTTGGTCATTGGCCATTGGGAATTGGTCATTACCCGTGACTATTCCTGCGTTTCGCAACTACGGTGACATTCATTTATATCCCCTCTCCCTCGATGGGAGAGGGCGAGGGTGAGGGTGTCATGAGGACTGCCATGCCGAAAGTCCCCCTCACCCCGGACCCTCTCCCACGGTGGGGAGAGGGTGCAAAAGGATACGCGGGCACAATACGTCACCGTAATTCAGGAACGCAGGTCTATTCGCGACCGCCTCGCGAATAATCCGGGTCAGAGGATCTTCTCCATGATGATCGTGTCCACCCTCAACCCCCGAGGGAATAAGGCTCCCTCTGGCCCGAAGGCAACCGTCCCGGGGAAGCCTATCCCCGCGTTATCCTTGGGACTGATGGTCGCCTCCCACCGGGTGCCGTTCTTCTTCCCGCCGGGGAGCCGCTGCCCCTGGAGGGTGATCCTGGAGACCAACTGCCGGTAGATGTTCTGCCGCTCCCGTAGCGAGTCGGCGTGGATCGCCCGGACGATGTCAGCCGGCGGGACCATGGCCGGGGCCGCCTCGCGGAGCTTGGTTAGCTCCTCCAGCCGCGCGGTCCACCTCGCCTCTTTGGCCTCGGCGTCCCGGAGCATCACGGCCAGCGTGGGGCTAAAGCTCCCCTGGAGGACCGCCCCCTTGACGTTCTCGATCTCCAGCCTCGCCTTCGCCACTCCCGCCTGCGCCTCGGCCTCGTCCCTGGTCAGCTTCCGCCGTTCGTTTGCCAGGGCAGCCAAAAACTTCTTCATCCGTTGCGTCGCCAACTTGGTATCCGAGAAATACTCCCCGAGGGCTCCCTTCAACGCCTCATCCATCTGGTCGTACCGGGCTGCCCCGGTATTGGGGCAGGTGCCCTTGAGGTTGTGGTGGCGGAGGCAGGACAGGTATCGGTGCCCGTTCTTCTGGCTCACGACCACGCAGAACGGGGACCCGCACTGCGCGCAGAACAACAGCCCCCTCCACGGGTTGCCCCGGTCCCGGGTGGGCGGGGCGCCCTGCTCCCGGCCCCGGAGTTGCCCGGTCTTCAAATCCCGGAGGACGCCATCCGCCCGCTCGTCCAGCCGGGCCTGGACCTTCCGCCAGGTCTTCTCGTCTACCAAGACCAACTCGGGGCGCTCCTGCTCCAGGACCTCCGAGGGCTTCCGCGGGCGGGCGATGACCCGGCCCCCGTCCGGGTGCTTGAGGAACTTCCGCTTGCACCACGTCCACCGCCCCATGTACTTCGGGCTCCGCAAGATATTCCGCACGGTGTCAGGGAGCCAGGGCGTCTGCTGCCGTTCGGCGGCCCTGGGGGTCTTCGCCTCGTAGGCGGCGTAGGGCTTCGGGACCTCCTCTTGCGTAAGGGCCAGCGCGATTTCCCGGACGGTCAACCCGGCGGCAAAGTCCGCGAACATCCGGCTAACCACCGCGGCCTGTGCGGGATCTGCCTTGATCTTGTGACCGATGACCCGCACGTTCCCTTGCTTATCCTTGCGTCCGGTGGGATCGAGAACCAGGTCCGTATCATAGCCGAAGATTGGCCCGCCGGGATGGTACCCGGCGAGGAACCGCCCGGCCAATCCCCGGAGGGTGTCCTTCGCCGCGCGCTTCCGGTAGTAGGCGGCCATGGTGCCGTCCTGGGCCATGTCCAGTTCAAAGTCCTCCCGGTCGGTGTCGATCCGGCCGCGCGCCGTGATGAACCTGATATTCCAGATGGGCACCAACTTGGTGAGTCTGCCTGTTTCCTCGTAGTCCCGGACCATGCGGGCGAAGTCGTCTACAAGTAGGACATCAAAAGGCGGGTTCCCGTTCGCCCCGGCGAGTTCGGTCACCAGCCGCTGGTAACTCTCCCGGCTCGTCGTGCCCCCGCTGATGGCCGCGTCGGCGTAGATCCGTTCCTCGGGGATTCGGCCCCAGCCCTGCCGCTGCGCGTAGTCCTGGCAGACCCGGACTTGGTCCTCGATGGAGCTGTCCTTCTGACCGGCGGTCGAAAAGCGGGCGTACACCGCCACCCTCGGCGGCGGGTCGTGCTGTTGCTGTGGGCGTCTCATCGTTCGTCCTCCTCTCCAAGATCAAACTCCACGTACGCCATGCTGACCCGGAGCAGGTTGTCGTAGTCCCCGCTCGTCGCTCTCGCCATGTACTCCTGCACCTTGTCGCGCTGGCCCGCCCGCTTCAGGGCCCGGATGACCGCGCCCATCACGGCGAAGGCGTTGCCGTCGAGCGGGCCGTGGATGATTGGCTTCTCGCTCATGGCCGGCCCCCCTCTTTGTCCAGCGCGGAGGGGATCGCGCCGGCTACGGTTAAACCGGCGCTGGCGGAATCCACTTCGCGCCCCAGGACGATGCGCCCGCCCTCCCTGCTGAACGGGACGTACCACATGCGCTTGCCCTCCGGGTGGCACGCCGAGACGGCCAGGACCTCCCGCCTGTCCGCGTGCTGGGACGGGCGGACGCTCTGGGCCAGGGCCTCCTCTGCATCTGGCCCGACGAGTACCCAGGCCTCCGAGATAGCGATGAAGCAGACGACATCGCGAACCTTGACGACGGCCCGGACGAGATCCCCCACGCTGCCGGAGAACCCCTTCAGGTCCAGGAGGACAACTTCGCGGACCCCGTCCCGCCGCCAGGTAAAGAGGACGTTTGCATGGTGGCTGTCCGCCACCAACATCGCCTTGGCGATCTCGCGGAGGTGTTCGGCCTCTAGCATGAACTCAGCGAGGCTTGGGGGGCCGGGTCTCTGCTTGCTCTGTTGGGGTCTCTTCTTGCCCTGGGACTTGGGGTCCTGGTGGGCTTCCATGGGCTTGACCATCCTGAACGCCCCGTGCGATACTACTAACTAACCCCGCTGCCTCTCCGCGCCGGAGGGGCGTCCTGTGGCCGGCGTGGCCTGGCGTGGGGCCAGGGGCGGCGCGCCTGCTTGCGACAGGCCGTCGCCCCGCTTCCTTCATGCTAACGGTCTCACCTCCTCTCCCTTCTAGGGATTCCCCGCCCTGTAGTAGTCGGCGGCGAACTTTGTCACTAGTTCGCTGATGATCTCCCGGACGTGCCTAGGACCATCCCCCGGGGGACCGATAAAGATCGTGCCCTCATGCCATACCGAGGCTGATCTAGTCTCTGCCGTGGCTACGACCATGACTACTCGTTTCATGTGCAAGAGGACAATACCATAGTGGCCTCCCGCTGGACGTTCGTCTATATTAACGTGCAGGTATAAGAATTCGATCAACGGTTTGCCCACTACTATCTTCAGCCGGGGAAGCTTCGCCCGAAGCTGGACAAGAATTTCATCTGCAAGCCCTTTTTCGGTGAGCCCCAGCTTCTTTCCTATCGGATCTACGTCCTCAACCAAGATGCTTAATTCCTTCAGGTTCCCAAGTGCGCCTTTCAGGAACTCTACTGGCCAATCCTCGGCTGGCGCCGCAAGCCCCGAGAGAAGCAACACCAGCGCCGCGAATACCCCAACCACGATTTTCCGCTTCATCGTGTGTCCCTCCTCATCGGCCTTTGTCGCCTCATTCCCGCGTCCTGGCTTAGACAACGTGCGGTGGTGGTGGGGTGCGCTCTTGCCGGCGCCGCGCCAAGGGGCCTCGGCCTGCCGTGAACAGGTCGGCCTCCCGTCTTTCCTACGATTTTAATACCTCATATCCATCAGGCCCAAGTCGAAGATGCGATTTGTAGGAGCTTCCCTCGATGTTCTTGTAGGTTATCGTTGCTTCGAATGTCTCTTGCGATAATCCTTTGACGGGGAAGGGTTCTCCAGATTCCCAGTCGCGACTTATCAATGACCTGGACTCATGGCCGGCAAGTACATCAATGCGCTCGCATTCTTCCTCTCGTTTCCGTTCTTTACTGGTAGCAGGGTCCATTTCGATCCTAAAGAGGCTGCAAGATACGCCCAGGGCAGTCCCATGACCGATGTTTCTCAGAACCAAATGAATCGGGTAGCTTGGAGTTCTCTCAAAGTCTATTACGACAAAAGGGCGGATCTGAAGTTCTCTTTGCGCTTGCATCTCTCCCGTCTGCCGGACCATTTGTTGCCGTATCTGATAGGTCTCGTACGTATAGGCGAGGACAACTACGCCGGTCCCGAAGACCACAGCGTTCCCAACATTCCAGCCCGCGATCCAGGCTACGAGGGGGGCGCCCAGGAAGACACCTGCTGCTGCGCCGGTGAGCCCGGTCCGCTGCGCCAGTCGCTGGCACCATATCGTCAACCTCGTCATCTTTTCTTCCCCTTCCGCTTGGCCAGGTACTCCTGGACGGCCCGGCGGATGACCTCGCCCATCGAGCAGCGCTCGTGGAAGGCGGCGACGCGTACTGCCTCGTGCAGGGCCTCGTCTACGAAGGCGGCCACCAGCTTGTCCTTCATCGGGGGTTTCCTCCTCTTGTTCATGCCGTCATTATAGCTTAAAGACTTTTAGAAGTAAAGCGAAAAAATCGGCCCTTCAGGCGGCCTGCCTCGGGGGCCGGCCCCGGCGCCGGGTCCCCCCGGGGAGCAGGTTCCGCAGGCGCCGGGCCTCCCGCTCCAGGTAGGCGATGGCGCCCTCCACGGTGGGGAGGTGCCTCTTGGCGTAGGCGGCCCGGGCGCAGGCGGGGGAGCAGTGGACGGCGTCCCGCCGCCTCGCCTCGAAGGGCTTCCCGCACACGTCGCAGGAGGTCCGGGTCATGCTCTAGACTCCCCGTCAAACCCTTTATAAAGGATTGTGGGCCGTGAAAAAGGGGAAGGCCTTACCCTTCCCCCTATACTCCACTTCAACCGAGCCCTGCCGCCCCCTAGCCCCCGACAGGTAGCGAGCGCCTGAACTCGGCGCGCCATCCCGCACAATGGATGTCGAGCCAAAGATCAAGCCTGGCCGTTTCCTCGGGCGTGAGCATCGCCCCATCGTATAAGGGTTCCACACGCCCGACCAGGTGCGGCACCTTGCGGGCGTATTGACCGGCATACGCCCCAGGTGGACGCCCGCGCGGGAGCCGCGCGAGCCCCAGCCGGCGGCGGAGCTTCTGCACGGCCTGCGGGTCGAGGTCCAAGGCGTAGGCCACGGCGGTCGGGAACTGCCCGCGCTGGAGCATTGCGGCGGCCTGCCGCCTGAGCGCCGCGTCCTCGATCATCCCGCCGCCGCCTACGGGAAACGCGTGTAAAGCGCGAACGTCCTCGTGTCGCTCTGTGATCCGGCCAGCCAGACCCGGCCCCACGGGGTGGGCGCGCGGTCCAGGAACCCGAAGAACGGCCCATCGCCGGAGGCCACGCTGTGGATGAACACCGCGGCCCCGTCCCGCTCGACCAGCGGAGTGAACCCGCTGCCGCTTGTCTGAGAGAACGTCAAGCGGACTTCGCTCGCGGCGGACAGGGACGGGACGAAGACGACCACTGGTTTGTCGGGCCGCTCCAGCGTGAAGGCGAGCGACACGCCCTGGCCGGAGGCGACTGTGGTGTAGATCGGTCCAGACATTTACACGTCCTTCCGGGCGTCGCGTTAAAAAAAGATGCCCGACCGGCGGAGGAGGCACGGCGGCGCTGACGAGGCGGCCGCCCGCGACGCGGGGCCGGCGCGGGCAGGTTCCCGCGTCTCCGAGTCAATTGCTCACGGCGCGGGCGCCACCTGCACGCCGCCCAAACCGTACTCGATGGCCAACCGGTCCCGGAGCAAATCGCAGGCGTGGGACCTGAGTTGCTGCTTCGGAAACAGAAACCGTCCTCTCGCGGGAGTCGGTAGCTCGAACTGCGCGGCCAGCACGTCCCGCCCGGCCACGACCTCCTCGTGCTCGTCAATCTTCACGAGCACGACTGCCAGCGCCTCGATGATCTCAGCGTTCAGGCGGTCGAGCAGGCCGTCTCGGCTGCGAATGTCCTGCGCCGCCCGTTCGCTCTCGGCTCGCTTCAGGCCGGCCTCCGCATCCACCACGGCCTTCTCCAATGCTTTACGCTCCCGGTCCAGGTGCCGCAGCCGGGCCTCGTGGACGCGGGCCTGCGCCCCCATCCGCTCGGCGTCCTTCGCGTCCGGGTTCGCCCCCATCGCCTCGTCGAGCCGGGTCACCGCCTGCGTCCGCTCCTGCCGCTCCTTGATGTTGGCGTCCAGGTTCGCCTGGGCCTGGGCAAGTTGCTGCTCGGCCAGGGTCACCTGGTCGCTGGTGTCATCGCGTTTGCTTCTCATGCTCGTCTCCTCCCTTTCGCTCGGCGCCGCCAGGCCCGCCGCTCCGGCGTGGGGGCCGCTCGCGTGCCACGTTGACCTTTAGCGCCCGCCCGCCGAAGGATGTGCCGTTCAATTGCCGGATGGCAACCTCGGCGTCCTCCGGCTTCGCCATCTCCACGAAGCCGAATCCGCGCGAGATGCCCGTGTCGCGGTCCGTGATGATCTTCACCTCGGAGACCTTGCGCCCTCCCTCCTCGAACAGGGCGCGCAGTTCTGCCTCTCCTGTCTCGAATGCCAAATTTCCGACGTACAAATTGACGGTCATTGCCTTTTCTCCTCTCCTCTACTACTGCGCGGGGTGGAGCTTTTTCCGCTCCGCCGGGTCCGCCATCAGGCGCCGCGCGTCCTCGATGATCTGGTCCACCGTCTTTTCGCGCAACCCGTTGTACGAATCGAGGACGGCCTTGCCGCTCCCCGCCGGCGGCGCCGGGAAGTTCTGGCCGAACCAGAAGTCCGCCCGCTCCCGGGCGTCAGGGCCAGGCCGCCACACCCCCTGCTTCAAAGCGCTGGCGGCGATCTGGCGGACCAGAACGTCCTGGGGCAGCGTCTTTGCCTCGCCGTGCAGGGGCACCTGCGGTGCCGGACCGGCGTAGTTCTTTGCCTCAAGCAACAGGTCCGGATGGACGCCTGCGAGCTTGGCGATCTCCGGGCTTTCGCGCACCGCGAGCAGGGTGGCCTCCCTCCGCGTCTTGGCCGCCTTGGTCCGGATGAAATGCACCTCTCTCTCGGCCATGTGTCTTGCCGCCCGTGCGGGCTGGCTCTCATCCCGCTGCGCCTGCTCCGGGCGCGGGTGCGCCTGGCGGAACAGGACCGGGTCGTCCTCGCGGATCACCGCCAGCGCCGCCTTGAGGCCGGTCCCGTGCTCCAGCGCGTAGGCCCTCGCCCGCCGCACCTCCTCCAGGCCCGCCTCCCCCACGGACATCTCCATCGCCGGCTTGCCCTGGCCGCTTTTGTACGCGTGGGCGTAGAACCTCGTCCCCGCCCCCGGGTGCGCCGGCACCTCTGGCGGGCCATACTTCCTTGCGATTCCGGTAGCCATGTTGAGTACTCCTCTGGCGTCTTGTCTACTATTCGAGCCAACCTTCTTTTTGGAACCACTCCCTCACTTGCGCGACCGTGGACGGGTAGGGGAACCCGCACTTCAAAAGTTCCATCCAACCGTCGCCAACCAGCCCGAGCATCGAGCAGACCTCGTGCGGCGAAGGGGTCGCACTGTCCTCGAAGCGGCCCTCCGCCAGCCGGGCCGCCAGCCACGCGGGCGTCATCGGCTTCCTTCCGTCTTCCGTGATAATTTCCTTCGGGATCATGTCTTCTCCTTCCTCAATCGGCGGCGTACCTCCGCCTTAAGTTGTTCGGGCGTCCACTCTGGGTACTCCTGTTTGATCTCCTCGGCCAGCTTCCGCACCGTGCCCCGGAGCGGGAGCCACGGGCCGGGCTCCACCCTGGTATAGCCGCCGTGCTCCTCATCGAACGACGGCAGCGAGAACACGTGCAACGTCGGCGAACCCATCTAGGCCTCCTCCTGCGGCGTCGCCACTGGCACCAGCGAGCCAAGCATCTTAAAGCGCCTCGCCTGGTCGCAGGCCCCGCACTGGCCGACCCACCAGAAGCGGGCGTCTGGGGCCATCGGCTCATCGGGGAAGCGGAACCGGGCAATCGGGTCTGTGCGGATCGCCAGGCACGACGCGCAACTGGACACGATCTCACTCATCGCCGCCGAGGTCCCAGGGCGAGTCCCGCCAATCAATCCGCCCGCTCGCGTGGGCGCCGCCCGACGAGCGGGAAACTTGCACCCTGTCAAACCAACTCTCTGGCCCCTGCCCGCCGCGCTGCCCATAGGTCATCGGGCCGTCTGCGCTGATGCGCCGGCCGCTCGCAACGATGACGGCGGGGGTGTCGTAAATCGAGTCCTGGGCCAGCATCCAGAGGGCGCCGGCGCAGGCGTTACTGAAATCATCATGACCGGAATACCGGTGGACGATCTTCCCGCCCTTCTCCAGCAGCGCCGCGAGTTGCTCAAGGAGCCGCGCGTGGTTCACGAGGCAGATGTCGCCCTTGTTGAAGCCGACCTCGCATGCCTCGTAGAGTTCGCTCGGCGACAGCGGGCAGACGGTGTAGCCGATGCCGCGCTTCGCGTACTCGCTCATAAAATACTGGCCGCCAAACGTATCCCCCCAGACGTGGCTGATCCGGTAGCGCCGCAGCATCTCGGCGAAGCCGTCAATCACCTTGACCGGGTCGAACGGCGGCCGCCCTGCCTGGTGCCACAGGCCGTCGATGATCCGCTTGCCGTTGCTCGCGTGGGCGATGCACAAGACCATGTCGTCGTTCGAGCCGCCGCTGTTATCCACAAAGCCCCGATGGCGCGCCCCTTCTTCGGGGGGCCGCTCGATCACAGCACGATCCACCGCCGCCTCCAAAAGCCCCGGCGGCAACCACGAGCCTTCGGACGTGACCCACCTGTTTTCGTGGAGGCGCAGGAATGCCCTGGTGCGAAGCTCCTGGCGCTGGGCCTCATAGTACCCCTTGGTCTGCCACGCCATCCTCGGGGTATGGGACCAGAACATGAACAGCGGGCCGTTGGCGCGGGAATCGGGAAGGCCCCGCACCGGCTTCCCGGCCAGGCCGCGCTTGTAGAGGTCCTCCAGCGTGGTGCTCTCATTCGAGTAGCCCGCGTAAGAACTGACCCACCTCAGACCCAAAGGCCTCGTGGGTGGTGGTGTCAGCTCGTCGTACAATCTCCTCGCGCGCTCGCTCATGATCCCCCAGCTTTCATCGTGCACGACCAGCGACGGGTTCGCCCCGCTTTCTCCACTGAAGTCAAGAGCAACTGGCTTGGCGGACGCGCCATCGTTAAGCAGGAGGACGCCCTCGGTCGCTTTCTTGATCCTTCGCTTCAGCGCGGGGTGTGCCTGCTGGACGCGGACCATCTCGGAAAAGACGCGGGCGATGCTCTGCTCAAGGTCGTTGGCGACCACCAAGACTTCGGCCCTGGGGCCTTGACAATTCAACACCCAGCTTCCCACCCACGCGGCGATACTCGTCTTCCCGCTCTTCTTCGGCTCGCTCCACACGACTGTCGTGAACGGGAAGCGCCCGCTGGCCCTCGGGGTCAAGGTGTGATCCAAAATCAGGCGCTGATGCTTCGCCAGGGCGACGGGCGAGCCGTCCTCCAGGCGGATTAGCTTCGCGATGTAGTGCGTCGCAGGTGTGAACTTCCGCTCCGTCATCGCTTCCCCTCCCCGTCGCCGTCATCCTCGGCGGCCTCGGCCAGGAGGGCGTCGAGGTCCTTCTCGTCCGGGCTCTCGATGGGCAGCCCCAATTGCTTCGCCGCTGCTGGGGTTAACCCGGCCGACTCCAAGAGCCGCCGCTTCTGCTCCAGGTAGCTGATGTAGTGGCGCTCGCCCTGGCTGACCTCCAGCTTGCCCGACTCCGAGGTGCGAAACACCCAAGCCTTTGGATGTTGGGAAAGCACTTGGTCCATCGCGGCCAGCCGCGCCTCCACTCGCGCCAGGTCTGTGACCAAGGCCCGGTAGCGGGGCTGGCCCAGCCAAGGCGTCGTCCGCACGACCTCTCCCGTGATCGCGTCCACCATCTCAGGGGTGATCCGCACGAAGGCCGCGTGCCGAAGATTCGGCGCGTGCGGCGCGAGGCCCCTCACCGCCAGCATCGCCTCCCGGCTTGCGCCTCTGCCGTTGCCTTTTTGTTTTCTGTTCGGTCTGCTCATCCTGAACCTGAAACCACCCTCAAACTCGGGGTCCTCTTGGCGCCTCACCCTGTCCCGCTAACTCCTTGTCAATCGGGGGTTGTCCCTCCCCACTACGCCCGATGGCCCGCGCAAACCCCAGGGCCGAGGGCCGGCTTGGCGGGGAAGGCGAGGGGGGACCCCACCGCCCCCGCTCCGCTCGCCCGCCGCCTTCGTGTTTCGTTTATCTGCCCCGTCACTGCTTCCGCCCTCTACCTGTTGCGCTGCCGCAAGCTCTGTCCGCTCACCGCCACCACGCGGAAGGTCTCCGGGTCGCTTAACCGATCCGCGCACCGTTCACCGATCATGGGGATCAAGTCCGCCGGGCCGAGGTTGCTAGTGAGCACGAGCCGCCGCCCCTTCTCCACCCGACCCAAGATTTCCCACATGACCTCTTCGCGCCACTCAGTGAACCCCCCAATCCCAATCTCGTCCAACGCCAGCAAGTTGACCCCGGCGATCTCCTCCAAGAGTTCCCCTTCGTCCGTGCCGTCCCACATCTCGCGCTTGAATCTCGCCTTCAGGTCAGCGAAACTCTCGAACCACACTGGCGCGGGCTTCCTCCACCCTTCGCCGCGCGCAGTACGGCCAAGGGAACTGACCGCGAAGCTCCATCCCCAGAACCCACCATCGCCCGCCTCGATTCGCGCCTGCGCAACGCTCACCGCTAGGCTAGTTTTCCCCGTTCCAATCGGGCCGACCAACAGCAGCCCGGGAGGCTGGGGGGTCGCGTTCGCGGCGTACTCCTTGGCGGCCTTCAATGCCTTCCCCGCCCCGGCGTGCCTTGGGAAGGTGTCGAACGTCCATTTCTTGAATCGCCCCACGATGCCCGCCGCCGCCAGCCGGTCCTCCAACGGAAGGTCCGCAACCGTCTCAGCCCTCGCTTCCTCCCAGGGTGGGAACTGGTCCAGGTTCACCGCGGGGTCGAATTCGGCGAGGTCCCACGCAACCATGCCCGCCTGGGCATTCCGCGCTGCCTGACTACCCGCACCGTCTCCGCTCATCTCTCCACCACCCTCCGCATCGCCTCCAGGTGGGCCTGATGCTCGGCCCCCTCACGGGACACAAAGGGGCGCCCGTGGCCCCGGGGCCGGGCCTCCTGCTCGGCCAAGAACTCCTCCGCACGCCCTAGCATGACGTTCGGGAACGCCGCCGCCTTGAAGCCCCGGGCCGCCTTGCCGGCGCTAATGTCTACCACGCGGAGCAGGTCACCCTCTGAGAACCGGGAGCGGAGCTTCGCGTACTGAGCCGCGAGGCGCCTCCCTGTCGAGGAGCCGGGCGTATACCCTTTGGGCGGAACCAGCCCGAACGATTGATTCAGGTGCCGAAGCCAGCCCTCGAATCCGACCGGGAGGGAGCCAACCATCTCCCGCCCGTCCCCCGGTCGTGACGATGAAGAAGTCCCCGGCGTCGGCTTCCGCTGCCGTAAGGCAGCTTCTATTTCACTTGGATCTACTTCAATGTATCTACTTCGGTTAGCGCTAGCGCTAAAGGTCCCTTTAGTCCCAGCGCTAAAGGTCCCTTTAGTCCCAGCGCTAAGGGTAGGTGAGGTGGCTTTAGCGCCAGGACTAAAGGTCTTAGCCTCGCGCAACGCCTGCGCAATCTCCACCCACGTGCGAAGGTAATACACGTTCGATTTCCCGGTCGCACCGCGGATGGTGGTCAGTCCGCGTTTCGCGAGCCGATGCACCGCGCCGCTGATCGCCGTCCAGTGCCGCCCGGTCTCCCGGCCCAAGGTCTTCAGCGACGGCCAGCACTCGCGCCTTTCATTGACGTGGACGAGCAGCGCAATGAACACCCGGCACTCGATGTCGCTAAGGCTGGCCCAGACGCCGCGGGTCACGATTTCATTGTCCACCCGCGTCCATCCCCCTCGGGGCCGTGTGGTCCGCATGCTCATCGCTTGCCCTTCGTGGGATGGCCCGCCGCGGTCAAGGTGTCCAGTGCCGTCCGGATCGCCCCCAACTCTTTCAGCATCAGGTAGGCGAGGACGGTCTGGTCCCCGCGCGCATGCCACCGCGCCACGCGCTCTGCGAGCCGGTTCATGTCCTCGCCGCCGAGGTCCTGCTCCAGTTTCTCCATCCACATATCAACGACGGCCATCGCGCCACCTCCGTTTTCGTGAAACGTGAAGAGGTCCCCTGTGCATGGCGGAATTATCGCTTATCCGCAGCGAGGGATTAAGGGGGGATATTTTTTTTGTGGGAAAATTCTCTGGGGTGAACTACGGAAGGGGAGCGGGCCGCCCTACTCGCGAGGGTTCCGGAGGCGGAGAGCGATCATCAAGTCTTCGGCTTCCTCAGCCGGGACGCCGGCGTCGCGGAGGGCCTTGCCTGTGGTCTCGACCCAGGGCTTGCTCGGCTGTCCGGCGCGGGGCCGGCGCGTCGGTTGTTCGGGCCGGAGTCTCGCCCGGTCGTCGTGATCCAGGTAGTCCTGCACGGCATTCCGCCACGGCCCGGCCAAGAGCGGATTAACCCGACTGCGCCGGAGACACTCCTTCAGCATCTTCTTGACGAGGTCCAGATCCTCTACCCACTCGCGTATCGAGTCCGGATCACTCCAGGCCTGCTGGTATGCCGCGTTCCATCCCTGAGTCAGCGCGTGCAGAACAGCCGGCCAGTCCACACCGCCCATGGCGTCTAGCTTGTCCAGGGTCGCCTCGCAGAGGGCAAGGCGGCCCTCGTAGTCCGGGTCGTACTTGTTCAGCCAGTCAAGCGTGGGGCTGGTCGAGCCCAAGGGGATGTCGCGCCCTACCGCGGGTGTAGGAACCCCCGTCTTGAATCCCTGTACCGAAAGCCACGGCCACGTCTGCACGAGCCGCAGAATGTCGGTCCGGATCGCTGGTCTTAACTTCGGTTGGAGAATCCGCTTCCGCCGAGCCATGTCCACCTCCGAGAGCAGGCGTTCCGAGAGGGAGAGGACCCGGCCCCGCCCGCTCTCGGACGGGATGTCCACGCCCTGGCCGGGGCGTGTGAGGAGCCGGGGTTCAAGGTCTCTAGGCTATTTCTCTGGGATGATCAGCCGTACCTTAAGTTCTTTGAAGTGGGACAGGCCACAAACAATATCCGCCATGTACCGGAAGTGCGTCTTGAATCGAGCTTTGAAGATTTCACGGTTCTTGTCGTTCGTCTGGCACAGCGGACAAGGCGATTCTCCTTCCTCTTCGTTTTCGTTGTAGTAGGCGATGAGCATCGCCTTACTCATGTAGATGTCCTTCTTACAGCCGGGGCAGAAGTAGTAAACTCCAGCGATGTCATCAAGTCCCGCAACTAATTGCCTCTCAGTTGTCATCGCCTAACTCCCTTCGTGGTCCCGAAAGAAGGCGGCCGGGCAGGCCGTCGGGATCGGCTTTTCGGGAGTAACCCTAGCCTGCCGCAGAAAAGGCGGTTACGTTTTTTGCCGCCCGGTTGCCGCCCGCCTACCGCTCTAGCTAGCTTTTCCCCTTTGTTTTCCAGCGGTTAGCCCGCCAAACTCTACCCTTATATCTTCGGGTTTTGTACCCACCCACTTTCCATCCAGGAGCCCCTGCTCCTTGTAGATCCCGACCGTGCGGAAGCCGTATTTCTGGTACAGAGCCATCCCGGTCGTGTTCCAGGGAAAGGCCGAGAGAACCATCTTGTGGTAGCCGAGTTGCTTGGCCCGGGCGGTCAGGGCACGGAGGAGGGCACTGCCCACGCCTTTGCCGCGCCACTCCCTCTCCACATACACCGAGAAGTCGGCGACGAAGTCGTAGGCCTTCCGTGAGTTGAACTGGTTCAGGCTCCCCCAGCCCGCGACCGTCCCGTCCCGTTCCGCGACCAGCACGGGGTGGCGCGGCCCCCGGGCGGCGAGCCACTGCACCCGTTCTTCGGGAGTCCGCTCTTCGGTCTCGAGTGTGGCGATCCGGTCTGCTATCCCCTGGTTGTAGATAGCCGCAATGGCCGCGGCATCAGTCGCCGTCGCGTCGCGAATTGTCAGAGCGTCCAGCGCCATGGGTCCTTCCCGGGAGTGATTGAGCGGGTTTTACCAGGGACCAGGGATGTCTTTCCCAGATTTCTCAGGTCGGACGTCCACGCGCCGCGCGCTAGCCCTGTGATTCGGCGATCACGGCGTTCGCTTCGATCTCCACCAGGATCTCAGGTGCGATCAGGCGACTCACCTCGATCATGCTGGTGGCCGGCCGAATCTTCCCGAAGAACTCGCCGTGCGCTTTGCCCACCTTCTCTCAGTCGTCAATGTTCGTGACGTACATCCGCGTGCGCACGACATCGTTCAGGCTGGCCCCGGCCGCGCGCAGTGCTGCCTCGATGTTTCTCAGGGCCTGGGGCGTCTGGGCGTAGGCGTCCCCGTGGCTCACGATCTTTCCGCTTCCATCGGTCGCAGTTGTTCCGGAGACGTAAGCGAAGGATCCGACCCGAGCGGCCCGGGAATACCCCACGATAGGCTCCCAAGGGGTTCCGGTGGCGACGTTCTGTCTCGACATGTTGCGATTTCCCCCCCCCATCAGGTCGGTCCTGGTGCTGAGTTACAACGTGGCGCCTTGCAGCCGGCGAACCCACGCCCCAGATATTCTCAAAGGTTTCTCTGAAACGCAAGACGGCTTCCCTTCCCTTTCCCATTGACACGCCAGAGCGAGACTTGTAGTTTCATGAGCAATCACTCATGGAGCGGATTTGATGAGCGACGATCTATTAGAGCTGAAGGCAAATATCCTGAAAGCGCTGGGTCAGCCGACGCGACTGAAGATCCTGGAGTTACTGCGGAATGGCGAACGCTGCGTCTGCGAGATCTTCCCCGCTATCCAGGAGGAACAATCCAACGTCTCTCGTCACCTGGCCCTCATGAAGGCGGCCGGGATCCTGGCCTCGCGGAAACAGGGCCAGATGGTCCACTACCGCGTGCGGGATCCCCAGGTCTTCAGGCTCTTGGACGGCGTCAGCGCCCTCCTCAAAAACCGCATTGAGGAGCGCAAGGCCCTGGCCCGCCGTTTGAGCTGATGGCGAGTCGGGGCGGAGGCCATCTGGCCGCCGTACCGGCCTGCCTCTGCGCGCCCCGGTGAGGAGCGGACACCCCACTCGACACGGCTGCTGAGAATAACGCGGGCTATCCGTGCGCAGCAATGCATTGCCACCTGTCTGTATTCGTTGCCGCGCCACGAGATGGGCGCCACGAGATGGGGGTTGACTTGGTACCCACGGGATGATAACATATGTAGGATTCTGCATATGATGCGAGGCGACGCGGACGTGAAAGACATTACCAGAGTCCTGAGTGCCCTGACGAACCCAACGCGCCTGCGGCTTGTCTGGCTCCTGCTCCGGGAGGAGCTGTGTGTGTGCGAGTTGGTGGATGCTCTCCGCATCCCTCAGTACAAGGTTTCGCGACACCTGGCTCGACTGCGGAGCATTGGTCTCGTTGAGGCGCAGCGCAACGGGCGCTGGATGTACTACAGCATTGGCCGTGGTGACAAGTTGAGCGCATTCCACAAGGACTTGCTCAAGGTCATTGCTATTCACCTGAGCGGCAGGTCAGAGGTGATGAAAGACAGCGTTCGTCTGTCCAGGCGACTGGCCTTGCGGCAATCAGGGCGATGTGTTGTTGGAAGGACTTGCTCCTGAGTTTTCTTGGCCCGAATATATGCGGGCATGTGCATACGTCATATCCTCACCCATGAAAGGAGACAACGGTAATGGATTCGCGTCGCGGCTGGTTGCACATTGTGCAGGACTTCCGCATGCTCCCCGTCTTCGTGGTGGTGAGCATGGCGGTCGGCATCGGGTTCGGCAAGCTGTACGGCATCTCCAATTTCGAGTTGACTCCCCCGATTGACGCCATCAAGGCCATTTTCCGAGGACAATACGAGTTCACTGTGCCGAACACCCTGGCATTGGGTGTGGTCATCGGCCTCTTCCTGATGATGTTTCCCGCCATGACCAAGATCCGGTTCGAGGACCTGGGGAAGGCGGCCCGGTCCCCGAAGCAGCTATTGATCGTCATGTTCTTCAACTACGCCGTTGCCCCGTTTTTCATGCTGGCCCTGGCCAAGCTGTTCCTGGCCGACCACCCCGACCTGTACACCGGCCTGGTGCTGTACGGCCTGGCCCCCTGCATCGCCATGGTGATCGTGTTCACGTTCCTGGCGCTCGGGAACAATGCCATGGCCATCATCCTGGTGGCCATCAACTCCATCATGCAGATGATCCTGATCCCGGTCTATGCCAAGCTGCTGCTCGGCGAGATCCGGTTCGACGTCTGGGTGGTCGGCGAGAGCGTGATCCTGTATCTGGGAGTCCCCCTGGTGGCCGGCTACTTCACGCGTCGGATTGGGATCGCGCGGATGGGAGAGGCAGGATTCGACCGGCTGAAGACGGGACTGGAGACGCTCTCCATCCTGGGCCTCCTCTTCACCCTCATCGTGATGTTCGCATTGAAGGGGGACCTGATCCTGGAGCGACCGGCCATCATCCTGCAGATGGCCATCCCCATGACCCTGTTCTTCTGGCTGATTTTTGGCGTGGTGTACTTCACCGGATGGGGACTTGGCCTGGACTACGAGGATTCGGTAGCCGTGGCGTTCAACAGCACCGGACGAGACTTTGAGATCGCCATCGCCATCGCCATCACGGCGTTCAGTCCCACGGTCGCCCTGGCCACCGTGGTTGGGCCCCTCATCGAGGTCCCGGTCATGCTGGCCCTCGTCTGGTTCGCCCGGAAGACCAAGTACCGGTTGTTCGAGGTCCACGGCCGCGTGAAGGCTGCCATAGCTCTGGATGCCACGGTATTGCATCAGCCAGCGCCTGCCCGGGCTCGAGAGAAAAGGCAATAGGTGTGTGCGCGCAACCTCTATCCGACGGTCTCCGGAGAATCGCCTGACTCTGAACCTGGAAAGAGACCGACGCTGAGATCCTGGCCATGTTCCATAGGATCCGGGATGAGATCGAAGCGCGGCCCCCCGGGCTGCCTCATGCGCTGTTCTGGCTCTATCCGATCACCTTCGCCCACGAGAAAGGCTAGACCCCGGACTCGCTCCCAGACCACAAACTGAAGCCTATCGAATCACGAAAGGACAATAGAAGGGCACCTTTGCTCCGAATGCACGGCCATCCCGGGTGCACGCCGCTCCTACCAGACTGTCTCTGCTTCACCCGCGCGTCGGCATGGATATTGCTTTATGAGCAGGTGCTCATACTCGCGGAGTGCGGTTCTATGGATCGGCACGAAGTTCAGGCGGAGTTCCTGCAAGCCGTGGGACAGACGACGCGGCTACGCATCCTTGAGGTGCTGGCGGAAGGGGAGCGCTGCGTCTGCGAAATCTACCAGGCCATCGGCGAGGAGCAATCCAATGTGTCCAAGCACCTGGCAATTCTTCGCCGGGCCGGAGTCCTGACCGCCCGCCGTGAGGGAGGCAGGGTGGTGTATCGACTGAGGGATGCACGGGTTTCGGAATTCCTCCGGAAGCTGCACGAACTCGTGCGGGGGGATTTTTTTGGGTATGGGACATGAATCCATGGTCATATGACTATTTTGCTATGAGCCGGCAGTGTGCAGGCCTCGGCCCTGCTCGGGACTCCTTTTCTGGTCGGGGGTTAAGCCGCCCAGTCTCGTTCGGAAGGTAGAACTGCCGGAGTTGGGGCAAAAAAGTCGGCTCTGCGGTGTTTGAGGCGGACTAAGTTGCCTCCTGAAGCGAGGCACCATTCTAACGGAGGAGAATCCAGATGGTCTATGACTTGACTGTTGCGGGCCTGCTTGCCGTGCAGGACTACGTTGCCTTGCACGTCCTCACCTGCCTGATCCCGGCATTTCTGCTGGCCGGGGCCATGGTGGCGTTCATCTCGAAAGAGGCCATCATGCAGCGGCTCGGGGCGGCAGCCTCAAAGCTGGCCAGTTTCTCAACCGCGACGGGCGCCAGTTTCTTCCTGGCGGCGTGCTCATGCACGGTGATCCCCGTCTCGGGCGGCATATACTACAGCGGCGCGGGCATCGGGGCGGCCTTTATCCTCCTATGGGTGGCACCGGCGTCGAATCTGCTGTCCTTGATCTACACCGGAAGCATTCTGGGGGCGGAGATGGCGTGGGTCCGGGTGATCACTGCCGTGGTCATGGGCTTCGTCGTCGGGGGGGTGATGAGCCTGGTCTTCCGCCGGGAAGAAGCGGAGCGGATGGCTGCCCAGGTGAACGGGTCCAAGGTGAGGATCATCAGCCGGACCGATCTCGTACTCCTGGGCCTGCTCGTGGTCTCGCTGCTGGCCCCCAACTACCTGGTCCAAGGAGGTCCTTACAGCCGAAAGGTCATGGTCTGGGGGGTCGTCACGCTGATGGTCGCGGTGTATGCCGGCTGGAAGAAAACGCGTGAGGAGATCCGCCGCTGGCTTGAAGAGACGTGGTGGTTCGTTCGAATCATCTTTCCCTTGCTCCTCCTGGGCGTGTTCATCGTGGGCATCATCGGGGCGGCGCTGCCCCGCTCGTGGATCGAGGGTTACCTGGGTGGTTCGGGACTGTTGGCGTCGTTCTTCGCCACGATGCTGGGAAGCATCAGCTACTTTGCGACCATGACCGAGGCGCCGTTCGTACATACCCTGATGGGCCTGGGCATGGGCAAGGGGCCTGCGCTGGCCCTGCTCCTCACTGGGCCCGGCCTGAGCCTGCCCAACTGGCTGGCCATCGGCCGGGTGTTTGGCGCCAAGAAGGCGGTGGTGTACGTCTCGACGATCATCGTGCTCGGAACTATTTGCGGCTGGTTTGCTGGAACATTTGTTCTATAGTGTAATCCACGTTTGGAGAGGGAGGAGTGGCGATGGAGATTCAGGTGGCGGGACCTGGTTGCCCGAGATGCCATGCGACGGAAAAGAACGTGATCAATGCGTGCGCGGAGCTGAACCTGGCTGCGAAGATCTCCCACATCTACGACGTGAAGGAATTCGCCAAACTGGGAGTGCGCTTCACGCCCGCAGTCATTGTGGATGGGAAGATCGTGGTGTCGGGCAAAGTTCCGACAGTTGCTGAGCTGAAAACGATTCTGTCCCAGGCTGAGCCCAGCGCTTGAACAGCAGCGATGCAGCGTGTTTCTCGCGACGGCCAGCGACCGCCAGACGGAGGGAGACCCCGAGGCCGGGGGGCGAGGTATTGTCCGCTGACAGGACGAGTCTGACGTCGCTTCCACCCCATGAGAAGTGAGGATGTCATGAGCGACACAGTTCTTCTCACCGTCGAAGGCCTGACGCTCCGTCGGGCCGGTTATGATGTCCTGCGTGGAGTTACGCTGACAGTCCGGCACGGCGAGATGCATGGCCTGCTGGGGCTGAATGGCTCTGGAAAGAGTAGCCTGGCCTACGCCCTGATGGGTTGCGCCGGCTACGCACCCGAGGCGGGGGTGATCCAGCTCGACGGGCGTGATCTCAATGGGCTCACAATCACTGAGCGGGCCCGGCTGGGCCTCACCCTGGCGTGGCAGGAGCCGGCTCGGATCGAGGGGCTGACTGTGGAGCAGTACCTGGCGGCCGGGATGCGAGAGCGCCGGGAGGACCGGATGCAGGCGGCGCTGGAGGCGGTGGGACTCCACCCGGCCCGGTACATCCGGCGGACGCTGAACAGCAGCCTCTCGGGCGGCGAGCGAAAGCGGATCGAGCTGGCGGCGGTCTATGCCATGCAACCTCGGCTGGCCATCCTGGATGAGCCGGACTCCGGGATTGACGTGCTCTCCCTTGCTGACATCACCGAGCTGATTCGTCGCATGGCAGCGGAGCGGACGGCGGTCCTGGTGATCACCCACCGGGATGAACTGACCGAAGCGTGCGATGTCGCCTCGCTCATGTGCGAGGGAACGGTCACCGTGACAGGCGAGCCCAATGTCGTACGTGATCACTACCGCACGCGATGCCGACCGTGCGACACCCTGCTGGCGCGGCAAGGTCCGGACCGTACCCTGACGGCACTCGGTCCGTTCGGACCAGGCGGTGGGCCAGAGGCGCGCGGAGGGGAGGTGCGACCGTGAGCGACTTCGAAGCCATGGTGGCGGCCTATGCCCAGGCAGGAGGTGACCCAGGGGTCCTGGCCTCGCCGACGGTCGCCAGCCTGATCGTGAGCGGCAACCGCGTGCTAGGCGCCCATCCGGTCCCGGGCATCGAGTTCGCAGCAGAAGGGCAGCCGCACGGAGTGAAGGCCAGCATCCGGGTCCTGCCCCGGACCCGCCTGGCCACACCAGTCCACCTCTGCTTTGGCCTGCTGCCAACGCACGGCGTACAAGAGATCGTGGTCAGCTACGAGATCGGTGAGGACGCCAACGTGACGTTCCTGGCCCACTGCACGTTTCCGAACGCGGTGGAGGTCCGACACGTGATGGATGCCACCATGCACGTCGGGCGAGGCGCCGTTCTCCGGTAC
>Ga0315274_10004016_pt1 | contig 21741 bp, 24 predicted proteins | sample YL17G02_20_MG_FD_203700 | JGI IMG/M metagenome (GOLD analysis project Ga0315274, IMG submission 203700) | Sediment microbial communities from Yellowstone Lake, YNP, Wyoming, USA - YL17G02_20 | ecosystem: Environmental > Aquatic > Freshwater > Lake > Sediment | place: USA: Wyoming | collected...
AATGGGGTATGGTTCATAATTGCTTTCCCAGGGATAACAGGGCCTTTTCCGGGGTAGCCAGAGACTATGGAGTCACCCATACGTTGTCTGAGATTAATGACGCTATCAACAACTATCATAGTGCTACTCGTATCAGTATGTATGTGAAAAATCTTCTTATAAAGAGTGACGTTTTGAAGATTGCTGTTCTTGGATTATCCTACAAAGAGGATACTCCGGTTATAGAGGAATCGGTTTCGGTCAAAGTTATTAAAGACCTCGTAAGGCATGGGGTTGAAGTCACGGTTTATGATCCTCTTGCCATGGATAATGCCAGGAAGGAGCTTCCTGAAGGGGTTATTTATGCAGACTCAATGCAATCTTGTATAAAAGGACAATCAGTCTGTTTCGTGGCTACTCCTCATCCTGTATTCAAGACTCTGAGCTCGGATGACATAAAAGCAAACATGAAAGAAAATCCCGTAATTCTGGATGCCTGGAACCTCTTTTCTGACGTGGATGGGATTACTATTAGGAAAATTGGCAAAAATTATGCCTAAGATTAGTGTCATTGTCACAGGCAGAAACGATAACTATGACGGGAATTTTGATGATCGTCTGGCCATAGCTATGAGAAGTAATATTGAAAGATTGCCTGATGCCGAGTTCATTTTTGTAGAGTGGAACCCAATTCCAGATAGGCCTTTGACCTCTCATAGCCTTAAAAATCTTTTTGGAGACAGGATCCGATATATAGTTGTTCATCCAAAGTTTCACGATGAATATTGTAAAATAGATGGCTTTTTGGAGTACCCTCCAAAAAATGTCGGGATTCGTAGAGCTAAGGGTGAGTTCATTATCTGTACTAATTCGGACGTGATTTTTTATCCTGAACTGGCGGAGAAATTAAAGGGGCCTTTGAAACCCGATGTTGTTTATAGGGCAGTGCGGGTTGATATTCGTCCAGACTATCTGAACGTGACGTTTCCTTTGCAATCTGAGTATAAACTCTGCGAGAATAGTGGGGCAACCAATGCTGCGGGTGATTTTCTCATGCTTGATAAGGCTACCTGGCACAGGCTGACCGGATATTGCGAGGCATTTCCAAATCAGCGCCTTCATAAGGATGCCTTTGCCGTGTATTTATTGACGGACGTCTATAAGCTTCCAGTTGAAGTTTTAGGGTATATGACTCACTGGAGACATGCCAGTTCATGGTCTGCTAATGAAAACAGGCCTAAGGTCGGGGACATTTATTGGGATTATAAAAGGAGCGGTTTTATTAAGAACCTTCCGACATGGGGTCTGAAGGGTGCTAAAGAAACAGAGCAGGATGGAATAACCTGGATAGAATAAAGGAGGAGACTTATGCAGAAGACAGCTTTAGTTTGTGGTGGGCACGGATTCATTGGTCATCATATGGCACAGCGGTTGAAAAGTGAGGGGTACTGGGTCAGGACCGTAGATATCAATGAGTATGAATATGGCCAGCTTGATGTAGATGATTATGTTATAGGGGATTTAAGAGACCCTAAAGTATGTCTAGAAGTCACCCTGAAAGACGGTGAGCCCTTTGATGAGGTCTATCAGTACAGCTATCGAATGGGTGGCGCGGGTATTGTGTTCGAAGGATCTCATGATGCAGAAATAATGCATGATTCAGCTCTGTTGGATATAAATATAGCTGAAGCTTGTAGAATTAATAAAGCGGGAAAAGTTTTCAGTTCTGGGTCCGCCTGTTGTTATCCCGCATATAATCAAAAGGATCCTTTTAACCCAAATTGTACTGAAAATTCTGCATATCCAGCTGATCCCGATAGCGATTATGGTTTTACTAAGCTATTTGGGGAGAGAATTTTTCAAGCCTACCACAGAAATTATGGGCTAAATATTAGGTTGGCCCGATTTCACAATATTTTTGGGGAGTGCTTTGATGATTGCACAGAAATTTTTACAGAGAGGGGTTTTAAATTTTTTAAAGATATTACATTTCAAGATAAATTTGCAACAAGAAATCCTGATAATGGAAGGGTAGAGTATCAAGATGCATTGGCTATTCAAAATTTTATGCATAATGGGCCCATGTATAAAATAAAAAATTCAGATGTTGATATGGTTATTACCCCGGATCATTCAATGTATGTCTCAACAATGAGTACAAAGACAATTAAGGGAAAAATGAAATCTATTAAGACTCCTTTTTTGCTTAAAAAAATAAAGGACGTAGTTCTCAGTAGAATTTTTCTCCGATCCGATTTTAATTGGGAAGGACGGAATGATTTCAGTTTTTTTGTCCTTCCAGAGATTAAAATGAAAGATGGCAGAAGAATACATTCTGGTAAGGGTTTAATTAAGAAAATAGCTGTTGATTTATGGCTTGAATTTCTGGGGTGGTATATTTCAGAAGGATCCTGTTTTGAAACTCCTACAAATTATACCGTAGCAATCACACAATTTAATAAATGCCCTATGGACAAATTAAATATAGATCGAATTATGCTGTGTATAAAAGAGATGGGGTTTTCTTGTTATTATGATGGAAAGAGCATTTTAGTCGCGTCTAAACAATTATGGAATTATTGTAAACAATTTGGGCATTCCCATGATAAATTTATACCCAGAGAATTTTTGAATCTAAACAAGAAGTCTATGGGAATATTATTTAACTCTTTGATGCTTGGAGATGGAGACCCTAATTATAAAAACAAAAGTTCTTTCAGGTATTCAACAGTTAGTTATCAATTGGCGACTGATGTACAGGAGATGGCGTTCAAACTGGGGTATCAGGCATGGATTGGCCGAGAAGATCGTGATGGGTATAGTTCCCCTTCTGGAAAGCATTTTGATAAAATTTTTATTTATAGAGTTCATATTTGTAAAGACACAGTTCATTGTGTGAAAAGGAAAGACATAGAAATAGTGAATTATAATGGCAATGTTTATGATATAACTGTTCCTAATCATTTAATTTTTGTCAGAAGAAATGGTAAATGTATATGGTCTGGAAATTGTGGGAGTTGGAACAATACTCGCGAAAAAGCTCCGGCAGCGCTTTCTAGAAAAATAGCCATGGCCCCTGACAGGGGCTCTATAGAGATATGGGGACCGGGCAATCAAACTCGTTCATTTTTGTATATTGATGAATGTTTAGAGGCCACACGCCGTCTAATGGCTTCTGACTTCATAGGTCCAGTCAATATAGGATCTGAAGAGATGATTTCTATAAATGACCTGGCTCGCATGATTATGAACATTGCAGGAAAAAAACTGGGGATTAAAAATATACCGGGGCCTCTAGGAGTTATGGGTCGTAACTCAGATAATAGACTTATTCAGGAGAAACTAGGTTGGGCACCATCACGACCGTTACGCGAGGGCATGGAAAAGACCTATGCTTGGATTAATGAACAAGTTCAAAAAGGAAATGAGGATAAAGGTAAAGGGGCATGAATAAGTTTATAACCCTCGTAACTGCTTTTAAAAAGTTCAAGGGCCTTTATAACATGATACAGCATAGTGCTCTGTATTCATGGAAGGCTCAAGATATCCAGGTCATTGCGTCCGCAAATGAAGTTGGTGTGGATACTAACTGTGCCGGTTACTCTAATGTTAGTCTCATTCCTGATGTTAAAAGGGCCCGGGAAATTGGGTTTGAGAATCAGTCTCCGATCGTCAGAGATCTTATTGAAAAGTCTCTGCTTCTGGCTAAGACTCCCATGATGGGCCTGATAAATTCTGACATTATTCTCACAGAGGGATTTGCCGACAGGCTTACTAATATTTTTGATAAATACGGATTTAATATTTTTCTTGTGGTGTCTCGACATAATGTCCAGCTCAATTATACCGTCAATTCCCCGGAGACCTATAAACAGATACAGGAGGAGAAACGGTTGCCTTTTGATGCATCTACCAGTTCTGATCTCTTTATCACGTCAAAGTACTGGTGGAGGAAGATTATATCTACCATGCCTGATTTTATTTTGGGGAGATATGCCTGGGATAACTGGCTTCATATGTATGCAGAGTTGAACATAAATAAGGATAGATATAATGGATCAAAAGCTCTGAATATCCTTCATTGTGATCATAGTCATGTTCATATTTTTACCCAGGAAAAGGCTAGGGAAAAGGAAGCACCATCTTCACAGCATAATATTAAGCTATGGGAGAAGACTCGGGGAGTTTATGGAACCACACGAATCAGTGATTGGAAGGTCATTGAGTTATGAGTGATATTGAAAGGGTAAAAAAATACTGGAATGATAGGCCATGTAATATACGGCATTCCATGAAGGAAATAGGTACTAAGGAATATTTCGATGAGATAGAGACTAAAAAATATTTCGTAGAGCCTCATATCGTTTCTTTTGCCAATTTTGATAATTGGAGGGGTAAGAAGGTCCTTGAGATAGGGTGTGGTATAGGAACAGATACAATATCTTTTGCCAGGGCCGGGGCCCTGGTCACGGCTGTAGATGTGTCTGAGAAGTCTCTTGAACTAGCAAAGAGGCGAGCTGTGGTCTTTGATTTAGGTAATATTGAATTTTATCAGGCTGATGCTGAAAATCTCCAGGATGTCGTTCCTATACAGAAATACGATCTCGTGTATTCGTTTGGGGTAATTCATCACACGCCTCACCCTGAAAATATTCTCAAAGCTATAATGCCTTATATTGATAATAATTCAACGGTTAAAATAATGGTTTATCACAAGCTGTCCTGGAAGGTTTTTTGGATATTGATGAAATATGGGAAGGGAGCTTTCTGGAAATTAGATTTTTTGATCGCAAAATATTCTGAGGCCCAGACTGGGTGTCCAATAACCTATTCATACACAAAGAAGTCAGCAGGGGATCTGATGAAAGGATTTAGATTCGTGCATTATAGAGTAGAGCACATTTTTCCATATTCAATACCTGAATACAGGCAGAATGTTTATAAAAAAGTATGGTATTTCAGATATTTGCCGGATTCATTTTTTCACTGGTTGGAGACTAAAATAGGTTGGCATCTCTGTATAACGGCGACGGGGTTATCATGATTTTTGTTATTATGGCATCATATCTAGGGGAATATCCCGGATGCAGTCAGAATCGCGAGTTTAAGTTCTGTAGGGCTGTTGACTCTTTCCTTTCTAATAGGTATGAGCCCAAGAAGCTTATTATTGTGGCGGACGGTTGTGATATTACCGAGAAGCTCTATAATGAGAAGTACCATGACAACCCTGAGATTGTTTTTCTGAGGGTTGAAAAACAGGTTCCTTTTGGAGGGGGTGTCCGGAATAAGGGTCTTGAGTATGCTAGGGCTCATGGAGATTCTTCTGATGTTGTGTGCTATCTCGATACGGATGATCGTTTTGGAGAGAGGCATATTGAGAAAATTGCCCCTTATTTTGGGAATAACGATTTTGTTATCTATGATACGCACAGATACTCGCCCCAGGGATGGTACATTAGTAAGGTTGCTATGATGTCCGCACATATTGGAACGAGTTCCTTTGCTCATAAGTTGGGCCTGGAGGCATCCTGGGAAGATGGCTACGGGCATGACTGGAAGATGATGGATGTCTTATCAAAAAGGTACAAGTATGTTGAGATACCCATGCCGGAATATTACATACATCATACCCCCAATTCTGACTGCTGAGGTAATAGAATGGATCTTACAATAATAATCTCGCACACTCAGGATTATTGCTATTTGAATCATAGCCTTGATATTTTTGAGCAACTTGGTTATAAAAGAAAAGACATATGGATAGACGGATATCAGAATTTTAATCTTCAGATGTGTGGCATTGTTAATAAGGTTACATCTCATAAAGATCCGCACGGGGCACATTCCTATGACCTTCTTAAAGAAGCTACGACTGAATATGTCCTTATTGTGGATTCGGATTTTTTCTGTATGGACAGGGATTTCTGGAAGGCCTCATTTTTACAGGCGGAGTCTTATCCAATTGTTTCAATTTATAGACCCTGGGCTTCTTTTGCAGAGTCCCCTTTGGTGCCTTTGAAAATGCTGACGACACCTTTTGTTTTGTATAAGCGAAAAGAGGTCTTGGATATGGTTCCTGTTCGGGAAGTATGGAACCATTTCTATTATAATTTTCCAGGTCTTCCTGATCCAGTTTTTGATCATTTGATGTTTGTGTTTTTGACCGCCATGAAAAAGGGAAAGGCTATTGGAATAGATAATTGGATTCAGAAGGACAGGACATTTAATTTTTGTCATTTATGGGACTCACGTCACACCTATAAAGAAAATTTCGAGGATTTTGATAATAATGCACAGGCATATCCTGTTGTCCTTGAATATTTGTCTTATGGCGTATCTAAATATGTATTTCAGTACTCAGCGGGATTAATTTCGACGTTTGAGGACAAACTATGGTCTTATATAGATCGGATAAAAGCATCTTCGGATGATGGGTCAAATGGGAAGCCCTGGCTTAATGTTTTGGATACTTTTTATAATTTAGAGTCCACGATTTCATTTAAAGAAGATTGGGTGAGGAGATTCTTTCCAATAAGAGAAAAATTTTATGCCATTTATCGACTGGGAGAAAGTAAATAATGGCCTCACCTTTTCCATATATTGATGAACTGCATGATGTAGAGAATATAAATGGGTTCAACGACATTTTAAAGATACTAGGAATGGTCTATACCACAGTCCCCTGGACCGTGGTCCCATTTACGGATCAGGTGCATCAAAAGGATTTGGAATCCTTGTATGCTAGATTTAAAAAGTTGGAGATTGGTGGATGGTGTGGATTAAATGCAGAATATTTTAAATGGATAATAGAGGGGTACAAGGCAAAAACCCCCCCACTTAAACACGAATCCTATAATTTTGGTTTTTCATTTTCTCTTTTGATAGCGGCTACAGGACCGGGCTATATGGGTTTTACTCATGTAGGAATTATTGTGACTATTGATGGAATGGAGTTCTTTTTTGATCCCTATTTTGGCCGGTATTTTGCGGGTGTGGATGGATTTCCTCTACAGTTTAAGGATCTGCTCTATTTGATACGAGAAAGAAAATTTGACCGATACAAGCCCGTTTATGTGCCTTTAAAAAAGCCTGTTGTGCGGGAAGATGGTTCTGTCTCATACTTGTATCCTCTAGAATTAATGAATGAGGTTTTCGGGATTTTTGAGCAACAGGGATTGAATAAAATTTTGCATGATGTTTTTGGAACAGGAAACAGGGACAGCCTTATGCTTTTAAAAATTCCTAATTGATGGAAGTGGAGATATGAACGTCAGAGGCTATAATTACATAGCGGTCTATTTGACTTTCGCCTGTGATAATGCCTGTTCCTATTGTATTACTCGTATAGACGGTCTTATTGAGCGTAATATAGTATTGGCAAAGGACTGGATCAATCTTTTTAATGCTATGGAGATCTCGGGGGATGTTCCCATAACGCTTCAGGGAGGAGAGCCAACAATTTATCCCGAATTTTATGAAATAATAGCTGGGATAGACCTGAATAAAACTTTTAATCTCATGACTAATCTGAATTTTGATCCTAAAGAATTTATAAAAAAAGTCCCTACTAATGTTTTTAATCGTCAAGCTCCTTTTCCTTCTATACGGGCAAGCTATCATGTAGGTCAAGTTGGTAGAGATACCATTATAAATAAGATGAAAATTCTAACTGATGCTGGGTATAACATCGGCCTCTATATGCTCGATCATCCTTTATGGCAGGAAGAAATAAATAGAGTAAAGGATATATGTCAGAATATTGGTGTGGAATTAAGGTTGAAGGAATATATGGATAGGTCATCTGATCCTGCCATGTTTCGATATCATTATACCCAGGATCGTACGGTTTATTGCAAGAACAGTGATCTTATCATTGGACCTGACATGAACGTGTATAAATGCCATTATGATCTTTATAGCAATCATAACCCTATTTTTAATATCGGAACGTATGACCGAGACGCGATCGAACCAAGTTGGTATCTTTGTACTTATCCAACTCGATGCAATCCGTGTGATCTTAAAATAAAAAATTCCAGGTTTCAGATTTGGGGCTATTGCGCCGTGGAGATAATAAATGCAGAGAATATTAATAATTAAAACTGGATACAGCGAGACTTTTCGTCCGGATCTGACCTATGCTTCTGTCAGTTTTGGAGATATTTTAAGGTCTACTCCCATTCTCCATCTTTTTAAGGGGGATGAAGTTCACTGGCTTACTGATATAAAAGCTGTCCCTTTGTTATACGGCATAAAAGAAATAGCCAAAATTCACTTAGTAAACACACTTGATGTCTTAGGACTCCAGACATATTCTTGGGACGCCATAATAAATTTAGAGAGCTCGCGGGGGGCCTGTCAGTTGGTAAACGATTTGATTAATCCTTGTACTGAGCTGATAGGATATTATTTTGATAGAGAGAAGCAGAGAATATTTACAACAGCACCTTGTTCTGGTACTAACTGGTCTGAACGATTATTTTCTCTATTTAAGAAAAAGTGGAAGGGGGAATCCTATTTTATACCCCATAAAAAAATAAAAACTAGAAAGGGCATGATTTTTTTAAATCGCTCTGTAGGTCCTAAACTTCCTGAGAAGCAATGGGAGGGTTGGGATGATTTAGAGAAATTGTTTAAAAAGAATGGTTTTAGCACGGGGAGTCAACAGAGTACAGTTATAGAAGAATTCATAGATGAAATTCAAATGTCATGCTATGTTGTGTCTACTGACAGTTTGGGGCTGCATATAGCGCTGGCTTTGAAAAAACCAGTGCTGGGATTGTTCGGCCCTACACAGGCTAAAGAGGTTGCTGGATTAAAATTTTATATTCAAAGAGATCTTTCATCTATCACTCCTCAAGAAGTTTTTAAAGAAGTTAAAAGCCATTATGAAAAGTTATAAGTGTTTTAAAAAGGGGTCTCCTAATGAAGATATAAAGATACTTCTAGTTTATCCGAGAACGGGATCTGATGCTGAAGGTTTTAGTCTTCATGTACCTTTATCTTTACTTTATCTTGCTACGCAGCTACAGGACTATTCGGTAGCCATTTATGATCAACGGGTGGATTCTCCCTCAGTTTTAGCTGAACTTCTAGACAAGCGACCTTTATGTGCGGGTATTTCCACCATGACGGGAAGACAGATTGAGTATGCAATAGAAATTGCAAAAGAAGTTAAAGAACGAAAAATAACAACTGTTTTTGGAGGGGCTCATCCAACGCTACTTCCGGAGCAGACAAAAGAAAATATATATGTAGATTATGTTATTTCGGGAGAGGGAGAATATGCATTTAGACATCTTGTTAATTCTCTACAGAAAGAAAAATCTGCTATCACGCCTGTTATTTATGGTTCCCCAGTAAATTTGGATGATCTTAATCTGCTCGACGTTTATGATCTTGTAGATATTGAGCATTATACACATAATCACGTGATGGAAGGCCGCTGCTTACCATTTCAGTTTAGTCGGGGTTGTCCTTTTTGGTGCACCTTTTGTTGTAACTCAGTGCTATCTAAAAGTAGATGGCGACAGCAGAGTTTCTCTGTAGCAATTCCCATATTAAAAAAAATGATGCATAGATATGGACTGGATTCCATATGGTTTGTAGATGAGAATCTTACTTCTGATCCTAAATCAATAATTCAACTAGCTACTGAAATAGGTGCAGAGTTTAATTGGTATATACAGGCCCGATCGAATTCTTTGTTAAAAATAGATGTCGATTATCTAGACAGGATGGGCCTAAAAGGCATTGGAAGTGGACTTGAGAGTGGCTCATCTCGTGTATTAATAGATATAAAGAAAAAGGAAACTGTTGAAGAGTACATAGAATCAAACAGAAAAATGTCAAAAACTAATATTAAGATGTGGTACAATTACATGATGGGTTATCCTCAGGAGACCATTGAGGATATTAAACATACAATTAATCTCTCACTACAAATGATGTCTGAGAATCCTAATGCTTATAATAATACTTTTTATCTGCTGACTCCTTATCCTGGGACTGAGATAGGAAGTCTTTATAAAAAATATATGCCTCTGACTTTTAGTGATTGGTCTAAATTCGGACGACATAACGTTGAGGCTGCTTGGCATGATTCTGATATGAGGAAACTTTATGACCGTATTATTTTTTCTTCTAAGTTTGTAGGGAGAAAGTTGATTCGAGTCCATATGTCAAATGAGTCTTTAAAAAAATTGACAGAAGATCTGACAAAAAAATGGATTGATTTTGATTTTTTTGATGATTCTGACTGGGCTTTATTATATTCTCAAGGAGTTACAATTTTAAAAAATCTTTTTGGAGATAATGCATACTAATGAAACCAAGAGTAATTGTATTAGGTGAGAAACCTCAGGGGGTTTCATGGCTAAAAATGTTGATTGAATCGGATCTCTTTGATATTATCGGAGGGGTTCCAAGGAAAGGCTACAAGAATGCTTGGTGGGGATCAGATGAATTTGAATTGATATTAAAGGATCAAAAAATATCTATATTCAGGCGAGATGATATAAAGAATTTAGACTATGATATTATTTGGTCTTTAATGTATGGTTATATAATTGATCCATTTCTAATAAAAAAGGCGAGATGGTTTGGTCTTAATCTGCATGAATCTCCTCTTCCGAGATTTCGAGGTTGTAATGGCTTTTCTCATTCTATCATAGAAAATGATATCACGTATGGAACTACTTTTCAAATATTAGGTAAAGAGTTGGATAGTGGAGGAATTATTGATCAAGAGATTTTTCCCATTATGGTTGATGAGACATCAAAGGAGCTATATGAGCGTACTAAAGCAATTTCTAACATAGTGTTTAAAAGGAATATGGAGAGAATATCTCAAAGGAACTTTTCCGTACGATCTATAAATGTAGAAAATGAAGAGATAAGAAATCGGTCTTCTCTAAGCGAAATGAAAGATTTAAGTAGATATTCAGGAAACAGTTTTAGGAATATTGTGCGAGCGCTGGATTTTATTCCTTTTGAACCGGCCTATTCTTGGGAAGGGGGCAAAAAATTCTATTATTTTATTAATAACTCTTATAACAGACTTCATCATCCTGGGGGACCACGATTGATTATAAAAATGCAAGAAGATGAATATAAACAGATTTATCCCTTATTTATTCCGGAGTATTCATGGCTGAAATAAGTTTTTTTGGTAGTTCTAGTAGATCCTCTGCACAGAGACTTGCGATCATTGAAAAATACAGAAATGGTTCTGTATCAGAGAGTTATATGCATTACGGACTGGATTATTTTGATAATCCAGAACATAGTCTTGGCTATCATGGCTATAAGTATGATGGGCGATACGCCTCTGTCGTAGCCAAAATGATCGAGCACTATAAGCTGACTCCAGGAATGACTGTCCTTGAGGTCGGCTGTGCAAAAGGGTTTGTACTTGTAGAATTTTTTAAATTGGGGATGAAAGTTACGGGTATTGATTATAGTGAGTATGCCCTTACGAATTCTCATCCGGATATTAAGGAATTTTTATATAGAGGAAGTGCCTATAAAATGCCTTTCCAGGATAGGGAGTTTGATTTTGTCATAGCAAAAGAGGTATTACCTCATATACCCACAGATCAGATTAGGGGATCTTTAAGAGAATGTAAAAGGGTTTCAAAAGGAAAGATTTTTTTTGAAATACAAAGTGGCCGTACTCCTCGAGAGATAGAGTATATGAAATTATGGGATAGAACCCATCTGACCTCTTATCCTCCTGAATGGTGGAATTCTATTATGCGTGAAGAAAATATTGATTGTGATGTGCATTATAACATCCTTGTTCCAGAGATCTAAGATACTGAATGAATACAATTTTTTTTGGACCTTGGACGGGAGAATTTGGGTATGAACTATCCTACTGGATAGGGGAGTGCAGGGCTATACGAGATCATTATCCAGACTATAAAGCAGTAGCTTCATCCTATTTTGGGCGTGCAAGACTCTATGATTTTGTGGACGAATTTCTACCTCATGCACCCAATTCTATCAATATTGCCCACAATGTGTGTATGAGCTCAGGAACGGGTGCCATTCCTCATAAGGATGTTCAGGGGTACTCGTCTGAGGGCATTCATATCGCTCCTGGGGCTATCTATGAAGGTTTAAAATTGGGTGGGAGTCATGGTCATGTTCAGATAAGAGAATCAGTTTTATTTCAGAAATCTAAAACCTTGACAGCCAGTGACCGGGCTCTAAATATTGCTAGTGTAGTGGCCGGAGGAAAACCGATTATTTCAATTCTGTGTCGAGACCTTGTTTTCTCCGGGCATCATATTCATAAATGGTCAGAGAATTCTTGGTTGAGACTTATACAGCTATTGCAGTCGGATGGTTTCTGTGTGGTTCTTCTTCTCCCAGGGTACCCCTCTAAACCCAGCTATTTTTCGGATGGCAGTGGAGCTATTAGTCTATGGAAAATGTACGGAGAGTCAGAAAATTTTGTGGATTTGCAGATAGCTTTTTTAAAGAAATCAGTATGCTCTGTGGCAACTGTGTCCGGAGCGGTGCATTATGGATATTTGGTTGACATTCCTTTTATATATATGTTGGCCTCGGATAATATTTCTTATAAAGAACTTTATGATATATGGAAGAAGCCTTATAAAAACCATGTGCAATATCTGTTTGGGGATGGATCTGTAGAGGGTATCTCCGTTGATACGTGTTATAGAAGGGTTAAAAAAATTGCAGCCAATGTCTAAAAATAAAGTCCTTCAGCAAGATGTCTATGAAGTAGGGACTAGGGAACAATTTGCTGAAAAGTCTATTGTACTGGGCTCCTTTGCAACATATAATGTGCTGTATGACCCCAAACATATGGGTTTTATTCTGGCCCGCTATAAATTTGTTGCCAAGATGTTTAATGGATTTGATTATGCCCTTGAAGTCGGTTGTGGCGATGCCTTTGGAACTCCTATTGTGGCCCAGCATGTTAAAAGGGTTATAGCAATAGATTCTGATGCCCGTCATATAAGGAGTAATAAAAAAAGGTTAAGGAATCTCGAAAATATTCAATTCAGCCAGGGCTTAATTCAAAATTTTAAATCCACTGAAAAGTTATTTGACGGTTCATACTCTATTGATGTAATTGAGCATTTAGATGGTCAGTTAAATGATCTATTTATTGAAAGCCAAGTACGAAAACTAAAAGGGAATGGGGTGTGCATAGTAGGCACTCCTAATATCACGGCAAATAAGTATGCCTCTGAAACCAGTCGTGTTCAACATATTAATATGCATAGCCAGAAGACACTGAACGCTTTAATGAGTAAATATTTTGACAGGGTTTTTATGTTTGGAATGAATGATGAGGTTCTTCATATAGGATATGCCCCAATGTGCCATTACATTTTTGGCATGGGCGTTGGATTAAAAAGGCACTACCGGCTACAGAATATTTAAGCGAAAAAGTTATTTCACTACCACCTTCTGAGTCTATCTCACAGGAAAGTCAGGACGGTTCATCGCTCTGAAGAGATTTTTTTAAACTTTTCGAAGTCGCCTATATAGTCTTCTTTATCAAAGGGTGTTGAGCAAAGAACTAATAGTACATCCTGATTGGATGAAAATTCTTGATAATCCCATACCAAATTGTTTATGAGAACCGATTCATTTTCGGTTATGTATGAAGTATGCTCTTCATTTCCGTTATGCTGAACAACTTTAATTTTCCCCTTTAAACAAATTAATAACTGCTTGGTATTGTAATGGGCATGCCTACCTCGACATGTGCCTTCTGGAACGTTTTTAACAAAGAATATTCTTTGAGGGATAAAAGGTATATTTTTAAATTCAAGAGGGACCAAATCCCCACGTGCATCAGAAAAGGTAGGAAGTTTGGTGATATCCATCAGGCCTCTATTCTCAGCTAATTAATTTTTAGGCATGGTGAGTACATATCATTAGCTCTGGATAATTCGCTGGGAAATTTATTATAACAGGCATGGCACATTATTTCAAAGCTGTTATCAACGGCTACGCCGGAGTTACAGAATTCTCTGACATACTGATATTTCTTTCCGTTCCATATATCTTCAAATGAGGATTCATTTATATTTCCCATTTTGTACGGAACTACACCAGAGGGATTACAGCATGTATAGACATCCCCATTCCAATCAAATGTTACATGCTCCCATGGCTGTCTACAGTTAGTGATGTTTCCAATAGACCAATATTTTTTCCATGCTGGATTTACAGCTTCATATAGGGGTTGTAAAACATAACCTTCAGGGGTCATGGCGCATAGATTTATCAGAGAGATCTCGTTGAAACCGTATCTGGAAGCAAATTCCGGTATTAGGGGTAGTTCTTGTTCATTATGCCGACTGACCGCCATTTGCAGGATTATTACTGGAAGATTAGAATTCATTTTTTTCTTCATGTCGGATAACATTTTTGTATGTTGCGTGACTTTTTCTAAACTCCCTCCTACTCTATATTTTTCGTAAGATTCCTGGTTTAATCCATCACAAGACACTCTGAGATAGTTTACCCTTGAGTTGATAAGGCCCTCGGCGATTTCCTCAGAAAATATTTGCATATTAGTACTCAGATCGCATCGACTGATTCTGCTTTTAGCTTGTTGCACAAACCATAAAAGATCTGGGTGCAAAAAGGGCTCGCCCCAGTTATATAAAAGGGCGTGGCCTGGAAGAGGAACTTTATTTAGTATATTCAGTAAGGTTTCTTTTTCCATCATGCCTCTTGGAACCTGGGAATACTTATGTCTCAGGGACTTCCCGGTTCTGCAGAAGGGGCAGGAAAGTTGGCAGTGGGAAGTTAATTCTATTTCCATAGCACACAACATGATTATTCCTTTTGTAAGTGACTGCTGATGAATCTCTTTGCGGGGCCTTGAAAGTGTAGAGTGCTAAATCTAATCTCTTTTCCGGTAGTTGTTTGATGACAATAGGGTAATCTTTCAAAAAAAGATACTTCTTTTATGTTCTGCCCGGACATTTTAAAATACTGGTCTGATTCGTTGATGTTATGATCGTATGTTGAATCATTAGTGATATGCATCATCTCACCAACCATGCCGCAGATTCTAGAGGAATACTTATCCAGAAGTAGCATGTCGCTAACTCCACCTGGGAGGCTGTATTTTTGCCGGACTGTATAATGCATCGTAATCTGATCATATTCAATAGAATTTTTATTGCTATATAGCTGAAGGATGTAGTTACAAAATCCAGTCAGTCCTTTTAATGTGAAGAAGGAATTACTTCCACAGCATCGATGGGATAAAGTAAAAGCAAATTGCTCAAAATTTTTTATTTCCTTTTCAGCATTAGCATAGAGCATAACGTCCGTGTCTAGATGAAGGCATCTATCGATGCCATTTTTAATCATGTATTCAAGAAGAATAAACCATCTGTTAAAGCAAATTAATTCTGCCTCATAACTATTGGTGCTTAGGTGCTGGTAGACCTTAGAGAAAGCATTTGCTGATTCGGAGTAGTTTTTAATGTCAGCATGTTTTAGGGGGGTAGTAGAATCGTCTCCAATCACTATTACAGTATTGTCGTTTTTGCATGCCTGATGATAAATCAAGTTAAAATAGTCACGAGAACCAAGCTGTATGAAAATTACCGGTACAGACATATAACTCCTTACCAATAACAACCGTTTTCAATGATTTGGTGATTAGGGGGGGTTTCGTTTTGTGACGGACGAACCCAGTGCTCATTGTATAGTTTGGAGATGTCCTCGTGAACATCCCACCGTTTTCCTTTTATGCCAAAAAGTATTTGAGTGGCCCCACCAATATGAATAGCTTTTTTACCCATTTCTTTCACAAAAGAAGCAAGAGGAAGGCCATATGCCCCGGCACCAATAATAGCTATGTCAAAAACTTTGCCACTGATTTGTGAGCACATGCCATCATAGGCCTCAAACCAATCTTTATAGACGGTCTTACTCCCAGCGATTGATTGCACAGCTTTAATCGTGTCTAGCTCAAAATCTGGTAGAATTCTTGAATCCTCAAAAAGTAGCCTTTTTTGGGCGTATTGTTTTCTGATGGTCTCTTCATAGGGATGAATTATTAAAACTCTTTTTCCCTCTAAGATCCGACTCCAGGGATCCTGGTGGTAGTAGGGCTCGAGGCTTCTTAATTTAACTGGAATGGCTTTGCTACAGCATGTGTTTAAAAGGAAATCCTCATAAAGCCATACCGCTAAAACATTTACATTCTCCAGATGCCTTATGAAGGCTCTGCAGAATTTTTCTAAAGAAGCGTCATTTACTGGAAAGAATCCTGTATTCATGTTCATTTCATATTTCATCTGATCCGACCAAATACCGGAATTCATATAGGCATGGATACACCCTAATTCAATAGACCCAGTTCTGGCAGCCATGAAGGGTGCGGGTTCAGACAGACGTTGCATGATAAGGGCGTTTCCTTGAGCTGCATCTAATGTCATTCTTTTGTCCTGAAAAAATTTTTGATGGCGTCAGAGATGCCTCTGATGTCTTTCTCGGCTAAGTACTGATGCATGGGTAAGCTTAAAATGGTTTTTGAGAAATGCTCAGCATTTTTAACATGCCTTATCGCTGTTAAAAGGCTTATCTGATGCAAGGGCATTGAATAATGAATGGCTGTTGGAATGCCTACACTATCAAGATAGGACCTAAGGTTGTCTCTATACTCTGTTCGTATAGGATAAATATGATAGGTGCTCTCATCTGCATAGGGGGCCTGTGCGGGAAGGATTATATCGCCGATATTTTGAAGTATCTGGTTGTAAAGCCGTGCATGTTCTCTTTTTTTAGAAATCCATGTTTTAATGTAGGGCAGTTTGTCGTTTAAAATAAGCGCCTGAATATCATCCAGTCTATGATTTCCTCCAAGATAGACATAATCTTTCCTGTCAAAAGAGCCATAATCACGAAGAGCTTTTAGGCGATCGTAATATATAGCATTGTTCGTGACAACGATGCCTGCATCTCCTAGGGCACCCAGATTCTTAGTGGGGTAGAGAGAAAAGACGGCTATGTCACCAAATGTCCCGACAGGACGTCCTTCTATTGTGGCTCCAAAAGATTGAGAGCAGTCTTCAATTATTAATGCTTTAGGAAAATGCTTTCTAATACCTGGAATGTCTGCTGCTTGGCCATACATATGAACAGCTATTACAATGGGTTTTTTTGCATACATTTTCCCACGACGAACCAAATCCTCGACATCTATATTATAATACTGGTCACAGTCTATGAAAATGGGATTGATTCCTTGGTATATTGCAGCCAAGGCATCTGAAATATGGCTATTGGCCGGGACAAAGACAGGAGTGTCTGTCCAATCACAGAAAGGTTTTTCTCCAAATCCTAAAGCCTGGAAAGCTATTCTCAGACCATCAGTACCATTAGAGACACCTACAGCATATTTGACAGATATATAGTCAGCGAAATTTTTCTCGAACTCTTTTAACCGATCTCCCAAAATATAAGGTCCGGTCCTTAAAAATTCAACCAGTTTGGGAAGAGATACAGACTCAATCTCTTTCCATTGAGAAGCGATATCATTAAAAAGTATCATGTTTTCTTTCACAAAAGCATTGATATGGCCTGGGACTGTTTTTTGTGATGACCAAGTCATCATAAAAATTAATGCAATGAAGATTGAGGTCATCTAGGAGCAGGCTCCTTAAACAATCCCATTCTGAATCAATATGGCATTCCAATAATAGGTATTTGATATTAGAGGAGATGGCTTTTAATCCCTCTAAAACAGAAATTTCAGCACCCTCAACGTCTATCTTCATTAGGTCTATTTGTGCATCTTTAAAATAAGTATCCAGGCGTATGGATGGGACGATGCCGATGTTATCTGTTTTTTCAAAATTCATGTTCTGCCCAATTATATTGTAGCAGGTATCACCCGCGTCTTTTCCACCATTAAAAAAGGGAACAGTACCGTTTTTATCACATACCGCATAGTTTTCCACGATGATATTTGGATTTTCCCTGTATTTTTCTTTTAGAAGACTCGCAACTCCCGGATTCAGTTCAAAGGCATATATTTTTTCATACTTTGTTGTCTTGAAAAAATCCGTGAATTCCCCGTGATTGGCCCCAATATCGGCGAAAGTCCATCTATCCCTAATTATAGGAGATAGTTTATTGAACATGAAGGGGTTCCATTCATACCATTCTAGTTTTTTCATTCTATTTCCTACACAGGGCATATGAGGCCATAATAGCTTGGGGAGCTCCGTAATTTAGTGGGTTAGTGTCTCCTATGCCCTCTTTTGTTGAGTGATTAATATGAAAGTCTCCTTCAATCCAAGTGAAGCCACTGGATTCATGAATTCTTTTCAAAGCTATAGGTGAAAATCTGAAATTATCCTCTGGGGAGGGATGATATGGAAATAGGAAGGGAGCAGAGTTTATAAGATACCCGCCTGGCCGGATAATTTGAAACAAAGCATCCGAGACCTTGTATGGATTATTCACATGTTCAAAGACGGATACCATAATTACTGTAGAGAAGTATTGGGGGTATTTAGAAGGAAGATCCTCAATATAGGGGTCTCCGTGATCAGGATTAAGGATAAGATACTCTGAGTCGATGAAGTCCCAGGGCCTGTTTATTTTTAAATACCTGTCATTTTGATCAGCATGGGGAATTTTGACGGTCCGTGGCTGTCCGTCCTCTGTTATACGAACGGGGAGGGCTTTACGGGCCGATATATCATAGTCGGCTATTGTGGGACTTATCAGTCCTCCTGCATCTAATAAGGGCTCTTTAAACGAGAACCTCTCATGTAATTTTTTAATCAGATCTATATCTTTTTTAAACATTTTTATTTCCTAAGTAGTACGTTTGTTGAATTACCAATGGAACCTATTTCTGTTACTTCGTACTGATATTTTCTGAACATGCTATAAAGGGAATTCCTATTATGAAAAAAGTAGTACGTCGTTATCTCATCATAAGCAAGATACGTTTTACAATAGCTTGGTTCTTCCGTGAGTAATATTCTCTCAAAGATGGCTGATTTTGGGTTGAGTCCCAGTAAGAAATCCATGCACTCATCCCCGTTTGGTAAGATATTATGCAGGCCAGAGGCGTGTATTATTTCATCATTTTCAAAGTGCCCCGGGGTGAGCCCTTTATAGTCCAAAACTTCAAAGGAAGCTTTGGGCCATGTTTGTCTAGCAAGGAGTATTGCCTCTTCTGAATAATCATACCCGACATAATTTATAAAGGAATAATGTCGAGCTAATAGCTCAGAGTAAGCACCACAGCCACATCCTATGTCTCTTAGTGTGGTGGGGATGTTATTTAGATTTAATCGCTCAAGCGCGGATAGAAAAGATTTCCAATGCTCGGGATATGCATTATTCAGCTCCTGTTGATTTAAAAGAAGCTGTTTCTCAAAAACAGATCTTTTTTTCCATGCATTTTTTAGGTCATCCATTTTTTCAAGATCCTATTAATTGATTATTGAAGTCCATTTTTAACTGTTCTATGGATGATTGAATACTTTCTGGATGCTCCTCGAGAAAGGGCTTCGTGAAGGTATGGGTTCGATGTTCGGGTTTCCACTCATGAACTCCGTTAAACTGCTTCTCTATCTCTAATCTCTGTTCAGGAGATCCTTTGACCCAGGGTAAATAGACTGATTCATAGTAGTTATCAATGCATTTTTGTTTGCTGACTGCTGCTTTATAATAACTGACTTTTTGCTTGACTTGGTGTGGCATAACATAGCTGTAATGGTACATTCTAATGCCATGCTGTTCCCATAACACGTCAGAGCTCAAGTGATTTCTTGGTAGGGTTGTAATACCAGGCGGAGTTACAATAGTAGGGGGCCTATGGGTAAGCCATGTGGATCCCGGATAGACCTTAAATATTCTTAAGAATTGATCCCGTTCTTCTTCAAATCCCCCTATGTGCCTCTCAAATCCACCATAGAAAGAGCAACTCTGTATCCCCACTGACGTGTATTTTTCTTTTTCAAGTAGATCCATAAGAGTTTCAATATCTTCGGGTTTGAATACCTCATCACAATCGAGACTCCATATGTAGTCAGTAGACGTGTCTAAAAACTGCATATATGCTTTGCACTGAGCGTCTTTTTCAGTGTACTGACCGTGAACGATTTTTATCTTGTTTTGGGGGTCGGGAAAGGAGTTAAGGATTTCATTTGTTTTATCAAATGAGGTAAGATAACCCTGTTCCTGCCAATAACTTACGGGGCCCTCGGCTATGAGTATTTGATGGGCGAAGGGATAGACGGATTCTAAGCACTGTTTGAGAAAGTGCTCTCCATTAAAGATTATCATTCCAAAGGTTATTTTCATTTATTTTAACCATGTCATGTGTATATTTTTTAAAATGAGGCAGTAGTCATCATATAGTTTTTTTATGGCCTCTATTTTGAAAACTTCATGGTTCAAAGTATGACCTGAATAACATCCTGAGGTATAGTCAATCTTATCCGTTTCTAAATCGTAGGATAATCTGGAGAAGTGATTGAACACAAACATTTGCTCTTTATCTCCCCAGAGGATAATGTTATTCGTTAAAAATTTATCCCATCCATAAAGGCGATAATTCCAGGGAGCTCCATGACCGTAGCTATTATCTGTGGTACATACATTTTCGGCTCCGATTAAAGGTACAAAGCCCTCGAGATAGCGTTGATCTCCGCAGCCAAAATACTGAGAATATTTTTTATTGAGAACGGCATCTTTCCACCAAAAAAGGCAGTCCTGTCCGGGTTTATCATTTTTGAAATAAATTACGCCAACATTATATGCCCCATCAGAATCGCCTAGTGAGTTATGTCGGTGAGTTATGAGGCCAACACTTCGTGTGCCAAATTCTTTATAGACCAGGTCTATGTCATTATAGAAAAAGATGTCGGAATCTATATAGGTAATATGGTCAATATTCTCATGGTTTAGTAGATGATGGCAAAAATAGGATGCCAGTGTCCAGCAATATTCATTATAGGGGCGATCAGCCCGAGCAGTACGAAGTTCTTCTTTTTCTTTCTCGAGTTCCAGTAGCGAGACTGGAATTATACTATGTCCACCAGTTCCTATGTTACTGAGAAAAACTTCGAGACCTGACAGGGTTTCGAAGGATTCCTGATCTATGGTAAGATAATACAGTCGGAAGGGCTCTTTGCCAGTCACGGCAAGGGATTTATAGAGGGCAAGGCCCTTTGCCAAGAAATTTTTATCAGATAGCGTACAGAGATATTTCATATGTCACCTATGCCTAGTTAGTGTAAGTATATCCATAACTTTTCTAATCTCTTCTCTGATTTCCTCAGAATTCCAAGGCAACTTAGTCTGTTTTCCTTAGAATTCTTTTTTGTATATATAACAAGTTGGTGCTATCCAATCGGTACTTATAATATTATACTCTAAATTTTTTTCTTTTAAAAACTTATCCACTCCATTACTTTCACTAAATGAATGATATTCATACTCATCGAATAATACTACTCCTCCAGGTAATAATCTATCCCATAGATTTTTCAGAGTAAAATAGGTAGGTCTTTCTAAATCAATATCAATATAAATTAAAGAGGCTCTGAAACCTTGATTTTCTTTAATAAATATAGGCATAGTGATTTCAACATCACCTTTTATCAGTTTAAATTTATTAGGATCTATTTTTGTTTTTTTTAACCTGCTCAGAACAGAGCTGATATTTAACTCTTCAGGATTTACTCTATCATAGACAGCATTCATAAACTTTTTATCTAATAC
>Ga0315274_10004018_pt1 | contig 21737 bp, 16 predicted proteins | sample YL17G02_20_MG_FD_203700 | JGI IMG/M metagenome (GOLD analysis project Ga0315274, IMG submission 203700) | Sediment microbial communities from Yellowstone Lake, YNP, Wyoming, USA - YL17G02_20 | ecosystem: Environmental > Aquatic > Freshwater > Lake > Sediment | place: USA: Wyoming | collected...
GCGCCGTCCGCAACGACCTGGACGTCTGGGCCTACATCAAGGACATTCTGGATCGCCTGCTTGCGGGCGAAACCGACTACGCCACGCTCCGCCCCGACACGTGGCGACAGGCGTACCCCGAAGCCATTCGTGAATATCGCGTCACCGAACGCCGCGACCGCGCCGACCGCAAGCAGTACCGCCGCGCCGCCCGCCGGCGCACTCGAACCATCCCCTGAACCTATAGCGACGAACCGCACAATTACCCGCTCCGCGGCTGACGAGCCTATGGTCCTGATGGGCGCTTACGTTGGCTCGGCGACGAAGGTCATGACGAGTTGACCGAGGATCCTGGGTCGCATCCACCCGATGTCGCTACGGCCCTCGAAGGGCGAGAATCCGATCCCGCTCTTGGCGACGCGGAAGACGTGCTCGACGTGGCCGCAGGGGAAGGCCATATCCCGCAGCGTCTGCAGGGCGGTGCGCGGCGGCGCCTTCGAGAGGAAATCCGGGACCTCGCCGGGGTCGGCGTTCTGGGCGACGATCAACCCATCGGTGCGATCGGTCGGAACCCCGCCCCGCGAGAGGTGAACCTGGGCGGCGTTGACGAGCCGGCGTTGGGCCGGCAGCGTCTTACGTTGGATTTGGATCCGGCGTCCGTTGCGGCGGGTGAAGAGCGGACGGTATCGGCCGACAGGATCGACCCGCTTGGCGGCGAAGGGCTTCTGTCGGGAACGGCACTTCGGAAGCGTGGGCCCGCACCGCGTGTGGACCGGAACTTCCGCGACGTAGTGCTGACCGAGGCGCTCCCGCTCGGCCAAGAACTGCGGTGTGCGGCCGTCCCCTTCGTCCAAGGTGAGCCCCTCGAAGCGGAGGCCGTTGGCCACGGCGCGGCGGTATTGTTCCGGGGCGATCTCCGACTTGGAACGGTAGACAACGTCGTCGGGGATAGGGGCGTCGCGGCCACGGTCGCGGTCGGCATCCCCGGTCTTTTTCGGGAGAAACAGGTCGGAATCGATCCGGGTCTTGAACTCTCCGTGGAGATAGGCCCGAGGGACGGTGACGATGCCGTTGTCCGCCTTGCCCGTGCGGCCGCAGTATGGCCGCTGCACGCCGGGCGTCTGGCGCGGGCCTGTGATCGCGCCCGACGCGGCGTTGCAACGGATCGCGCATGCGCTCGGGGTCCCCGGCGTGAGGCGTGAGAAACTCCTGCAGCGTGCGAACGGCCGTCTCGCCGGCGAGCGCGATGGGCTGGACACTCTTGCGCGGCAGGTCGCGGAGCAGGCCACGCCCGTAGGTGACCAGGGGACGCCGCGTCTCACAACGCGGGAAACAACCGGAAAACGACGGAGCCAACGACGAGAACGCCGGCCCCAGCGCGGCAATCTGCTCCGCAGTCATGCTGAGCAAAGCGCCGAAGCCAAGTACAGCCCGCCGAAAATCAACCGCGCGAAGAAAACGCCGGCGATCGAGCTTCCCGCTCGCGAGCATATCTCGACCAGCCACGCCGAGCGTCACAACCTGACGAACGCCCATTCCAAGAAGATTGAGAACCACGAGCATGCAATGGCTCTGTTCTTCATGTTCTACAGCTTTTGCCGGGTTCACGGTGCGATCCGCACAAGCCCGGCCGCGGCTTCCGGGTTGGCGGACCACGTTTGGACGCGAGACGAGTTCATTGAGTTGTTACGCTGAAACGTTACCAGTACCCGAGCGGCGGTAATGTTTGCGGCGAGGTCGCGTCTCCGCGTAGGATATCAGCGGGTCGGCGAAGGATCGCAGGGCTGGAGGCCCGTTCCATGCCCCAACGGAGTCGGCGAACGTCGCCTTCGAGAGTGCCTACTCATTCCCCCGCCGCGATGGCCTCGGGCCGGCGACGGCGCATTCGGCGTAAGGCTCGCCCGCCAACCCAAGTCCACGAACCTCCCGCCCACCGACCGACCGACCTTGGACAACGCGCCGATCGGCTTGGTCTACGGCTTCGTGACCGTGTGTGGCCCGCGATGGCGGCTGCGGCGATGCTCGGTGTCTCGACGGGCATGGTTATCGCCGGACTGACCGCAAAGTTGCAGGTCACGTTCGGCGAGAACGCCGATTCGGGATCAGCGGTCGTGGGGGCGGCCATGTTGGCGCTGGCCGTCGGAGTTCGTGTTCCCCATCGTTTCGCCGTGTCGGTGTGTACGGCGGCGTGGCGACGATTCGTCAACTGGGGGACCGCGTCGCAGCTCTCGGGCGCGTTGATCCGACCCGGGGCGCAGGACCGAGCGCTCTATTGGCTGGTTCTGGCGGTCATCGCGCTCCTCGCCGGGGTATCGAGCGCACTCCTGCCCCTGGGCCTGTCGGCGGCCGAGGCGGCCTATGGCGGGATGCACGCGCGTTTTCTCTGGTCCGCGACGCCCCTGGCCGTACTGCAAATCCTAACCGCTTTCATCGCGGGACTGATTCCCCTCGCCGCATTGGGGCTTTCGATATCCTGCACGCATCACCTTTGCTGTCGGCTCGCGCAGTGGGATGCCGGCGCTTCCGCGTGGGTTCTAGCCGGGAGCGCGGTCGGAATGCTCCTGGCAAACCAAGTGACCTCGTCCGCCGTGGCCGCAGACCTGTCGCTGGTTGCGGCTTCGCTGCCGGCCTTGGTGGTCTCGATCGGCGCGGCTTTTTTGGGGTCCTCGGGAGGCGCGCCCGTGGCTGGACCCGTTGAATCGGCGCCGACGGCCCTGCCGCTCTGGAGCGATCGTTGGCCCACCCTCTTGCGGGCGAGCATCGTCGCCGTCGGCGGCGGCAGCGCTTGCGTCGTGTTCGTCTGGGGCGTCCACCCGGAAGCGGAGGTCCATCCTTTCGGGATTCATTCGGCGACGTGGCTGATCGCAGCCTTGGCGATCGGATTGCTCGTCGGAGCGAGGACGTCGCGGCCCGCGGCTCGATCCATCGGCGGGTTCGGCGCGGCTTGTAACGCAGCGGGTCTCATGGTCGCGCTCGGCGCGCCAGCGTTCCCCTCGTCGAGAGCGTTGAGTGCCGCGGCCCTCCTCCTCGCCTGCGGAGGATCGGCGGCCATCGGCTTCGCCGTCGCCTACGGTCGCCAGACCCTGCTGATGCGCGTGGCGAGCCGATCGTCTGCCGGGGCCGTCGAACTCGGCCGGTTGTTGGTCTGCGCCGCATTCACATGGCTCGTGGGCGCACCCCTGGTCGTACGACTGTTCGGGCCTGCCGCCGCGCTCATGATGCTCGCTTTGTCGCTCGTGGCGTTGGGCGGGACGCTCATCATCCATGAGCCGGTCGGCCCGCCCCGCACGCGCCGCGTTCGTCTTTGGGGGCTCTCCTTGTCCCTGGCGACGATGATCGTACTCTCCCTGCTCCCAAGGACGAACTCCCCAACGCCCGCCGCGGGCACTTCCCTCCGCCCGACCACGCCATCTACCGACACCGCCGCGAATGGCCGATAAAACACTTCGCGCCGCCACGGCGGCGGTGCTGTTGCAAGGAGTGAACCATGATTGAGACTGTGTATTCCGAACCCCGACGGAACCGTTTTGTGAACCGGCTGGTCACCTTTTTTGTGGTGTTGACGTGCCTCCGCATCTGGCTGGGACCGTTCCCACTACTGGAACGGGCAGAAGCGCAGATTCCCGACGCGGGGCTACAGCGCAAGCAGATCCTGGACGAGGCCAAGCACACCAACGAGCTACTTTCCGATATTAAGCGCATTCTCGAATCCCAAACGCTTCATGTGCGCCTCGAAGGTGCCGATAACCAAGGGCGATAGGGAGTCCCGCGCTCCCATCGAACCGGAAGCGGCTGGGCTAACCGATGTCCGTGACCTTTGCGACGGCGAAAGGTGTGATTCCCCTCATGCGCAACACGGCGCGCCGACCAGGAATGGTTTATGCGGCCCTAGCGGCGTTGATCTCGACCGTCACGGCGGCGGACGAACCGCCCAAGCCCGCCGACGCTCCGCAAGGGAACCCCACGCAGGTCACGGTGACCGACCGTGGCACGGTGGAGATGCACGTCGCCAACCTCCCGATCTCGACCGTCCTGCAATTGCTCTCCCTGGAAGGACAGCGGAACATCATCGCGTCCCCCAACGTCAAGGGCACGGTTACGGCGAACCTCTACGGCGCTACGTTCGAGGAAGCGCTCGAAGCCGTCCTGGCCATGAACGACGCCGGCTACCGCCGCGTCGGCAACTTCATCAACGTCTACACCAACGCCGAGCTCGCCCTGCTGTCGGCCGCCTCCACCAAGCAACCGATGACACGAGTCTTCGCGCTGAATTACGTTTCCGCCGCCGATGCCAAGACCTACATCGACCCGGTGATCGGCAAGGAAGGAACGGTAGCGGTCTCCACGCCGACCGCTACGGGACTCGCCAGCGACGCGACGCAAGGGGGTGGGAACTCCAACGCGGCGCGCGATTTCATCATCGTAACGGCGAAGCTCGACACCCTGCGCGAAGTCGAGCGAGTCCTCAAGGAGGTCGACGTTCGTCCACGCCAAGTGCTGATCGAGGCCACCATCCTCCGCGCTGAACTGAAGGGGAATAACGACCTCGGCATCGACTTTTCCATCGTTGGCGGCGTCGACTTGCAGGAACTCGGCGCGACCTCCAACGGGATCAAGAACGTCGCCCTCGGAACCCTGCCGCAAAACCGGTGGGAGAGGTTCAATGCCGTTGCCGCATCGGACTTCGCCAAGAACGTCCCCGAAGGCGGCATTACTTTGGGCATCATCAAGGACAAGGTGGCCGTCTTCCTTCGTGCGTTGGAGCAGGTGACCGACACGACCGTGCTGGCGAACCCGAAAATCCTCGCCCTGAACAGGCAAAAAGGTCAGGTGATCGTCGGGCGGCGCGACGGCTTCCTCACCACCACGGTCACGGAGACCCAGGCCGTTCAGACCGTGGACTTTCTCGAAACCGGGACGCAACTCATCTTCCGTCCCTTCATCGGCGACGACGGGTTCGTTCGCGTCGAGTTACACCCTGAGGACAGCATCGGCTTCGTCAACGCCCAGGGTCTCCCCTCCAAGCAGACGACGGAGGTCACCACCAACGTCCTCGTTCGCGACGGTCAGACCATTTTGATCGGCGGACTCTTCCGCGAGCTGACCAGCGATGCCAAGTCGCAAGTCCCCGGTTTGGGCAGTATCCCCGGCGTCGGGCAGTTCTTCCGGTCCAACAACGACTCGAGCGAACGTGAGGAGGTCATCATCCTCTTGACCATTCACATCGTGAAGGATCAAGACGCCTACGCCGCCGCATCGAGGGACCAGCTCGAACAGGTCGAGCGCATGAGGGTCGGCATGCGTCAAGGACTCATGTGGCATGGCCGTGATCGCCTCGCTCAGACCCACTATCAGAAGGCCCTGACGGCACTGGACGCCAACGACCGCGACAAGGCCCTCTGGCACGCCAAGATGGCGTTGAATGCGGCCCCGCGACATCTGCCCGCGATTGAACTGAAGGAGAAGATTCTCGGCGAACGCGCCTGGTACGACGATGCTACCAGCACGCGGAACTTCCTCTATCGCCTGATCGCCCAGGAGAGGGGTTACCCGCTGCAACCCTTCGGTCGTCCTGCTGCAGACGCCGTGCCGGAAGCTTCGCCATGAAACGCATTTCCCACCTGATTTTGGCCGCTGCGACGGCGATGACGCTGACGGCGTGTCATCGACCCAGCCACCCGGAAGCCAAGCAACAGGCCGAGCAACGATGGAACGAGGTTCGAGCCCGCGTGAAACTCCAGCTCGCGCGGCAGCAATATGACGGCGGGCTGTTTCATGACGTCGTGCAATCCGCATCCGAGTCCATCGCCCTCGATCCGACGCAACCCGCGGCCTATGTTCTTCTCGCTCAGGCCGATCTGGAATTGGCCAAGCCCGCGTCGGCGGAACAAGCGATCGGGGCCGCTCGCCGCGCCGGACTCGACTCGCCCGATCTGCACTACATGCAGGGCGTCCTGCTCGAACAGCGTGACGACGTGAAGACCGCCGTCAGGGAATACGCTCAAGCGCGCACCATGAACCCCGACAACGTGGATTACCTCGTGGCCCACGCCGAGTGCTTGGTCGCTCTCGACCGCGCCGAAGAAGCCCTGGCTCTGCTGGACGAGAACCTGAACCGTTTTGATGACAAGGGCACGGTCGCCGTCCTCGCCGGTCGCATCGCGGCGCTGCTAGGGGATTTCGACGGTGCCGCCCAGCGGCTGGGACAGGCCGCGGTCGCGCTGAGCGATCATCCGGTTGTCACTGAAGAGTTGGGCCTGTTGTTCGTCCGCGTGGGCCGATGCAGCGAGGCGTTAGCGTTGCTGCGTCCCCTTGTCGGCGCCGCCGGCGAGTCGGAGGGCGGCGCTGTTCGTCGCGGCGTCGCGACCTGTTACCTGGCCCTCGGCGATCCGACGTCGGCGAAGGGCGTGTTGATCGACTACGCCCGCCGGCGCGCCGACGACGGCCACGCTCAACTCTTACTGGCCAAAGCGGCGCTCGAAACGAACGACCTGCTGACCGCTTCCCGCGCTTCGGACTTGGCCGAGCAATCCTCGCCAGGCCGACCGGACATCGCCCTCGTGCGGGCCGCCGTTCAATGGCGACGCAGCGAGTACGCTGCCGCGGCCGAGACGCTCTATCAGCTCCTTGAAAAGGCCCCCTCCAACGTGGAGGCCTATTGCTTGCTCGGCGAAGTCCTCCGTGCCCAGGGTCAAGAGGACGCTGCCCAAGATTGTTTCCAGCGTGCCTTACGCCTCGATCCGAAGTCTGCCTGGGCGTTACAGGCATCGTCAACTTTTAGCAGCGGGGCTGATGCCGCGACCCTCTCGTCCGCATCGACGGCCCGATGACCGCTCCCTGGCCAGGGATCCAAGGACGCTAGTCCGGCCGTTCGTCGGTAGGGCCTGTCGCTTGTGTTCAAGCTGGGTCCCTATGGCCAACGACGGCTCGTCGGGCCGGATTTTTTGTAAGAATTTCTCAAGAAAAGGCTTGACTTGTCCGCCGGGTCTGGTATATTGCACTTACCGGACGGATATTGTGGCGGGTTGGATGAGCGGACGCTGGATAGTATCTATCATAACGGCTTAACGATTATACCGAGCTGTTCGATACCTTTTCGTTCCGCCCTCTTTTGCTTCTGCTGATTCCCCTATCCGTCTCTGACCTGCCAACGTCTGCATAGGTGTGTGGCTGTTTGCGCCGCGAACACGGCGCGTGTGCTTTGCGTGGACCTCGTTCCGGGGCCGCGTAAATGTGATCGCGCGCGGGCTCTCGGCGAAATGGGGTTAGAGATGGACCTGTGCCTTAGGGATTTTCGCCGACCTTCCTTTACTCCCACCCAGGCTGCGTCCAGCGTCGCGACCGCTCCGTTGCGGTCCGTCAGGGGACTGAGCGGCGCCGTCGTCGACGCGGACGCTGCCGGGAGTCGGGCGGATGGCCCGGCGAAGAGAGATTCCGGGAACTCGCTTAGAGGAGGTGTCGCCTAAAGAGAAGGCTTGAGGATTCGTTGGCCGCTTCGGTCGCCTCTGGGGGACCAGGATGCAGATGGGTGGCGGTGGGGACCGACATACCCGCCTGCGGAATGAAGGCGATCGAGCGGCCACGTTCCTTTTTACGCCCGTCCGAAGCGTGCGGCACTTGATCGAAAAAGCGGCGGGATCGGCGGCCGGTTGTCGTTATGTTCCGGCGGCGAGGCTGCGGCCCCAATCTTGGTCGCGGACCGCGGTGGTAATGCGTTCGGCCAGCTCAACAGCGGCGTAGCCTTCCTCGGCGCTGACTCCGCTGCCGTGTCCCGTGCGAACCGACTCCAGGAAGGATCCGATTTCCGCGCGGAGCGGTTCCACGTCGTCCACGGCCAGCGGCTCGACTTTGAGCATGGAGCCGAAGTCGAGGGCCTGCATCTGTGACAAATCCTCAAAGTTGCGTTCCTTGGCCATGCGGATCAGGTCGAGGTTGTCCGCGAGCTTGATGGCTACGCCGGATTTCTTCTGGTAGTCCATCGAGAGATACGCCGACGGGCAGAACACGCGAATCTTGCGTTCCGTCTTCAAGGCCAGGCGCGACGCGGTGAGGTTGGCCACGGCTTGATCGGCGAAGCGAATCCGGGCGTTGGCGACATCCTCATACGGCCCGAGCACCGCCACCCCCACGGCGTCGATCGTGCATTCGCGCTGGCGCACCAGGTGCAGCACGATGTCGATGTCGTGGATCATCATGTCGAACACGACGCCGATGTCGGCGCTGCGAAAGGTAAAGGGGCTGATGCGGTGCGTCTCGATGAAACGCGGCGCGACTTGCATCCGCAGCATGGCCTGCACGACCGGGTTGAACCGCTCCGAATGACCGACCTGCAAGAGGCAGCCGTGCTTTCGAGCGGCCTCGACCAGTTGCCGGGCGCTCACCGCATCCGGGGCGAGCGGCTTCTCGACCAGCACCGCGATCCCGCGCTCCAGCAACGGGATCGCTACCTCGGCGTGATAGACGGTGGGGACGGCCACCGATGCGGCATCGACGGAAGTGGTGAGATCGGCGAACCGTGACACTGCTTGCCCGCCGTGTTGTCCAGCGACTTGTCGCGCTCGATCGAGGTCCTTATCGACGACGCCGACCAGCTCGCATCCGTCGAGCTCGCCGTAAATGCGGGCGTGATTTCGGCCCATGTGCCCGACGCCGACAACCGCGACTTTCAGCGGGTTTTTCATGGCCGTCGGCCTCTGCGGGCACGAGTTCAGGATTGTCGGCTAAAGGTGGCGTCCACGGTCGTGTTGCGGTCGAGAACGATGCTCGCGGGATTGGCACGTCCGCTGAGACCGCCATTCCACCCGGCGAACGCCCAGCCGGGATCGGCCATCGCCGTCAGTTCAAACACCTCGGCGGTTTGTTCGTCGGGCGAGTTCGCGGTCCGCCGCACCGACCCGCGCCCGACGACGTTCACGGTCAGCGAATATTGGTTCTGAAGTTTCCATGAGTTGCGATGCACCGGATCGGCGCGAAGGGATTCGAGGTATCGTCCGTGCCGCCCGTGAGCGAAGGAGCGCATCAGACAGTCGCACAAGTATTCGACATTCGGATTGATCGGACGGGCGTCGAGGACGGTCTGCACGCGGTCGCGCATGGCGATGCCGCTCATCCGAGCCCTTCGTGAGAACAGCTTCATGAAGGCGTCTTTCAGTGCCGCGATGTCCTCGTTGCTGTAGCCGTTGCGCTGCAGGCCGACCCCGTTGATCATGCGAACTTCGGATCGCGTTCCGCGGGCCGCGACCAAGATGACAAAGGGTGGCACATCCGCGGCCACGCGGGTCATGCCTCCGATAAAGGCGTGTTTGCCGATGGTGACGAAGTGGTGCACGGCGCTATGCCCGCCCATGTTCACGTAGTCCTCCACGTGGACATGCCCCGCGAGCTGGACGTAGTTGGCGAAGATGCAGCGATTGCCGATGCGGCAGTCATGGGCGATGTGTGAGCCGATCAGGAAAAGGTTGCGGTCGCCCACGCGGGTCACCCCGCCGCCGTTGCCCGTGCCGGGATGGGCTGTCACCATCTCACGGAAGATGTTGTACTTCCCGATCTCCAACGTGGTCCGCTCGCCGGCGAATTTGAGGTCCTGGGGCGGCATCCCCAACACGGCCTGGGGGTAAACCTCGCACCCTTCGCCGAGCGTCGAATGTCCCTCGACCGTGACGTGATGATGAAGCCGACAACCATCGCCTAAGACGACGTGGGGTCCGATGACGGAGTACGGGCCGACCTTAACGTCGCGGCCGAGTTGCGCGCCCCGCTCGATGATGGCCGTGGGATGAAGACTCACGCGGCGTAGCGTAGCGGAAGTCGGCCAATCCGTCCAGTCGGGGTTTGCCTGTTTTCCCGGGGCGTTACGCTCATTCCACGGCCGTCAACTTCGGGACCGCTTCCGGGTTGTCGGCATCGAGTTTGGGCAGGTCCTTCAGCGACGAGAGGCCGAAGACTTCCAGGAACCGAGTGGTGGTCCCGTAGAGAAGCGGCCGGCCGATTTCCTCAGCCCGACCGACAATGCGGACCAGGTTCGTATCGCGAAGGCGCACCAGCATGTCCCCAACCGCAACGCCGCGAATGGCTTCGATATCGGCCCGCAGGATCGGCTGCTTGTAGGCGACAATGGCGAGGGTTTCAAGGGCCGCGGTGGACAGACGCGAATCGGCCCGGGCCTTGTGCAGCTTGCTGATCCAATGGTTGTAAGGTGGCAGCGTCAAGAGTTGAAGGCCCTTGGCGATGGCTTCGATCCGAAACGACGCCCCGCATTGGGCGTAGCGCTCGTTCAGGGTCTCGACATGCCGTTTCACGTCCCCGGCGTCGCCGATGCCGAGCAATTGGGCGATGCGCGCCGCGGGCAACGGCTCATCGGTGGAGAGCAATAGGGCTTCGACCACGGACACCGTCGTCACCGACGGGGGCGGTTCCGGCACAGCCGGTGGGGGCGGCGCGGCGACATCTTCCGTGGCGTTCAGCGTTTCGTTCATCGCGGGGCATCATAGTATCCCGCCGGAAAAGTTGCGAGAGGTGCTCCGCGGTTCATGGATGTGCGGCGGATCGTTGCGTCATACTCCGCGTCGGACTATACACCAACCACGCGTACGGGAAAGGGACCGCGTGCGGTCGAAGATCAACAAACTCGCTAACCCCGATTTTTCCCAGGGTAAGAAAGCGCCGCGGAACTGGGTCTGGACCGCGAAGCCCGCCGGGGCGCGCTGGCGCCGGGAACAAGACGCCCGCGCCACCGAAGCCGGTGGAATCACCATCATGAGGGACCGGGCGCGAGGATCGGCCTTCTGGTTCCAAGTCGTCGTCTGTAAGCCGGAGGAGACCTATCGCGTCGAGGCGACGGTGACGTGCGATCTGGCGGCGTCCGGTGACGCGGATGGGCTGATCCTGCGGGTTGAACCCTTGGCGAACGGTCGGCTGTGCGGTGAATCACGGACCACGCCGGGACTGCATTACGCGCCTGAATCCATCGTGGTTCGGACCTACTTTCACGTGCCTGCGGGCGTCCGACGCCTCCGCGTGGGTGTGGGCGTGGCCGATGCAACCGGGACCGCCCGCATCGAGCACGTTCGCTTCATTCCGATTCTCGAACCGGACGAGATGTCGCACGTCTTAGCGGTTCCGTCGCCGTTATCGGCCTATCCCCGACGCAAGCCGGCGCAGACGGTCTGCGTCTGCTCCGATCAGGCCGCCCATCGACCGCTGACTCGATTGCTGGCGGGGTTTTTCGGCGAATCAATGGTGCTGGCGATTCCGAGCGTCGAATGCAATGTCGGGTCGGTCGGTGCGAACGCCGTTTTTCTACCCGATCCACTTCCGCCGCCGTCCATCCGGACACTGGACCGCCTCATCCACCTGGCGTCGGATCGACTGGTGGTGGTTTCCCTTCCCGCCTTCGCCAAGCTGACGCGTGGGATCGCGTCGCTTCGTCGAGTGGAGCAGTTGGACGACCCGATCCACGCCAAGGTGACGTTCGCCAACTACGCCACCCCCGGCTTCGCCCTCAACGACACGTTCGCCTACGCCTGGGCGGGTCGGGCGATCGGGAGCTTTGTGCAGAACCACTTCCGACGGACCGAAGCCCTTCGCAACCTCTGCCGAAGGTACGGATTCGAGACCCTGCTCGTGTCGATGTGCCAGCGCGATGTCACGTCCGATCGCCCGATTTGTCTCTACAAACCGACGGGTGCGGGCGGCCTGTTCGTCCTTGACGTTGAACCGGTCGAAGCGACGCCCTCGACCTACGGTGAGCCGAACGTTGCGATGCACCTGTTGCTTTCCATCCTCGGCTCGGTGCAGGTCGGCCTGGGGCAGTACACCGTCCCCGTGCGGGAGGAAGCCCAGTTCCGGGATTCGATCCGTGAGATGGGTTCCCGCTTAGAACAGTTCGTGGTGCACGACGCCGACGTTCCGGTGGAACAGGTGCGCGAGCAGCTTGTGACCATCGGGCGGGAGGATGAATCGTACGGCCTGCCGCTTCAGCCCAAGCCCGTGATTCTCGTTCGTAGCGGCGTGTGCACCGGCGACATGGAGAGCGTCTACGGCGCCCACGCCTGGTTCAAGCAGTTGGTTCGACCGCCGCCCCACGCTTGTCCCTACGCTGGTTCGCTGGCCTCGCGTTTTCGGTTGGCCTGGGTGCCGTGCGCCGCTCCGTGGGCGGCGGGCGACGGGTGGCGACGAAGCGCTGCGCCGCCAACAGTTCCCATGGAACTGGAAAGCGACGGCGCCGCCGTCGCGGCGCTGATCGACATCGTCTCGTGCCCGGTGAACTCGGTCCGTGTGGTTTTCCCCCGTGACGATGACGCCTTCCGGCACTGTGCCGCGTGGTTACCGCGGCTCGCCATGACCTTCCCCGCCGGGCGATACTTCGCCTACACCGTGGCCGACGGCGAGCCGTTCACCGACCGCCGGCGCTACGCCTGGCGCGGCGTCGAACACAACGTACGGGTGGTTGTCGATCCGAACGCCTTCGGCGAGCCGATCCACCGCGACGCGATGGCCGCCGGGGGTCAGGTGATTCGGCTTGAATTGCCCGGCTGCGACGCCGACTTCGTCAGCCATTCGATTCAGCGTACGGACCTGGCCGCGACCCTTTTGGAGCAGGTCATCGGACTGCAATACGGAATGATCGCGGTGAACCGCTCAGCCGCGCCGGTCCATTTCGACGGGTTTCCACCGGTGGGACCGTGGGAGCCGCTGATCGTGGAGGCCTGCGATCCAATTCTTCAATCGCGAACCTGCCGGGTGGGATGATCGTGGCCGTCACGGCGCCGCGGTCCGCCGAGCGAAGCGGATCGCGCGTTTGAGCGTGGCGAACCCCGCCCGCGGCAATAGGCCGTAGTTATCGACTTCGAGAGCTGCAAAGCCCGCCTGCGCCGCCTCGGGCAAGACCCCCACCAGTCGATCCCCCGCGGCGCCGACCGCGGACGCCGCGGGGAGCCGGACCTCGTTGCGTCGCGCCCCCGGCGGAGCCGTCCGCGATAGCTGATCCAGATCATCGACGCACGTAATGACCGCATCGGGGATCGAGAGATCCAGCCCGCCCGCCGCGTCTTCCCCGGAACGATCCGCCCGCCGCTCCAGCAGAAGCTCGCATCGGCAGACCTCCTTGGTTTTCCGCAGCAGCGAGTTCAGTTCTTCGGTTTGTCGGCGACGATACTCCCCCAACTCGGCGTGCTCGGCCAAGCAGTCCTCGATCGACCCGTCTCGGCGACGGCCGTGCTCCATCGCGTCTTGCAGGAGGCCCTCCGCCGTTTGCCGGGCCGCCTCGGCGTCAACCCCGGCGCTTTGAGCTCGTTCACGGCAGGATCCGCAAAAGCAGGTCGCCAGCAACGACCGCTCGATGGGACCGCAGACGAAGGCCGTCTGCAACTTCTCCGCCTCGGCGTCGGACCATCGGATGTCCACATCCGCGAGGGTAATCGCACCGACGCCGTCGTTGGAGGAGAGGTCCATGACCATACCGCGAAGATAAGACTGCACCTCCGGGTTGGCCAAGCATAGCCGCGTTTGCGACTCGTCGCCGAAAGCGTTCCGGCAGGTGAACTCGGGATAGCGCTCCGCCATCCGGCCGGTCGCCGACGCCGACACCATCACGCGGAGCCGCATTCCATGAGCGGCGCAAGTCTTGGAGATCCGAGCCGGCGGGTTGCCCGCGGTGCTCCAACTGGACACGACCGGTTGACAACGGGTCTGCGCATAATGGCGCTCCGTCGGCTGAAAGAGCACGCCGCCTCGGGTGCGGAGCACACGCGGGTTCAGGCCGACGGCGCGGAACTGTGTGGCCGGGGGAGCAGCGACCCAAAGCGACAAGCCGGTGACTCCCACCTCGCCGCGCAGCCGATCCAGCTCTTCGCCGAGATGTTCGACCGGCACGTCCCAAGGGTAGGCGACGAGGAAGAGTTCAAACATCAGGATCGAGCCCCCGAACCGGTCGGGGTCACCTCGCTATAGGTGTTTTCGAGGACGTCCAACATGCGGCGATGGGCCTGCTCCGCGGTCACGCCGTAGAACTTCGGCGAGATCGCCGTCGTGCCCGGCTTTTCCGTGCCGTCGGGATTTACCTCGCAGCAACGAGACACCCAATGGTCCTCGTCGTATTCGACGCGGATGCCGAACCAGCGAGGCGTGTCCCCTTCGCTCACGACGCGATACAAGTGGAACGGCATGGCCGAGGATCCTTCACACCGACGAGAAAACGATCCTATTGTAGCCGTCGCCCGCGACCAGGCTAGCGTCAGAGCACCGGGCGCAAGCCCGGTGACCCTTGACCACGAACCACCGTGGGTGCCTTGTAGTGTCCGCAGGCTCGCGCCTGCGGCTCTGAGCACCGGGCGCCGTCAGAGCACCGGGCGCAAGCCCGGTGACCCCGGTGTGGTGCGGGCGTGGTCCGCGGGCTTGCGCCCGCGGCTCTGACAGTAAAAAAGAAACGGGCCCCGAAGGGCCCGTTTCCCTACGACTTTGTGAAACTCACCTTACGCCGAGCTTAGCCGAGGCGGGTTGCCCGCCCCCGGCGCCGCTTGGCGGCCGGCGAAGCGAAACGCTTAGGCCGCTGCGGACTGCCGACGGCCGAAGTAAACCTTCGCACCGACCAGCAGGAGCAGCGTCAGGACCACCAGACCCCACTGGGAGACCGTCGGGATCGCCTCGTGGGTGCACTCGATGTCGGCGCACAAGGCGCCCTTGGTCCAGTGCAGCTTGCCGCCCCGGCACTGGGCATCGGTCGTCTGGGTGCAAAGGCCGAACGTATCGCCGTCGCAGCAGGCGCCCGGAACGGCGACGCACGACACCGCATTCGGGCCCGTGCACTCGCCTTCCTTGGTCCACTCACGTTGAACGAGAGTGCCCGGAACACCCAGTGGGCAATCGGCCTGGAGCGTTATCGTGCAGCCACCCGTGATCAGATCGCAGCACGCGCCGAGCGTCTCCAGGCAGGTGACGGCGGCGCAAAGCTCATCCTTGTGCCAGGTCTTCTGAGTACCTGTGCAATCCTCCGGGTAGGTCCCGTTGGTGCAAGCACCTTCCGGACCAGGTCCGCCCGCGCCGGGCGAATGATCGCAGCAGGCGCCGGTGTGACGGATGCATCCCGCTTCCGCACACGTAGCGAGCTTGGTCCACACCAACTGGTTGCCGGGAGCCGGCACGCAGTCGGCCGAGAGCACATCCGGCGTGCAAAGACCGGTCTCCCTGTCGCAGCAAGCGCCCGTGTGCTCAGGTCCGCATTGGGTGGCCGGGATGACGCACTGGGCATCGTCCGTACAGAGGAACCCACCGGGGCTCACAGCCGGAAATACGCAGACCCCACCAGATGCACCCGCTGGGCAATCCGCGTTCCCGTTGCACACATAGAGCGCGTTGGCGACGCAGGTTCCGGCAGGCAACCCGGCACCCGGAGACGGGCATTCCCCGGTCTGGCCAAGGTTGATACACGAGACGGTCGGCCAGGCGTCGCAACCCTCGCAGAAGGGGCAATCGGCGCCACCCGGAACGGCGTTGCAGGCGACCTTGCCTACGCAATCCGCCGGGATACCGCTGGGACAGAGCGTGGGGCAACCGTAGGCTGGATAATCGCTTCTGTTTTCGCAGCAGCCGTCTAAGCTGATCGCGGGTTCGCACTGCGGCATGCCGACGCAGCTACCCATGGTTTGGCAGAACCCCGCCGAGGCGTATTCGCAGTGGCCGGGTATGGCGGCCGGCGTGCACAATCCCCCGTAGCAGAAGCCCGGGTTTGTGCATTCGTCATTAGTGACGCACGCCTTAGTGGGATCGGTCATGCAATACCCCGGGTTGTTGCAGTCGGCATCGACCAAACAATCATTGCCGATCAACCCCCCGGTACAGGTAGAGGTGTTGCAGTCGGCATCGACCAAACAAGCGTTGCCGACTAGCCCGGCAGTACATGCGGGACCACACTGGGCATCTCTCCTGCACAAGTCGCCGACCCACCCGGCAGAACAATGGTTAGTACGCGGAGTAGGAGGAGGAGGGCAATCCCCCGTTATCGGATCCGGGGGAGGATCAATGCAATCGCACACGCCAGGAGTGCACACGCCATCCGCCGGGATGACATTCTCGCACACGCCATCCCACTTGTCCGCATCAGGACCACTGCTGCACATACCGTGTCCGATGACGCACAACGTCTGATAGCCGTCGCACGAGGCGCCCCTTGTCCAGGTATACCACCGAGGGTCTGCCCCGGGGGGCGGGCACGCGGCTTGAACCACGTCCGTGCAGACACCACTTCCCGAGCCCGGGCTGGCGTCGCAGCACGAACCCTTGTCCATCCCACACGCCGGCGGGAAGCCGGGCGTGCCAAGCTGTGCGCAGGAGACGTTGGGATAGTAGTGCCCATTTGCGAGCGCGGCGCACTCGATCGCGCTCAGGGTCTCCAAGCATACACCGGTGTCGCCGTTGCAACATGCGTCCGGGCACCCCTCGTGCGTGATGGAAAAGTTGTCCAGGTCAACGAGCTGACCGTCATCTCGGTGGGTCTGGACCCAGGTGAAGCTGTCGAGGTAGGCAGGCAGAGCGTCGCGGTGTGCAATCGTGCAGTTTCCGTACGAGTAATTGCAATAGTCACCGTACGGCGCGGTGAAGCCGAGCGGCGTCGAGTACGTGAATATACCCGTCGGATAGAACGGGTTGGGCTTACCCGCGTATTTGTAATTGATCATCCGGTTGCACGGATCATACTCAACGGTCACCTGTCCGTAATCGGGGGTGTCATACGTCCACAAGCCCAGGGGGCTAAATGTGGTGCCGTTTACGGCGTAAACCCCTCCACCGGGCTTGAAGTAGACCTGGGCGTGCACATAAATGCCGCCTCCGTTGACGAGATTCCCGAGGTAGTGACGGACGATCGTTGTCGTCCCGATGTAGTCGTGGCTATACGCGATCTCGTATTGCCAGGTCGTCTTGTTGATTTCCGGTTGGTTGCGGTCCCACGGGGCACTCCACCGCTGCCGGCAAGCGGAGCCGGAGCCGGTGCAACCCGGCGGGCTGCCGCCGGCGGGGTCATACTGCGCCCGCAGGTGCTGCGTCCCCGCGAAGGGGTGGACGTTGTCGATGTGCGGCTGGTTGCAATGTCGGCAGAGCCCGTTCATGAACCAGCCCGTCTCCGTGTTGGGGTCTTTGTCACAGCAATTACCGTCCACCACGGGGTCCCCGGTGCAGGCATTGGAAGCCGGACCGTTGCCGACACAGGTGAGCTCGAACGTCGGCCCGCAAATGCTGGTGTCGAAGACCCAATCCGGGGCCTCAAAGCCCGTGATGTAAAGAGCGGTGACATTCGAGGGGGCGATGCCGCCCGGCACCCCGGCCTCGTCGGCCGTGACGGGGGGTCCCGGGTTCGCGGTGGGAACCGCGAGCGGCGGGGCCGCGTTGACGACGCTCACCGCGAACGCCAGCGCCGACAGGCCGTACCAATACTTTCTATGACTCATCTCTCAATCCTCCAGGGAGGTCAGCCGCTTCGGGCTGATCCTCCGGTCCTTATTATCTCCAGCCGGTTTCTTGCCGGCCTGGTTCTCAAATACAAAGAGGGAAAACGCCGTAGTGCGAAGCTCAGGACCCGACACCCGGATGGCTTTCGCCAACACGGGGCACGGGTCAAGCCGATCGCGGAGGCGCACGCGGCTGGGCCGCACGAATGAGATGGAGAAGGTAACTGGGTAGTTCTCTGACGAAGAATCTTCGCTCCGCGGCGCTCGCTTTGCGAACCAGCCGCGGGGCGTTGAAGCTCAATCGGACTTCGCTGAGGACGGAGACCAGCGTCGCGTTCACCCAAGCGACCAGGAAGGCCACGAGGACGTAACCCGCGAAGCTGCCCACGGCGCGGATGACGAACCCGTCGCCCTGCGTTCCCGCCAGCAACCCACAATGTAGACCGAGAGGACGAAGGGCCAACTCCACGCCGATCCAGCCCAGGGCCATCAGGTACGGGCTGAAACCGACCCGTCGCGTGAGCGCCGCGCCGAGATAAGCGTAGATCGCCGGGATCAGCGCGAGAAGAATGAACGAGCCGGGGGTCGGCGAGATCGCCGTGTTCGCGAAAGCGACGGAGAAAACGAACAGGCACGCGCCCCAGAACGCACCTGAGGCCATCGCTCGCGCCGGCGAAAGCACGCGGATGGCGAAGAACAACGGCAGCAGCGTGACCCAACCGAGCCACACGCGCTGCGGCGACTCCATCGCCAATGCCATGAGGTAGGCACTGCCCGCGAGCGCCAGGGCGAGGATCGACGCCTTGCCGATACCCCAACGCGCTGCGATCGTGCCTGGTTTAGCTGCCAATGCGAATCTCATTAACAACCACGTAACTACATCGTCCAACCGATGAGACTTCCCGTTCCTCGGTGACTCGGACGCTGCCGATTCGAGGTGGATCCCACTCCCCCAATGCCCCGTCACCTCCGAAACCCGCCGGGTCGCTCACTTCGCATCACCCGACAACGCCCGAATATACCCGAAACCACCTACCCATTTCAACAAAAAAACAAAGAAAATGAGAAAAAAAATCGCGTGCCGGGCGGAATCCGTCGTTCGGACCATAAGTCCTTTAGTGACAATGGGTTAGGAGAACGTAACGCTCGATCAGAGCCGCCCCGCGGGGCTAAAGACGGGGGTCGCGATAGGGCTGGTTCTTCAGGTACCCATCAAGTTGCGTCCGAATTAAGGCCGCAAGTTCGTCTTCCCGGGCTTCCTCGGCAAGCCGGACGGCCTTTCGCGCAACCTCGACGGCACGAGCAAAGTCGCCGGTTTCGGCATAGGCGCCCGCGAGAGTCGCAAGAACGGACGGCTCGCGATCTTGGGTCAGTTGAGAGGCTTTCGACGCCAGGGTTACCGCCGTCGGTCCGTCGCGCAGTGTCGCGTCCCCGCACATGGCGAGCAACTTGGCGAGCATGTTAAGGAAAGTGACATTGTCCGGCACTTTCTCCGTGCCGATCCTAAGAATCCGGATCGCATCGGCGAACCGGCGGTTGCCGAGATAGTAAGCGCATAGGTCCTGGATCGCGGACGGGTTTGCGGGCTTCAGTTCGATGGATTTCTCGCACATCTTGACGGCCTCAAGATTCCTCCGCTGCTTGGACAGCAGGGTGCTTAGCGCGTAGTAGGCGTCGGCGGCGACCTCCGCCTTGGCCGTCGCCTGGCGAAGCACCTCCTCAGCTTCCTTGATTTCCCCCTGCCCTCCGAGCTCCACGCCCAGGTCCAGCAGGGCCTCTCCGTGGGTCGGCTTAAGGCGAAGCGTCTCCCGAAATTGGGTGACGGCTTCGGAGGTCCGTTCCGTCTGCACATACACCATCGCGAGCTGGAAATGGAGGTCCGCATCCCGAGGCTTGCGGTCGATCTCCTGCTGCAACTCCACGATCGCCTGCTCGAGGTGTCGGCGCGCCTCTTCCGTTCGCCCCTTTTGCTTTAGAGCGTGGGCGAGGGAGACGCGGGCGGCGGCGAAGGTGGGGAACAGTTCCAACGCCTTCTCGAAATGGCGGACGGCGTCATCCGTCCGGCCCAGCCGTTGCAGCAGTTCGGCATATGTAAAATGGATGTCGGCGTTGCGATCGTCGAGCTTGAGGGCCAGCTCGAAGTGTTCCCGGGCCTCGTCCCATCGTTCCAGCCGCACCAGTGTTTGGGCCAACAGTCCGTACGCTTGCGGGTCTTTTCGATCGATCCGGACCATCGCTTGGAACGCCTCGAGGGCGGCCGCAGGATCGCCCGCCTTTACCGAGCAAGTTCCCAGCACGATCTGAAAGACCCGGGAGTTCGGGCTCTCCTGCACGACACTCTTGAGCAGAGGAAGCGCCAGGGCGACCTCTTTCGGATTATCGGTGCGTTCCATGATCTCTTTGGCAATTTTGAGTTTGATGAGCAACTCCAAATGGTCTTTAGGGTCCGGCAATCCTTCGGTCAGGAACTCATCGGTGGTCTTTGTGGAGCCGCCGACGTAGCCGAGGCCTTGGATGGCGTCGCGGGCGGCCTGGTCGAGTTCCGCGACAGCCGCTTGCCCGGGCGTCATGGATTCGTAACGGGCTTTCAGTTCGGCCAACATCTTGGCCGCGACCTTCGGCTGGTTCGTGATGACGTTCTCCCGCTCGCGTGGATCAGCGACGCGGTCGAACAGTTGAGGCTTCGCCGAGGAGACATACTTCCATCTCGTTGTGGTCAGAGCGCGTTGCTCCGCCCAGCCGAAGGAGTCGAAAACAAAGTGGCTCTCCCCGTAGGCCGCGGCGTCGTCGAGTTTGCCGCCGGCAAGCCCCACGGCGAGCGACCGGCTCAGCAACCCATCGGGCGGCTTGAATCCGAACAGATCCAGGATGGTCGGGAATACATCCAGGGCTTCGACAATCGCCGGAACGCGCTTGCCGCTTGGAATGACCGTCGGGTGAGCGAAAAACATCGGCACCTGAAGGTTCACGTTATAGACGAAGTTGGAGTGACCGTTCTCGCCGTGTTCCCCGAAGGCTTCGCCATGGTCGCCGACGACGACGATCAAGGTGCGGTCCGTGAGCTTCGCGGCCTCGAACCATTCCAGCAATCGCTTGAGCTCCGAATCGACAAACGCGAGTTCGCCGTCGTAGGGCTCCAGTTGCGGTTTGCGAAACGCGGGCGGCGGTGCGTACGGCAGGTGAGGATCATAATAGTGCACCCAGCAGAAAAAGGGTCGATCCTTTTCGCCGTCGAGCCAAGCGAGGGCCCGGTCGGTGACCACGTCCGCGGGCTGCTGCCATTCCAACGGCTGGGTCTTGAAGGTCACTTCGCCCATGTCGTCGCTGTAAGTGTCGAATCCGCGATCCAGCCCGAAACGGGAATCGAGGACGAAACTGGCCACGAAGGCGGCGGTGTCGTAGCCGTGTTCCTTGAAGATGGAGGCGAGGGTGGGATGCGTCGTGCCGAGCGCGTTTTGTCCGTTGTCGCGCACGCCGTGCTCGCGCGGGTATCTTCCGGTCATGATTGAGCAGTGAGAAGGGGTCGTGAGCGGGACTTGGGCGAGGGCGTCTTCAAAAAGAGTTCCCCGGGCGGCCAGGGAGTCCAACGTCGGGGTCTCGGCCGGTTTGTAGCCGTAACACCCCAGCCGATCGGCGCGGGTGGTATCCAGCGTAATTAGCAGGAGATTCCGGCCGGCGAGCTTTCCGGCGATGGCCGGCGCTTCCGGTTTCCGCTCACAGCCGCCGAGAACGAATCCGGCGACGGCCAGCGCTGTTGCAATTCTCATCGCACGATTCATCGGCACAGTCTATCCCGCTCCAGAACCGTGCGTCAACGGAAGCGCCGATAAGTGAAGAGCTTATGCGTCCCAGGCTTTGAGCTGTCGCACGGTGGAGTTACAATTCTGTGGCGGAGATAGGCGACTAGGCCACGCCGTATCTGAAGGCCGAACAATGTCGAACGAACCGGGCATACCACCGACGGCTCGCTGCCTGCGTTGCGGCTATCTTCTACGAGGACTGCCGACGCCGGTTTGCCCGGAGTGCGGGCGAGCGTTCGACCCATGCGACGCGGCGACGTACGATCTTCGTCCGCCCGAGTGGCGTCGGCGATGGTGGATCAAACGCGGTGGTATCCTGGCCGTCTTAGGCGTTGTGCTGTTGGCGTTCTTTCCGCGGGCACTCCTGAAGTCGAATCTGACGTTTAAGTGGAGACTGTAGCATCATTACAGAGTGATTACCCGAATGGCACTGCCGTGCGGCGATGGGCTTTTGTGGACATAGGATAACCGTCCGTGCGGGTTTCGTCGGCTGATGAAGCCTGGCGATGGTATTCTT
>Ga0315274_10004020_pt1 | contig 21734 bp, 17 predicted proteins | sample YL17G02_20_MG_FD_203700 | JGI IMG/M metagenome (GOLD analysis project Ga0315274, IMG submission 203700) | Sediment microbial communities from Yellowstone Lake, YNP, Wyoming, USA - YL17G02_20 | ecosystem: Environmental > Aquatic > Freshwater > Lake > Sediment | place: USA: Wyoming | collected...
TGCCACGATCTTCTGGCTGCTTCATTGTTGCTTATTCTACCATATTTATCAATATCAATAATCATTTTTTTTGCATTTTCCCACAGGCCGCAAAATTCTTCTTACCCCCGCCCCCTGCTCCCTGCTCCCTGACCCCTGACCCCTGACCCCTGACCCCACCTCATCCTTCTCTCCCAACACCGCACACACTCCGCAATCCGCAATCCACATTCTCCTCAGATCGCCCCCCGGATCTTCCACGCCTCGTCCATCATGGTCAGGTAGTTCTCGATCGGGACATAGTCCGCGATGCTGTTGCCGGAGCCGAAGGCGTAGCCGCCTGAAGCGCCGCACGTTTCCATCAGACGGCGGGTGTGGGCCCGGATTCCCTCTTCCGCGCTCCGGCAAAGGAGGTCCAGGTCAAAGCCGCCGAGAATCGCCACGCGGTCGCCGTAACGCCGTTTCGCTTCGGTCGCCGGGAGGATGGCGTCCTCGTACGAGTGCTTGGCGTCGATCCCGACGTCCTCGATCAGGTCGTCCATGATCGCCTCGAGGTTGCCGCATGAGTGCAGGATGCACGGTTTGCCGTGGTCGTGGATTGCCTGGGCGAGCCGCTTGTGCCACGGCAGAACGAACTCGCGCAGGTCCGTCGGCGAGATCAACGTCTGGGTCTTGAAGCCGAGGTCGTCGCTGATAACGACGGCGCCCACGTTTTCGATGGACGCCATGCCGCGGTAGGCCGCTTCCCAAAGGACTCCCACCCGCTCGGCGACGGCCGCCACGAGCTCGCGGTCGTCGCACAGGAGAACGCAGAGACCCGCGTACCCGCAAAGCCCTTCGAGCGTCTCGAGAATTCCCCCCGTCTGACCCACCATCTTCATGCCGTCGGGCAGTCGGGCGCCCACGGCCTCAAACATGTCGTAAGTCAGATCGGAAACGTCGGGCCAGTGGTACTCCTCGAAGGACTGCCAATCGCGGATCGGGTAGCCTTTGGAGGTGTCAATCAGGTCGCCGCACGCCATCGGTATCCCGACCCCCGTCGGCGCGTAGTCGTATCCCATGCGGTAGTAGAACTCGATGGAATCCGCGGGGCCCTCGATCTTCTTGCCGAGAATGCGCTCCTGGATTCCCTGGTTGGCGAAGAGCTCGTAAAAAGGAACGCGATCCGGCTTGCCGTCGCGCCAGAGGGCCTTCGCGAACCGGTCGAAGTCCGGTTCCGGTTCGTGAGCGAATTCGTCAAGGCTTCGAACCAGCGCCATTCGTCTCGCCTTTCCATGGTCTGCCAGAGAAGGAACGCGGAGCGACCCCCAGCGCTCCCGGCGGGAGCGCATTGCCGTTGTGGCACAGCCGCCCTCGGCTGTGAACGGCCCAGGCGACGCATTGCCGTTGTGGCACAGCCGCCCTCGGCTGTGAACGGCCCAGGCGACGCATTGCCGTTGTGGCACAGCCGCCCTCGGCTGTGAGCGGCCCAGGCGACGTCTCAGAACGGCCGCAGACGGCCCCGCAACCCGTTGCAGACGGGCCGTCGAGGCTGCTGTGGCGCAGGGAACCTGCTCAGTGCGAGAGCGCCGACGCCGGGACCGGCTGCTTCTCGATGCCGGGGCCGGCGTATTGCAGTTCCAGGGCGGCGTCGCCCATCCCCTGGAAGAACTCGACCGCGATACGGTACTTCCCGGCCTTCAGCCCGGCGAAGCCGCGCTTGGTCTCCATGCTGTGGTACTTGTCGTTGTTGACGACGATCTTGTCGCCGATTCGAAGGACGCTGCCGTCGTCCGATCCTAGGAAGAAAGTGTACACGCCGTCGCGCGGCGCCTGGATGAAACCCTCGAATCGCAACGCGAAGTAGTCATTCCGTTTCTTCGCCTCGAGACCGACGCTCTTCGCCACGCCCGACGCCGCGGGCGTCAGTTTCACGAGGTCCGCCACGCTCTGAATCGGCTTCTCGCCGGAGAACTCGAAGTAATCGTAGTGAAGGCCCGGGGAAGTCGCCGCTTGCATTTTCGCTTGGAGAGGCTTGACGACCTGCGCGTCAATGAACTCCTCCATGCGCTGACGGTACTCCCATGGGGGCAGTCCCCACTCGTTGATGCGCGCAACGCCCGCGGTCTGGGCGACGGTGAGAAAGCGTTCGAGGCGCCGGGCGAACTCATGATCCACCCCGATTGTCATGTTCTTGTGATCGATGCGTTCCGGGACCGCTTGTTGGGCCTTAGTCCGTTCGATGATGGCGTAGTCGGGGCTTAGGCGGGCAATCTTGACGCGGCGCAAGTATTTCGGATCGAGCGCCCTCTCGGCCTCCGCCTGCGCCTCGTTCCAAAGATGTTCCGCTTTCTCGACAATCTCGTCGGTCAGGTAGGCGGCGTCGGGGGATTGCCAAATACTCATATGGATGTTGTCCGCTGCGACTTTGCCCTCGAGCATGTCGATGTATTCGCGAATCGGCCGGGCCGCGGGACCGTAGTAGGCCTCGAGGAACTCGTTGATAGCTCGGTCCACGTCGTAGTCGGGATCCCAGAGGAACTTGGCCGTGATGTAGCCGTCCAGAGGCGAGAACTCACCATGGAACGTCGTGTAGGTGTTCTGCTCGAAGAGCCCCTTGACGTTGTTCTTGGCGAAGAAACGGATGTTCTCGCGCAGGACGCGGCGGTTGGGGAACGGCATGAAGTAGTGGGAGAAATCGGTGCAGTAGTCCCACACCCAAAGGCGATTGCAGACCTTCGCCCACTCTTCGAGGTCCCGGCGGAACGCCGTGTTCTGGGGGCCGTCGCAGGTCGCCAGCGGGTGCGAGAAGCAGCACTCGATGCTGCACAGGCGGACGATGACATTCGGGCGCGGGCGCATGGCTTTCGGCGCCTTGCGCGTCCACTGGTACGCCAGCGTGTCGATAATTCTGTCGGGGAACTCCCCCGTGATGGCGTCGGCCACGCGGTTGACAAGGTAGAGAACGGGTGCGATCTGCGCTTCTTCCTTCTTCGCGAGCTCCTGGCATTTCTCGCACTGGCAGTAGCTGCCCCAGTCGTTCTGGGAAACCGAGAACACGGTCGCCTCGGGGTGCTCGCGCATCCATTTGCGGATTTCCTCGGTTACGATGCGGACGACGTCCTCGTTCGTGCAGCAGAGTTGGCCCCCCTTGATGCGCTTGCCGTCGATCTCGGAGAAGTACTCCGGATGCTCCTCGGCGTACTTCTCCGGCGGCACGAGCGCGAAAAACGTGTGCACGAAGCCGTAGTAACTGACCTTGCCCCCGTGTTGCGCCCGCAAGTTGCCGGCGTTGCCGTTCATCCGGTTGCGCGCGTACCAGTCGCCGTCGCTGTAACAGTCGACGACGAAGGGCTCGCGGTTCTCGAGGACTGGGACTCTCGTCTCGTCGATCGGCCCGATCGCGATGCGATCGCGTTTGGGAATGTGCGTTTCGTCCGGCGCGAACCATCGGCAGCCGAGATGGTCTTCCAGGAAACCGTAGCAGCCGTACAGGTTCCCCCGCAGGGCGCCGCCCGCGATGATCAGATGAGGACCCGCCGTTCGGATGACGTATCCTTCATTGCCCAGTTTGGCGAAGTCGATCGGACTCCCCGAGCGCGCCTTCGCCTCGAGTTTGCGCAGGTGAGCGTTGTCGCCCAAGATGATCTCATGGGCGCCGATTTTCCCTCGGTCCGAAACGATCGGCAGCGCGACCCCGCTCATCTCTTCGAGGAACGTCTGAAGCTCCTCGGCGCCGTGCCGCGTCGACGGCGACGCGTTCTCCGCCAGAACGATGCGGAATTCAGTCCCAGTCGTTTTGCTCTCCACAATCACCAACTCCCCGCGGGGTTGAAACACGCGGGGCGCGCGGACTCGCGGAGTCCGCTCCCGCGGCAACTGAGCGCAGGCGGACAAGAGAAGTCCCGTCGCAAACAGCGCAAATCCGCCCAAACGAATCTTTCCCATGGCGACAATCCCTCCGAGACAAGGTCTTCCGCGGCGCGCTTCCACGGAGTTTTCACGGCGGACCATAGCGGGAATGCGATCGGATGACAAGACAGAAAGGGCGCCTTCGATACGGCCATGCCTACGGGCGGACGACGTCCTTCGCCTCGAAAACCTCCCTCTCGATCGTCGTGGCGTCGATCTTCTTGCCAGGTCCCCGGTACAGGTCGACGATCTCGCTGTCCTTGAACTGCCAGCGGACCGTCAAGGGGAAGCGCGGCTTGTAGGGTTTGAGGGACGGCGCCTTTCGCACGGCCTCCTTCGCGCCTTCCCGGATGAGATTCCGCGCCCGTTTCGGCGCGAGCATCAGGGCGCCCTGCCGGGCAAGACCCGTCTTTACCGGCACGGTCACGACGTCGTCGCCGAGCCAGTCCCGCGCTTCGGCGCACGTCGCTTCGTCGCCCGTCACCATCGCCACCGGGACGTCGAATCCGCCGAGGCGAATGGCCATCTGGGCGATCTCGCCCGCCAGGCGGCCGTTGATCCAGTAGTTGTCCCAGGTCTTCGAGCTCTGGGTGTGGCAGAGGACCCCGTGAGGCGTGTGGCTCATGCAGTGATATCCGAGGAGGATGGCGCAATCGAATCCTTGTCTCACAACAAGATCGTCGGGACCCGAGATCCCCATGACCATTTCGGCGCGTTCGTCGAGCTCCTCGGGGATGAAGCTCTTCGCCGCGTTGTGCCCGTCATCCACAACGACGCGCGCGGCGCCGCCCTCGAAGGCGCCCTCGACGGCGGCGTTCACCTCGCCCATCAGCAGCCGCCGCGCTTCCATGTAAGCGGCCGGGTCCTCGGCGAGGGTCTGTTCCCACCGGAAGACGCCGCAGACGCCCTCCAGGTCCGTCAGAATGAACACTTTCATCGCGCTCGCCTCCTTGCAGTCCGTGCTGGAACAGGAATCCGAAGGTCCGTAGGGTGGGGCGCGCCCCACCGGGCCGGCGCATGCGGCCCGGAATCGCCCAGACTCCAGGGGCGGCGCAACGTCCCACCGAAACGAGGAATCGCACAAAACGTCGCGCCTCACGCCGGCGCCTCAGGCCGGCCCCCGGCCGAACTCCAGCCGCGCCTCTCGCTCTCTCAGCCACCGGACAAGCTCCGAACGGAAACCGTGATCCGTCATGTCATAGTGGAGCGGCGTGACGGAGATCTTGCCTTCGGCCAGAACAAGGTCGTCGGAGTCGGGCGCATCCGGCGGGGAAGGAATCTCTTCGTCCCCGACGTTGGAGTAGGCGCGCACATCGCCGTCCCTGCCGGCGGGCAGCATCTTGTCGATGTACGCGGTGGCGCCTTGGCGCGAGACCGCGACGCCCGCGATCTCCTCGCTTCTCAGGTTCGGCACGTTGACGTTGAGGATGACGCCCGGAGGGAGTCCCTCCTCGATTGCGCGCAGGGCGATCCGCGCGGCGAATTCCGCGGCCGTTTCATAGTAAGGAGGCGGATCCGGGCGCTCGGCGCGCCACTGGATCGAGACGGCCATGGCCGGGACGCCGAGCATGGCGGCCTCGCGCGCCGCGGCCACGGTGCCCGAATATAGGATGTTGTTGCCAAGGTTCGCCCCTGGGTTGATGCCGGCGATGACGAGATCCGGCTTGCGGGGCAGAAGGCGCGTTATCGCCAACTTGACGCAATCGGCCGGATTCCCGTCGAGCGCGCACCCCCAGAAGACGCCGTCGCGTTCGACGCGCCGGAAGAGCATCTCCCTGCGCACGGAGACGGCATGGCTCGCACCGCTGCACTCGACGCAGGGCGCCACGATCTCGACGTCGGCGAACCGGGAAACGAAAGCCCGCAGGACGACGAGTCCCTCGGCCAGAATGCCGTCGTCGTTGGTCAGGAGAACAAGGGGGTTGAGGGGCATGCGTTTTCCTCGGAGTTGGGCTGGCAGAGGGGGGCGAGGAAGAAAGATGAAGGATGAAGGGGGGGACGGGATCAGGGGACAGGGATCGGGGGACAGGGATCAGGGGTCAGGGGTCAGGAGTTGGGGGTTGGGAAGCCGCGGCGTTGGGAACTGAGGCGCGGCTCTATTCCTCTTTCCTGAGATCGAATTCCTTTCTGAGATCGGCGGCGTTTCGGAGGAACTCTTGCAGGGAGTCGCGGTCGCGTTGGAGGATGGCGCGGCGCGTTTCGTAGAGAATGTCGAGCATTCGGTCCAGCGAACCGATTACGGGGCCGTCGTTGTCGGTCAGGATGTCCAGCCACATGGGGACGCTTCCCATGGCGACGCGGGTCGTGTCGGCGAAGCCGGGTCCCGCGATGGCTTTGAGGGCATCGGCATTCTGGCTCTGGGCGCCCTGGCCCGCCTGCGCCACCAGAGCACAGGCAACTAGGTGCGGCAGGTGGCTTACCATGGCCAGTATTTCGTCGTGGCGGGAGGGGAGAATCTCGACTATGCGCATCCCGACCGACTTCCAGAGTTGGCGCGTTCGCTCAAGCGCTTCGTCAGAAGTGCTCAAGGCCGGGGTCAGAACAACGGTGGCGCCCTCGAAAAGGTCGGCGCGCGCGTGGGCGGCGCCGCTCTTCTCCGAGCCGGCGACCGGGTGCGACCCGACAAAGGAGACGTCGTCGCGCGGTTGCCGCGAGGCGCACTGGACGATGGAGCGTTTCGTGCTCCCCACGTCGGTCACCAAGGCGCCGGAGGGCGCGGCCGCCATCACCGTGGGGATCTGGTCCAGGATCACGGAAACGGGGCCGCAGAGGACGATCGCGTCCGCGTCGGCGCAACCTTTCCCGAGGTCGAGCGCGTAGGAGTCGATCGCCCCTTTCTCGACGGCGAGGGTCAGGCGTGCGGCGTCTCGCCCGATCCCCACGATGCTCCTGGCGAGTCCCCTCCGCCGCAAGGCCATCCCAAGAGACCCTCCCAAGAGTCCTACGCCGCAAATGGCCACGCGCTGAAACAACGGCTGGGCGCGAGCGGCCGCCTCGCCCTCGCGCGCCTCACGCGCCCCCGCACGGAGCCCCTCCGCGCGCGCCTTCGGTTTCGCCGTCTTCTTGAAAATCCCCAACTTCCCGCTCATGCCAAAGGTCCCACTTCCCGAAGGGCCTGCTTCAGTGACGCGACGAAGCGGCGGTTCTCGCAGGGAAGGCCGACGGTCACGCGCACGTGGCGCGGAAGGCCGTAGCCGCCCATGGGCCGCACGATGACGCCCTGACGCATGAGGCGCTCCGCCACCGCGGCGCCCGGGCGAGCCGTGTCGACGAGTATGAAGTTCGTCACGCTCGGCACGTAGTCCAGTCCCAGCCTCTCGAAGGCCGCTTCCAGCGTCTTCTTCCCCTTGCGGTTCATCTCGACGCTGCGGCGGACATGGGTCTTATCCTCCAGGGCGGCGAGGGCGGCGGCCTGAGCGATGCGCGAAACGTTGAAAGGCGGCCGGACGCGATCGAAGTTGCGGATGACCTCGGGGTGGGCGAAGCCGTAGCCGATGCGAAGGCCAGCCAGACCGTAGGCCTTCGAGAACGTCCGCGTGACGATCAGGTTTGGATGCCGCCTGACGTAATGAGTCCCGTTGGGGTAGGTCCGCGCCGCGACGTATTCGTAGTAGGCCTGATCGAGCAAGACGAGAACCCGGCTGGGCGCCTTTCCGAGAAAAGCCTCGAACTCATCGCGTTCAAACATCGTCCCGACGGGATTGCTCGGGTTGGCGAGGCAGACGAGTTTCGTCTTGGCGTCGATGGCGCGCAGGATGGCGCGCAGATCGACCCGCCAGTTCTTCAGGGGGACTTCGCGGAACCGCGCGCCCATCATTTGGGCGCCCAGTTTGTAGCTGATGAAATCGTGCTCGGAGAAGACGACGTTCTCGGAGGGGCTCACGTAAGCCAACGATACCATGTCGGTGATCTCATCCGACCCGTTTGCTAGAACGATCCAATCGGGCGGCAGGCGGAACTTCCACGAGAGCGCCCGCTTGAGGTAGTAGCCGGCGCCGTCGGGATACAGATGCATCTCACCCGCCGCGGCGCGCATGGCCTTGACGGCGCGGGGCGAGGGGCCGGCAGGATTCTCGTTGGAGGCCATCTTAATCACGGAGTCCAGGCCGTACTCGCGCTGCACTTCCTCGATGGGCTTCCCGGGGGGGTAAGCCATGATCGACGGGATGTGCTTTCGGGGCTTGGGCGGCATTTCGCCTTCTTTCGCCGCGTCCTGAGGGCGGAGACGGCGCGCGTTCCGACGCTTAGTGGGGTTGGTCATTGCGCGGATAAGACCCCATAACCTTCAGGAACTCGCAGTGCTTGCCGACTTCCTTGAGCACGCTCGCCACTTTCTCGTCCGAGGCGTGCCCGAGCAGATCGACAAAGAAGACATACTCCCACGGGCGGCGTTTGGTGGGGCGCGACTCGATCTTCGTCAGGTTGATGGAAGCGCGGTGAAAGGGCGCCAGGAGATCGAAGAGCGCCCCGGGACGGTCTTTGATGGAGAACATGACGCTGACCTTGTCGTCGCCCGTCCTGGCCGAGGGATGTTTCCCGATGACCCAGAACCGGGTGGCGTTCTCCTTCAGGTCCTCGATCCCCCGGACGAGGATCCGCAGGTTGAACATTTTGGCGGCCATCTCGCTGGCGATGGCGCCGCTGTGTTTGTAGCGCGCGGCCATCTTGGCGCCCTCGCTCGTCGAATCCACCTCGCGCAGATCCACGCCGGGCAAGTTCTCCTTGAGCCACGCGCGGCATTGGAGGAAGGCCTGGGCGTGGGAGTAAACGCGCTTGATCTGGTTCAGGGGGCAGTTAGCCATGAGGGCGTGGTGGATGGAAAGCGTGATCTCCGAACAGATAATCATGTTCGTGTCGAGGAAACGGTCGAGCGTCGTATGCACCACGCCCACCGCCGAGTTCTCGATCGGCACGACGCCGTAACCGATCCACCCCTTCTCGCACGCCATGAAGATGTCGTCGGTGTTCTTGTAGGGGACGAATTCGACCGAAGAGCCGAACAGCTCCTTCGTAGCCATGTGAGTGAAGGAACCTTCCGGGCCGAGGAAGCCGACGGCCATCGGGCTTTCCAGGCTCAGGCAAGCCGACATGATCTCGGCGAAGGTGTTGCGCAGACCGCTGTCGGGGAAAAGTCCCTTGTTCGTCTTGCAGAGCTGATCCAGGATCACCTTCTGCCGTCCGGAATCGTAGATGGACATTCCCCTCTTCTTCTTGTATTCGCCGATCTCGACGGCCGCTTGGGCGCGTTGGTTGAGCAACTCGATAATCTGACGGTCGCATTCGTCAATCACCTTGCGCAGCTTGCGGATACTCATGACGGCCTCCCCGGCGCCGGGATAGTATGCGGGGGATTATAGCCAGGGGAGGAAGGATAGGGAAGCTCTAAGTGCAACCAGACCGGATCAGATCTCACCCAGCGCGGATTCCGGAAGATAGCCTACCCGACCGTCCGCGGGATGCTTCACCCGATACCAGCCCGCCATGCTCGCCTCGGTCACTTCGAGCCGTTCTCCCTCGAGCGCCTCGAAGTACTCCGATTCCGCGTCGTCGCGCCCCGGCGCGCTTCGGACGATTGCCCCGCTCTTCAGAACGACCGCATATCGTTTCCATTCCGTCTCGATGTAGCGCGGGATCAGGAACGCGGCGGTCCCGACGGCGAGGAGGAGCCCCCCCACGCAGCCCAAACGCGCGATGCGCCTCCACGGGCCGGCGCCAAGAAGAATCCACAACGATCCGAAGAGCGCGGCGCAGAAGTAAGCCGATTCGAACAGGAAAGTCCACTCACCCAGGCTGACGCGCGAGTAGATCCACGCCGCGGGTTTGAACAGGAACAGCGCCGCCGACTTCGGCGCGGGAAGATCCGCGCGGACAAGCCCGAGGTTGCGGCGCGCGTCGCGATGACGCGGGGCCAAGGCGAGGGCCTTCTCATAGGTCCACGCCGCTTTCCCTTTCTCTCCCGACTCATAGTAAGCGTTGCCCAGGTTGAAATAGAGGTCCGGGTGCGCCGACGAACCGGCTCCCTCGACCATCTTCTCGAAAAGGTTCCGCGCCCGCTCGAAGTCCTTGCGCTCGTACGCGTCGACCGCTTCTCGCCACCGGTTGGCGAAGGCGGACCAGGCGGTCCGGGAGTCCCCGCGATCCCGGACGATCTCTTGGGCGGGGACCCGCATCGTTCCCCAAAGAATGAGAACCGCAAGCCACGCCAGACGCCTTCCGCGCCACGTCCTGACGGCGCGCCGTCTCGCGGCGATGGGGCGGCCGGCGACGGCCCGCTCGCCGTTCCCGATCCGAACGCGGTTGCCTTGCCGCTTCGCGATTCTCATGCATCGTCTCCTGACCGAAGGCCGGGGGATTCCGCCAGACGATCCTCCATGGCTGCCCGTCTCTATCTGAAAGCCTTATCCAACTCCCGGAGCAGATGGTCCGCCTCGTCCAAGAGTCCCCGAGGGTCGTCCGGGCTCGCCGATGGTGCGCGGAGGCCGCGTGCGGAAAGATAGCGCGCCTGATCGCAGCGCTCGAGGAGCCCCCGCAGAGCGGCCGCGCGCGGGCCTTCCACGCCCCGGTCCAGACACGCTTGCTCGATCTCTTCCAGGGTCAATCCCGTGGCGGATCGACCGAGCTTCGTCGCCAGGTATCCCCGCAACGCCTCGGCGAGGAGTCGATGAAAGCCTTCGTTGTCATTCTCGCGCAGAGCGGCGCTCGCTCCCTTGAGCTCGCGTCGCGCGCGCGAACCGGCGGCCCGAACGCGAAGCGCGTCTCGGTGGGTCTCCCGGCGCCGCTTCCAGGACTTGAGCCCCGCCGCCATCCCCAGCATCAGGAGCGGCACGATCTGCAGCGGCAGAAAAAGAGGGCTCCTGTGAAAGGCCGCCGAGGCCCCGAGGGGCGGAAGGGCCGTATGGATGTGGGCCAGACGTTCGGCGATCACCCGCGTCGCCTTCTGCGCCTCCTGCGGCGCGCCGCTTGGCCCGGCAACCACGAGGGTCCGCTCCTTGCCCTTGGCGACGTCGATCGTGAAGGGGCCCGCCGTCTGTTCGATGTAACGCTCCTGCGCCGGGTCGAAAAAAGCGTACGGGACGGCGGGGATGGTGAGTTTCCCGTGGCGTTCGGGTCGAAGCACGATCTCGAAGATCTTCTTGCCCTGTAAGGACTTCATCCCCTGCTCGGGCTCGGTCTTGGCGTGCGAGCCCGCCTCGCGCCAGTCCGCCAGATCGGGGAGATTGGGCTGGGACACCGATCCGAAGTAGCCTCTGCCGCCGACCTCGAGCGCGAGCGTAAGGAAATCGTCTTCACTCATGCTGTCTCGGTCCACGCGGCCGGCAAAGGAGAATTCGCCGACGGCGTTCTGGAACGAGGGAGGCCGACCCGCAGTGGGGAGAGGTTTCACGTTCACTTGAAGCGGGGCGATGGGGAGCTGCACGGGCAGGCTGCGGTAGCCCAAGTCGAAAGGAGAGAAGCCGAAGCCGAAGAAGCGCTCCTCCGCGGACCGTTGCGCGCGAACCCGCAACGTGCAGTAAGCTTGGTGCAAAGGAATCTCGAGGACGCCCGACCGCGTGGGCGTAAGCAGAAAGCGGCCCACAACCACGGACTGCCAGCGCTTCCCGCCGAGATCGGCGAGGTTGGCCCTGAACTCGCCGATATCCACCTCCTCGGCGAAGAAATCGGCCCACGCGGGCGCCTCCCAGCCCACTTTCTGGACCTCGCTAAGCAGTGCGGGGTCGACATAGATGGTGCAGGTTGCGACCGTCATCTCCTGGATGTAGGGGTTCGGGTCCGACAAAGACAGGAGGGCGAAAATCCGGCCCCGAAGCTGTTGGTCGATGGTGCGATCCTGGCTCTGAGGCTGCAGAACGCCAAGCGACCCCAATTCCTCCGAAACGGCGCCCGTCGCGTCCCGCACGACTCGCACCTGCAGAGGTGGCAAGTCGTAGGCGCTCGGACCGTAAGAGAGCTGGCCGGCCGTGATGCGCGCCGTTCCTTCCTCCGTCGCGACGAGAGACCAGGTGAAAATCCTCGACTCGCTGCTGGACAGGTTCACGATCCGGGTCTCGGTGCGCTCTGAGGGATTCCCCGGTCTCTCGCCGAGACCCAGAAATTCCGGACGTTGAACCAGCCTGATCCGGCGCGCGTCCAGGCGCTCGTCCCGGGCCGTGATCTTGATTGAGTACTCGACCCCCTCTCCCAGGGAGACAAGATTCTGTGACACGTTCGCCTCGACCGTCACTTCCCCGTTCGCCGCGCTCCCCGCCAAGGAGAAGAGCCCCGCGAGAGCGGCGAGGACCATGACAAGAGAAGAACTCCCGGCGTTTCTTGGGATTCCCATTTTCGTTTTGTTCCTTGCGCGAGGCGCACCAGGTCTTCCCGGCGCGACTACCAGTCCTTCTCCGGCTGCGGCATGCGGCCGTAACGTAGCCTCAGCATGCGCTTGAGCGCATCGACGTCGTTCTCGTTGAGAAGGTTCAGCAGACTGACCGTCGCGTCCTGGCCTTGTTCCTCGTCGGACGCTTCCGCTTGTTCGGCGTTCTGCTGAGAAGCCTGGGCTTGGTCTTCAGGCTTGGACCTCTCTTCCTCCTTGCGCTCCTCTCCAGGTTCCGGCCGCGGGGTCGGCGTTCTCTCGGGGGTCTGCTGATCCGGTCTCTGCTGCTCTTGATTCTCTTCCTGGTTCTTCTGCTCTTGGCTCTGCTTGTCTTTCTTATCCCGCTGGTCTTCGGACTTGTTCTGGTCGCTTTCCTGCTGTTGCTGGTCCTGCTTGTCTTCCTTCTTCTCGTCTTGTTTCTGTTGCTCCTGGTTCTGCTGGTCTTCCTTTTTCTCGTCCTGTTTCTGTTGCTCCTGGTTCTGCTGCTGTTGCTGCTGCTGGATCTGTTCTTTGATGGTCTCTTCCAGGCGGCGCGCCAGTTCGTAGTTCATGCGCGCGTCCGTCGCGGCCGGATTGCAGCGCAGGGCCAGCCGGTTGAACCGGGCCGCGGTCTGGGCGTCTTGCAGCGCCGCTTCGAGATCGCCTTGGTCGGCCTTCTGCTGGGCCAGGCGGTAATGAACGACGCCTTGCGCGAAGCGGGCGTTGTCGGCCAGGTCGGCGTCCCGCGCTTCACCCGCCTTCGAGAAGTCCGTCAGAGCGTCGGGGTAGGTTTCCGTGGCCGCTCTTGCGGCGCCGGCGTTGTAGTCCAGGAGCAGGGCGTCGGGCGCGGACTCGGCCGCTCGTCGGAAGCGGTCCAGGGCCTTTCCGAATTCGCCCTCCTTGTAGGCCTTGATCCCGTCTTTGTTCAGACGGCGCGGAGATTTCGCCTGCGTCGCCCCGAGGGGAACGAATGCAAGAAAAAGGAGAAGGCAACCGGCTGCAATGTTGTGTCTGCGCATTGTCTTCCCAAGTTCCTTGGTGCGGGACCGCTGGTCAGTCGAAGCGTCCCGCTCCTTGCAGCGCGACCCGGCGCTTGCGGTCGCTCAGCAGCATCTCCGCCCCAAGCGCCGCGAGCGCCAGAGTCAGGAAGAACTGGAATCGCTCCTCGTGTAGGACGAGGGAGGTCGATTCCAGATCTCCCTCTTTGAGGGCCATGACGGCCTTCACGATCTCCTTCAGCTCCAAGTCGCCCGAGGGATTCGCCTGGATCGCCATCCCTCCCGTCGCGAGAGCGATCTGACGGAGCGTCTCGAAGTCCAGACGGGTGTTCACCTTGCTTCCGCGCCATTCCTTGAAAGCCCCGTCGGGCATGGCGATGGGCGTCCCTTCAGTCGATCCAATGCCGATCGCATAAATCCGCACGCCGGCGCCGGCGGCTTCCTCGGCCGCTTTGAGCGGGTCCGAGTCGTGGTCTTCGCCGTCAGTCAGGAGGACGAGGACCTTGGAGGCGCCGCCCGTGGGGGAGAAGGTTGCCGTTGCCTTGCGGATGGCCTCGCCGATGGCGGTGCCCTGTACCGGCACGGTGTCCACGCCGATGGCGTCAAGAAGGTTCAGGGCCATGTCGTAGTCCGTCGTGAGAGGACACTGCACGATGGGAATCCCCGCGAAGGCGATGATGCCAACCCTGTCCCCTCGCAGGCGCTGAATGAGGCCGCCCAGCTGCTGGCGGGCCCGCGTCATCCGGTTCGGTTGGATGTCCTGGCCCAGCATGCTCATCGAGCAATCGACCGCGACGAGGACCTCGACTCCTCGGCGGCGAAGGGGTCGCTCGATGGCGCCATACTGCGGCCGCGCGATCGAGAAAAGCACCAGAGCGACGCCTGTCGCCAAGAGAAGGAGTTTCAGGTGTTGGCGTCCGGCGCTCACGCCGCGCATCAACTTCGCCACGGTTCCGTGCCGCCCAAAGCGCCCAAGAAGCCGCGCCCTGCGTCGCCGCGCCCAGAGGTAGAAAATCCCGAGGACGACGACGGCCGCCGGTATGAACGAAAGGATCTGGGGTGAATCGAATCGCATGCTTGACCCTGCAGCGGGAGCGGCATTCCCCTCAGCGAATCAGGTCTCCCAGCTTCCCCGTCCTGCAGAAATCGGCGTGGCAAGGAGTCAACGCCGAGACCCCGGAATCGGAAACGAACCGCACGGATTCGGCGTCCTCGACCTCGATGGCCGCCACGCGGTCGAAATCCCCCGGAATCCGGGCCACGCCTTGGACGTATGGAATCTCGAGCGTCTCCTCCTTCGACAACCGGTGGCACGTCTTGAAGCCCTTGCCGCTCAGCATGTTGTCTCGCGCCGATGCGGCCAGCCCGACGTGGAAGAATCCCGTCATGTCCTCGATCCCCATCACGTTGACGTGGCGCCCGTTCCACGGCGGATAGTGACGCCCGCCGTTGGAGATCCAGAGCAACGTCGAAGGAAGCCGTCCGGGGTCGCGCAGGGAGAACCAAAGCCACCCTTCGTCCGGAAACGTGACGGTCGACCACGCGATCCGCAGAGAGGGATCGGCGCAGAGAATCACAATGTCCTCAAACCCGCGCCGCGCGGGGTAACGCGTCACGTCGGCGACGCTGCCGTCAATGCAAGGCACGGCCGCGAGGTCCCCGACGGGTTGGTCCGGTTTCAGCCAGGAATAGCCTCCTTGCGCGGGATTCTCACAGGGTTCGATGAACGTGTGGGAGTACGCAAAGGGGCTGAAAGACAACCGCCCGGCGCCCGGACGGTCCGGGAATCGCAGCGTCGCATGATGCCCCGGGTTGATCGGCCCGTCCACGGCGCTGAAGTCATCGCGCTGGTAAACCACATTGTGACCCTTTACGAGCGCCGTGTGCTTGACGCAGCGTCCGCCTTGGAGCACGAGGTCCATCGCCAGACGCAGCGCCACGCCGCGATCCGTTTTCACCTGCTCGACGACGTCCCATTCCTCCGAAGCCGTTTCGCCGTGAACGGGCAGCCGCCGCCCCTTGAAGGGCTCCTCGTTGCCGCCGAAGGCGCTGCACATGAAGTCTCCGCGCAGCGCTTTTACGACCGCGGGCGCGCCCGCCGGAACTTCCTCATCGTGCCAAGGCGCGATCGCGTAGGGGGTCACGGGCGCCGAGTCGCGGAAAAAGACAACCGGCGCCAACATGCCGCACTTGCGCGTGATGGCTGCTTCGACGTTTGCCGTCTCCAACACAAAAGACGGCTGATTCGCGATGGTTCTTGTCTGCGGCGCTTCTCTCACGGTTTTCCCCTTTCTCTTCTCGTAGGCGCGCGCTGGGCCCCGCGTTACGGGATCTTCAGGAACCGCGTGTTGGCCAGCGCGATCTCCAGGAGAAGCAAGACGAGCGCGGGCCAAGACGCCAGCGCGGCCCGTTCGTCGTAAGTCCGGTACTCCTTCAGCTCGATCTCGCTCTTCTCGAGGCGGTCAATCTCCCGGAAGACGGCCTCGAGTTCCTTCTCGGTGGCGGCCCGGCGGTAGATGCCTCCCGTCTCGTCGGCGATCTTCTTCAGAAGCTCCTCGTCGATCTCCGTCGTGATCCACTGCGACCGCGGGCCGAACTGCGTTGGGACGGTGATGCGCGCGCGGCCGTGGCTGCCGATGCCGATGGTGTAAACGCGGACGCCGAGCTTCTTGGCGACCTGCGCCGCCTGGAGAGGCGTGATCTCGCCGGTGTTGTTCACACCGTCGGTCATCACGACGATCACCTTGCTCTTGGCCTTGCTCTCCTGCATCTTCTTGAGCGCGCGCGAGAGCCCCATGCCGATGGCCGTCCCCTGAACGCCGACGTCGTCGAAAGTTACGCTCGCAAGAAACTCCTGGAGCGCCTTGCCGTCGAAAGTCAGCGGGCAGAGGACGAAGGACGCTCCCGAGAACAGCACGATGCCCTGGCGGTCCATGGGCCTCCCCGCGGCAAACTGCGCCATCAGTTCTTTGGCTTTTCCCAGGCGGTTCGGCTGGAAGTCCTCCGCCCGCATGCTGCCGGAAATGTCGAGACAATAGAACAGATCCACCCCCTCGCGGATGATGTCCCGCTCGACGGTTCCAAACCGCGGCCGGGCCAAGGCGACGACGAGGAGCGCCATGGCGGTCAAACGCAGAACCGGCAGCGCGCGGCGCCCCACAAGGGCCATCCCGGCGGGCGTCGAGGCAAACAGATTGAGATCGGAGAACTGAATCGACGCCCGCCGGCGCCGGGCCCGCCGCAACACCCACCACCCCAAAAGCGGCAGGAGAGCAAGAATCCAAAGAAAGTGAGGCGTGGCGAATTCGAACATTTCGACAGAGGGCTCATTACCCGCGACTGGCGCTCCCACCAGCGCTCCCCGCGCCAGCCTTCCCGTCCGCCGCCTCGCGTGCGCGAGGAGGACGCGTCTCCAGGACGATGTGCTTCACGCGCCCCAGGGCGCTCACGCGCTTCGGGAGTTCCGGCACGTGCCGCGCGAACTTCACGCCGTCGGCTTCGGAGGTGTCGCCGGCCAGCAGGAGGTACAAGTCTTCGCTCCATGCCAACCGCTGCGCGTGCTCGAGAAGCTCGCTGGAAGTCATCTCCAGCCCGTCGAATCCGTACCGCCGCCCCAGATAGCGGCGCAGGATCTCCGAGAGTCGCGTGTAGTAGGGCTTGGCCGCCTCGCGTTCGGCCATGCGCGTCATCTCCATCTCGGCGAGAGCATGCAGCGCCTCCTCGTCCGGGGGAAGCGGCGGCGGCGCCGCCGCTTCTCTCTCGCGAGGTCGCAACCAGCGCCTCAGAAGCCAGACCAATCCCATGGCAAGAAGAACGGCAAGAAGCGCAGCGCCGAGGATCGCGACGTAGAAACCCGCCCCCCGTCGCGGCCACTCCATGGGCGGCCGAATGGGCCGCAAGTCCGTTGCCCCTCGCGCGGCCGTCTGTTCCAGGACGCTGTTGACAAGGATCTTCTGCGGCGGGGTCTTCGCCGTCTTGGCCTCTGTGCCCCCTTCCATGTAGCCCACTTCAATGGGCGGCAGTTCCTGCTCCCCCAGCTCGAAGGAGATGAGTTTCAGAGTCACCGTCCGCTCGAACCGCCCATCCTTCGCCTTTCGGTCCTCGGTGGCGCCATGTTCCAGAACTTCGAACGCGCCCAGCGTCTCCGGGACGGAAAGCGCGGGCGCCCCCGCCGTCGCCGGCCAGCGGAGCACAATGCGGCAGACAACCGGCTCGCCCACGAGAGTCTCGCATCGGTCCAAGGAGACGGAAATCTCCGGCATCTCGGCCGGGGCCGTCTGGGCGACCATCAAGACGGTCGCGCCGACGGCCAGAAGAGCCAAGATGCGGCCGCCCCGAAACAGTGCGCCGTCCGCGCGGGACGCTCCCGCGCGGCGGGGTGCGCTTGGCGGCAATAGAAGCGCTTTCATCGCCGTCTCGCCCGCATCCGGAAGAAACTCAGGATCGGCTCCAGGTAGTCTGCGTCGGTCGAGATTGCCACGCAATCGGCGCCGATGCTGCGAAACATTCTGTCCAGGCCGAGCCGTCGCTTTCGGTTTGACTCCTCGAAGCGCTCACGAACGCTTCGGCTTGCGGCGTCCACCCGCATCGTCTCGCCCGTCTCGGCGTCCTGCAGTTCGATGATGCCCATCGGCGGCAGGACCTCCTCGCGCGGGTCGCTGAGGCGGATGGCGATCAGGTCGTGACGCTGGTTGGCGCGAACAAGCGGATCGCGCAGATCGGGCGCAAGAAAGTCGGACACCAGAAAGACGATGGCGCGCCGCTTGAGTACGCGATTGAGGGTCTCGATGGCCAAGGACAGGTTCGTTCCCCGGCCGCGCGGCTGACCGAAAAGCAACTCCCGCACCACCCGCAACACGTGCTTGCGGCCCTTCTTCGGCGGGATCAACTCCTCCACGTCGTCGCTGAAAGTGAGAAGACCGACCCGGTCGTTGTTCTGAATGGCCGAGAAGGCGAGCACCGAGCAGATCTCAGCCGCGATCTCCCCCTTCATCCGCTCACCCGTGCCGAACTCGCTCGACGCCGAGACGTCGACGACGAAAAACACGGTCTGCTCGCGCTCCTCCACGTACCGTTTGATGAACGCTTTGCCCGTGCGCGCCGTCACGTTCCAGTCGATATCGCGAATCTCATCGCCCGCTGCGTACTCGCGGACTTCATCGAACTCCATGCCGCGTCCCTTGAAAACGGAGTGGTACTCGCCCCCGAAAACGTCGTTCACTGCCTTGCGCGAACGGATCTCGATGCGCCGAACGCGCCTGAGAATCTCGCGCATCCGCTCATTCGTTTCGGACGATGGAGACGCCGCTTCGTTCTTCATTCCGAACTCCGAGCGGAGGACCTCCTACGGCACCTCGACGTTGTCGAAAAGCAATCCGATGATGTCCTCGGGCGTTTTCTCTTCCGCCTCCGCCTCGTAACTCAGAATCAGTCGGTGGCGCAGGACGTCGGGCCCGATCGTCTTCACGTCGTCCGGGATGACGTGTCCCCGATGACGAAGGAAGGCGAGGGCCCGCGCCGCCTGGGCGAGGTAGATCGTGCATCGCGGCGACGCGCCGTAATCGACCAGTCCTTCCGCCGGGACGCCGTACTCGGCCGGCATGCGAGTCGCGAAGACCAGATCGACGATGTAGTTCTTGATCTTCTCATCCATGTATATGGCATTGACTGCCGTGCGCGCCTTGAGGACCTGGTCGAGCGTCACAACCGGCAGAATCCGCGGCGGCTCGCGGCCCGCCACGTGATCGAGAATCGCGCGCTCCTGTTCCTTGGAGGGATAGTCCACTTTCACCTTGAGCATGAAGCGATCCACCTGCGCCTCGGGAAGCGGATAGGTTCCCTCCTGCTCGATAGGATTCTGCGTGGCCAGAACCAGAAAGGGATCGGGAAGCGGGTAGGTCGCGTCGCCGATCGTGACTTGGCGCTCCTGCATGGCTTCGAGCAAAGCGCTCTGGACCTTGGCGGGGGACCGGTTGATCTCGTCGGCCAAGACGACGTTCGCGAAGATGGGGCCTTTCTTCACGGTGAACGTGCCGCGTTCCTGCTGGTAGATCATCGTGCCGATCAGGTCCGCCGGCAGCAGGTCGGGAGTGAACTGCAGGCGGCGGAATGAGGCTTGGATGGCGGAAGCGAGAGTCTTTACCAGCAGGGTCTTGGCCAAGCCCGGCACTCCCTCCAGCAGAACGTGCCCTCCGCACAGAAGGCCGATGAGGAGACGTTCGACGGTCCGAGTCTGGCCGACTACCGCCTTGGCGATCTCGCTTTTCAGGACCTCGACAAACTGGGATTCCGCCGCGACCCGCGCGTTGATCTCCGCGATTTCCTGCGCAACGACCATTCGAGAATCCTCCACTCAGGTGTGTCAGATTGGCCCGTCGAGGCCCCCTCGAAGAATGTCTTGCGAGATTCATGCCGGGCGTCACAGGAACTCAGGCAGCACGCAGAGATCGCACCGGCCGGAGCCGGGGAGCCGTCTCCACGGGGACGAGAGGATCAAGGCAAGGAGGGAGGCGGACCCGGGCGGGTCGGCTGCGGGCGGGCAGGCGGCCGGACAGGGAGGGGGAGCGCTCAGGAATGGTCGGCCGGGGCTTTCTGCCTCTTCTTGCCGGCCACCTGCGACTGCCTGCTCGCCACGTGCGGGCGCATGCGAATCACGGTCCGCAGATCCTTCGTCATTTTCGCATGGGAGGTTCCGGAGGGTCGTTCACCGCGAAGGTTGACGGCGTCGCACCGGTGAACAATGGACTCCACGCAGTCGAGGAAAGCGGGGTCGACTTCCCGCGCCCGCAGACTCTCGACGATCTCCTTCGAGTCCGGCGAGACCCCGTCCAGGAGATTCCGTCCCTGAAGGAGCTGGCATAACAAGGCGAAAGCTTTGCCGTAGAAATCCTCGATGTCGCCGCGGACCAGGGCCAGGTCCAGGGCGGCCAACTCCCCCGTGAGCCGCTCGTCCACCGAAGGATATGCCTCCTGGATGGCATCGGAGTACCTCTTCCTATGAATCAGCGCCCGAGCGATCGAGAGGCCCCAGAAGCCGGCCACAGCCGCCACGAGCAAGCCAAAGAACGCCGCGGTCCGCTTGCCCCAGGACCCCGCAGGGCCGCCGATTAACAGGCTCTGCTCCCCAACGGCCAGTTCATCGAGGAACCTGCCGCCGGAGAGAACCCCGCCTCCGTCTTTCATCGCCACCTTCAGCCGCAACGCCCCAACACGGGCCCCCCCTTCCTCACGCGGTCCCAGGAAGTAGGTGCAAACCGTCCGGCATCGTCCTGTCCCAACCGAAGAGGGCGGAGCAACTTCCCGCGCGGGGGTCGAGGCTTCCAGATTGTCCAGTGACAGCCCCTCCGGGAAGGTCACGGCGATTTCGTCCGGCGACCCGCTCCAGCTCACGGCGACGGTGTATGCCAGACTCCTGTTTCGAGGATGGCGTTCGCGTGAGGGCTCCACTCTCGCCTCAACCTGCAACTCGTGGTCCGGCGCGGACGGGGTTGGCGTCGGGGTCGGGGCGACAATCTCTTCCGCTTGGCCTCTCGGAGTCAGACTGGGAAGAAGCCCGTCCAGGAGCTCCGGCATCGTGGCCGTTGGCGACGGGGCTGGCGAAGGGGTCGGCGAAGGGATCGGCGTGGGGGTGGACATAGGGATTAGCGGCGAGGGCGTCGCCTTCGCCTCGGGCAACTCTCGCGACGGGGTCGCGGAAGGTCTCGGGGTCCGGGTGGCTGGGGAATAGCCTGACGGGCTGGGGACGGCGACCTGGACCGATTCCGGCGGGTGCGGGGCTGCGGTCGCCCGAGGCGAAGCGTCGCCTTCTGCTTCAGGGAATATGTCCTCTTCACTGGCCCGGGGGGTGGCCGTCTCTTCGAGCGTGGCGCTCGTCGGCAGATCCTTCCCCGTGCCCTGCGAAGCGGCGGTTCCCGCCGCCTTTGCAGCATCAGTCTCCCGGGCGTTGCGCGAAGTCCTTTCGTTCGCAGTCGCCGGCGTGGGACTCTCCTCTGCTCGGCTCTTGCCCGCACTGCCCTTGTTCGCCCGCGTCTCCCCCTCCGGCGCCTCGATCACGGGTTCTTCCTCCGCGATCTCGGCTTTGGAGCTCTTCTCGGAGGACTTCTTGCTTTGCTCGGAGGCCTTCTCGTCCGGTTTCTTCTCCACCTGCGATCCGGAAGACGCCGGCACGGACTTCGCCGCCGCACTTGGCGTGCTAGGCGCCGTCTCATCCTCCTCGATCAGGCGGCGCATGAGATCCGACTGAGCGCTCGCGCGGGGCAGCCCGAAGAGGAGAATCGCCCCCGTAGCGACTACGAGCAACCAGGAGCGTGTTTTGGCTGGCCCAAATGGCGCCATGAGCCGCTTCCTCACGATCTTAGCATGGCCACATCGGCCGGTTCGAGCCCGGCCCAAGCGCGTCATCTTGGCGCAGATCGGCGCCTTCTTCAGATAGATGCGTCATATTGACGCGCTACTCGTTGCCCAGTCCCATCTCCTTCAGCTTCCGCTGCAAGGTCCGCCGGCTGATCCCCAGAACCTTTGCGGCACGGGTCCGA
>Ga0315274_10004022_pt1 | contig 21730 bp, 5 predicted proteins | sample YL17G02_20_MG_FD_203700 | JGI IMG/M metagenome (GOLD analysis project Ga0315274, IMG submission 203700) | Sediment microbial communities from Yellowstone Lake, YNP, Wyoming, USA - YL17G02_20 | ecosystem: Environmental > Aquatic > Freshwater > Lake > Sediment | place: USA: Wyoming | collected...
ACAACTTTTAACCGACTCGTAGCCGAAGGAAAAGCCGAATTGTTCACACAACGCCGTTCTGATAAGTCGGTTGAACCATATGCGAAGGCACATAACGGATTTTTACTAAACGATGCCAAAGAAATCTGGGTAACCGAAAAGGATTACGAAAGATTTATTCGAATAGCTTTAACAGATGATGATTCGGTTTTAACAGAAGAGGAACGCAATTTATTCCCTGCAAGAGAAACGATTAGACAACTTATTAGCAGCGGAAAATTAAAAGCAGTACCTGGCCTCTCGCACGAAGTTATAAAAGTAGCAACTGAAGAAGAAGCGATGGGGATATACAAGCTTTATTGCGAGGATCTTCTCTGCTTAGGAAAATACATGGATGAAAGGATGCTTTTCGGAGAAATTCCATTTTTTAAAATTAGAGCGGAAGAAAGCCCGTTTAAAAATATAGATAAAAATAAACTTGTAAAAGCTGACTTTAGAGAATTTAAAAAATCAACAATATTGAAGAGGCTATCCCACATAGTTATTCGTTTTGTTATTCTATTAGGTTCTCTAAACTTTTTGATTATTTGTTTTTATTGGTATTACGAAATAAGAAAATTCCAGAAGGGTGTTAGTAAATATAGTCCACAGATTGCAAAGGCATTAACACGAAGGCAGATATGGCGACTTATCAGTATGACCGAGGTAAGCAATAATAAGATAAAGGCAGTTGTGAGTAAAAGCAGAAAAAATATTAAGTTTACTGGCGATGATTGCCGAAAAATTTCAGAAATTATAAAAGATATGCAATCAGGCGCGCGGAAGGGTAAGAAAAGGTTAAACCCCTTGGCTCTTCCCCAGACCTACAAAGAGATACGTCAAAAATATGGCCAGGATTTGACGGATAGTGAGATTGAGATTAAATATGCTCCGTGGTATGAATTTGCTAAGCCGTTTCGGGTGGGTAGATTTGTCAATGGCCATAACCCGCAGACTAAATGGCAAAAGAGATTACGTTGGCTGGGAGTGATTTTGATTTGGCTGGTAATGATTGGCTTCTGGCCGTTAATTGCTTGGTTGGTGTTTGCCAGTAATTGGTTAGCTATAGGCATAGGTTTTTGGTTGTCGTTTGTGGCGATTTTATCTGGCCGAGAATTAGCTTTTTATGAAGATTCTTATCACCAACAGTATTATCAGCTCTCCTCAGAAATAAAATTAGAGGCCAGTTTTGCTTATCTGGTATTCTTACCTAACTTCCTATTGCATTTAGCTTGGAATATTCTCTCCAATCTTAGCCGTTTCTTGGGGCGTTTTAGAATCTCGGCGTTGACAGTGGGGGATAAAGATGACGGTTCGGGTGTGGCGGGATATAATGGTTGTGATTATCCTGAACCGTTGGTTGTAAGGAGAAACAATCTAAATTTAAAAATCCGCATTATCCCCCTTGAAATTCTCTATCACCGCAGTTTAAGTTTAGGCGAGCTTATAGGAAGAGCTGGTGACCCGGTTGGGGGGCTCAGGTCAAGATTGGAAACCCTCTTTAAGACCAATAATATTGTGAATATTGCCCGAGTCATGCCGGGTGATCCAATTGTATACGGGAAAGATAGCGCGGGAAATACCGTGGTAGTGTTTAAGATAGGAATAGGTCGCTTCTCGCGATTCATTGCTTTAGCTGTTTTAAGAGATAATAATATCAGCAAAATTGTGCTTGGTCCTTTTGCGCAACATGCCAGTGCACACAAAGCTCAATTTTATAGATATCGTGACTTATGGATTGATAAAGTTGAAGCTGGACAAGCGGATGAGATTATAAATAATTGCCTTAGTGCGGCCAATGAAATAGATAGGCTTAATAAAGTATTATTTGGCGACGAGTATTTAGTAACTAAACAGCAGTTGATTGAGAGGATAGCCCAGGCTGGCATAGTCCTAAATCAATTATGGTTTGCAATAGAGAAGTTGGAGAGTCTTTCTAATTTAATAGATATTTTTGAACCTTCGGTTGGCGCTACTTTGAATAACCATCTCACTCTAGAAGATTTTAATCTTACTCTTTGCGCTATGGATACGCTTCTTGAGCAGGCAAATAATAATATAGAAATAGTCTTGGAAGATTTATTGGCTGCAGGAACTTCGCCCGCTGAAGTCCATCGGATAAGGGGAGTGTTTTACGCTTGGTTTAAAATAAGAAAAAAGATTAGCGATTTGATTAGTATTGAGTTTAGAAATAGCCCAGATGAAAAGAGGGTGGCGCGCGCCTTTATGCACTTTGTGGTTGAATGGGGATTTAGACAGTTAGCCGATGATTTCTTTGCGGCATTGGATGCCTGGGGGGCGGATGGGGCTAGAAAACAGGATTTTTGCCACTGCCTGCACCACCGTACCGCCGCGCATTTTACTGATTTATACCAGAGATATAAAGAGAGAATTGCGCACGCTGGCGCGGTTTCTGAGCAGGTTGTTTCGTCAGACGCAGATGTCCGGTTAGACAGGAGCGAGGAGCCTGTTCCGGAGAGGGTAAGGCAAAAAGCGCCCAGAAGGCCGGTTACGTCAACCAGAGAGCCGGCTGATACTGTTGCGGCTTCTAGGGCAGAGGAAGTCATTCCTGTTTCTCCGGTAGATGAAAGAACAGGCGTGCCAGTTGAAGCTGACAGCGAACAAGCGGCTTCTCGGTTAGGGGCATTAACTCAAGGCGTAGGTAACATAATTAGCGCCGTAAGAAAGTGTGTAGTGACTGTTTTTGCCGGCTTAATTGCTTTGATAATCGCTCTTTCTTCAAATATGCTGCTGTTTTTCTATAGAAACAAAAAAATTAATGCTTTTCTAGTAATGAAGATAACTAAAATAAATCTACATCTGCTTCTTATCGGTAATTATAACTTGAGATTAAAGGTTGACCGAGCTTTTGATAGATTTAGCGCAGAGGCCATTAAAGCCCCCGAGCCTGAAGCCCTAGCAGTTATTTTTGCCCAAAATTTCCCTTCCCACAAATCTGCACGCTGCAGAGTGTCTTTGGTAATAACTAAAGAAGATTTTCCAGCTATTGCCGCCCCAATCATAAGGGCATTACGCTGGACAAGAACGCCTTTTGCCAGAAGATTTAACCAGAGGCTCAAACAACAGCTGGAGGCCAGAAACAATTCTTCACCCAAAGCCAAACTATCTCCCCAAGATAAGGGGGGGTGCCTGCCAGTTAAGTTTGAAAGTTTAGGCTACAAAGAAGAAGCCCAGGCAATTAGAGAAAATCTCACGCCCAGAACATTCAAAGGCTTTGAGAAACGACCAACGTATAACCTGCAAGAGGTAACCCAGACATTAGACAAGAAATGGGAAGAGATTGCCAGACGAATCTGGGTGGAATACCAAGATGAAGTCGATGGATGTTTAATCTTTCATGTGGTTGAGGACGGCCAGGGCGAGCTTCTCTGGGATGTGTATAACCAATATGACCCAGAAGAGCGAGCAAAGGTCTGGGTGGGGGTGAAGAGAAAAGACGCTAAAAAAGAAGACCCAGTGGGGATGGCAAGTGGGAAAAATATAAAAAGCAGGGTTAAGAGGATAATTGGGCAAATATATCTAACAAAATCCTCCCAACCAAAAATAGAAGAACGAAGAAGTACCGCTAATTACTTTTTAGCCGAAATAGAAAATTTAGTCAAACAATGCAACGTCATTCCATATAAAGGCGTAAAGAAGGACGAACCCGAATATAAGGAACGCAGAATCTTATTATTGAAACTCTACTATAAAACCCTCGCCTATTTAAAATCAATCGGCGTTCTTGACGATGGGACTGTGGTTTATCCTTTTATTGGCTGTGATGTTCTGCCAGCCAGTATTGCTCCGGTGGTAGGAATAGAGTGGCGGGGCAGAAACCGAAAAGGCACAAGGCAGGTTATCGCCGCTGCCCAAAGATATTTAGGAATAGAGCCGCAAGTTATCTGGTCTAATTTGTCATTTGCTAAGAGTAAGGTCAGAGGCACATTCAGGGCAGATGCGACAAAAATTGACGATGTTGAGCTCGGGATCAAAAAAGATACCAGAAAAATTTTGTTTATCAAAGGCTTAACCTATTCTACCTACTTTACATTTAGAGAGAGACTTAAATATATGGATGAGTTGGATGAGAAACTTTTGGCTAAAGGCGACAGAATAGTATTCTTGCACAGAGAAGACGGAGAGGCTATAGCCAAACGCCTTTTCAATAAAGGCAGCTACTCAAGAGAACATGAAAAAGAACTATCTCAATTAAATGAAATTTTGCGCGGATTAAGAAATCCTCACACTAGATTTCAAAACGTAAAACTTTACGTTCCCAATCGCGTAATTGTGTTGAAAAAGAACTATAAGACAGTCGGTTCAGGCACCACCTTAGCGCTCCCCGGCACCTACAAAGAGGTACGGCAAAAATACGGCCAGCATCTGACGGACGGCGAGATTGAGATTAAATATGCGCCTTGGTATGAATTTGCCCGGCTGTTTCAGCTGGGGAAATTTGTCAATGGCCATAATCCCCAAGCCAGATGGCAGAAGGCTTGCCGCTGGCTGGGAGTGATTTTGATTTGGGTAGCAATGATTGGCTTCTGGCCGTTAATTGCCTGGCTAGTCTTTGCCGGTAATTGGTTAGCTATAGGCATAGGTTTTTGGTTGTCGTTTGTAGCGATTTTATCCGGCCGGGAATTAGCTTTTTATGAAGATTCTTATCGCCAGCAATATTACCAGCTTCCCCGGGAAATCCAATTAGAGACCAGTCTTGCTTACCTTGTATTCTTATCTAACTTCCTATTGCATTTAGCTTGGAATATCCTCTCCAATCTTACCCGTTTCTGGGGGCGCTTGAGAATCCCGGCGTTGACCGAGAGAGAGAGAAAGGACGACAAGGTTATTAATGGCATTCTCTCAGACTGCCAGACCAATATCAGATTGGCTTATTTATTATTAGCCAATTCATTGAAAGAATCAGGCTATGATGTATCGGATTCCGATATTGACGCCGAAACTGTAATGAGGAAAAATATTAGATTCGCGGATATCTTTGATTTGCCTTCACCGCATTCTCCATTAGTGGGGGTGTTTTTTGATAGCGTGCCTGGCGCAGAGCTTGCGGGCATGATGGCACAAGAGAAGAGTGCACAGGTAAATTTCATATATATTCTGCCAGATAGAAATTTATATACAAATGGCGACACAATTTTTGTAAGATATTTTGCCTTTATAGACCATAATAGGCGATTCAGGATGGGGCGTTTTAAAATTGCCCAGCCTGTTTCAGCGATTGTGCAGGGAAGCTCGAAGCTGAGGGATGAGACAAAGAAGTTTTTAGGCAAAAAAAAAGTCGCATTATTAAACCCCGATGCTGTTATGGAGTTTTTTGAAGATAAGGCAAACTTTAGCAGATTCTTAAAAAAGTATTCCATTAGTTCTCCGAAATATATTGTGATAAGAAAAGAATCCTCAATTGAAGAGGCAATTGACAGGCTTAGGCATTTTATTGAAAAAGAAAAAATTAATGAATTTGTGTTAAAGCCAAATGTTGGTTGCGAAGGAAAGCTTGTAGCGATGTTTAATGAGGATGGTTTTGACAACGCCTCTGGCCACATCGCAAGAATATTTAATAACGATAACAATGTTATTGTGCAAAAGAGGATAATAAGCAGAGAGTGGTATTTAGATGGCAAAAGGATGGATTGGAACATAAGAACCCTTGCCACCTGGAGAAACGGAAGGGTGGTGGTAGAGCCTGATATGATGGAAGTCCGCTATAAAGTATTTGATTCCAGGCCAGTGAACCATGCAAGAGGAGCAGGAATTCTAAGTTTACCCGAATTTTTTGAAAAAATAGGGCTAACCTTAAAAGAACGCAGAGACTTTATTAAAGGAATAACTGATTTAATAAAGCCAACTATGAGTTGCCCTTTTGCAGAATTACAAAGAAGGAATCCAGGAATGGATGCCTGGAGGTTAAGGCCCGGATTTGTGGGGTGGGATTTGATGCAATCCGAGAAAGGCAAATGGTACATTATTGAGGCAAATACAGGCCCAGTAGGAGGCATACCGCACCTGGAAGAAATATACAATAGAACTGACCCCGAACGAAGGGGCAATGCGGTTATGCCTTTTATACGATATTTGGAAGAGATAGCGCAGCGTCAATGGAAAGAAATACAAGCTGAAGTAAACCTGGGCAGGGATACCATAGAGGAACTCAATGTCTTGGGAGAACCTGATTTGCTTTTTGATTTAGGATACGCCTATATAGGTATTGATGATGGTAAAGCAACTGTACTCTTAGATAGGGTAACCCGTTTAAATACAAGGTTTACTGAGGCTTGGTATAACTTGGGCATTGTTTTATATAATTTAGGCGAGTACGCACGTTCAGAAGAGGCTTTCCAGCACGCAGTAGAATTAGAACCCGATAAGAAAGAATATTGGTTTGATTTAGCAGATACTCTTTACGCAGAAAAGAAATATGACGAAGCTGTCCAAGCTTTAAAAGAGACATTAAAGATAGACCCAATATATAAAGAGGCAGGCAAGCTACTAAAGAGAATATCTTCTTTGCAGAAAAGACGCACAGTTGCCGTCTCCAAGAAATTGGGAAAGAGTTACTCATCCAAAGCGAAAACTGTTTCTGGCTCAAATAGGAGAGTGTTTTTGGGTAGCCGAGAATCCGCTCACGCAGAAAAACCCGACCCCAGGAGAAATAGTTCGGGTAGCACCTTAGCGCTCCCCGGAACCTACAAAGAGGTGCGGCAAAAATACGGCCAGCATCTGACGGACGGCGAGATTGAGATTAAATATGCGCCTTGGTATGAATTTGCCCGGCTGTTTCAGCTGGGGAAATTTGTCAATGGCCATAATCCTCAAACCAGATGGCAGAAGGCTTGCCGCTGGCTGGGAGTGATTTTGATTTGGGTAGCGATGATTGGCTTCTGGCCGGTAATTGCCTGGCTAGTCTTTGCCGGTAATTGGTTAGCTATAGGCATAGGTTTTTGGTTGTCGCTTTTGGCGATTTCACCCGGCCGAGATTTAGCTTTTTACCAAGATTTGTATCACCGGCAATATTACCAGCTTTCTGGGAGAATAAGATCAAAGACCTGCTTTGCTTACCTGGTATTCCCACCTAACTTCCTGGTTCATTTAGCCTGGAACATCTTCTCTAACCTTACGTTCCATTTTATTCCGGCCCTGACGCAAGAAAAAGACAGCGTGGTGGGGATGGGGGGCAAAAGAACCCCTGCGCAGAAAATACATAGGAGTTTGCTTAAGCTACAGAAGAGGCTCGAGCATGTTCGGAGTATGTTAAGTAAAGGAAGCGTAAAAAAGATAAACAATGGGCTGGATATCGTTACATATGAACATGAGCAGTGGGGTTTAATACTGCGTAGTTCCTTACAAATGTTAGGCGTGGAAAATGACCGGTATGTATTAGATAACTTTCCAGACGCGAGCAAAAACCGCAACTTGGACGAAGCCCTGAAGCGACAATTTCTCGATAACCAAACAGAAGTTGGTCTGTTAAAACCTTACCTGGATGCCATGTTAGATCTTATCACATTTGCCCTGAGAAGAATTCCTGAATCAGAGAAAATCATGACGGTTAACATAAAGAGAGCGCCCGTTACCGCGGCAAAAAAGGTCAAAAGAAAAACTCATCAGCCGGCACCACAGCCTGGGTCTGTCAAGAGAAAGCGTTTGAAAGCTCAATCTGTAGATACGCACGCCCTATTTAATTGTCCCGCACTTTCCTTTAGCGCTGCTGAGAAATTAATATGGGAAACCAGAATTTTAGCGCAGACCAGAACTCTCGAAAGTCTTGGCAGAGACCTTAAGAAGACAAGAGAATGGGTGCGTCAGATAGAGAAGGACGTTCTCAAAAAGGCGGATTATTTTAACAGATATTTAAGCCAAAAGATAGACGCGAACAGATTGGATGAGGAGCCGGTTTATAAACTCGCGTATTTTGGCTCCCGCGTCATAAGGGCGTTTGAAACGCTGGGTATCAGGACTATCGCGGAGCTCTGCGCCAAAAGAGAAAAAGATTTTATCAGGTTGAAACATTTCGGCAAAACAAGCCTTAACCAGATCGTACTCGCGCTGAATCAACATGGTCTCAGCTTGCAAGGCGGCCCTGAAACCTCATCTGGCGCAAGGACGGACATAGGCGACGGGGTGGCGGAAGAGGACGATGCCCATAGACGCGGCACCCTCAGCGTCGTAGTCCCGTTGTTGGTGATTTTGGTAGCTATTCCTTTAATTGCACTGGTAATGGCAATCATAGGTAGGGGAGGTTTAAACCTCCCCTACCCTGTGGAAAACTGGCCGCAGCTGGCCAGCCTGCTTAATAATATAGGTAACGCCGCCCCGGCGCAGGCGGGTATGTTTTGGTGGCTGCTGCCGCTGGGGGGGATGGTGGCAGGCAACGGGGTAGGAGGAGACGCAGGGCAAAAAGGTAATGGCGCAAATCCTATGCCGACATTTAGGATTGAGTCGCTTAATGAACAAGCCTTATTGCCTCGGAATATACTTAAATATGTGCCGTTGGGTTATCAAGCAATAAGTATGGTAGGCAGGAGCCTTTGTGATAACCGGAGACCCAGGGACGATAAAAATAAATCTGACCCCATTTCTGTTACTCGTTATGCGAATTCAAGATGCGGCTTGATGAGGCGGGTTTCTTCAACCGATCTAAGCCCCTTAATTTTTACCAAGAGAACTGTTTCCCCGTTTTCCTTTAGTTTCTTTGCCAGCCGGAGATTGCAGCGCGTCAGTTCCGGTTCAGTCTCAACCACAAAGATTATCTCAACTCCTGCAGGTATCTTTCTAGTTACTTCTGGGTGGGCAACAATATATCTGGAGAACTCAGATGATATTTCCAGGTTCCTTTCAAACAATTCTTTTTCAGTCATTTTTTACCTCCCTCAAGAAACGCTCTCGGTAAAATTCCCAGTTGTCCTTAAGGTCTGCTTCGGAGAAGGTGAGAGCGTCGTTGTAGTTTTGCACGAAGATAGGCGTTTTCTCGGAATGCCCATCTGGGTGGATGAAGTCGCGGTGCGCGAACCCATGAGTGGTATCATAGCGGATAACCGGATACCATCTATCCTTGATGCTAATTTCCAGTTGAATACTGAAGCTAATAACCCGCCCTTTAAAATGAGTATGTCTGTGCCTGCGGCGGCAATCTGCCGTCAAGCGCGCGATAAACTCTTCGGTTCTGATATCCGTCATTCTTCAATAGATAACACACCTTACGTAGAAAGTCAAGGAATTCCTATAGGCGGCGTTAGGAGAGGGGCAGGCACTACTCCAAGCGGGAATCCGCACTATATCATTACCCATGTTCTCAATTCCGGGGACGGCAATTCCGGGGACACAACCCTTAATTCACGCTCCGGCGGCGGGGTAAGAAGCGCGCCGGGGCAGGCGAAATCGCCTGACTCCAGACACGGCGGCACCCTCGGCTTCATCGCGCTGTTGGGGATTTGGGGGGTTATTTCGGCGGTTTTGGCGGCCTTGGTTTTAGGCGGAGATGGTTTAGCGCAGGCGGCTTGTTTTGTGCCGCTGGTGGGAGTAGGGATTGGCACGATAACAGGTGCTTTAGATACTTTGGATTTGGATTTCTTTAATATTGCTGAAATGTCTGGTATTGCGGGTGACGAGGATAGATTTGTTTTTGTAGGCAGTAGCGGCAATGAGAGAATCTACCAAGCCAGAATGATATTTCCTGCGGAAACGGGCGGCAATTCTGACGATGGAAGAGGTAATATTCAATACCGCAAAGATGCTCAAGAAAGCAATAATTTCTTCTTCTTGCTTGGGAGTAAGGCTGGGAAGGCTCAAAAGTTCATATTCATTTATGACCGAGATACTGACTCTAATCTTTCTGCTTTCTATTTCTTCAAAAAAGGAAGTAATAGTTTTATCTGCGCGCAAGTGGTCAATGATGATATTGGTGTCAATAAGATATTTCATTGGTTAGTTTTTTCTCTGAGAGAAATTGAGCCGCCATTCTTTGCGCAGTTTATTTTCTACGGCAATGCCCTTGGGATAATCTGGGCGCAGAATCCCGGCACTCTTTCTGATGGTGCTGAGAGTATGCGGAAGGTTAACTTTATAGGAAGAGGTCTGGGCAAGCAACCATTTGATACTTTCTATTTTTTCCTCGAGCAATTCCAAGGTTTCCATAATTTTTGCAGTCATCTAAATTCTCCTTATAGTTTTGGTGAGCCTCTCGATAAAGAAGATACTATACTTTCCTCAGAAAGTCAAGATTTTTCGCCTTCATCCCAGTCCCCTCTGGGTAACCGTAGCTACATAAGTTTAGTGCCTAACGCTAATGCGCCGGATGTAGATGATGGTATTCAAGTACGAAGGATAAAAAAGCCCACTTCTGTAAGGTATCATCATGCCAATATAAGTAGTGGCGCAAGGGGTGAAAATGGAACTGGCCCGATGAACAGAGACGCTAGGGCGATGGCGGGGGGAAGTGAATTGCCTGGAACAGTTCCTAAATCTTCTTCCGTTGAAACCAAGTCAACCACATTTAAACATTTTGGGGAATTACTGGAACCATACCTTGCAAGTCCCTCAACGGGTGAGGTGATAGATGGAAGCGTGGGATTTCCTTCCCGTTACTTGAGTTACTTATCTAATTCTCCGACCGGTCCTAGTGACGAAACCGCAAAATTTAAAAGGGATTGCAATATTAACTGGGTTACTTCAATTGCTCCCAGAAAGAAAACTATGGTTGTCTCTTGTGCCGGTTCAATTGATTACAATGCTTTGGTAGGTATCAAAGGACCTGAACGGATAATCCTGATGGATTTAAATACAACTGCAATTAGAAGGGCATGGCAATGGATGCCTGAAAGTCTTAAGAAGATTACTTATTTACTGCAGGCGAACTGTTCCTGGATATCACCAGAGTCTATAGAAAAAATTATAAGTATAATCAAGGGCTCAAATACAATTAAACAGGCAGAAGAAAACATTTTAAAATTACTTCGCACAGATGGAACTATATGGGCATTAGATTCTCAACGCATATTCCCCGAAGGATATGCTGATATTGTGATTATGGAGAAGGGATATACCGAAATTCCCTATATATTTAGAGAATTCATTTTCGGAATTATTAAAAAGAAATTTTCCCAATTTGATAAAAATGGTCAAAAAGAAATAAAATTTTGGACAGCCCTGCAATTAAAAATTGAAGAGAAGATAAAGCCAATTATTATTGGGGAAATCTCAAGAATCACAAATCCAAATGGCGGCATTGTATATATCGGCGATATGGAATTTCGCCCTCAAGGAAAATTTGAGCCTCTGCAAAAAGATATCCAGGATAATGATGCAATGTATACCTTGGGAGAAAATGCTACTGATATCTCAATGTTCTTACCTCATCAGATGTGGACTAATACAGAGAGTTCTTGGTTTGGTCGGCGTTATGGATTGCGGGGATTTTGTTATATAAAAGGAGAAGAAGCGTATCCTTTGGCCAAAGATATTTTATCACCAGAAGATAAAACCAAAGTCTTAGTTAATGACATCAGCAGAAGAGATATCGCCTTAGGCAAGCTGGAGAAACGCAACCAAGATAATCATTGGCCTAATACCCATAAACTTATTAGTGGCGATAATGAAACTTTTGGCGAAAACCTAGCCCATGTAGGGCGCCAAAAGGAATCTTGGTATACTCGCCGTGGATTTTTAGATGATGTTTTCCGAGTTTTTATTGATGTTTGTGGTGGGCTTAATGAGCTACATAAAAGAGGCATAGCGATTAGGAATCTAAACGAAGATACAATATTTTTCCCCACCGATGAAGATAAACCAATCTTAGTGATAGGCCAAGAGAATATTTTGCAGTTTAGTCCAGAAGATGAACCTGAGAGAACAGAGGCTTTATTTCAAAACGTTTCTCAAATAGGATATCTCATCCGACGTTCATTTAAGTTTCGGCGTATACCATCAGGTTACGATAGTTATGAGTTAGCCACTTGCGGTGTAAAAATTGACGAAAGCGAAAAGCTAAAGAATGCGGTAGAGGCATTTATTCTTCGTGCTACTATGCGCAGCAAATTTTCTTATAATTCTATCGATGATTTTAGAAAAGCATTGAAGGCATTCAGAAATTATTATTTATCAAGGGAAGCCTTGGAAAGGAGTTTACGCCGATGGAAGGCTGAAAGAGCGCGCCGTACAAATACTATTTCTGTTCCTGAACCACCCCCCACCCCTGGCCCGGGAAGGGAAAGTTACGGCGGCGCAGGAGATGGTTACGACCCTAACAGAGATGTCTTTGGGGGGCAGGAGCCGGGACAACGCAAGAGGCTCTTGGGAGGCAAATCCGGCGGGTTACGGGTGTCTCATAATGGATATATAGAGGCATGTGGGAGCGGAGGAAGAGGAAGTAGAACCGACCTCAATTCCGCCAATTCTGCACAAGAGGGTTATAATTTTGATGGATTGGTTGCGAAGTCAGCTTTTCAAGGTACTGATGAAGAAAGAAGGAAATTAAATTCTCCTGATAGAAAGGTAAGATATGAGACGCTTGATGAAATAGGGGATGATGAGGTATGGGGGTTTGATAGATATAAAGAAATCCGCAATGAAGCTTTCTTATTTGCCCTTATGGATTCAGATCCTTATATTCGCAGTTATGCAGCATCGGTTGCTGGACAAGTTCAGAGAGTTTGTAATTTACCAAACTTGCGAATACCCATTAAGATTTTATTAGAACATCTGCGCCACCCATTAAAATCTTGCCAGAAATCAATATTTTTTGATAAATTTCCCCATCTTTTTGATGGTGTAGAATTTAACCCTGTTTTGGCTAAGAGAGACAAAAGGTTAGCGTTATTAAAAATTCTTGCTGAGATTACTAAGAGAACTTGGGAGGGCAGTTCTTCTTTAGATTATACTAAAGAAGTAATAAATACAATAAGGCAGAAACTTGATAAAGAAGCAGAGTTATGGACTAATGAACAGGATACAAAGCTATTTGGACAAGTCGTAGATAATCCCTATCTTGCCCTTGGGAACGATAAAGACAAAAATTTTACCTTGCTCGAAATCTTTAGATTGGGCATTTTGCATTCTTATTGGTCAGAGAATCTCTCTAAGGAGTTATCTTATCATATATCTATATGCCCGGGGCTTTGGGAGATTGGGAGAATAGTTAGCGAAGTCTATCCATCAAGTAATGAAAATCAAAGTAAGCCTAAGGCCGTTCAGATTATCTATGCGCCTTTACCTTCTCTATTTATTCCTTTAACAACATCTGCAAATCGAGAATCACTTTCTGCACGGATTAATTCCAATGCAGGTTTGGATGAGGGTGGCGCAAGTAATAATCCAGACGGCGGCGCGGGAAAATCCGCCGCGCCGGGGCAAAAATTAAAGGATGATGCCCATAGCCGCGGCACCCTCGGTGTCATCCCGCTGCTGGGGATTTTGATAGCAATTTCCCTAATTGCGCTGGCAATTATAGTTATAGGTAGGGGAGGTTTTCCCTCGACTGCGCTCGGGATGGTTCGAGGGATGGTGAGCTGGTCGAACCAAAACCTCCTCTACCCTGTGGATAATTTCGCTGAATGGGTTCGCCACGTCGCCGGCCCGGAGCAGGCAAATGCGTTTTGGCTGTTGCCGTTTGCGGTGGGAATGGCAATGAGCGGTGGGGTAGAGGCGGATGATGGCGACAGCGCCGCACTGGCGGGGCGATGGGATAGTGGAAAGCCAGAACCGTCGCTAAAGAGTATTACAGTTAATCCTATTGTGAATAAAAGGGTACACATTCAATTCGCGGGCGGCGAAACTAAAGAGAGAATCGTTGTGTCTGGGGAATATAAATTAGCAGATTTCCCCTTGTGTTTGATGTCGCGCTTCGGGAATTTTGCGGCGGCTTATGATAGAAAAGAAAATGCCCTGGTGATGAAGCCGGTTTATTTCGATGAGAAGCGGGGGCTGCAGAAGGCCATATTATTCTCGGTGCCTATTTTTATGCCGCTCGTTTCATACGCAGTTTATGTATTCCCGCTGGATAGAGAGACAAATTTTGCGATTACGCCGCAAGAAAAAATAGAACCCGACAATGCGCAGGGTATCTTAAGAAATGCGCCGCAAGAGATTTCTCAGAAAACAGCGGATGCGTTAATCGCTTTAGAGCAGGAAATGAATACCCATAATATTAGAGGAATAATTAAAGATTTAGAGAAAGCAAATTATCTCATTGCGTTTGGTGTTGAAGCAGAAGGCCAGCGGCGCCTAAAACCTGAAGGATTAAATATCGCTGTTGCTTTTAATTTTGACGTGATTGAAGAACATAACATCCCGCTGATGGCAGAGTTTAAACGTCATACCGGAGTCAATGGGTTGATTATTTTAAATCCCTCCTGGCTGTGGGTAGATAACAACCGGCTGTTGGCCAACAAGGGAATTATTTTGACTTCTTATAGCCTAAGGCAATGTGTATACAAATTATTGAAATTTTCTTCTCCTCTGCCGTTGCATTACCTAGATTTAAAGTCCTCAGATGGGACATATCAAGAATTGCTGAGTGGAACTACGGTGCCCTGCTCCAGAGTAGAAGGATTCGAGGCAATCACGAATAATAAGATATGGATGAATAAGGTTTTGACAGAAAAGGGGATTCCTGTTCCATCCAGTATTTCTTTTGTGCATCCCAACGATGGAAAAAGTTGTTTTTACGGTAAGAGCTGTAAGGGTTTAGTTAGTGAACGTTGGGTGCATTATCTATCTTATGGTTACAGCAAGCAAGATGTCCGTAAAGCTTTGTATAGTTTTAGAAAGAAATATCCCGCAGTATGGGTAAAGTGGCCAGAAGGTTTTGGCGGAGAAGGTATCAGGTATTTTGGAGAGCGGGTTCCCACGGCAATAATAGCGAGAGGAATCTTAGAGAGATTAAGTAACGGGGAAAGCGTGATGGTGCAGGAGAATATTGATACTCCGCTAATAAGAAACAATGGCGCAGATGAGGATTATAATTTCAGAGTTTTTCTTATCCCCGCCGACCATATTAATTTTACGCTTATGCCTATGCTGGTAAGAGTTGACCGCGCAGGCAGGCCGGTGAATATCAGCTTAACTGCTCAATGGTTAACCTTTGATGAGTTGGCAGAATTAATGCACATTCATCCAGAGAGAGTATGGAGGTTTAGATTCAGTGTGGAGTGTGTTGCTTGGTGGGCGCTGTATGCCATTAAAGATGAGGCGATGGTTTTAGTGCGTCAAGGTATAATTTCTCAGCGGGAAGCTGACCAGGTGGATTTTTGCGGCGGGGATGTGATGTGGCGTAATAATCGTCTGCCCGTGGTTATCGAGATAAACGGTGTCAACTCCGGAGGTCTTTGGGAACTGCATCAAAGATTAGTGGAACGAGGATTAAAAGACGGCTCGCATAATAGGGTAGGCGAGCTATTTGCCCAGAACGCCATCCGCCGCGCCAGAGAATATAAACAAAAAGAGGACGCCCCGTCAACCAAACGCAGAGGTGCCCCATGACGATAAAAATTAAATCATCCCATTCCACCTCAAGCAGTGGAAAAAAGCCACGGAGAAAGGAGCGTGACTGAATTGTAAATTAAGTTTGGTCGCAAGTTACAAGTTTCAGGTCGCAAGTTTTGAAAAACATGAGGCCTGCGACTTGAGACCTGTGACCTTTAAAAAGCCACGGAGAAAGGAGTAAGGGTTATGGAGACCCAGCGAAGATTTACCAGGTGGCGGATAGACAGGCAGGCCAAGGTAAAGCTGGAAGGCGCTGAGGCTTTTATGGACTGTATGGTTAAAGATATTAGCCTGAAGGGCCTGATGGTTTCTTTGGTGTTGAAATTGCCCCAAGATACATTCTTAGGCTTAAGCGTAGCTTTGTCTGAAGAGACTGTTTTTGAACTGGAAGTCTGGGTGGTCTGGCATAGGAGCGTGGATGGGCATAACCTCTACGGATTTTACTTTAGCAAGATAAAAGATGCGGATAAAGAAAAAATCTATCAGTTCATCCGCAAGTTTTATCCGCAACAATTAACTAAACAATGGTGGCCAGAGGCAACACCCCAAGAGAAAGGAGGCGAAACTATGGAAGACCGTCGCATATTTCAGAGGTTTAGGGTTAAGTATCCATTGAGGTTTTTAGAGATGAAGAGTGGCAAGGAAGGAATAGCCAGCACCAGTGATATTAGCGCCAGGGGTATGAACATTACTACCGCCGAGCAGTTAGAGGCACAGATGACCTTGGAGATGTGGCTGACCGTGCCGGATAGAGGTGAACCGCTCTATACGCGCGGAGAAGTAGTCTGGTCAAAGCCGCTAAGTGAAAGCGAATATCAGGTGGGCATAAATTTGGAGAAGGCAGAGCTGATGGCTCTGGCGCGCCTGTTAAGGGCAATGTAAGGACAGACAAACACAGCAGAACAAAAACCCTTGACCAAGGTATAAACTTATGTTAGCATCTGACCCCAAGGCGGGTAAAAACCTTGACACTGATTGGATAATGTGGTATATTTCGTTATGTAGGTAATTTCGCTTATAAGCGAAGTATAAAGATATACCTTTGCTTTAGGGAGTAAAAATTTAAAATGAGGAAATCCGAATTACGAAGAAATCAATCTGATTTAAAAGAGCTATTTAACCAGATATTGCCCCAGTCAAAAATCACCAATTTTAAGTCACAGGCGTATATAGGCAATACAAAAGTTGACTTTTTAGTAACGCTTAATATCAAAGGCAAAAACAATATTCTTATTTGCGAGTTTAAGACATCCGGTTCTCCAAGCCATATTTTGCCTGTCGTCATTCAGTTAAAAAATTTAATAGAATACAAGAAGGGATACCCTATAATAATCGCTCCTTATATCAGCCAAAGAAGCGCGGAAATCTGTCGTCAGAACAACGTAGGTTTTATTGACTTGGAAGGTAATGCCTTGCTCTCTTTTGGTAATATTTTGATTGATAAAAGGACGAAGGAGAGAACTAATGTTGAGAAGAAAGAGGTGACACAGATATTCTCTCCGCGCGCCACGCGGATTATAAGAGTCCTCCTTGAAAACACCGGCAAAGAAAGATGGCTGATAAGCGATTTGGCAGAAGAAGCTAAGGTGAGCTTAGGCTACACAAGTGATGTCCTGAATGCCTTATCCCTACAAGGCTATATTGAAAAACAAAGACGCAAGGGATTTCAATTAACACAGAAGGCCAGTCTTTTGGATAGATGGGCCTCGGCCTATACTTTTTCCCAGAATAATATTTTTAATCTTTATACACTTCAGAAGGATTATCCGGCGATTTTTAAAAAAATAGCTGATGTATCCAAGGCGCTTGACTTGAAAAGCGCCCTTACTCTACATTCTGCGGCCTCGTTTGCCGCGCCTTATGTTGCGCGGTTTTCTGATATTTATCTTTATGTTGAAGGCGATGTCGCATCTTGGAAAAAGAAGCTCGATTTAAGAGACGTAGAGTCAGGAGCTAATTTTTACTTAATCAGCCCTTACGATGAAGGCGTGTTTTACGGCTCAAAAAAAGTAAAGGGAGTTTCCATTGTAGGAAACATCCAGCTTTATCTGGATCTCTTTAAATATCCAACGCGGGGCAAAGAACAGGCAGAATATATCCGCCAAAAACTTATAGGTTTTTAGTATGCAAATAAACCGTTACGTTTCAGATTACAATCTTGATGTTACAAAAATCTCTTTTTCGTATCTCTTGGAACTGGCAGCGGCTTTAAGGGAATATTACGATTCATTAGTGCTTATTGGCGGATGGGTGCCTTTTTTTATACTGGAACACTTCAAAAAACCGACAGTTGATTTTAGGCATATCGGCTCAATTGATATTGACCTGGCGGTTGACCCAAAAGTCTTTGATGAGGGAATAGATAAATACAGGACGATAATTGAACACATAGAGAAACTTGGCTATGCCCAGAAGAAAGACAGGTTAAATAATGTAGTTCCCAGTAGTTTTGTAAAACTAACAAAAGAAGGCATGGATATTCAAGTGGATTTCCTGACGAGTTTTATTAAAGAATATCCAAAATCAAAGCGCCATCTTAAAGTTCAGCCGGATTTAATGGCGCGCCGAACCAAAGGATGCGAAACAGCATTTACGCACAATTGGGAATGTCCACTCGTGGGAAATCTGCCCGGCAATGGTGAAATTAAACTTAAAATAAAGGTAGCGAATGTAGTTTCTGGGATTGCGATGAAGAGTCAGGCTTTAGCTGAACGTTTAGACGGAAAAGACCCTTATGATATATATACGATGGTCGCATATTATAAAGATGGTCCATCTTCAGCAGCAGAGGGATTTAAACCTTATACAAAAATACCGATTATCGCCGACTCACTAAGAATTTTAGATGAAAATTTCCAAAAGCAAAATTCTAACGGGCCGGTAAGAGTGGGGTATTTTTTATACCCTAATGATACGGTTATGCGTGAAAAGGCCTCAACCGACGCCTATATGACAGTGAGAGAGTTTTTGAATTTATTAGGAAAAAGTAGTGGGTGACCCTTGATTTAGCCGCTTTTAAATGGTATACTTTTATTTCCTATTATCATTAACAGACAGGAGAGTAATGTTCAGTAGAAGGATGGTTCATGGTTCATGGTTCATGGTTCATGGTATTTTACTATTGTGTATTGTGTATTGCGTATTGTGTATTGCGGGTGGTTGCGCTGGCCGTAAAGAAGTAGGGAAACCCAGCATTACTGTCTGGCACTGGATGACCGATAGAGAGCCGGCATTTCAGGAGTTAGCCAAAAGATACGAAGCAAAGACAGGTATAAAGGTAAATTTTGAACTTTATGCTCCTTCGGATGCTTATACCCAGAAAGTACGCGCAGCTTGCCAAGGCCAAAACCTTCCGGACATTTTCGGTATCTTAGGCGAGAAGCGGGATTTCGGTTCTTTTATCAAGGCCGGCCATATTTTGGATTTGACGCCCTATATGGAGGAAAACAATAGTTATTGGAAAGATAGTTTTTTTGCCAAGGCAGTGGCAGTAAATGAATTCTTGGAAGGTAATAGCTACGGTGTAAAGGCAGGGATTTATGGAGTGCCTATAGATATTATGACGATACAAATGGTTTATAATAAGGATTTATTTAGAAAATTAGGACTTAACCCCGAGATGCCACCGCAGACTTTTGCGGAATTCATAGATATAGGTAAGAAGCTCTCCGCCGCAGGCGGATCCGCCTCCGGCGGAAAAGAAAAAAATATGCAAGGATTAGTTTCTGGCTGGGGCGAGATGTGGATGATTGATTGCTTGGCCAATAATTATGCCTTTAATATTATGGGCAAGGACAAGGTTTTGGCGACGATAAAAGGCGAGGTTGCCTATACTGACCCGGATTGGGTGAAGGTATTTAGTCTTTTTAAAGAGATGCAGGATTCCGGAGTTTTAGCCACAGGCTTGGTGACCATGATTAATAAAACTGCGGAGCAGCTTTTTGCGAATGGCAAAGCAGTTTTTGCCTTTAATGGCTCCTGGTGCGTGAATGTCTATAAAGGAATGAACCCTAATTTAAATTATGCGGCAATGTTGCCGCCTAAGGTATCTGATAATTATCCGATGGCTATCTGGGGCGGCGCAGGTTCATCCTTTATGGTCAATGCCCGCGCAAAAAATAAAGAAGAGGCAGTAAAATTTTTGCAATGGCTTACAGAGAGAGACCAGCAGGCGTATTTGGCAGAAGCGACAAATAATTTACCGGCGAATAAAGATAGTTTAAAAAATATTCCTGAGATTTTAGCCCAGTTTGCCGATGATATGGAATTGACCACACATCCGAATATCTGGGGAGTTTCCGAGTTTCCGGCAGTAATTGAGGCCTTTGATAAAGGAATTCAATCAATTATTATCGATGAGAAGACGCCGGAGCAGATTGCGGCGGAAGTGCAAAAAATAAAAGAACGCGAATTAGCAAAGAGAAAAGGCCGATAATTGGCCGTGAGACCTGCAACCTCAAGACAAATGAAGCTTAAATCCACTTTAGAAAACTATATTTTCGTTTTACCAGCGGTTTTAATCTTTTCCATATTTTATATCTACCCTTTTATTAAAGTTTTTCAGTTGAGCTTTTATGATTGGGATGGCATTGTATCTTTCAAAGATGCCATTCTTGTTGGGTGGGGTAATTTTAAAGAAATAGCCGTAGACAGAATCTGGTGGCAGGCAATGTGGAATGCCGGATACATTACTTTAATTGCCCTTACCTTTCAGAATGCCCTGGCCTTTTTATTGGCCTGGGCGTGCGACCGCGAGATCCGCCTGAAGAATTTCTATCGAGTGATATTTTTTATTCCGCCAGTCTTGTCCGAGGTGGTAGTGGGTTTAGTCTGGCAATGGATTTTAGATGGGCATTACGGTCTATTGAATATTTGGTTAGTGAAATTAGGCTTTCCTAATTTGGTAAGGAATTGGCTTTCTGACCCTAAAACCGCCTTAACCACAGTGGCGATTGTGCATTCATGGAAGGGTTTTGGTTGGGGATTTTTAATATTTTTGGCCGGATTACAGACCATACCCCGCGAACTCTACGAGGCAGCGCGGGTTGACGGCGCAAATGCCTGGCAATCATTCAGGAAAATTACCATACCTTTGATGATACCCGTGACAATATTAGTGGCTATACTTACGGTTTTAGGCACCATGCAGGCCTTTGTTTTGATTATTGCCATGACTGGCGGAGGCCCGGCATATCATACCCAGGTGCCGGTTTTAAGGATATTAGCCTCCATGCGCGGTTCATCCCGTTTCGGTTATGCCTGCGCGCAGGGGATTAGTTTTGGTTTGGTTTTGGTGATAATTTCGTTTATTCAATATAGATTTTCTCGCCAGGCCAGGCAACTTTAATTTTAGGGGTCGAATCATTGGCAGAAAGGGTGTCCCTTGATTATGAAGAGGGGTGGTTATTATAAGACGAAAAGGGTAACCATAAATCTGTTGATTCATTTGTTTTTGATTGCCATTGCGGTTACCTGTGTTTTTCCTTTATTATGGATGGTTTCCTCCAGCCTGAAGACCCAGGAGATGGTCTTTAAGGATATGTCTTTACTCCCTAAAGAATTCCATTTTGAGAATTATTATCTGGCCTGGAAAGAGGGTGGCTTTGGGAGGTATTTTTTAAACAGCATACTTTATACTGTCAGCGTGGTCATCGGCATAGTAATTGTGTCATCATTAGCGGCGTATGCCTTTTCGCGTTTTCGTTTTCCGGGAAGGAATGTTTTGTTTTTTATGTTTATGGCCGCGATGATGATTCCCATACCCGGCAGCTTCGTCCCTTTATATGTTTTATTAAATAAACTGCATCTTAGAAATACTGCTTTTGGTTATATCTTGTGTATGATAAATGTGGGATTATCGGCCAGTATATTTATGCTCAAGACCTTTTTTGATAAGATGCCCAAAGAATTAGAAGATGCTGCGCGTATTGATGGCTGTTCTAAATTAGGTATCTGGTGGAATGTGGCTTTGCCTTTGGCCAAGCCGGTGTTAGCGGTGGTAGTGGTGTTTAATGCGCTGAATGTTTGGAATGAGTATGTTTTGGCTTTAATTATTTTTGATAGCAAGTCCCTGATGCCGCTACAAGTAGCACTAATGACCTTTCAAGGAGAATTTATCACGCGTTATCCGCTTTTAATGGCCGGGTTAACGATTACGGCCTTACCTATAATATTATTGTATCTTCTGATGCAGAAATATATTATCAAAGGGGTTACA
>Ga0315274_10004023_pt1 | contig 21727 bp, 17 predicted proteins | sample YL17G02_20_MG_FD_203700 | JGI IMG/M metagenome (GOLD analysis project Ga0315274, IMG submission 203700) | Sediment microbial communities from Yellowstone Lake, YNP, Wyoming, USA - YL17G02_20 | ecosystem: Environmental > Aquatic > Freshwater > Lake > Sediment | place: USA: Wyoming | collected...
AATTTCTAAACTTTCTAAAGCTTTTCTTTTTTGTTTTTCTAAATCAAACACCCAAAGGCTTTTCATATTATCTAAGCGATCAGCTAATTTAATTAAAACTACTCTTAAATCTTTAGCCATAGCTAAAATCATATTGCGAAAGTTTTCTTTATCAGAATTTGTTTCTTTCTTTTCTTGGCCTTTAATATATTTAATCTTATTTCGAGCGGAGCGAGAAAAAAGGTTCTGCCGATCCGCCAGTTGGCGGAGAGACAGGTTCTTATTGATTTTTGTTAAAGACTGGACCAAAAAAGCAACTTCCTCATTAAATTCTGATTTTATTGTTTGGAGAGAAAAATCCGTATCTTCGACAACATCATGAAGAAGCCCGGCAATAATAGCATCAACACCTAATTTCATTTGGCTTAAAATAAGAGTCATCCTTAAAGGATGGTTAATAAATGGTTCGCCAGTTTTTCTTAATTGAGTTTCATGGGCTTTTTCAATGAAAAGAAAAGCTTTTTCCAACAAATCTTTTTCTTTATCTGAGACGTCATCTTCGAGGTTATCAATTATCTGAGTTTTTAGGGATTTCATAATCGCATTTTTTATTGGAGCATTTGATTTTGGTTTTAGCTTCTAAAAGATAGCTTTTACATTTTGGACAATTTTCTCCAGTAGGTTTTAAAGAAGAAGCAAAATCACAATCTGGCCAACGAGAACAAGCATAAAACATTTTTCCTCTTTTATTTCTTTTGAGAACTACTTCGCCCTCGTGGCATTTCGGGCATTTAATATTTAATTTTTCGTTATTGATGAGAGATCTGGTATAAGTGCATTTTGGCCAATCAGAACAGCTGATAAATTTACCATATTTACCCCAGCGAGTAATCAAGGGATTTCCACAAAGCGGACATTTTTCATCAAGTTGCGTAATCGGTGAAACCTCTTCTTTTGAGACCTCATCATATTTATTCATCAGATTCTTTTTGAAGGGAAGATAGAAATCTTCAATGGCTTTCTGCCAGATTAATTTACCTTGGGCAATTTCGTCTAATTTTTCTTCTATTTGGGAAGTAAATTGATAATCAACAATGTTTTTAAAATGCTTGGCGAGAATATCATTAACAAGAAAACCAATTTCTGTTGGGGCTAAAGCTTTATTTTCATCTCTTAAAATATAACCTCTTTCCTGGAGAACAGAAATAATTGGGGCATAAGTAGAAGGCCGGCCAATACCAAAAGCCTCTAAAGTTTTAACTAAAGTAGCATCGTTATAACGAGGAGGCGGTTGAGTAGAATGTTGTTTGATAATAATTTCATTGATTTTAATTTCTTCTTTTAAAGCAAAGTGAGGAAAAATATCCATTAATTCTGGCAATTTTTGATATTGATAAATTTTTAAGAACCCGTCAAAAACTAAATGATAAAAATGAATTTGAAAAAGATACTGGTTTTTTTCACCCTGGACTTCAATTAAAAGAGAATTTTTTTCTAAAAGAGCTTCAGGCATTTGACTGGCTAAAAATCTTGACCAAATTAAATGATAAAGTTTAAATTCGTCTTTAGAAAGATATTTTTGAATTTTGTCTGGTTCAAGGTGAGGATCAGTCGGCCGAATAGCTTCATGAGCTTCTTGGATTAATCGAGACTTTGATTTAAAAAATCTTGGTTCTTTCAAAGCATACTTTGTTCCATAAGTTTTTTCTAAAAATTCTTTTGCCGTTTTGAGAGATAAAGAAGAAAGATTTAAAGAATCAGTTCTCATATAAGTGATCAATCCTTGAGAGCCATTACCTAAATCTTTTCCTTCATATAAAGACTGAGCGAGAAACATGGTTTTTTTAGCAGGAAAGCGAAAAGCTTGCCAAGCTGTTTGTTGTAAAGTGCTGGTAGTAAAAGGCGGAAGAGGATATTTTTTATTCTGGCTGGTTTTAATATCTGTAATGAATCCTGTTTTCTTTTCCAATTCAGTTTTAATGTTTTCTACCTCATCTTTGTTTTTGATACCCGGGCTTGGTAAAGATTTATTATTGATTTTCCATAAACCAGCTTCAAATTTGATCCTTCGACTATGCTCAGGACAGGCTTTTTCATTTTGGTCTTTGATTTTTTGCATCAAAGCAGAAATTGTGAAATACTCTTCCTGTTTGAAAGCATTTCTTTCTTTTTCTCTTTCGATAATTAATCTTAAAGCCGGAGATTGGACTCGACCAGCTGATAAACCTCGGAAGACTTTTTTCCATAAAAAAGGAGATAATTCATAGCCAACCAATCTATCTAAAATTCGGCGTCCTTGCTGGGCATTAACTAAATCCATGTTTATTTCTCTGGGATTTTTTAAAGCTTCTTCAATGGCAGGTTTTGTAATTTCATGAAAAACCATTCTTTTAGGCTCATTATCTAAATTAAGAATTTGAGTTAAGTGCCAAGCAATAGCTTCCCCTTCCCTGTCTTCATCAGTAGCTAAAATTATTTCTTTGGCTTCTTTGGCTATTTTTTTAAGTTCATTGACTTTCTTCTGGGATTTTTTTGGAATAAGATAAGTGGGGATAAATTGATTCTCGACATCAATTCCTAATTTGGATTTTGGCAAATCTCTGACATGGCCGTAAGAAGCGATAACTTCAAAATCTTTTCCTAGAAAATGGGAAATAGTCTTGGCTTTTGTTGGTGATTCAACAATGATTAAATTCTTCATGGCTAAATTTTTGAGTAGCGGTCTCCCTCTATATGTTTTATCAATCCTTTTAATTCTAAAGAGGCGAGACCTATTAATACTTCTGTTGTCTTATGATTAACTTTTTCAATAATTTTGTCAACAAGAAGCGGTTCGCTTGTCTCTAAGATTCCATAGATTTCTTTTTCTAATTGATTATCAAAATGAATGGTTTTTGCGATTTGAGAGGTTGTCGAAATTTCAATGTGGTATTCTTCTAAAATATCTTCTGTTTGAGAAATTAATTTAGCTCCTATTTTAATCAGGTTATTAGGACCAAGGGAATTTTTATTAAAGATAGAGCCAGGCACAGCAAAAACATCTCGATTTTGCTCCAAAGCAAAATTAGCTGTAATTAAGGCCCCGCTTTTTTCCGGAGCTTCAATCACCAAAGTCGCTGGCGATAAACCACTAATGATTCTGTTGCGCCAAGGGAAATGATGTTTTAAAGGAGGGGTGCCTAAAGGATATTCGCTGATAAGAGCGCCATTTTGGATAATTTTTTGGCTTAGAGATTTATTAATAGCAGGAAAAATTCTATCCAAGCCAGTGCCTAAAACAGCAATAGTTTTACCTCCTTCATCTAAAGCAATTTTATGACCCAAAGTATCTACCCCTAAAGCTAAACCGCTAATAATAACAAAATGATAAGGGATTAAATTCTTAAGCAGTTTTTCTATTGCCAATTTGCCATAAGAACTGATTTTTCTCGTGCCAACAACTGAAAGAAAATTGGAATTTTTTGGAATTTCTCCTTGAAGATATAATCCCAAGGGCGGATAAGGGATTTCTCTTAAAAGAAGGGGATATTCTTGATCTTTTAAGGTAATGAATTTTATTTGGTGCTGTTCTAATTTTTCCCATTCTTTAAAAGGATCTAAAAGAGAGTTTTGCTTTCGTGCTAAATCATTAAAAGCTTCTTCCAAAGAATGGTATTGAGTTACCATCTGAGGTAATTTCAAAAAATTCTCTCGAAAGAGCAAATTTAAAGCATTAAGATATATTTTTTCTTGATTACGGTGAGGCATAATAATAAAATTCAAAAGTCAAAAATCAAAAGTCAAAATTAAGATAAAGCACTTAACCTATTCTCATTTTAAAGGATATTTGGTATAATGAAGCAAAGCTTCAATTTATCAAATCATAGATTTGTTATAATGAAGCAAAGCTTCAATTTATCAAATCATAGATTTGTTATAATATCAAGAGATTGATTTATGAAAGATTTGAGAAAAAAATTATTTTTTTTACTCATTATTAGTTTAAGCTTCTTCTTAGTTCCCGGTCTTTTATTGTTATTTTCTATTAGAGACATTAATAAGAAAGTTGAAGAGGCTAATACTTATCAACAGGAACTCACTCGACGAGGGGCAATATTGGATAGAATTCAAAGTTTAGAGAGAGAAACTCAGAAAGCTAATCTCTATTTAAATTCTTTAAATAATGCTTTGCCAAATGAAACCGAAGTCATTGCCCTTGAAGGTAAATTAAAAAATTTAGTTTCTTTATATAATCTTAATAATTTGAGTTTTCGTTTTGGCACTTTAAATTTGCCTCAAGATAACGAACCAAAAAGCTATAGTTTTAATTTAATTGTTGATGGCCAATTAGAAGCTTTAACTAGTTGGTTGGATGCTTTTCAAAAATTACCCTACAATTTTCATTTAGAACAAATAGAAATTACTCAAACTTCTCCTTCAAGTTCTCAAACAGCCGTGGCTTATAATATTAAAATTTTAGGAAGAATTTATCTCCGTTAATTTATGGCAATACAGCCAAGAAAAAAAATCAATAAAAAAGAATTCATTTTGCTAGGAACGGGTATAACAGTAATAGCCTTTTCTTTATTTTTAATTATTTATTGTTTGACTTTTTTGATTAAAAATATTAATTTAATACTCAAAACTCCATCTACTTCGGGCAAAGAAACTCATTTTAATCTTTCTGGAGCAGAAAAATTGTTTCCCGACATTACGCACTAAAATTTTGGGTGTGTAGTTCAGTGGTAGAACGCCATTCTGACCTGCCCGCCGAACAAACCGAAATTTTGGGCATGTAGTTCAGTGGTAGAACGCCATTCTGATAAAATGGAGGTCGTAGGTTCGATCCCTACCATGCCCACCCAGTTAGTTCAACGTGCCCACCCCTAATTTTATTCGGGCCGGTAGTTTAGTGGTAGAATATCGCTTTTGCAAAGCGAAGATCGCGGGTTCGATTCCCGCCCGGTCCACAAAATTTTCCCTTGCTTGACTTTGTTATATTTTGTATAATGTATGAAGCAATAAAAAGGTCGAAAAAATTTAAAATTTTAAAATAAAAATTTATGATAAATACTTTAGCTCAAGCTAGTTATAGCGCTTTAGTTTCTCTTTGGAATGGTTTTATTCTTTTTATCCCTACTTTAATTGGAGGAATTATTCTTTTCCTTTTAGGATTAATCATTGGCAATGGTTTAGGACAATTAGTTGAGAGAATTATTGATCTTATAAAAATAGATTCTGCTTTAGAAAAGACAGGTTTTAAAGTTTTGACTGATAGAGCTGGTATTAAATTAAATACTGGATTTTTCCTTGGCCAAATTGTGAAATGGTTAATAGTTTTATCTTTCTTGATTGCCGCTTGTAATGTTTGGGGGTTAAGTGCAGTTGGAGATTTTATTGGAAGTATTGTTATCTATATGCCTAATTTAATTGTGGCTATTCTAATTCTTTTAGTCTCAATTATTTTAGGAGAGTATTTTGCCAAATTCACTCGAGCTTCGGTAGCTAGCGCTGGTTTGAAATATAAGAATTTCTTGGGATCATTATCTCGCTGGGTATTTTATATCTTCGGAATACTAGCTGCTCTCTCCCAACTTAAGATTGCACCTTATATCATTAATACATTATTCGCTGGAATTGTTGCTTTATTTGCTGTTGCTGGTGGTTTAGCTTTTGGTCTTGGAGGAAAAGAGTTAGCTCAAGATATACTGAAGAAATTTAAGGAAGAAGTTGAAGAAAAATAATATAGAGAAGATAAAAGGATCGCGTTAAACGCGGTCCTTTTAATTATAGTAATGGACTTGACTTTTAAAAATCAAGGAGTATAATTATCTTTACTAAATATGTATAACAGAAAAGAAAAGTTCAAAGAGAAGTGAGGCAATTTATTTGCGTTATTTTTCAAACGCCATCACTTCTTGATGGTGTTTTTAAATGTCTGAATCGAAAGCAAAACCGCTCTTTAAAAACTGAATATTCTTCATCTTTAGTTTGTCTTTTCACTAAAGATGGGAAAGTTGTAATAAGGGCAGATGGTGGATGCCTTGACACAGTGAGGCGATGAAGGACGCGGCGTAGCTGCGATAAGTCTCGGGGAGGTGTGTAGCAACCTTTGATCCGGGAATTTCCGAATAGGGCAACCTAACTTAGTGATAAACTAAGTTGATCCTTTGTGTAAACAAAGGATAGCATACCTGGGGAAGTGAAACATCTCAGTACCCAGAGGAGAAGAAAACAAAAATGACACTTTTCTTTTTAACTTTTTATTAGTTAAAAAGAAAAGTGTTTGTGATTCCTTAAGTAGTGGCGAGCGAAAGAGGAAGAGCCTAAACTCTATGAAACTTTATTGTGGAATAGAGAGTTAGAAGAAAATGTTGTGAGTTTAACTCGGAGTGAAAATAATAATTAGTTGAAATAGCTGGAAAGCTATACCAAAGAGGGTGATAGTCCTGTAAATAAAAATTATTATTCAACTCTTACATTTTCTTGATTACTTCGATGCCAGATAACATCGGAGGAAATATCCGGTACTACTCCGGAAAGGCTAAATACTCACTGTGATCGATAGTGAACTAGTACCGTGAGGGAAAGGTGAAAAGTACCCCGGTGAGGGGAGTGAAATAGAACCTGAAACCATCATGCCTACAAGGAATCGGAGCCGAGCACTCAATTTGCGTTGTTTTTAGTAGATCAGTATTAATAGATTAATACTGGCGCAAATTGAGTGCTCGGTGACGGTGTGCCTATTGAAGAATGAGCCGACGACTTTATACTTATCGCTGATTAAACCCGTTTAACGGGTGGAGTCAAAGGGAAACCAAGTGTTAAAAGCGCGCATATCTTTTTAATTTCAGCCTTCAGGCTGGAATTAAAAAGATAAAGTGGTAAGTATGAGACCCGAAGCCAGATGAGCTTACCATGGCTAGGATGAATCCCGACGAAAGTCGGGAGGAGGTCCGTACCCGTGAGCCGTTCAAAACTCTGGGATAAGCTGTGGTAAGGAGTGAAAAGCTAATCGAATCTGGGAATAGCTGGTTCTCCTCGAAATAGTTCTTCGACTAGCGGTCTATTTATCCAGGTGGGGGTAGAGCACTGGATGGTATGTAGAGGGCGAAAGCCCAGCATACCAATCAAACTCCGAATACCACTTTGGTTATGATAGACTAGTCAGACTACGGGGGCGAAGCTCCGTGGTCGAGAGGCAAAGAATCCAGACCGCTATCTAAGGTCCCTAAATTTTGGTTAAGTGCAGTTTCAAGGTAGTGATTCGCCATAGACAATTAGGAGGTTGGCTTAGAGGTAGCCATCCTTTAAAGAGTGTGTAACAACTCACTACCCAAATCGAGCACTCAACTTGTTGAGTGCTCGAGTGGCGAATTGCGCCGAAAATTTATCGGGGCTAAAACCAAATACCGAAGATGCGGCTCTTCATTTATATTTAAATGGGGAGGGTAGAGGAGCGTTTCCTAAGCGCTGAAGTCTTAGACGCGAGTCAGGATGGAGCTTAGGGAAGTGAGAATGTCGGCATGAGTAATCGCAAGCCCGATGAGAAATCGGGCCCCCGTAAATCCAAGGTTTCCTTAGCAATGACAATCAACTAAGGGTTAGGCGGTCCTAAGGCGATGGCGAAAGCTGCAGCTGATGGATAGCCGGTTAATATTCCGGCCCTCCAATTTTTTGCGATGGAGTGACGAAGGAAAAAAGTTTGAGCGTCTTAGTGGTTTGACGTTCTTAATATCAAGAATTTCCGTCAAGGAAAATCCGGACGGATGCCTTTAATGGCAAAATTCGCTTATTGAGAAAAAACAAAGTTTTACTTTGTTAATTTGAATGAAGCGCCTTCCAAGAAAAACTTCTAAGCTTAAAGAAATTGGATCCGTACCGTAAACCGAAACAGGTGGATGAGGCGAGTAGCCTCAGGGGAACGGGTGATTCCTCGTTAAGGAACTCGGCAAAAAAGCGAGCGTACGTTCGCAATAAGCTCTGCCGCCAAAATTTTTGCGTAAGCAAAAACTTAGGCGGCCGCAGTGAAAGTATCCCTGGCGACTGTTTACCAAAAACACAGGTCCCTGCGAACCCGTAAGGGGATGTATAGGGGCTGATGCCTGTCCGATGCCAGAAGGTTAAGGATGCTGGTTAGCTATTCATCTTTGATGAATAGTAAAGCTAAGCGTCTCAAGCCCTGGTCAATGACAGCAATAACTATAATTGTTCTAAGGTTAGGAAGTGCTAGCTTTAGTAAAATTCGGCTATATGCTGGAAAATCTGGTGTATCCAAAACTACTATGGTATAATATGACCATAGAAATATGAGTAATAATATATCAAGTAAAAATGTTGTTGGTGCAGACAATCAGCAGGAAAGACTTAAAATTGCTTATTGGATAGTAGGTTTTACTGATGGAGAAGGATGTTTTTCAATTGCCGTTATTAAGAATAAAACTACCAAGTTCGGAAAACAAATTTTTCCTGAATTTGTAATAACACAAGGGAAAAAAAGTTTAATGGCATTGGAAAAAATTAAGGAATTTTTTGATTGCGGTAATATTTTTATCAATAAACGATATGACAATCATAATGAAAACTTATATCGTTATTGTGTACGATCTTTACATGATTTAGATCAAAAAATAATTCCGTTTTTCAAAAAATATCAACTCCGAACCTCCAAGCAGAATGACTTTTTGATTTTTGAAAAAGCTATAAAGTTAATGATAGAAAAAGAACATCTAACTATTAAAGGAAGAAAGAAAATTCTTAGTTTGATTAGTAAAATGAATCATAAAAAACAGCGATTTTAAGAATCCTCAGAGACTATACGCCGAACCTGCCAAAATCTTTGCGAAGCAAAAACTTAGGCAGGAAGATATAGTCCGAACTGCATAGCGATATGTAGAAATAAACAGAAATGCTTATTCTGTATCTAATAAATTTTAGATATTAGTAACATAATTGAGCGCAATTCCTTGTCAGGTAAGTTCTGACGTGCATGAAAGGTATAACGACCGGGGAACTGTCTCAACGAGGAGCCCGATGAAAATGCGTGTCCAGCGAAGACGCTGGGTACCCGCAGCAAGACGAAAAGACCCTAGAAGCTTTACTGCAGCCTGGCATTGAGTTTAAGTTTGAAATGCGTAGCGTAACGGGGAGACTTTGAAGTTTCGCTTTCGGGCGGAATGGAGTCGTCAATGAAACACCCGTCTTTTTAAAGTTAAATTCTAATCTCGGTGGCAAAAACATCGCGAGACAGTGCTTGGTAGGCAGTTTTTGTGGGGCGCAATCCTCCTAAAAAGTAACGGAGGAGTCTATTAAGGTTGGCTATCCGCCAATGGAAACGGCGGAGGTAGTACAAAGGCAAAAGCCAGCTTTATAGCAAGGGAGACATCCCGCGCTATTGCGAAAGCAGAGCTTAGTGACCCGATGCGTCGTTGTAGAAGGCGCAAAGACACCGGACAAAAGTTACTCTAGGGATAACAGGCTGGTGGAGCCCGAAAGTTCATATCGACGGCTCCGCTCGGCACCTCGATGTCGGCCCATCCTATCCTGGGGCTGGAGAAGGTCCCAAGGGTTTGGCTGTTCGCCAATTAAAAGGATACGCGAGCTGGGTTCAGACCGTCAATTTGGCGGCCTAGAAGAGTGATCTTCTATGGAAAAAGTTGACTCATATAGGTGGAATCCTATTTACATAATTGTATTGTAACCTGTCGTGTGGTAGGATAATACCTAGGGAAGTTTAACTTTTTTGAACGTGAAACATCTTTCGAGGACTAAATGTGCTTACATTGCTGGATTTTTAGATGGCGATGGTAGTATTTATATAAGACTAAAACCTAATAAAGACTATCATTTTGGCTATCAGATAGCTCCCAATATCGTTTTCTATCAATCTCAAAAGAACTTATTATTTTTGCAAAAAATTAAAGAGATAATAGGTGCTGGTTATTTGAGAAAAAGAAACGATGGGATAGCTGAATATATTCTCGGTGATGTATTATCAATGTCATCTTTGTTAAAGCAAATTACCCCCTATTTGATATTTAAGAGGAAGCAAGCTCGATTATTTCTTCAAATTATTCAGAAGAAAACGAGAGTACAAACTAAAAAGGATTTTATAGCTTTAGCTCAAATGATTGATAGTTTAGAACAATTAAACTATTCAAAAAAGAGGCGCATTACTTCGGAAGTAATTATTAAAACGTTAAAAAAGTTATAACCCCGTAGAGACTTCTCCGACGTAACGTCGGAGGGATGGAATAGATATTCCATAATACGTCAACCTCCTAATAACAAATAGTATTAGGATGATGGTATAGTCCATACATAAAGTAATTTATGATTATATGCGTGAGACAGGTCAGTCTCTATCTGCTGTGGGCGTTCGATACTTGAGGGGAGCTGGTCATAGTACGAGAGGACTTGACTGGACGAACCTCTGGTGTACCGGTTGTCATACCAATGGCATTGCCGGGTAGCTATGTTCGGAAAGGATAAGCGCTGAAAGCATCTAAGCGCGAAGCCTCCCCCAAGATTAGGTATCGTATCCCGAAAAGGGAGATAAATTCCTGGAAGACTACCAGGTCGCCGCAAGGCGCCGAGCATTCAATTTATTGAGTGCTTGGGATAGGCTCTAGGTGGAAGTCCAGTAATGGATTAAGCCGAGGAGTACTAATCAATTGAAACAACTTTCCTATCTTTAGTGAAATGACTTTCCTGCCTGCGCAGGCAGGTCCGCTGGTGTTTAACTCGATTATGAACCACCTCTTTCCATTCCGAACAGAGTCGTGAAAGTAGTCGAGCTCGATGATACTCTTTATGGGGAAAGTAGAGTACGCCAGCGGTTTTTTAATTGGCAGAGATAATAATTTATGCTACAATATTTTTAATGGATAAACGTTTACAAAAGCAATTAATTATTGGGGCAATTTTTTTAACGTTTTTTTTAAGTATTGGAGCAGGTATTTATTTAACTGTAAAACCACAAGCCACCTGTTTTGATAATAAAAGAAATCAAAGGGAAACTGAGGTTGATTGCGGTGGTCCCTGCATTCCCTGCGATTTAAAAAATAATCCGCCAATTACCGTTCAAAAACAACCAACTTTTTTCATTACTCAGGATCAAAAGATTAATATTTTTTTTCAGTTGCTGAATTCTGATTCTGAATGGGGAGCGAAAAGTTTTTCTTACCAATTAACTTTAAATGGTCAAAATGAAGAAACCCAGAAATTAAACTTTTCTGATTTTATTTTGCCTCAAGAAATAAAATATATCCTTTTGCCCCAAGTAAAAGTTAATTTTATTCCTCAATCTATCACTATTGATATTGATTTAAAAACTATTATTTGGAGCAAACCTATTGAGGGAATAAATTTAAAGTTGGGTGGACTATTTATACTCACTGGAGTGAAAATTATCGAACCAACGACCAATACTGATATTTATAAAAATGTTTATACTTTTACTAAAAGTTTACAATTAAGTATGAAAGATCCGGAAGTTTATAATTTACAGAAAGTATTGAGTCAGACACCAAGTATTTATCCCGAAGGTCAGGTGACTGGTTATTTTGGCAAAGCTACTGAAGCAGCTGTTAAAAAATTTCAGGAAAAATATGGCATTAGAATTACTGGTGAAGTGGGACCTCAAACTAGAGCTAAACTCAATGAACTTTACGGTCCTAAAGAGCAACAACCATTTAGCTATACTTTTGATACGAAGAAAGTATTAAAAAGAGGAATGCAGGGAATAGATATTGTTAATTTACAACAAGCTTTAGCTTTAGACTCTGGTTATAGTCCCACAGGCATGGTGAGCGGCACATTTGATAAAGCCACAGAAGACGCGGTGAAAGAATTTCAAAAAAAATATAATATTCAGGTCACTGGCCAAGTAGGGTCATTAACCGTCGCTAAATTAAATGAACTTTTCAGTCAGTCTTCTGGAACTAACTCTCAACTGACTCAAGAAACCTTTGAGCCTTACGAAGCAAAATTGAAAGTCGAAGGCAATGTTTATAACAGTGCACCTTTTAATTGGAAAAAGGGAGAAATTGGAGTGGTATTGTGCGATGGAAATAAAAATCCAGTAACCATAGGCACAGCGTCATTAGAAAATATCATTTCTGGTAAAACTACTCCTTTCACTATTATTTGGCATTATGATTTGCCAAACAATCTCATAGTTTGCGAAAAAGAAACTCATGTTAATGTTTTAGATATAGATAATGCTTTATGAAAAAAAGCGATAAATCATTTTACTTCTCGATTTTTTTATTAATTTCTTTAGGACTGCTCATTTTAGGGAGTTTATCAAAAAATGATTCTCCAAGATTTTTTTCTTTGGAAAAACAATTATTCTTTATTGGTTTAGGGTTTTTAATATTTTTTTTCCTTTCTTCTCTTGATTGGCGTTTTTTAAGCACCTCTTCTTCTCTTTTAATGACTTTATACTTTTTAAGCCTATCTTCTTTATTTTTGGTTTTAATTTTTGGCAAGACCAGTCACGGAACAACTGGTTGGTTTAACTTAGGTTTTTTTACTTTTCAGCCAGTAGAATTTGCTAAAATTATTTTGCTTTTAGTTCTGGCAAAATATCTTTCTTCACGGCACAAAGAAATTTGGCAATTTAAATATCTTTTTATTGCTGGCCTTTATGCTCTTTTACCTATTGGTTTAGTCATTCTTCAACCTGATTTAGGTGGAGCAATTGTATTGACTTTAATTTGGTTTGTTTTGGTTTTAGCTTCAGGCATTCATTGGAAACAGATTTTTCTTCTTTTAATTGTTTTTGTTTTGATTATTAGTCTTGCTTGGGTTTTTCTTTTAAAACCTTATCAAAGAGACAGAATTTTAAATTTCGTCAATCCTCAAAAAGATATTTTAGGTATTGGTTATAACCGTAATCAGGCTTTAATTGCCATTGGTTCTGGTCGCCTCCTTGGAAAAGGTTTAGGATGGGGTACTCAAACTCAGCTGCGCTTTTTACCCCTAGCGAAAACTGATTTTATTTTCGCTGCTTTAGCTGAAGAGTTAGGTTTTCTTGGTATTTTAATTCTTTTGGGAGGCTATCTTTTACTTTTTTTTAGACTTTCGCATTGGACCAAAATTTTTGAGAATAATTTCTGCAAATTATTTACTTTTGGTTTTGCTATTAAATTATTAATAGAATGTTTTATCAATCTTGGCATGAATACCGGTTTGTTACCGATTATTGGTCTTGCTCTGCCTTTTATTTCTTATGGTGGTTCTCACTTATTAGCTGATTTTATTGGCTTAGGCATTATTAATAGTATGATCCGTCATAGAACATAATAACAATTTTTAATTTTTAATTTTTAATTTACAATGAAACGAAATTCTTTAATTAAAATATTAACTTTTATTGTTGCTCTCGTAATAGTCGGCGCGTTTTATTTACTTATTAACGCCCCTTCACCAACACTTGTATCCCAATCATTCTCTATCGCTAAAGGCGAATCAATTGTGTCTATTAGCTCTCGGTTAAAACAGGAAAATTTTATTTATTCTGATTTAATCTTTCGTTTTTATTTAAAAATGGTCAACAAAGCCCAAGATATTAAAGCAGGTTATTATCTTTTGCCAGCTCGCGCCAGCATTAAGAATACTGTTCAGATTATTACTAATAACCATGTTTTGGCTGATGGTAATTTTTTAATTAAAGAAGGTGAAACTCTAAAAGAGATTGAAAATAATCTACAGCAAAAAGGAATTCTTCTTTCTTCTCAAAATTTAAATCGCTGGCAAATAAAGGATTTTTCTTCTGAGTATTCAGTTTTGTTCCAGGATATTGCTCCAGATAATTCTTTGGAAGGTTATCTTTTTCCTGATTCCTATCATTTGTCCCAGGGCTTGAGTGAAAAAGAAATCATTAATAGTTTTTTGAATAATTTTTCCAAAAAATTAACCCAAGTAGATTTATTTCAACAAGGTAATTTTCAGCATAATTTCTATGAAAATTTAATTATGGCTTCCATTTTAGAAAAAGAAGTGCAAATTGAAATAGATAAAAGAATGGTAGCAGATATTCTTTGGCGGAGATTAAAAGAAAATATTCCTCTTCAAGTTGATGCAACAATATGTTATGCTCAAAATCAGAGTTTTATTGATTGCCAGTTAACAGAAAAAGCTTTTAAAATTGATTCTCAGTATAATACTTACCTTTATAAAGGGCTGCCGCCAAGCCCAATTTGTAATCCCGGATTAGAATCCATTAAAGCCGCCTTAAATCCTCTATCCAATCAATCCTGGTATTATTTAACTGACAGACAAACAGGCAAAACAATTTATTCCAAAACTTATGAGGATCACCTTGAAATGAGACAAAAATATCTATGAAAATAGCTATTATTTTAGGCACAAGACCGGAGATTATCAAAATGTCTCCTATTGTAAGGGAATGTCAAAAAAGAAGACTTCAATATTTTATTATTCACACCAATCAACATTACTCTTTTAATTTAGACAGAATATTTTTTAAAGAATTGAATCTACCATTACCAAAATATAATTTAAAAGTTGGTTCTGGAACTCATGGAGAACAAACTGGAAAGATGTTAATAAAGATAGAAGAGGTTTTATTAAAAGAAAAGCCAGATATTGTTCTAGTAGAAGGTGATACCAATACAGTGTTAGCAGGCGCTCTAGCTGCTGTAAAGATTCATATTAGAGTAGGGCATATTGAAGCAGGATTGAGGTCTTATTCCGAGGAAATGCCGGAAGAAATTAATAGAGTTTTAGTTGATCATTGTTCTAATTTACTTTTTGCACCGACGAAAATAGCAAAAGATATTTTAATCAAAGAAGAGATTCCAAAAGAAAAAATATTTATTACCGGAAATACGATCGTTGATGCAGTATCAGAAAATTTAAAAATTGCCCAAAAGAAATCTAAGATTTTAAAGAAACTAAAAATTAATAAAAACAAATACTTTTTAGTCACCCTTCATCGTCAAGAAAATGTTGATAATAAAGAAAGATTAAAAAATATTTTAAAGGGATTAGAATCGGTTTCTAAGAATTTAAATTTTCCTGTAATTTATCCCATTCACCCGCGAACTTTTAAAATGATAAAAATTTTTAATCTTAAAATTCCTCAAAATATTAAAATTATTGAGCCGATAGGATTTTTGGATTTCTTAAAATTAGAAACAAATGCCTTATTAGTTTTAACCGATTCCGGGGGAGTCCAAGAAGAAACTTGTATTTTAAAAGTACCCTGTGTTACTTTAAGAGATAATACTGAAAGACCAGAAACTTTAAAAGTAAAAAGTAATATTTTAGCCGATAGTAATCCTCAAAAAATTGTAAAATCAGTCGAAAAAATGTTAAATTCAAAAAGAGAATGGAAAAATCCATTCGGTGACGGGAAAAGCGGAAGAAAAATTTTAAATATTATTCAAAAATATGAAAAAGAATGAAACAATTTGCGTTTTAGGTTTAGGTTATATTGGTTTACCAACCGCCTGCTTTTTAGCCTCAAGCGGTTATCAAGTTATTGGAGTTGACAAGAAAATGGAGAAAGTAAAATTATTAAAGAAAAGTAGATTGCCTTTTTCTGAGCCCGGTTTAAATAAATTATTCAAAAAGGCAAGAAAAAATTTAGAATTTTCTTTAAAACCCAAGCCAGCAGATGTTTTTTTAATTTGTGTTCCCACTCCTCTCACTAAAAACAAGAAAGTGGATTTAAAATATGTAATCCAAGCAGCCAAAGATATAAGTAAAGTGATAAGAGATGAAAATTTAGTCATTATTGAGTCAACTGTGCCTCCGGGAACCGGAGAAAAAATTGTTTTGCCTCTTTTGAAAGGGAAAAAATATTTTGATGTTTACCTTTCTCATGCGCCCGAAAGGGCAATTCCCGGAAAGACTTTATTAGAAATGGTAAATAATAACAGAATTATTGGTGGCATTGACGAGCATTCCGTCTTTTTAACGAAAGAAATATATTCTTCTTTTGTCAAAGGCAAATTTTATTTAACGGATATTAATACTGCTGAGTTTGTAAAAATCATTGAGAATAGTTCTAGAGATTTAAATATTGCTTTTGCCAATGAATTGGCAAAGCTTTGTGATGGATTAAAAATTAATGTTTGGGAAGCGAGAAAATTAGCGAATTTTCATCCAAGAGTAAATATTCTTTCCCCAGGAGCTGGAGTTGGAGGTCATTGTTTAAGTGTTGATCCTTGGTTTTTAGTTAGAGGAGGAATAGCTGGCACGAAGATGATTAAAACTAGCCGCTTGATTAATGATTCGATGCCTTATTATGTGATAGAAAGTGTCTCCAAATTATTAAAAGGAATCAAAAACCCTAAAATAACAATTTTAGGAGTTGCTTATAAGGCAAATGTTGATGATTGGCGCGAGACCCCAGCCTTAAAGGTTATTGAAATAATGAAAAAAAATAAATGGCAATTTCAAATTCATGATCCCTATGTTAAAGATTTTTCTTATGAAATAGAAAGAAATTTCCAAAAAGCTGTTAAAAGTTCCGATTGTCTGCTTTTATTGACTGATCACAATTTTTATAAACAACTTAAACCAGAAAAATTAAAAGGAATGCGGCATAAAATCATTTTTGATTCGCGAAATGCCATTGACAAAGAAAAATGGCAAAAATCCGGATTTAAAGTTAAAATTTTAGGAGATGGTTATTAATTGTTATGTGCGGCATTACAGGTATTTACATTGTTAATAATCCTTCAGAAATAAAAAAAGACACGCTTATTAAAATGCGTGAGACTTTAATTCATCGTGGTCCAGATGATGATGGTTTATATATTTCTCCAGATAAAAAATTAGGATTAGGTTTCAGGCGTTTGGCCATTATTGATTTGTCAAAAGCAGGCAACCAACCAATGGCTAACGAAGACAAAACTCTTTGGCTTGTTTTCAATGGCGAAATTTATAATTTCCAAGAAATTAAAGAAAATTTAATCAAAAAAGGCCATCAATTTAAATCAAAAACTGATAGCGAAGTCCTTATTCATCTTTACGAAGAAAAAGGAGAAAAATGTTTAGATGATTTAAATGGGATGTTTGCTTTTGCGATTTGGAATGAAAAACAACAAAAATTATTTGTTGCTCGCGACAGATTAGGCATTAAACCTTTTTATTATTACTATAAGAACGGAATATTTTTATTTGGTTCGGAAATTAAAGCTATTTTAAAACATCCAGATGTAAAAAGAGAACCAGATTTAGAAGGAATTTCTCATTATTTAACTTTTGCTTGTGCACCGGCACCATATACTTTATTTAAAAATATCAAAAAACTTCCAGCAGCTCATTATTTAATCTTAGATAAATTTGGCCATTTAGAAACCCATCGCTACTGGCAGCCTTTTTCTTCTGTCATTGCGAGCGAACGCGAAGCAATCTCTTCGAAAGATAAAGAAGAATTTTATATAGATAAAGTTCGTGGTTTGCTTCAAGATTCTATTGAACGTCAAATGGTTTCTGATGTTCCTTTTGGCTGTTTTCTTTCTGGCGGCATTGATTCTTCCACTAATGCGGTTTTAATGTCTCAAGCAATGGGTGCGCCAGTAGAGACTTTTTCTATTTCTTATTTCGAGCAGAGCGAGAAAAAAGGTTCTGCCGAACGAAGTGAGGCAGGTTCTTATAAAGTTCTGCCTCAATATGATGAATTTGAATATTCAAGAAAAATTGCTCAAATCTTAGGTTCTAAAAGGCACGAAAGTTTAGTTGGTCAAGAAGAATTTTTAGATTGGTTACCAAAATTAGCTTCTTATACTGATGATCCAAATGGCGATTGGGTTTGTTTTCCGGTTTATTATTTAGCCAAACTTTTTAGAGATAACAAAGTAATTATGGGTCAGGTTGGCGAAGGTTCAGATGAACTTTTTAATGGTTATGATAGGGATTTGATTTTTTATAATTTTTGGAAAAAATTCTGGCGTTATGCGGAAAAATTACCTCGATTTATAAAAATCATTCCTTATTTTCTTTCAAAAATCTTGCCAAAGAATTTTTTAGTTTTACCCAAAGAGTTATTACGCCGTTTAGCTTATCACAAACCTTTATTTTATGGCGGGGCTAATGCTTTTTCTGCTTATGATAAACAATTTTTATTAACAGAATCTTTTAAAAAACAAATTCCTTTTGATGCTTCCGATAAAATCGTAGAAAATATCTATCAGGAAATACAGAATACACAATCCGATTTTCTCCAAAAATATCTTTATCTGGAATTAAATCTTCGTCTTCCAGAACTACTCTTAATGCGCGTTGATAAAATGGTTTCCATTAGCTCTATTGAAACTCGAGTCCCATTCTTGGACCACCGTTTGGTAGAGTTAGCCTTTTCTATGCCCATGCAATTAAAATTAAAAAACAATACCACTAAATATGTTCTTAAAAAAGCAGTTGAAGGTGTTATTCCTCAAGAAATTATTGATCGCAAGAAAAAAGGTTTTGGCGCGCCAGTTTCTGAATGGTTAAAACCAAAAACCGAATTCAGTCAAAGATTAATTGATATTATTGAAAATTCAAAAATTAAAAGATTAAATCTCTTTAACTATAATTATATCAGTCAACTCATTTCTGACCATCAAACTGGTTGCCATGATAACTCCTTTAAGCTCTGGAATCTAATTACTTTGTCATTATGGTATGATAAGTGGATAGCTTAAAATTTATGCCATCTTTTACTAAAAACATTGCTATAACTTTTTCTGCTCGATTTTTATCAGCTTTTTTTACTCTTCTCTCTACTATTATTATCGCCCGAGGTTTTGGGCCGATAGGAAAAGGCATTTTTACGATGGTGGCTTTTATGCCAGCATTGGCTTTAAATATGGGACATTTAGGATTAGGGAACGCCAACACTTACTTAATTAGTAAAAATAAGACAAAAAGCAAGAATGCTTTTTCTAATTCTTTCTGGCTCGGTTTATATCTTGGTCTATTTTTCATCATTATTTTTGCTTCTTTATACAGATTCTATCCCCAACTATTAATGGGTAAAGGGGATTTTGGAAATCGTTTCTTTATTTTATCTCTTTTTACAATCCCCTTTATTTTATGGGAGAATTTATTTCAAGGTATTTTTGTCGGCAAACAAGAATTTAAGTTTTTCAATATCGTAGCCCTTCTTGATAAATTTCTTCTTTTCATAGGTTTAGTGATTTTGATTTTCTTTTTTAAGTTAGATATTAAATGGCTGATTTATTATTATGTTATTTTAATGATTTTGCCCTCAATTTTTTATGGGATTAAATTTTTGATTAAAGAAGGGCTTCCTAATGTTTTTGATGGATTATTATTAAAGCAAGCGATCAATTTTGGCATCCGTTCTTATACTGCTTGCTTGTTAGCCTATTTAGTTTTACGCTCGGATATTTATTTATTGAATTTATTTCGAGGTTTAAAAGAAGTTGGTCTTTACTCTATATCTACTAATTTTGCCGATGCTATTTTACTTATAGTATCAAGTACTTCTTTAGTTTTATTTCCTAAAATTACGGAAAATCAAGAGCAAAGTTTAGATACCACCTTTAAAGTTTCCCGAGTTATTTCTTTGATTATTGGTACTATTGTCATAATAAGCTTCATTTTCGCTAGATGGCTGATCCCTTTATTATTTGGTATAAATTTTACAGCTTCTCTTCCCGCTTTTTATATTTTACTTCCTGCTATTTATTTTTGGTCGATTACAAGCGTGCTATTACAATATTTTGCCTCAAAAGGTTTACCTTGGCTTACTATTTTGATCTGGGTACCGGGATTTTTAATTAATATTATTCTAAACATTCTTTTTATTCCTCGTTACGGCTTTATAGCAGCTGCCTTAACATCATTACTGGCATATTTTTTGACTTTCGTCTTGTATTATTTATATTTACAAAAAATTCAAAAGACCCAATTAAAACAGTTATTAATAACAAATATTACCGAACTGAAATTAATAAAAAATAATTTGATTAGAAGAAATGAAAATTAATAAAAAAGAATTCAGAAAAACATATTACAAGTGTTTAAAAGACATCTTAGCAATAAGACCAATTGACGAAGCATTGAAAGATATTTTAGCTATGCATGACTACGATTTTAAAAATTTTGATTTTCTTTATTATTTAGAACAATCTTGGGTAAGAGCTTGGGAAGTTTATAAACTTTTACCAGATAATACGAGCAGTAAGAAGATAAAAATTTTGGATATAGGTTCTTTTTTTGGTAATTTTGCTTTGTGTTTTAAAAGATTAGGATATGATGTGATAATAGTTGAAGTTTATGATTATTACAAGAATGCTTTTGATGAATTAAAAATCTTTTTAGAAAATGAGGGTTTAAAAGTATTAAATTTAGATTTTACTACTATTTTATTCAAAGAAGGTTTCAAAGAAAAATACGATGTAATCCTTTGTTTGGCTGTTTTGGAGCATTTGGGTGAATCACCTCAACAACTAATGTCTAATATCAGAAGTTTCTTAAATCAAGATGGGGAGGCGTTAATTGAGGTTCCTAATATTGCTTATTGGCCTAACCGAATAAAATTACTGATAGGCAGATCTATTCTTCCGTCTATAGAGTCAATATATATATCCGACTCTCCATTTATGGGTCACCGTCATGAATATACCATAAGAGAAATGAAACTATTGGCACAACTATCTGGTTTTAAAATTAAGCATATTGCTTGTTATAATTACAGCGTGGATAGTTTACTGGGAATAATATTAAGATTACCGATTCTGTTTTTTAGCTCTTGCAAGGAAATTATTATGGTCAAATTAGAAAAATAAGGGTTACTTACTATAAGAATCACTTACTATGGATAACATAGGTTTTCCTTTTGAAAAAGAAGATATTTATGGCCATGGCAAAAGGCTCCATTTTATAAAAAAAGCAATAGAAGATTATCGTCAAAAATCTCAGAAGAAAGTAAGCGATATATCAATTCTTGATGTAGGATGTGGAACAGGAATAGGAATAACTTTTCCCATTGCGAGCTTGGGGTATAAAATCTTAGGAATAGACATAGATTTAAGCTCCATAGAAGAAGCTAATAAAATTAACATTTATCCAAATGCTTCTTTTTTCAATGGATTTATTGAAGAAAAAGCAGATCTGAAAAATACAGATATCATTATTTGTTCAGAAGTTTTGGAACACGTTCCAAATCCGTTTAATTTTTTACTTTCTTTGAAATGTTGTTTAAAAAAAGAAGGGATAATTATTTTGACCACTCCTAATGGTTATGGCTGGTTTGAATTTGAAAAATTTGTGTATGAAAAACTCGGATTGAGATTTCTATTTAAATTTTTGAATAGTATTATTCGCGTCAGGAAACTAATCAATTCAAAAAAATCTTTGCCAATGACCACTTTGAATAAAGAAGATAAACATTTGCAAAGATTTACCTATAAAAGATTAAGATTATTATTTGATAAAGCAAATCTTGATATGGTTGGAGAATCAAGAGCTGGTGTATTTGGTGGACAAATTTCTGAAACTCTATTTGGATGGTGCAAACCATTACTAAAATTTAATAATTGGTTAGGTGATCATTTTCTTTCGTCTTGGGCGATAGACTGGTACTTTATTCTTATACAAAAAAATAAAGATATATGATAGAAAATCACAACATTTATAAACAAAGAGCCATAGAGCAATGGACAAAAAACCCTATTGGAGCCGAAAGCACTAAATATCCAGAAGGAACTATAGAGTTTTTCGATGAGATTAGGAGAGATCGATACGAAAACTACGCTCCTTGGATGTTGAAAACATTTAA
>Ga0315274_10004024_pt1 | contig 21726 bp, 17 predicted proteins | sample YL17G02_20_MG_FD_203700 | JGI IMG/M metagenome (GOLD analysis project Ga0315274, IMG submission 203700) | Sediment microbial communities from Yellowstone Lake, YNP, Wyoming, USA - YL17G02_20 | ecosystem: Environmental > Aquatic > Freshwater > Lake > Sediment | place: USA: Wyoming | collected...
GCCGTTCGAAGCATCCGTTCTCCTCAAGAAGCCGCGCGACTTCGCCGATCTGCCCCGCTCCAATCTCCACGGCCATCCAGCCCCCTGGCCGGAGACGCTCGGCGGCGCTGGGGATCAAGGCAGAGATCACATCGAGGCCATCCTCCCCCGCAAAGAGCGCCTCGGCCGGCTCGTGGCGCGCGACGTCCGGGGGAAGGCTTGCGCGGTCGCGCTCAGCCACATAAGGCGGGTTCGACGCGACGAGATCGAAAGGTCCTTCGACGTCGTCGAGGAGAGAGGTCTTGCGGAACTCGATGGCGCCGCCAACGCCGTGGGTCTGCGCGTTCTCGGCGGCCACGGCGAGGGCCGCCGCTGAGACGTCCGTCGCCACGAAGCGAGCCCCCGGCAGATGAGTGGCCAAGGCGATGACGACGGCGCCCGATCCGGTTCCGACGTCGGCTATCCTTGGAGGTCTCGCCTCGCGGTCGCCGGTCATGGCCTTGGCGAGTTCGAGCGCTTCCTCGACGAGGAGCTCCGTCTCGGGACGGGGCACCAGGACGTCGGGCGTGACGCGGAATTCGAGGGAGAAGAACTCGCGCTTCCCCGTGATGTAGGCCACGGGCTCGAATTCGGATCGCCGCTGCAGAAGGGCGCGGTAGAGCCCCTTTTCGTCCTCATTCAGGGGGCGGTCCCAGGCGAGGTAGAGATCCAGGCGGCTCATGCCGAGAACATGGGCCAGCAGCACCTCCGCATCCAGGCGCGCCGGCGGGATTCCCTTCTCGGCGAGCCAGGCGGTCGAGCGCGCCAAAGCGTCTTTGATGTTCAGGAGGGTCGAGGCCGGCACGGTGATTGAGGTTCTCAGTTCAGGGTTCGGCTTCGGCGAACGCGGTCAGGCGGCGTCGTTCCTTGAGTTCCCCAGTTCCTCAAGCTTTCGTCTCCGTTCATCCTGAGCGAGGGCCTCGAAGACGTCGCCAAAGTTCCCTTCCATGATCTGGTCGAGTTTGTAGAGAGTCAGCCCGATCCGGTGGTCGGTCAGGCGGTTCTGGGGGAAATTGTACGTGCGAATCCGGCCGCTGCGGTCGCCGCTGCCGACTTGCTGACGCCGCTTCTCCGACTCCTCGCTGTGGCGGCGGGCGACCTCGCGGTCATAGAGGCGCGATCGCAGCACCTTGAGCCCCTTCGCGCGGTTCTTGTGCTGGGACTTCTCGTCTTGGCACGACACGACCAAGCCGCTCTCATAATGCGTGATCCGCACGGCCGAGTCGGTGGTGTTGACGCTCTGGCCGCCGGGTCCGGTCGAGCGGAAGACGTCGATGCGAATGTCTTCGGGCCTAATCGTGATGTCCACCTCGTCCGCCTCGGGCATGACGGCGATGGTGATCGCCGACGTATGGATGCGCCCCGAGGCTTCGGTGATCGGAACGCGTTGCACGCGGTGGATGCCGCTCTCGAATTTCAGGCGGCTGTAAACGTTCTGGCCCTCGATGCCAAAGATGACTTCCTTGAAACCGCCCAGCCCGGTTGGGTGACTCGATAGAACATCGGTTTTCCACCCTTGCGTTTCCGCGTAGCGCATGTAAGCGCGCAACAGGTCGCCCGCAAAAAGGGCCGCCTCCTCGCCTCCCGTTCCGGCGCGGATCTCCATAACGATATTCTTTCCGTCCATCGGATCGGAAGGAACCAGAAGGAGCGTCAGTTCGCGTTCCAGGACTGCGAGCCGCGCCGCTGTCTCTTCCATCTCGGCCCGCGCCATCTCGGCCATCTCGGGGTCCGGGTCGTTGGCCATGCCGGCCGCCTCCTCACGGGCGTGCGCGACCCTCCGGCATTCCCGCCACTTCTCGACGACGCGCGTGAGATCGCGATGCGCCTTGGCCACCCGACGATATTCTTCCCGATTGCCCGTGACGGCAGGATCGACCATCGTGTGCTCGATCTTCTCGAGCGTCTTCTCGATCTCGCGGCACTGCTTCTCGAAGTCCATCCGCTTCGCCTCGACCCAACCGTCGCACCCGGCCCTAACCCTCCCGTGCCGGCTTTCCTTCGCCAGAAGCTTCGCACAACCTTGTCCAAGAGCACAAGCAGTATCACGGGCCTCGACCGGGCGGCGCTCGACGGGAGAATCCCGACTCCGACGACGCGACTGCGTCTGGACTACAGCAAGAAATCCACGACCGTCTCGTCAGGAACGAACGCCAGCCGAGCTGAAGGTATGCGCGCGGCAAGCCGCGCCGCAAGGTCCGTGACTGCCTCCATGGATCGAGCATCCCAGGCGGGGAGAAAAGCATGGCTCATCAGACGGACCGCGGCGTCGGCGGGGGAGATTGCCCGCGTTGCGTTCTTCGGGCCGTGCTCGAGGAAGAAAGCCCTCTCCAACGGAGCAATGCGGTTGGCAAAGAGGCCTGAGGAGCCGGGCCAGGGAGTCCCACTGACGTAGAACCCGTCATGGGCGCCGGGCCACAGGAGGTGGCTCTCATCTCCCAGCACAGTCCCGCGCCCCGCTTCATGCCACAGCCGCGCCATCGTGCTCTTGCCGCTTCCGGACGGACCGGCGAAGAGAGTGGCTTTGCCATTGACCTCCACGCAGGCGCCGTGGATGAGGATCGCGCCGCTGACGCGGCTGAGCAGGAGCACGAGAAGCTCCGAAAGAGTGTAGGCGAAGGGGAAGTCCGCCTGGTTGTCTTCGGGGGATATTCGCAGCAGAGCCTTGCCCCCATCGAGGCGCATGATCACGCTTCGCAGGACGCGGTCGCCGCCGTAGGGGATTGCCTTGATGGCAGTCATCTCGTCGTTCTGGCGATAGATGTCCCAGCCGGTTCGGTGCGTGGCCGCGAGAGCGGAACGGGGCCGGGCGGATGGCGCTCCTCGTTCCACGGAGAGAACGAGGCCCGCCTTGGAGCCAGGGTATGACGATTCCCTTCCCCGATCGGGGGAAACGCGGAAGAGGCCGAGTTCTGGCTCGAGGAGAATAGGGCCCTTGCGGTCCTCGACGGTGAACGCGACGGGCCCGATTCGGCAAAGCGCTCGGTGGACGCAATCCGGTGGCGGTGTTGTCACGTCTCCGTTCCCCCTGATCCCCGGCGCGCCGTCTGGAGCAGAAACGCCTCGGCGTAGCGCTCGCCGCGCTTCATGAGGTCCTCGTGGCAACCCTCCTCGACGATACGGCCGTTCTCCAGGAAGGATATGCGATCCGCCACCCGAACCGCGGAGAGGCGGTGGCTGATGAGGAGTACGGAAGGGCCGCCGGGAAGTCCCCGGAGGTTCGAGAAAATCTCGGCCTCCGTCTTCAAGTCCAGCGCCGCCGTCGCCTCGTCGAGGATGAGAAGCCTCGGTTCCCCAAGAAAGGCCCTAGCCAGACAGATCCGTTGCCGCTCGCCTCCCGACAGCGTATGTCCGCGTTCGCCCACTTCGGTATCGAGTTCGTCGGGGAGGGACGCAACCAGGTCGCGGGCCGACGCCAGGACGAGGGCCCGGGCGATCTCCTCCTCCCCTATGTCGCCCCGTCCTAAAACGAGGTTCTCGCGGATCGTTGCGGCCAGAAGCCAGTCCTCTTGGTGAACGACGGCGAGGGAACGCCGCCATGTTTCCACGGGAAACGAATCCACGTTGACTCCGCCCCAGAGGATGGCTCCCGCGTCGGGCTTCAGGAGACGCATGACGAGACCAGCCGTGGTGGTCTTGCCCGCGCCGCTGGCGCCGACGAGGGCGACAACACCGCCGGCGGGCAAACGCAAGCTCAAGCCTCGAAGGACCGGCGCGCCGGCGCCGCCCTCTGGGTCGTCGCGACCGGGAAACGCGAAAGCGAGACCGCGGATCTCGAGATCGGCTTGTCCGAGGGGCGCCTTCGCGCCGGGGTCCTCGGCTCGCGGCGCTCCCCCTTCGGTCGGCAGATCGCTCAGTTCGAAAATGCGCTCGGCCGACGCCAGGCTCTGCTGAATCGCATTGGCGACACCGACCAGGGAGTTCACCGACATGGCCAGGATGACCAGAACGGCGAAGAGTTCCATGAGCTCTCCGGAGGTCATTCCGCCTCCGCCGTGGACGAGGCGACTGCCATACCATAGCACGGCCACTAGGCCGGCGCCGGCTACGAGCGAGGCGGCGATCGCGAGCAACGCTTGCCGCCGCGCGAGGCTCATCGTTTGCTCCACAAGGTCCGCCTGTTCTTGCGCCGCGTTCTCCACCGCCCATCTCTCGCGGGCGAAGCTCTTCAGGGTTCGCGCCCCCGCGTAGTGCTGTTGCAGCGTTGCGCCCAACTGGCTGCGCTGTTCGTACAGCGCCTTGTAGCGCGGCCGCAGACGGCGCACCCAGACAAGTGAGACGATCAGGAACGGCGGGAGCGCCATCATGCCGAGCAACGCCAGCTTCCAGTTCCTTGAAAAACAGTAGACGGCCGCTCCGATGAAGACCGCGAAGGAGTGGACAAACGTCGGTCCGGCGCTGTAAAGGAGCCCCGTCACGGCCTCCAGGTCCTGCATCAGGCGGTCGTGGAGAGCGGCGCTCTTTCGCGATTCGATCTCGGGGAGTGGGGCGTGCAGAATGCGCGAGTGCAGATCGAGTCGCAGGGCGGCCGTTGTCTCGGCCCGCGCTCGCGTCAGCAGAACGGCTCGTCCCCCATCGCAGGCCGCCCGGAGGGCGATGATAGCGGCAACAAGGGCCGCGAGGGACGGAAGGAGGGCGAGGTTGCCTCCCCTGAGAACGTTTTCCTCAAAGACTTTTATTGCGTAAGGAAAGCCCAGGACGAGGAGCCCCGCAAGCACTCCCAAGGCGATCCCCGCTGCGGCGCGGCCGCGCTGACGGGCGGCCAGGCGCAGAACGCGGGGGAAGTGGCGCCAGAGGAGAAGCCTGGCCCGAAGGCGTTCGGCGTCGATCATTGTGGGTAAGCGCAGCCCGCCTGAGCGGAGTCATGATTGTGGTTCGTGCACACCCCCAAGCCCGAGTCCGCGTACTGCCACTGCAGGTTCTCACGGGACGTGCGGATGGCGACTCGGACGATTCTTGGCCGCTCGTAACGGGATCGGGACGGCGCCGTGTCGGTCTTCCGTTTTTCCAGTCTCATTTCCATCCTCGCTGGAGATGTCTTCGAGCTTCCGCGCAAGAGACGATTCCCTCTCGCCCCTGGAAGACGCGTCGGGTCCGGGTCGGCGGGGAGGGGCGGGTCTCACACCCCGCATTGCGGCACATTCGCGTGGAAGTGCTGCGTGCAATGCTCCGTCGAGGTCCGGAATCCCGCCACGAGACGCGTTGTCTCGATCCGCACGCGGAAGAGGCGGGGCGACTCATACCGCGGCACGCCCGGTCTTCCTGCCACGGCGCCCCACGGGTGTCGTGGGCTCCCCGTCGCAGCTGTCACAATCTCGGTCTCGATGCCCGGATCGGTCATGGTCTTCTCTCCCCCGCGGAGTCTTGTCATCTCCACTCCCAGGTTCGTCCGCCCCTCAGAACGCGCAGTCTGTCGCCACACTGTCATGGATATGAACGGTGCAGAACTGGTTGGCGTCCTCCTGCCCCAAGCTCATGCGGGCGGTCTCTACCCGCAGACGCGTGAGTCGCGGCGGCTCATACGCCGGTGGGTGTCGCGAAACGTCGGTTTCCTTTCGCGCGTCCATCCCGCGACCGTGATTGTGCATGTCAGAGGTGGGCATGACTTGGCGCCTCCTGGGTTTCTCTCGCGGGTTCGAGTAAGACGGAAACGGCATGCGCCCGTTGGCACTGCACAGGCGCCTCGCGCTCGCAGGAGCCCGTTTCCAGGTAGTTTCGGCCCGCACAGGGAACGCAGTGCTTGAGGTCCGGGCAATCGGCGCAGGCGATCGGGGTCGAGCGCTCGCGCTCGAGAAGATCGGGAATCGTTGTGGTCCAACCCGTCATGAAGCCGCCTTTGCGGAGCGAAAACGACGGGTCGCGCAAGAGCGTGCAGAGGCAAAGATCCCCGTAGGGACCGATGAGAAACGAAGATTCGCCGGCGCGGCAGACCACGACTTTGCTCCCACGCTTGAGGGGCTTGGCCTTAGCTCCATCCCATGTCTCAGCCTGGTTGCCCCAGACTCTCTGGTGCAGTTCGGACGCCATCACCCTGCGCACTCCCTCTTCGGGAGGGAAAGCGTGGCCGAGAGGTTCGGGATTCCGGTCCAGTCGCGGGAAAACGTCCGTATCGAAATGGAACTCCACGCCCCGTTCCTCGCAGAGAGCGGCCAAGGCTTCCACGTCGTCGCCGTTCTCCCGGAAGGCCATCGTCTTTACGCCCACATGGGGCAAGGCGCGGCGCAGACGGTCCAGCCCGGCCAGCGCCGCGTCGAAGGCCTCGGGAACGCCGCAGGCGCGGCCGTAAGTCTCGCGCGAGGCGCCGTAGAGGCTCACTTCACACGCGACGGGAGGGAGATCTCCGAGAAAGGCTGCCGTTTCGTCGTCGACGAGCGTTGCGTTCGTGAAAAGGGTCAGGACGAGACCCTTTTCCTTGGCATAGCGCCATATCTCGCGGAAATCGGGTCGGAGGATGGGTTCGCCCCCCGTGATCAGCAGCTGCAAGCAGCCCGCCTCGGCCAGCTCGTCGAGAATTCGCCTGACCTCCCGCGTTTCGAGTTCCGGCTCGCCGCGATAGTCGACCATGTAGCAATGGACGCAGGCCAGGTTGCAGCGCCAGGTCAACTCCAGGCTTCCCGCCAGGGGAATCCGCCCATCGCGCGACACCCGCTCCCGGACATAGTCGTCGAGATCCTGTGTTTCGATCATGAGGAGCGCCTACTCGTGCTTCTCGTCCGGAGCGGCCTCCCGCGGAATGCGGCGTTCCGCAAGTCCCGCCTCTTCGAGATCCCCCAGAAAAGACCGGACGTCTTCCTCGATTTCTTGAGGTCGCGGGCCATCCGGACCCGAGGCGTCGGCGGAAGGAGCGAAGGATGAAGCGATCCGCTCGATCACCGCGCCCACCGACCTCCGACCGTCCAGCGCGTCCCATACGGCCGCCCCGACGGCGTTCATGCGATAGAGGTACTCCAGGTCCGCCGCGCCGCTGAGGGCGATCGGCACCAACACCGTCTCCCCCGCGACGTCGCGCCGGATCACGTTCTCGGCGCGGACGAAGACCGCATCCCGCCAGTCTCTCGCGGCGCTCACTGTCCTCCCTCCTCACCTGCCGGTCGAGTCCGTCTCGGCATCCTTCGTTTCCTAGCACCGCCCTCTGGCGAAGTCAACCGGAAAAGGCCCGGCAAGGAGAAGAGGAATTGACTCCCTCGGGGCCGGCTGTTAGACTCCGCGGAACCTGGGGGCCGGGCTGGATGGCACAAGACCGCAAGGAAGAAGAGTTGAGTACATGCGCATCAAGCAGTCAATCTGTTACCCCATTCTCAAGCCGGCGGATATGAGCATGCAGACCTTCGTCCGCGCAGCAGCCGAGATCGGCTACGCCGGAGTGGAAGCATGGGGTGTGGACGCGAGCTTCGAGGAACTTGTCTCCCTGACCAGAGACGCCGGGATGACCGTTCCCAGCTTCATCGGGCACGGGTCGATCGCGGGGGGCCTGAACAACCGAGCCGAACACGGCCGAATCGAGGAGGAGTTGCACCGATCCATGGACCTGGCCGCTCGCAGCGGCGTTGCGGGAATCATCTGTTTCAGCGGCAACCGCCGCCCCGGCTTGGGCGATGAGGAAGCGATCGACATCATCGCCGAGGGTCTCGCGTACGCCGCCCCGTACGCCGAACGGAAGGGCGTGAATCTGAACCTGGAGCTTCTGAACTCCAAGCGCGACCACGTCGGCTACCAGTGCGACCGCACCTCCTTCGCCGTCGCCGTGTGCGAGCGCGTCAACAGCCCTCGTGTCAAGATCCTCTACGACATCTACCACATGCAGATCATGGAGGGGGACGTGATAGAGACGATTCGCAAGAACATCCGCTGGATTGGTCACTTCCACACGGCCGGCAATCCCGGCCGCAAGGATATGGACGACACGCAGGAGCTGAATTACCGGGGGATCTGTCGAGCCATTGCCGAGACGAACTACGATCTCTACATGGGGCACGAGTTCATGCCGAAGGGAGACGCAATCGAAGCGTTGCGCACGAGTTTCGAGATGTGCGACCAGGGGTAGGGGGGCCTCGACCTGCCTGCCGGCCAGGCAGGGCGGTCTTTCGGCGGGAGTTCGAGGAGCGGGGTTCTGCGCGCAGACCGGGGTTGGGCGCGCAGGCATGATCGGGATATGGCGGCCTTTGGGCCGTCGATGAATCCAGGGCAAGGCGGGGGAGCAGAGACCTTGTGGTCAATCTCCCTCGCGGAATGCCGGACAAGAAGGTGGCGCGACTATGGCTGAATTTCCACGCACAAACGTCGGCGGAGTTTCCGTGTCAAGGATGCTCATCGGGACGAACTGGTTCCTCGGCTACTCGCACACGAGCGCCGCGAAAGACAAGTTCATCCGCGACTACATGACGAGCCGGAGGATCGCCGATATCCTCGCGGTTTTCCTCGAAAACGGCGTCGACGCCGTGATGGGGATGCCCGAGCGGATCCTGTGCGACGCCATCGCCGAGGCGCAGGACCGCACGGGCCGGGGCGTCAAACTGATTCTTACGCCTGGTTTCAACGCCACGCCGGGCGGCCCGCCCGAGAACGAGCCGGAGAGAGTCTTCGACCGCTGCAAGGAGCTGGGCGCCACGTTCTGCATGCCCCACACGAGCACCACCGATTGCCTGGTTGACCGGTTGAACCGCACGATCCGGGATCTCGGCAAGTACACGAAGATGATCCGTGAACGCGGGATGGTCCCGGGCCTGTCCACGCACATGCCGGAAACGGTGATCTTCGCCGACGAGATGCAAGCGGACGTCGAGACCTACATCCAGATTTACAATGCCGCGGGTTTCCTGATGCACGTCGAGGTGGATTGGGTCACGCGCCTCATCCACGGGGCGAAAAAGCCGGTGATGACGATCAAGCCGATGGCGGCGGGACGCCTCCTTCCGCCCGTCGGTCTCGCGTTCGTCTGGAGCACGTTGCGCGACCAGGACATGGTCACCGTCGGCACCATGACGCCGGACGAGGCGCGCGAGGTGATTGAGATTTCCCTGAGCGTTCTCGAGCAGCGCGAGGCGAAAGTCGAACTGCAGAAGACCCGAAGCAAGGCGTCCCTCGAGAAGAAGCCCAAGTCTGCTCCCGCAAAAGCAGGCGTATGACGCGTTCGACGCGCCGCACGCGTCCCACGCGCCGCACGCGTCCCACGCGCCGCACGCGTTCCACGCGTTGCGCCTTCAAGATCCCCCGACAGGAGTTCGCCCGTATGCCTGCCAAGACGAAACCTGCGAAGTCGAAAGAAAGCCCAAGGATCGCGCGGCAACCGTCGCTGACGCCCCTTAAGCGCATCCTGAAAAGCATGGGGAAAGTCGGCTCCGGCGACGTCATCCCCCTTTTGCAGGCCATCCAGGAAGATTACGGCTACCTCCCGGAAAACGTTGTCGAAGCCGCGTCGGAGTTGACCGGGATACCGGCGAGCCAACTCTACGGGGTTGCGACTTTCTACGCGCAGTTCTACCTCGAGCCCCACGGGAAACACACGGTCCGCGTGTGCCGCGGCACCGCCTGTTACGTCCGCGGGGCGCGGCGCGTCCTTGACGCTGTTCGCGCGAGCCTCGGCGTCGCCGACGGAGAGACGACCGGCGACATGCTCTTCTCGCTGGAGACCGTCGCCTGCCTCGGCGCGTGCGCCATGTCGCCCGTCATGATGGTGGATGAGGCGTATTACAGCAAGATGAACCCGCGCAAAGTCGATCTGGTCATTGAACGCTATCGCCGGGAGGGTCAATGATGCCTCGCTTCAGCTCGACGGAATCTCTGAGCCAACACCGTGGAGAACTGCAGAGAAGGGAAACCGGAGAGCGCCGCATCATCGCTCTGTGCGGCATAGCGGGCTGCGGGGGCGTCGGCGCCGCGGAACTCGTCGAGGCCTTTCAGCGCGAGATCCGGCGTCATCGGGCGGAGAAAAAGGCGATTCTCCGGACAACGGGGTGTCATGGTTTCTGCGAGCAAGGGCCCGTTCTTGTCGTTTACCCTGAGAGGATCTTTTACCCCCGCGTGACCGTTGACAAGGTTGCCCGGATCTTCAAGGCTTCCGCGCTGAAAGGCGAGCCGGTCGCCGACCTTCTCTTCAAGGACCCGAAGACGGGCGCGCCCCTTGCCACGCTGGACGATGTCCCGTTCTACTCGAAGCAAATGCGCAAAGTGCTTCGGCTGAACACGTTTCTCGATCCGGTGGACCTCGACGACTACATACGCAACGACGGCTGGAGCGCGCTGGCCCGCGTTCTCGACACGATGTCGCCCGAAGACGTCATCGAGGAGGTGAAGGCCTCCGGCCTTCGCGGCCGGGGCGGCGGCGGGTTCCCCACGGGGAGAAAATGGGAGTTCGCGCGCCGCAACGAGGCGGACGTCAAGTACCTCGTCTGCAACGCCGACGAGGGCGACCCCGGCGCTTTCATGGACCGCAGCCTGCTCGAGGGCACGCCCCACGCCGTGCTGGAGGGAATGGCCATCGCCGCTTACGCCACGGGCGCGAGCAAAGGCATGATCTACGTGCGCGCCGAGTATCCCCTCGCCGTCAAACACGTCCAGCGCGCCCTGAATGACGCCGAGAAGGCGCAGTTGATCGGCGACCACATACTCGGGACGGACTTCTCCTTCTCGGTCGAAGTTCGCATCGGCGCGGGGGCCTTCGTCTGCGGCGAAGAGACCGCCCTGATCGCCTCCCTCGAGGGCAGGCGGGGATGGCCCCGGCCCCGGCCCCCCTATCCCGTCGAGAAAGGCTACCAGGGCCGGCCAACCTGCATCAACAACGTGGAGACGCTGGCGAACATCCCCGTCATTATCCAGGAAGGCGGGAAGGCGTTCGCCTCCGTCGGCACGGTGGGAAGCAAGGGAACGAAGGTCTTCGCCCTGGCGGGAAAAGTGAACAACACGGGCCTCGTTGAAGTGCCAATGGGCGCGACCTTGCGCCAGGTGATCTTTGAGATCGGCGGCGGCATTCAAGGAGGGCGCAGATTCAAGGCCGCACAGCTCGGCGGCCCCTCCGGGGGATGCCTGCCGGCCAAGTTCCTCGATCTCCCCATCGACTACGATTCTCTCAAAGACGCCGGGTCAATCATGGGCTCGGGCGGCATGATCGTCATGGACGAGAACACCTGCATGGTCGACGTCGCGCGCTTCTTCATGGAGTTCATCTCGAAAGAGTCGTGCGGCCAGTGCACCCCCTGCCGCGAGGGGGCCCAGCAGATGCTGCGGATTCTCACGCGGATTTGCGAGGGCGAAGGCAAGAAGGGCGACATCGAGGAACTCCAACGACTGGGCCGGGTGATGCAGCAACTCTCCCTGTGCGGCCTCGGTCAGACCGCTCCCAATCCCGCTCTGTCAACGATCCGGTATTTCCGCAGCGAGTATGAAGCCCACATCGAGGAGCGCAGATGTCCCGCCGGGGTGTGCCCGGCCCTGGTCGTCACCTCGTGCCAGAATGGCTGCCCGGCGGGCGTCAACATCCCCGAGTACATCGGTCTCATCGCCGAGAAGAAATACAACGACGCCCTGAACGTCATCCGCCGTCGCAACCCCTTCGTCTCCGTCTGCGGGCGCGTGTGCGACCACCCCTGCGAGAGCGCCTGCCGCCGAGGGGACCTCGACTCCCCTCTGGCTATCCGCGCCTTAAAGCGGTTTGCCGCCGAAAAAGCCGACCGCCGCGAAGCCCGCAAGCCTCTCCTGCCTCCTCCTCGCGGCGAACCGGAAGTCGCCGTCGTCGGGTCCGGGCCCGCGGGCCTCAGCTGCGCCTACTTCCTGGCCCAGATGGGCCGGCGCTCGGTCGTCTTCGAGCAATCCCCCGTCCCCGGCGGCATGCTGGCTCTCGGCATCCCGGAGTACCGCCTGTCCAAGAAGACCTTGCGCGAAGACATCGACTTCATTTGTTCCCACGGCGTGGAGATCAAAACCGGCAGGAAGGTGAAAAGCGCCGAAGACCTCCTCGCAACGGGCTTCAAAGCCGTGTTCGTCGGGACCGGCGCCCAGCGCGGCAAGCCGCTCGGAGTCCCCGGCGAAGCGCTCCAAGGCGTCGTGGACGCTTTGGTGGTCCTTCGAAGCCGCGCTTTGGGCAAAGCGATTCGCACCCAGGGCGAAGTCGTCGTCATCGGCGGCGGAAACACCGCCGTCGACGTCGCGCGCTCCGCTCTCCGCCTCGGCGCCGACAAGGTCGCGATCCTCTACCGGCGCGCCGAGGCCGAGATGCCCGCGTACGCCGAAGAGATCGAGGAAGCCCTTCGCGAAGGCATTGTCATCGAAGACTTCGTCGCTCCCGTCCGCGTCCTCGGCAAGAACGGACGAGTCGCCGGCATCGAGATGATCCGGATGCGTCAGGGAGAGACCGACGATGAGGGCCGCCGCCGCCCCGTCGCCGTGAAAGGAAGCGAATTCGTCTTCCCCTGTGACGCGATTCTGCCCGCCATCGGGCAGATTCCATCCCTCGAACCCCTCGACGGCGGAGTCGTCCAGGCCGGCTGGCTCACAGTCGATCCCTCCACCATGGCCACCCGCAACGGCAAGATCTTCGCCGGCGGGGATTGCCTGAGCGGCGGCGGATCGGTGATCGAAGCCATCGCCGATGGTCAGAACGCCGCCGTGGGCATCGATCGCGCCCTGGGCGGACTCGGCTTCCTGCTGCCCGAGGTCCAAGTCTCCATTGTCCGGCCCAGCGAGGAGGACCTCGGCGGCGAAGTCGGACGCTTGCGCGAACCGATGCTTCCCGTCGGCAAACGCCGCCGGAGCTTTGAGGAAGTCGCCCGCGGCGTCTCCCCCGCCGCGGCGCAGCGCGAAGCGCACCGTTGCCTGCGTTGCGATCTCGAGCGGCTTTGCGCGATGGCCCAGAAGGAAAAGCGATGACGCGCTTGCCATTGCGCAGGACTGCCCGTCGAGATTGGCGACGCCGAAAGGACCCCGCGTTATGACCGAATCCAACCACGCTTCTCCCCAGACCGGGCGAGCCGCCTGCTGTCCGCGCAGCGATCAGAGATCTGCCGACGCGGGTCTCAGCCGCAGACAGTTTCTCGAGGGCGTCGGCGGCGTCGCTTTGGCCGGCGTCGCCCTCACCGGGTGTTCGTGGTCCGCCCTCTCGATCCGCAGACCCGAGACGCCCGCCGCGCCCGCTCGCCGGCCTCTCACCGTCAAGCCCATCCTTCTCTACAGCACGTATACCGCCAGGGCGCAAACCAGCTGGAGAAGCTGGGGTGGAATCCAGACCGAGGAGCAAGCGGATGAGGAGGCCGGGCGGATTCGGGGCGAACTGGCGGCGCTTGAGAGCGCGGCCGATTTCCCCGTCCGGTTCCTTCCGCTCGCGGCGATCCGAGGCCGGGCCGAGTTGGCAAGCGCCGGAGACGTCGCCTCCGCGGACGCGCTATTGGTTTACGCCGCCGGGACCGACACGAGCGACTTGAACGCGATAGCGGACCTGAAGAAGAACACCGTCTTCTTCGTTCGCCATCGTTCCGGGCCCGTCTACCTCTGGTACGAGATCATCAGTCCCCGCTTTCTGCGCCAACACACGGACGAACAGGTCGTCGCCGGAATCACGGCGCAGGACGTGGTCGTCGACAGCCAGGACGAGATCCTCTGGCGCCTGCGTTCTCTTTGCGGTCTGCGGAACACGGTCGGCAGCCGCATCCTCGCCGTGGGGGGCCCCGACGCGTGGGCTCAGCCCCCAGGCGTTGTTCCCCAACTCGTCCGCGAGCGCTGGAAACTCGACATCCGCACGATCTCCTACAAAGATCTCGGTCAGCTCATCGGCGAGGCGAGAAAAGACCAACGGGCCGTCGCTCGCGCCCGGCAACGCGCGGGGGCGTACCTGAAACTCCCCCACACCCAGCTCGAAACACAGAAGCCTTTCGTCGAGAACGCCTTCCTCCTCGAGCAAGTTTTCGTCGCGTTGATGCAGGAAGCCGACTGCAGGGCCATCACCATCAACGGCTGCATGGGCACGATCATGCCCATCGCCGAAACCTCCGCCTGCCTCACGCTCAGCCTCCTGAACGACGCCGGCTACCTGGCCTTCTGCGAGTCCGATTTCGTCGTGATCCCCTCCGGAATCCTCATGGGCTCGATCTCCGGGCGCCCCACGTTCCTTAACGACCCCACGTTCCCCCACGACGGCGTCATCACCCTGGCCCACTGCACCGCGCCGCGCAGAATGGACGGCAAGGGCCTCGAACCCGTCCGGATCCTCACGCACTTCGAATCCGATTACGGAGCGGCGCCCAAAGTCGAAATGCGCAAGGGCCAGACGGTCACCATGGTCGCCCCCGACTTCGCCGCCAAGCGATGGGTCGGCCTCAAGGGCGAAATCGTCGACAGCCCGTTCCTGCCGATCTGCCGATCCCAGATCGACGTGCGGTTCCAGTGCGACTCCGCTCTGCTCGCCGAGCGCATGCCCGGTTTCCATTGGATGCTCGTTTACGGAGACTACTGCCGCGAAATCGGCTACGCGTTGCGGAGAATCCCAATCGAGTGGGAGCGCCTATAGTGTGTTGCGTCGGAAGTCCCGCGCAGAATCCCGGCAAGCTTCTGGCGCCCTTTCAGAACTCGGTTGAATGGGTTTTGCCTTTCCCAGGGCGTCGCTCGCTACGCTCGCTTTGCTGGGCTGACCCATAGACTCAGCCGATCTTGATCCAGGAAGCGCCCCACACGAGGCGCCCATGCCGGACGACGAGAAGCGGAGGCAGAACGAAAGGAGGTTCCAGACCTGGGAAGAACTGCCGGGAGGGGGCAGGCCGTACTCCTATTCCTTGCGCGGGACGCTGGGTTGGTCAGCGCGGTACGTGAAGGAAGTGGATCGGGACGAAAGAACGGTGCGATTCCACCAGAAGATTCTGAACCCGGGCGGCAGACTGGTTGAAATCCATGAGAAGTTCCCCGTGGACAGGGGCCATCGACCCGTAGGAGGGGAGAATCCATGATTACCCGTAGGACAGTCGCAGCCAAGATCGCGGATCACCTCCACCACAAAATCACGCTGCCCGATCTGGTCGATTGGGCCGAGCGTCAGATGATGGAGGGCGATTTCGAGGAGTCGGACCTGGAAACGATCCGCAACGTTCTTGGGCGTCTCGGCGTGGCGGACGTCCGAGCGTTTGGGTTGACATGGGAGGACTGCGAATCGCTGCTTCGCGATCTGGGGTACTCTCTGAAGATCGAGATCGCGGCGAGTCCTTGATTCCTTGTGAGTCCCGAACTCCACAACGCGAACGGGGCGGCATGCGACGTTCGGAGCAAGATGGACATTGTTGGGGATGTTGCGCGGGAAGATCAGCCGTTTGGGCTTCTCGCTCGATGGCGCGGCAGAGCATGAACGTTGCCGGGCATCCGGATCTCCGCAGACTCTAGACGAGGAGAGGAATCAATATGTCGGGAACATTCCCAATCACGATTGACGGGAAAGAAATCGCCGCTCGAGACGGCCAGATGATTCTCGAGGCGGCGCTTGCGGCCGGCGTCAAGATCCCCCACTTCTGCCACGATCCGCGGCTCACGCCCGTGGCCTCCTGCCGAATGTGCATCGTTGGGATCGACGGGCGGGACGGGTATCACACCGCCTGCAACACCCCCGCCAAGCCGGGCATGCGAATCCTCAACGACGTTCCGGAGATCGCCGATCTGCGGCGAGAGAACGTCGAACTCATCCTCGCCCATCACAACCTGCGCTGCACTTCCTGCGACAGGGACGGCGATTGCGGGCTCCAGGAGTACGCCTACCTCTACCAGGCCAATGAGAAGCGCTTCGGCGCTTTCTCCGCTCCCACGAAAAAAGAAAACTACACGTCCGCCAACCGCGGCATCGACTACGATCCCGAGCTCTGCATCCGGTGCGGCCGCTGCGTCCGCTTTTGCGACGAGATTCAGATGGCCAAGGCCCTGACGTGGAAGGAGCGAGGACGCGACACGGAGATCAGCACGGCCTTCGGCATCCAACTCCACGAATCCTCGTGCGAGCTGTGTGGCGGCTGCGTCCGCGTCTGCCCGACCGGCGCCATGTACGAAAAGGGCGCGCGCGGCAAGGGACGCGCCGTCGACCTTCGCAAAGTGCGCACCACGTGCACCTACTGCGGCGTCGGATGCCAACTCGATCTCAACGTTCACAAGGAGACGGGCAAAATCATCCGCGTCACGAGCGAGCCGGGGTGCGTCATCAACGACGGGAACCTGTGCGTGAAAGGACACTTCGCCTTCGATTTCGTCCACTCCCCCGAGCGCCTGACGACGCCCCTGATCCGCCGCAACGGCAGCTTCGAGTCGGCGTCTTGGGAGGAGGCGATCGAGCTCGTCGGCCGTCGATTCCGCGAGATCCGAAAGAAACACGGCCCCGACGGAGTCGCCTTCCTGTCCTCGTGCCGATGCACGAACGAGGAGAACTACCTCATGCAGAAACTGGCGCGCGCGGCCATGGGGACCAACATGATCGACCAGTGCGCCACGACGTGCCACGCGCCGACGGTGGCCGGCCTCGCCGCGGCGTTCGGCTCGGGCGCCATGACCAACTCCGTCGATGAGATCAAGGACGTCGACGTAATGTTCGTCATCGGCTCGAACACCACTGAGGCGCACCCCATCGTCGGCCTGGAGATGAAAAAAGCGCTGCGGCGCGGGGCGACGCTCATCGTGGTCGATCCGCGCCAGACCTGGCTCGCGCGCCACGCCCACATCCACATCCAGCATCGCCCCGGTTCGGACAATTTCCTCATCAACGCCATGATGAATCACATCATCCAGAAGAGGCTGCACAACAAAGAGTTCGTCGAGTCGCGTTGTGAGAACTTCGAGGCGTTCCGCAAGAATCTGGAGAAATGCGATATCGAAGAAGCGGCGGCGTACTGCGGCGTCAGCGCCGAGGACTGCAAACGCGCCGCCGAGATCTACGCCAAGGGGAATCCCAGCGCGATCTTCTACACCCTCGGCATCACCGAACACTCCTGCGGCACGGACAACGTGAAGAACCAAGCCAACCTTGCCATGCTGTGCGGCCAGATCGGCAAACGCTCGAGCGGCGTCAATCCCCTCCGCGGACAGAACAACGTCCAGGGGGGATGCGACATGGGCGCCATGCCGCACAAACTGCCGGGCTACCAGAACTGGGACGATCCGGCGACGCGCGAGAAATTCGCGAAGCGATGGGGCGTGGAGTTGCCCGAGAACAAGGGGGGACGCGTCACGGACTTCATCGAACAAGCGGGCGAGGGCGCCCTGAAAGCGTTCTACGTCATGGGGGAAGATCCCGTCAGCTCCGAGCCGAACCAGCCCAAAGTGATAGCCGCTCTGGGGAAGCTCGATTTCCTCGTATGCCAGGAGATCTTCATGAGCGAGACCGCCAAACACGCCGACGTGATCCTTCCGGGCGCTTGCTTTGCGGAGAAGGACGGCACCTTCACGTGCAGCGAACGCCGGGTGCAGCGCGTGCGCAAGGCCGTCGATCCCCCCGGCCAGGCGCGGCCCGACTGGCAGATCATCGCCGACGTGGCGCACGCCATGGGATACGAAATGCCTTACGGACACCCCTCGGAGATCTGGGACGAGCTGGCCTCGCTCGCCCCCTCGATGGCGGGAATCAGCTACGACCGCATCGAGGAAACGGGTCTGCAGTGGCCCTGTCCGACGCGCGACCATCCCGGGACGAAGTACTTGCACGAGGGTCGTTTCACGCGCGGGCTCGGCTTCTTCACGCCGATCACCTTCGCCCCCCAGAAGGAGGAGCCGGACGACGATTACCCCCTCATCCTCTCAACCGGCCGGACGCTCTATCATTACAACGTCGGAAACATGACCCGGAAGGCGGCGGCGGCGAACCAAAAGCAACCCGGGAATTTCGTCGAGATGCACCCCCGCACGGCCAAGCGCTACGGGATCAAGCAGGGGGAGCCGGTCGAGGTCGAAACGCGCCGGGGCCGGATCGTGGCGCGCGCCGAGGTGGGCGAGAAGATGCGGGTCGACACGATCTGGATGCCGTTCCACTTCGTCGAGGCGCCCACAAACGTCCTGACGAACGACGTGTTCGACCCGGTCACGCGCACGGCCGAGTACAAATGTTGCGCCGCGCGAATCCGCCGCAAGGGAAAGCGATAGTGCGAAAGATCCGAGAGACCTCGTTCCCGGCGTCCGGCCGCCAGGCGGTTCGCGTTCTTTTTCTTATGGCATGGGCGTCCAGTGGCGCGCCATGGGGTTGCGCCGGGCCCGCGCCCGAGACTTCCACCGGCAAAGGAGACGTCAAGATGATGGAACTGGATCTTCAACGGCGGGACCCCGAGACCGGCGCGCCGTCGATCGCGAAGGAAACCATCGACCCCAGACGCACTCTCGTGCTGGTTATCGACGCGTGGGAGTACCACTGGTGCTCAACGTGGACCGGCTTGGCCGGGGGCCGCATCCCGCGGATGAACCGCGCGCTGCTAGGGGCGCGCGAGCTGGGCATGACGGTCGTGCATGCGCCCACTGACGCGGCCAACTCCATGGCGGGAACGCCGCAACGCGAACGCATGGCCGCCTTGCCGCGCCTTCCGCTGCCCGAACCCCTCGATATCTCGATCCCTCCGTTCCCCAACGGCGAAGGCTCGGAAGGGTGCATGTGCCACGGCGGCTTCGGGTGCATCGTCAATTACGGAGAGCGCGCCATCCATCCCGGCATGGCGATCGCTGAAGAGGACCTTGTTTCGGCCGATGCCGAGGAAGTCTTCACTTGGTGCAAGACGAAGGGGATCACGCACATCATCTATACAGGCTTCGCGACCAACATGTGCCTGTTCGGGAAACCGGAAGGCGTCCGCACCATGGTCAAGGCCGGAATGCGATGCATCCTGGCCCGAGATCTGACGGAGGCGTTCTATGCGAACCAAGGCGCCGCGTCCGCCGACCGGCTGACGAACGCCGCCGTCGAGCATATCGAGAAGCACCTGGCGCCGACGATCGGCTTCGAGGCCGAGCTGCGCGAAGCGGGAAAATGGAGCGACGACTGCGTCGTCGATCCCGTCCGAATCGTCCCTTGGGGATTCCAAGACCGTCCCCAGGTCTTTAAGGATTCTCTCGAGATCTCGATGTCGTTTCCTTTCAACCCAAAGGCCGAGATCCGCTACACGCTAGACGGCGGCGAGCCGGGACCCGCCTCCACTCGCTACGCCGCGCCGTTTGAGATTCGCGATTCGGCCACGTTGCGCGCGGCGGCGTTTCAGAAGGGGCGAAGAGTGAGTCTTCCAAGCGAGTGTCGCTACGTCAGGCAGGAGCCCTTGCCGCCGATGCCGAACGCGTTCGTTTCCGATCTCGAACCCGCGCAGATAACGATGGCGGGAGGCTGGAACTGGCTGGCCGCGCCGGGAGGCAGTTCCAACCCGCCTCCTCAGCGGGACCGATCTTACGCCCAGACGCCGCTCCAGCTGCGCGGCCAGAAGTTCGACAAAGGCATGGGAGTATATGCCCCATGCCAGCTCGTCTACTCCGTGAAACCCGAGTACAAGGCTTTCGTCGCCCAGGCGGGAGCGGACGAGTCCATGCTGTCCCACAATCTCGGATGCCAGAGAGCGTCTTTCCCGAGCGTCGTGTTCCGCGTTTTCATCGACGGCGAGCTCCAGGCCGAAAGCCCTATCATGCGGATTTCCCAGCCCCCTTGGCGTTTCCACGTCGAGATCCCCGACGGTGCGAAAGTCATCAGTCTGGCGGTGACCGACGCGGGCGACGGCAACCGCGAGGACCTCGCCAACTGGGTCAACGCGGGGTTCCTTCTGAGGGAATGACTACAGATAGCTTTCCCTGATCTTGCCGACGGTGGCTTCGAGGTCTTGAAGGATCTGATCGCGGGCCTGGTCGCTCATGTTGAGCGCTTGGGCGATCTGGCGGTTGCCGAGCGTGGCTTCGTCGTGAACTCGCAAGCTGAAACCGACCTTCCGGGTCAGAAGGTTCGAATAGTGCGTCACGACAACCGCTTCGTCGTACTCCTGGACGCGCTCGTCGTCATTGTGCAGGCTGACGATCGAGTGGAAGGGCTCTGGGTAGTCCCATTTCTCCATGAGGCGCAGGCCAATGGCGTTGTGGTGGCGGTTGAAGAGCTCCTGAAGAAGATCGGCCGTGATCAGTTTTCGGGTCCATATCTTGCCCTTGTAGCCTTCTTCAATCAGGTGAATGATGAGGAGTTTGCCCACGTCGTGGAGGAGGCCCATCATGAAGAAATCGTCGCTCTCGGCGATGAGGAGCGCCTTGGCCAGTATCTCGTTGGAGTAGGCGACGCCGAGGCTGTGCATCCAGAGCTGGCCCATGAGCTCGGACAGCCGTTTGTCGGTCGACTTGAAGAGATCTTCGCACGCGACGGCTTGGACGATGTTGCGCGTCTCGCGGATTCCGATGCGCGAGACGGCGTTCTGCAGACTGCCGATTCGCTTGATCCCGGCGTAGAGCGGGGAATTGGCCACTTCGAGCATGCGGGCCGACATGCCGGGGTCGAGCGCGACGACCTCGGCTATCTGCTCGAACGAGGAGGTCTCGCTTGCCGTGAGTTTCTGCGCCTCGGTCCCGACCTGGGGAAGGACGGGGAGATGAATTTCGGGCCTTTCGAGAAGAATGCGGATCACGCGGGCTACCTCGTCCACCATGTCCGCGGCGTTGGGATCGATCTCGGCCTTCTGTTGCTTGTCGGGCTCCGCTCGTTCTTTCGCCGCCCGGCGTTTGTCGGCCTCGAGCTTGGCCCCCAAACCGCCCGTGAGCGCTTCGACTCCAGCCTGGCCCGCGTCGCTGGGTCTGCGACCCACTGCGGCGAGCTGGCGCGTCAGGCGCCGGTTCTCCTGTTCCAGCTGCGCAATGCGGGCTCTTAGCTGGGCCAGGTCCTTTCGGGCGTAGACCGCGTCGGCAGCCGAGGGCGCCTTCTGGAAGAGTTCCCTCTGTCGGCCGATAAGCGTGCGCACGCGGCTCGGCTCCACCGAGCCGGCAAAGACGGCGCAAGGACTCGCGTCGTTGACAAGCGGGCGCAGATCGACTTCCGTGGGGGCGTCCTCAAAGACGGCGCGCAGGATCCTGGGGAGCAACTCCTGGGCTTTGGCCAGGAACTCCTTGGCCGACGGTTTCGCCATGGCGCTGTCCACAATCAGGAGATCAAAGGAGCGCTTGCGAAGGGCCGCGATCGCCTCCTGGGGACTTGCGGCAAAGACAACCTCGAAACCGTCTTCTTGCAGAGGAGCCGCGACCGACCGGGCCCTCTCCAGTCGGGGGGAGAAGAAGAGCACTGCCCCTTCCTGACTCATGGTTCACCGTCCCCGTCCTCTAATCAACCGGTCTCCGAACCCTGCGATTTCAGAGCTGAGATAGCGTAGAGGATGGCGCCGGCGATTGCAAGGTTTTCCCCCGTTCGCGCCGCTCCCTTTCATGGCCCTGAAGGCGCGTTTCGGCTTGACGGACCAACTTGGGGAGGCTAGCATTGCAGAGTTATGCACATAGTGCGCATCGGGAGTTCAGCCCGCTTCTCGACGGCCCCTTACGGGGAGGGAGGTGCAACCATGCAGAACCGTCGCGCGTTTTCCAATGAGAGGGCTTTTACCCTGATCGAGCTTCTGATCGTCGTGGCCATTATCGCCATCCTGGCGGCCATCGCGGTCCCGAACTTCCTCGAAGCCCAGGTGCGCTCGAAAGTCTCTCGCTGCAAGAGCGACATGCGAAGCGCCGCCACCGCCCTCGAGGCGTACGTGACCGACTGGAACATGTACGCGGACCACT
>Ga0315274_10004026_pt1 | contig 21724 bp, 19 predicted proteins | sample YL17G02_20_MG_FD_203700 | JGI IMG/M metagenome (GOLD analysis project Ga0315274, IMG submission 203700) | Sediment microbial communities from Yellowstone Lake, YNP, Wyoming, USA - YL17G02_20 | ecosystem: Environmental > Aquatic > Freshwater > Lake > Sediment | place: USA: Wyoming | collected...
TGAATACTGAGCCAACGAGCAACTACATCCGGATATAATAAATCCGTTAGGATCTGAGGTAGCAGTACCAATAAAAATGCCTATAATAGAATAGTTTCCTGTTTCTAAATGACAATTAAAACGAGAGACAATAGTAAAACTTTGATCCGGTGCTGTCTGAGCTAAAACGTGTGCGTCTGTCCAAAAATTAGCAAATACCCCTGAATCAGGGGCAATACTAACTTGCAGTTTACCACTCCCTACTAAAGAACTTTCTACTCCAGAAGTAGGAGCTCCTCCGAATAACCATGACCATTTTGGGTTAATAGACGACCCATCAAACTCGTCATCGTAAATAGAGGGTGAGGATGGGGGATCGTCACCTGGAAATGGATTTGGAGGTATTGTAACAGTAGCTAATTCAACTTTAGTAGCCGCACTATTTACTGCTAAATATTTTCCAGCTTTACCAAGATAAGTTTTAGTAGTTCCATAATCGATCGTTCCTGTATATAAAGTACCAGAAAATGTTCCTGCATTCGCCGTATCTTTCCATGTAGCCGGAACTGAATAGGCTACCATAGCGCTAGTTACGTAATAGAGAGTCTCATCAGCAGGGTCTACGAAACACCAAAACATATCAGAGGTATCCACACTACTAAAATAAATTGGGCTCCACCAATTTTGACCGGTTGCTCCATTGTTATACCAACGTCTCCATTTTGTTACCCCTATTCCAGCAGTAGTAGCATGAATCTTGTATATGTATTCTCCAGAATAATGGACAAAAGCATGACGTACATTAGCGGAAGGAATTTGCCACTGATTCCAGTCCCCAGAATAGCCTCCATCTGTTCTATTCCTAGAAGCGATAATTCCTACTGGCCCGCAATCTCTTGCACTTGCAGATGCATTTGCAAAATACACCCCATTCCATGCTTTTAAAAATGCCCCCGTTGTAGCAGAAGCACTTGTAGTATGTTTTCTTATAGAATCAGTAGTAAAATCAATTTCAATTGTTCCATGACTTATAGTAGCTACTAACAATACCCCATTTTTCATTATGGCATGTTTTGGTTCTACCTCTATTGCGCTACCTATATTTACTAAAAATCTCATCCATAACAAGTTTGTGGAATAATCAACTATGTCTACTCTATTTGTATATGCAGTAATGACGACCTTTTCTGGAAAGTCTGCTCTGGTACTTCGAAATAATGGATCAGCCGCTTCTCTAAACCAACCACTTGTATTATTTACAGTTCCGCTATTTATAGTAAATCCAAATATGTCTACACGATTTATAACAAAGTTTCCATCACCTCCAACCCATACGTCAATTCGCATGGGTTTACTCATAACTGCTCCACGATCAGTTGCAGTTCTTAATGTTACCCATGCGGATGTAGAATTATTCCAATAATATGTAGTTATAGTTTGCCCACCACTCCTAACTAATCGTAGTTTCCCGTAAGTATCTGTTGTAGAAGCAGACGCATAGAATCCCCAGGTATTATTAGTCATAATATCTGAATCATATAGATTATCATGATGCCTTCTAACATAACACCAGTTTATGTCATCAACTCCTACCTGCAACATAACACCACCGTCTACACCACCACTCTTACTTAAATTTACATAAGAAATTTGAATATCAAAGTTTCCAATCAAACACCATCGAAATCTTGAGCTTAGAAATTTAGCGGGATATCCATTAATAGGACTTGTAGTATTAAATTTTACATGGTCATCTGAAACAATAGACATAACCGGATTAGTAGTGCCAGAAGCTAATCCAGAAGGCTCTATATCTGTCATCCACGTTTTACCGTTATATACACCACCGGAACAAAAGGATGTCCCATTTAAAGTAGGCCCACACTCAGAGCCATTGTAATAGTGTTTTCCACTTCTACCAATATTGTAAAACCCATTTCCAGGAGTAGGAGAAGCCCATTGCTCACCTGCTGTATCATAAACAAATACAGAATTAGCAGTACTTTCCATATCTGTTACGTCAGACAAATTCAGTAAATTATTATTAAGTTGTGACGGTGATAAAGTCATAAAAATTACTCATCTGTCCAATATACGAATTGGTAAAAAGAACCAGACTCTGAGACAAACGTTACTGTCTTCGATATGGATGTATATTGATATTCATCCACCGTTGCAGGACTTCCACTTACCCATCTCATTTTTAGCCCATTCCTATATACCTCTAAGGTATAACCCGATGGACTAGATTTAGATAATATAGGGGTATATGCTAATATTTTAGTTGTACTAGAGTCATCTATTTTTGTTTCTTCAACAAAAATTTCTGCCCCAGTCATATCTATCCATGTAGCTGCTGTACCATTTGTAGCAGCTAAAATTTGGCCGGCAGTAGGAGCAGTAGCAGCAGAAACATTTACTACGGTAGTGGCCGTTCTAAGCCCACTAGCTATCCTATCGTCTGCTAATCTAGAATCATTACCTTGACATACTGTATTAACTGCATCCCCATAAGTAGGAGACAATTGAAGTTGCTCATTACCAGAAGGAGTCAATATCGATTTTTGTATACCATTAGCCGCAACCAACTTGGAATCTAAATATGCTGTAGTAGTATCATTTGTAGTTATTTTAGCTTTTTCATCAGTTGTTACTATAGTAATAAATTCAAGCCCACTTAAATCTGTTTTGACTCCAACAGATTTACCAGCCTTATCTGCATATGAATCCGGAGTATCCGTTAAGTTTAAAAAATTAGTACCATGTGGATTTGTTGTAGACGTAGCATGACCATATAAAACAGTCTCAATAACTCGAAGAGTAAAATCCCTTAAATAACCCCCCCATTTTCTAGAGAAATCTCCAGTTAACTTTAAGTTATACTTTTGAGTACGTACAATAACTTGTTGTTGAGAATTCTCTTTATCTACTTCTGGATTACTCGAACCATTTGTATTCGTGGCTATACATTGAAATACGTATCCCCCGTCTATACCAGCAGTTAAGGTTAAAGAAGGATTTTGAACAAAGGCTACGCCATCTATAAAATTACCATTCACCCCTATATTAGCTGTAGAACCTGAGGGTACAGACAGGATATCCCATCTCCACGAAAAAGGTAGGCCCGTAGCATTAGCGCCTAAAGACACTACCTGTGAGGATACAGAATAATTTAATTCAATATCAGAATTACAGGTTACTTGTGGTATAGCCATTATATATCCTCATATTACCAAATTTACGTAGTAATCAATAATGCTTGTATTTTCCAGCTGCATTCTGTACCAGCACCAAAATTGCTGCCAGTGTAAGCTCGCCATTCTATTTTTACATTATGATCCCCAATAGGTAAACTAGGTAAAGTAACCATACCGGTAAATTCGTATTCGTATGTATTTGAAGAAGTAGTATATATTTGCCACGAATTATCAGTAACGTATATTGGCGTGGTATCATAATCAAATACAAGACGAAATTTACCGAGATTAGCACCAGCACCAACACCGATACATATTTTAACTACTAAGAAATATACTCCAGCAACTACTGATGGGCTTAATATCTCATACATATCTCCTGGTTCAGGTACTACCGGGTAACCGATACCTGTAAAGCTTGTTCCACTAGTTACTCTACCAGCAATAGGGGCTTTATTAAGCATTACTACCGGTAATCCTAAACCGCCTGTATATATAGCTTGAATTTTCCAATTAAAATAGTTAGGACTCGTGCTTATAGTAGATCCTGTAATAGCAGACCAGTCTATTTTTACGTTATGTGTGCCTACTGCTAGATTAACGGTACATACAAAGTTGCTAATTAGTACAGGTGTCGGTACAAGGGCATTATATAACTTCCACGAAGCATCAGTAACGTATATTGGTGTGGTATCATAATCAAATACTAACCTAAATTCGGCCCCGGTACCCACATCAATACAAAAATTAACTTTTACCATAACAAAATAAACGCCTGGTTTAGATACGTAAAATTCCTCGAACATATCTCCTGGTTCATCAATTCCTGGGTAACCTACCGCATCGAACCCATTTACATTCTTTGTAAGAGCCGTACTAGGCGCTTTGTTAAGCATCTCAATAGATAAGTCCCCACTACTACTACTAGTCTGCCATGAAGCAGAAGTAGCACTGGACGCCATTAATATTTGACCTGCAGTAGGCGCAGTAGCCGCAGAAACAGCTACTACAGTAGTAGCTGTTCTAAGTCCACTAGATATTCTATCGTCTGATAATCTAGCGTCGTCACTCTCGCATACATTATTTAAAGCACTTGTAATTGTAGTGCCAGAAATACCAGAATCGTTTTTTATTAAAGAAGAGCTATTTAAATAATTAGTAGTGCCACTTTCAAGACTACCGATATAATTCTCACCATATAAATTAAGAATTGCTCCGTCGGTTATTTGTACTTTAGTAGCTACCCTACAATTACCCAAAGTTAAAGAGTGAGAAGCATTACCAACATGGGTAATTTTATTTGATTGTACATTCCAACATCGTACTTGATGTTTCCAAGCATAAATCATAGACCCATAAGATGTATTTATTGCAATAATGTCTCTTAAATCTATAATAACCCCCACTGCAGCACAACTGATAATGTTTATATTATACAGAGTACTAGATGTATTTATTATAGTTAAATTACTAACACAATATCTATCATCATTAGATGCCACATCGACAACAATAGATGGACCTTCTCTATTAAAAATAACAGAATCTCTATTAGCCCCCTCTAAATAAACAAAGGGCTTTAAGATAATATCTTCACTATAATAAGGAGACTTAGGAAATATAATAATAGTATATGGATTACTAACAGTAGCACCTGTAATAGCAGCAAGAGCGAGAGTTACAGTTAAGTAGGGTTTTAAAATACTTCCATCTGGGGTATATGTATCAGTTCTATTACCATCTACATACCTCAAATTTTTAACTTGCGGAACAAAATCCGAAGTTCCAACAAATGATGAAAAAGATATCTTTTTCTTAGCGAATGATTCTACAGAATCTTCTAAAAGTAAAATATCCCCAGCTATTGGATCAGCTTTCAATAAAAATGAATTAAAATCCCCAGCAGATCTCTTTAATTGCGCATCATCTGTAACATTATTAAGGCCCACTTTATCAACTATAGCACTTACTAATGCTTTCTTTTTATTATACGTATTTGTTGAATCCTCAATAAGAATAATATCATCTAGTGCTATAGGAGCTTTAGCAGTAAATGTAGTAAAATCGCTAGCAGCCCTCTTTAATTGTGCATCATCTGTAACGCTTCCTAAACCTACTTGAGTTTTGGTAGTAACATGGGGATTACTTAAGTTTATTTCATGAAGATGTAAAATAGATTCTATAATCCGGAAAGTTTTATCAATAAGGTGTTGCCCCCAATTTCTAGAAAAATCCCCAGGTAAATATAGTTGATACCAATGTGTTTTAATTGTAATTTGTTGTTCACAATTTGATAGGTCTATTTCTGGATTGCTTGAACCATCGGTATTAGTAGCTATACATTGAAAAACATATCCACCATCTATACCAGCAGTTAAGGTTAAAGAAGGATTTTGAACAAAGGCTACGCCATCTATAAAATTACCATTCACCCCTATATTAGCTGTAGAACCTGAGGGTACAGACAGGATATCCCATCTCCACGAAAAAGGTAGGCCCGTAGCATTAGCACCTAAAGATACTATTTGAGGAGATGCAGAATAACTTAATTCGATATCAGAATTACATGTTACTTGTGGTATAGCCATTTTTTATACTCTTTTTTCCCACTTGACTGTATAAGAAATTGTATTTAAAATTTGATAGTGAACTTAAAAACTTTAGATCCTGAAGTAATAGAAAAATTACTAGAAGAGACACAGGATTCAATAACACCGCTAGCAAAATCTCGAGAACAATTCTACCAATCACAAGCTTGTCCAAATTGTGGAGGAAACGCCTTTCAAAAATTTGGATACGCACACTCTCTCTTCATATCCAATGACCCCCTTCCAAGATACCATCTTCGTTGTAAAAATTGTAATTGTTCTTTTAATCCGCATTCCGGCATTGTTACTGAATTGGGGAATATAGGAAAGGCTTTTGTCCCATCCGTCCCATTAATAAACAAAGATTAAAAGCCTGTATTAGTCTCACGAGTAACCACAATCGTCCCAGGAAAAAAGGTAGACAACCTACCATGAGTTACGTAATCTTCTGAACGATCTATAGTAATATTTCGTTCTTCATCATGAACAATTGCCACCAATTCCATGGGATTCTTAATAGAAGAAGCTCCACGTTTATGGGCTATATTTTGCAAACTATCCACCTCTACCCGATCATCCGGACCTAAATTATCCAAATAACTCTCAACATCCTGGTTTACTATATCCGCTGAGGACCCTCCTCGATATAATAAAGTAAAATTAAGATAGTGAGGCTGAAGATGGCGAACTAGAAGACTAGCACAAAGAACCCTTTCTAAATCAGAAGAAGCAAAAGATTGTACCGAAGATACTAAAGAACTTCGATCATAGTTTATTTGAATATTCTGGTCACTTAATTGAGTAGCAAGATCGCATCTATCAGAACTTCCAATAGTTAATATTTTACGACTTAATACCATTCTAATTTGTTCTTCCATAGAATAAGATAAATTCGAGTCTCCAACTACTAACCAATATCCATCAGATAAATACCCTGTTACTTCTAACTTTTCTTCTTGATCTAAATTCCATTGATCTCCCACTCCTTCAGATACCAATTCTACATCCATATAATACAAGCCGTTATCTAAATTAGAATTCATAAGCGTGGAATGTATTCTTTGTATTCCAGGTCGATAGACTATAAAATGCTGCGCTTGACCGGCTAATGGGTGAGTTAAAAACGGTAATGCATTCCTATCCTCAAGTTCTAAATATACGCCTTGTTCAGGAGCAGCTGAATCCCCAACATAAATTACTGTATAATACCCATCAATATTTGCATTAGCATAATTATCTATACTAGAAGGGGACTCATTAAAAAATTTAGAAAAGGAGGTGCTATTAGAATGTAATGTAATAGCAAAATCCGCTTCTAAACGTAAATACCTAAGGACTCCTATAGTTTCAATATAAGCTATAGTGGCTCCCATAGCCTCATTAATCTCTGCTATAACATCACTAGGACCTGTCAATTGATCACTAAATATTACCGTTTTTATAGGGTTCTCTTCCATTGTAAGTATTAGCGTTAAGCCTTCTAATTCATGTGCATCATAATTAATCAATCCACCAGAAGTTGTAGACGTAATATCCCTCGTACCTTGAATTGGTTGATACGTTATATCAACCACGTCCCCTATATGAATTTCTCGAGATAGAAAATTTACAACCGTATGACGAGAGTTTTTACCTAAATCATCAACTGGAGTTTGATCAGATTCTACAAGAGCCGCCCCATTTGTAGTTAAGTTATTTGGAATAATGTCCCCTGAAGCAGGCAATATCTCATATTTTAAATCTGGATCCGGAAAAAATCTTAATGAAGAACCTGCAATTGTAGCTGTAAAATAAGATACTGGTTCTTCATCTCCCGTATCTTCTATAAATCCTGTAGGGTATATCGCTTTATTAGATGGGTACGTATCCGTACTCTTTAAAGCCGGATGCCAAGAACCCCGTACTTGAAATGAAGTAGGATCTAAAAAATAAACTCTAGCTTTTCCATATGACCTAGAACCTATAACTAAAGAAACTCCAATATTTGGTTGTAAAAATCTTACTCGACCATGTACTTCATCAAAACCCACCACTAAAATTCTATTGGACTCTACCTGTACAAAATACAAGTAACCAATATTATCCCCTGTCCTAATACTAACTACATCTCTTTGTATTTTTAAATCATATGGTACTGCAGTCCAATCTAGAATATTACCTGCACTACGAATTTGTCTATTATCTTCACCGTCCTCAGAGAGACCAACATAAGCATTATTTGAACTACCAATTACTTGAATCCATCTATCTCCAGATCTAAGAGTTAAATAGTCTTCTCCGTCTATTGATAATACCCCTGCTATATCAGGAATAGCAGTGTTTATAGCGTTTAACAAAGCAGCTTTAGAATACGTATCCGTAAGATTAATAAAGGTTGAGACACCATTATTTATTTTTATTTCTAAAAATACAGAATCTGTAATTGGTAAAAGGGAATCTATGCTAAAAGACGATACAATACCTGTTATAGCATCATTAGTACTTAATTTTACGCCATTCCCCATATTAGAAAAAGACGACGTTCTAACATCAATAGGACGAGCATAAGGAATATCATATCCAGTAGGCTGTTTAGAACTATCTAATATATCCACGCTTCTTATACGAACTAATGGAAGAGATATGCCGTCATAAGCTTTATATAAAGACCACGATAAATTATTAGCTGTTGACCTCATTTGAGCTGTTAGATTTAAAAATTTATTGCCCGTACCAGAAATACTGCCTACAGAATATGTACCTATATCATTGCCAGCATTTATTTCTAAGATATCCTGTTCTTCAGCACCTAAAGCTAAAAAATCTACAGCAGAAGATGTGCTAACTATAGAACTAAGCTGATCAGTTTGTAGATCTAATCCTTCACCACGAATTACTCGTGGTTTACATAAATCGATATCGATCTCATCTACTATTTCGTATCTAATACCTGACGCACTAGAAGAAATAGGGATATCGACTTGTAAATAATTTTGAGGCACCCCAGGAGACTCTGGAATTACTACCGGCTTCACACCTACTCGTACAATATTACGTACTCCAGCATTTACTCCCGATCCTATTATTAGAGAATGTCCCACTTTAACTCTTGATAAAACAAAATCCGTATCAGGAGCATAAACAAAAGAACTATAAAGAGTGCTCGCTACTAAATTTAGCCCCTTTATTACTAGTTGTGAATCCGAAATAGAGGGTATAACCAGTTCTTTTTTTTCTGTACCCGTACCTCGAATATAAAAATCCGCTGCACCACCAATATGGATTTCATCTGGATGAACCGTTATTCCATCAGCAGCACTAGAAAATACTATCCCACCAGGTATATCAGAAACGGTTATTTTCTTTTGATGAATAGACCATATTAAAGCCGGCCTATTAATAGGTATTGCTGTCTTTAATAAGAGTTCTTTAGAATTAACTATTGATTCTATTTCCACAATTTGAGGTTTGCGTAAAAGAACCCAAGACATCCCTGTCTCAATAACACCAGATCTGTCAATTTGTATATCACTAGGAGTATATCTATTTAATATTAAAGATGCTCCGATATTGGCAGAATTACTAGCTTTTGTAGTGATCCACATACCCCCAGGATCAAAATTATCAAAATTAGCTGTATTACTAATAATATGACTAACTGCATCAGGTACTTCAGCATCATTACCATATAATATGGTACTTAAAACAATATAATATTTCTCAGTAGGAGTACCTACAGAACCAAAAATAGTGGTAAAATCTCCATAACGAGACTTTATAGAATAAGTTAACTCATCCCCATCACCATCATCTTCTGAATACCCATCTACACCAGATAATAAAATTTCCCCTAAATCCCCACCCGTTATTATATCTCGTTGCATTTCAGCATCTAACATTCCAACAATTTGAAGATGTACTAAATCCTCAAATTGACTACGTAATCTAGCAGAAACGCCTCTAGCTACAACAAGAGATCGTTCAGTAATACTAACCTGTGCCTTTTGTACTAATTCCTCTGTAGATTCCTCATCTAAACCATTTTCAAAACTATCTACATTTTCTACAAGAACTGCAGAATTAAGATTTGTAATTCCCACTATTTCTTGTTTATTAATATTATAATCCGCTCCTGCCTTCTCAGCAGTTACCTGAATATCAAAATAGTACAGCCCTCCTGATTGATTAAATAGCATAGCCTCAGCAGAAATACTCTGAAGAGTAGTAGGTATATAACGCAATCCTGAAGAGGTATAACATATATTTCCAGTACTAAGTGTAAGTGCGACAGGCGCATTAAAATAAAGACGAACAGTACCAGTAGATAATCCTCCCATAGTTCGACTAACAAACATATTTGCAACAAGAGAATCAGCTTGAGTATCGGATAGTAATTCTGGATTAGCTAATGATTGACCCTGTTTTAAAATTTGGATCTCTCTAGACCCAGGTTCTAGAAGAAGAGACGCCGGTTTTACTAAAAGGTCCTCAACTCCAGAGCCCTGTCTAAAATTAACATCCGGATATTCTTGAGTTAACCTAGCTAAAATAAATGATTCAACACTCATTTCAAATGGGTCCGGCATAAATCTTCGTACAATAGGATCAACTACTTGATACTGAGCTGGAGACCCTGCAGTTAAATCAATATTAGGATCAAATGCCCGTAATCGAGCCTCAACAAATTCTTTTAGATCTTGGGTTGCCATTCTAAAGCTCCAAGTTAGCAATAGCCCGAGTTCCGGACTGAGCAATAAGTTCTACACGAGTAATTAGTGCTGTGAGTTGGGGATCAAATTGAGAGTTTAATAAATTAGCGGCTAATAAACGTTCATCGTCTAATAATCTAGATTGCCTATTTTGAATTTCTTTCATCTGCATTTCTGCTCTTCGTACAGACATAGCTAAATCAGATATGATCGTTTGACTTTGACTAACATTAAAACTCTTACCAATATTTTTAAGCGCACTACCACCAATATCTCTACTAAAAATATCGATACCTGAAGTAGTAAAAAGTATCTTTAAAAAAGTCTGCATTAAAACCTTTAATCCAGTAACTTTCTTAGGATCATTACCAATACAAAATCTAATTCTACTCTGAAATGTAGCAGTAAAATCGGAACTTAAAACTGAAAGTGACTCAATAATAGAAGATTTTTGAGCATCAGGGATTTGAGCTATTATCATTCTTTTATTAACTATGATAAAAGAAGGAGAGGTTACTTCATTAATAAGAATCTCTTTTGCACTACTAAAATCTGCTCCAGAGATTTGTATCGACCTAGGAAATATATCTGGAATCTCCCTAGCTCCCGTTACAGGAAGAGTATCACTAAATTGTATAAATTGGATGTCCATTATTCTTCCGTATTCTGTGCATCTTCTAACTGAATTCGATCGTCACCACTCAAAGACCAAAAATCTGAGGGTTGCTTTTTAATAGTAGTTACTGCCTGTAATATTTCCGATTTAATTTTTTTAATCCTATCTAGTAAAGTACCCCGATTAGGATTAATTCCTGCAGTACCAGAAATTTTATCTATAGCGGCATCGAGAAGTTCTTCATATGTTAAATTAGAAATCGTCTCCGTATACTGTCTACCTCGCACAAAAGAATAAGAATTGCCTAATATTTCACGCATTTGCATTAGAAGTAGCGTTTGTTTTTTATCTATAGTATCCGACATTAGAACCTCATCTTACCAACTGCAATGGCATCTTTAGGATTATCGAAATCTGGTACCTCTCCTAATAATTGCAGACCCTCATCTAAATCTCTATCAGAATAATCTAAAGATGCATCTGTACCTTTTATAGTAGCCACATTTACAGTATCATCTCCCAAATTAGATTTAGATAGCGGTAAATCCTTCTGTACTATTTGACGAACAGATTTTAGCATATAAGAACTACTGGCAGCGTCATCTTTATCCATGTTAAAAAACTCAAATAAAGATCCTCGCATTAATAAATCATAAGCTCTATCTAATCCCCTCTCTTTTAGCATCTTAAGACCAGAGTCTATCCTACTAACGGAGGCAATTTCAAAGTTTACAAGGATATTGGATAAATTTATTAGTATCTCATAAAGATTTTGAAGTTTTGTTTGAGCCTGTAAACATTGACCATAAGAAGGGTTCTTATTAGATAATAACGGATTTATAACCCTATCTAATTCTAATGTGGAGTCTAAAAATACTAGATAATCGATAGTAGATCTTCGCCAGTCTTCCCAGTCTATTAAACTCACATCTAATTTTTTATACTCTACAGATGAAATACTTAAAATTCTAAAAGACTGAATAGCAGTTATTGTTGGGAGAGGGGGCGAAAATATTAATAGACTATTTGAATCTTCAATATCTGTAATTACATGTTCTGTTTCTGCAGATACACCATCAAATATATATAGTATATCACCCACTACTATATCGTATTGATCAAAATTTACAGGCGTACCAAAATTTGTAGCCCTAAAAGCATTTGTAGTAGAATAATAATTTCCTGTAGATAATCCTATTTCAGTATTAGCACTTGCATTTAAGATCTCTATTTTAGATGAGAGAGTAGAAAGTTTAGACTGGAGTTTTAAAACATTACGTAAAACGATCCAATTTTGATTAGATAATTCACTAGAAAAATGTGAGTCATAAGTAACCTTAACTCTATCGTAATATGGAGATATTCTGGTTACTGAAAGAATCCTGTGATAACCATCATTCATACCTCCACGAATAAGAATTTGATCATTTTCATGAAGAAGAGATGTTAATGAGTTTAATGGTAATTGTATTGTAACAACACTATCAATATTTCCTGTTTTACCCTCTTCAAAAAAAACTCTACTCACATAAGCATTTATTTTACCTACTGCATTTATTTCTTCTACTAATTCTTCTACACTAACTCCAGCATTACTATCTTGTTGATCCTCATAAAATCCTAAAATACTATACGTACTTATAATATTATCCCTATAAGTATAATTATCCGCAGTTAATACTATTTGCTGAATACCAGTTTGAGTCTTTGTAATCTTTATGTAAGTTTTCGAACCTTCTACTAATGTTACAGCAGTATAAGGACAACTATATGTTGTAGCCCAAGTATTTATATCAGACACAATAGTTGAAGCTGTAACTGATGAACCTGTAGTTAAAACTACAGGTTCAAGATTAGAGTCGAACTCTAATCTAGCTCCACTAGGTATAACATATGGTGATGCAGCATAACAACGAACACTAGGTTGGCTAGGAGACGTTATAGTATAAGTCGTAGGACTATTCCCATCCTCTGCTATTATTAATTGGTCATTTGCCCCTAGTATAATAGACCATGCTGCGGATCTTTCCCCAGTAACTTCCGCTGGAACAATACATCCTGAACTTATTGGAACATCTAAATGACCTATTATAGAGCTGGAACTTAAGAGCCTTGGACTTATAGGATCTAAGACTGTTGAATAATTATCTAGTATAGACCTACCTGAAGTAATCCTAAGGTAGGCCTCCCTACACTTAGCAATCTTATCGTCACGTGAGTAATCAGAGGAATCAAAATAAGACTTGAGAACCTGTAGATCTCTCCTAATTTTCTTTACTGAGTTTTGTATAGTTAATACAGGTAAATTAAGAAGACTAAAATCCTGCAAAATAATTTTAAATTGCTGTAAATCTACAAGAATAGATTTATATAAACTAGACAAGAGAGGAAGATTAACACGTATATCTTGTTTTGCAAGTTGTGGGGGTCTAACAATAAGACCTCCGGATTTAATATTGGGAGCCAAAATCTCCGTAGAAAACTGGTCTATAGAAGAAGTATACCGATTATACGCTTGATTACTAATAACCTTTTTATCCGTAAGAATTTGATCGACTGTTAATAAAGCTGCAGCAGCATCTCCAAGTAATGTAGTATGCGTAATATCCTTAGTTTTACCCGTCATCTCTTGAATAGCAGTTTTTATATCTACTATATAAGTTATTGCTGAATTAATTATTGTATTAAGTCTATTAGAAGTTAAAAAAATTAGATAAAAAATTGCATTAGAATCGTAAATTAAAGACGAGGAAATCAGAGATACTACTTCAGAAAATTTACTTTCAGCATCTACGGGACCTAAAGGACTTTTTTCTATGCGAAGAGTACTTTGAACAAAATAAGCTACAGCACTCTCAATCTCCTCATTAGTATATCCAGCCACTTAACGTATCCTGTCGTATTTTTTAACATGCTCACGCCCCATCTTAAGCGTTTTTCTTCGTATCTCTTTTGGATTTTTATTCAATACATTACAAATATTCACAAAAGAAGTAAAATAATCATCCAAATCACTCATTATCCAGTCGTAAGCTTCCTTCCATATCCTTTTCTTATTCGGTTTTACAGTATCCCGATATAAAGCTATATCAAATGCAGCACGTCTAATAATAGCTATTAAAAGAAGTCTTTCTCCTAAACCATCAGACGCTATATGCGAATTAAATACTTTAACCATTTCTTAAATTACCGTAATTATAAAAGACTGACTAATAATATCCGTTGATGGAATAACAACTATAGACTGATCTATTCTAGTAACTAAAAGATTCGTGATACCTGAAGAAATGCCTAAAATAACTAATTTATCTTCAAGAGGGCTAACCGAAGCTATACTTTCATCATCTATCGTATAAAGAACATCCTGAAGAGCGGTTCCAGACAATGTACGAAAATCAGTTGTTAATACCGTAGGAATTACATCTACAAAATCTCCCACTGCCATGGAAATAGTATCAGGAGACCATGTTATTTCTTTAACAATTGGAAATAACAAATCTAAAAGACTTACAGAAGACCTATTAGGAACAACTATATCTCTCTCAAAAATAATTGCTCCAGTATAATCTACACCTGCTGCTTCAATTCCCTGAACAAGTACATGATATTCTGCTCCTCTATATAAATCTAAAGTTACATAACCACCTTCATCAGTTCGAAGATCTAATTTAGCCCCCATTACCCCATATCCATCTACAATAGCAGGACGAAACTGATTAATAAAAGTAATATCTAATCCAGGAAGACAGCGACCTCCCGCATCTTTAAAAAATCCGCTAGCTCTACACAATCTAGGATTTGTAGCAACTGGAAGTGTAAAGGTTTGGCCTATAACTTCAAAATTATTTGTTCCATTTGGAGCGTCTTCTGGAGGACTGTACACAGAAATAAGTTGCGGAGTTTTGCTAGCATCTCCCTCATTACCATCAAAAGCCACTCCCACTTTAGACATTCTAATAGTATAGTTAATGGGTGATCCTCCAAGAAGAGTAAGATCTGCTACTGCTCGACCACTAACTAAAGTTGTGTAGTTCTGAGAATTATAAACACTCCCACTAGAATCGAATACCCTTATTAAAACTCCTGTAATAGGAATAGAATCTTGGTCCTTAACATATATTTTTACAGTCTCGCTCGCCATCTTAGTCTCCTAATGAGAGTACTTGTGGAGCTAAGGATTTTAAAAAAAAGACTTTTTCAATTTCCTCAGGCTGGTTACCCTTTTCTATATGAAACTCTACAAACGATGGGGCCCTCATTTTACCACTAGGAAATACTTGTTGAGCTCTTACTTTTGCTACTCTACCTATAAACGAAGAAGGGTCTTTTGATATTCGATTTCGTAATTCATCACTTAGTCCCGTTCCTACATTAGTTACCACTCTCTTCCCCGGAAGAATCATCTGTAATGCTCCCATCCTACCTTGATGCTTTCCTTTTCCTGGAAGTATACCTACTACCTCAGCATCAAAATCAGGTCTGAACTTAACTTTTGTAGGATCCGATTTAGTAAGATTCCAAGAAATGATGCCCTCTCTTGTTATAGGCTCCTCTCCCCTTTCTATTCTTCGAAATAGGGCCTCTTTTTCTTCTGTAGTTACCGCTAATGGCGGTAATTTAAGTTTGGGAACCGCTTCCTGTACTTCTTTTAGCATACGCAATTTTTCTACATAAGGAACATTTTCTACGTCATGCCCCTTAAACTTCACCACATCGTATATAACGGGTTTTAATTCTGCCCCCATCTCTTGTTGCTTCTCCCGACTTCTCCACACTGAGGCGTTCAATAGACCCCCTACTTGCTCTGCTGGTAAAGCTTTGCCAGTCTTCTTATCCTCAGCGTAAAGTTCCCCTCTTAAAACTGTACCTGATAAACTTGGAGGCACTACAATAGACCCGTAATTCGGAATTTTATGCGTATGTTCTAATACTCCTGTATGCCTCTCAGTAGGACGAGTAGAAAAAATTTTTACATGCTTATCTCCTCTTAGACTGAAAGAAACATTCGCACCATCAACTTTAGCTTGATGAATCTCATTAGGATTATCAAAAAAAATATTATTTACACTAGTTTCTTGATACTTAGGTCTGTAATGAGGAATAAGATGACCACCTTTTCCCCTAACCCCCGACTCTGCAGTAGATGTGATATTAAAAAGTATATGCCCTTTGGGAGTTTGAATTAAGCTATATTCTTGATTCCCTTCTTTTTGATTCCCATAAGTATTAAATCGAAGAACCTTTCCTGGAATAGACTTGACAATCTCTACAGGTTTTAAACCCTCACTTTGAACTGTGCCTTTACCATAACCTTCTGGAATTTCAAACTTACCCTTTCTTGCTGCGTATTCTTGAGTATGTGTAGGTTGTTGAATTGCTAACACTTTTTCCCCAGGCTTTGGTAAAGATGCACTAGGTATAGCCCAAGAATGCGCTTTGCCTTCAAGGTCCACCAATCTCAAATCCATATGCTCCCCAGCTTTAACAGCTATATGTTTTTGAAGCGCAATTTGCCAAATTTGAGGAGTTTGGTATGTAACTTCTGGAATAGGGTATATTTTTCTAGCTATAGGTATTCCTGGCGCGAATTCAGATTTAGAAGGCAGTACTTGTTCTGCTAACTTTTTTAATATTAAAAAACTAGACTCTTTTTCCATAAGACTAGTTTTTCGTAGTCTTTCAATTTCACGAAAAAACTCTGGAGAGAGTTTTTTCTGTATCAGTGTTTTAATATTAGAACCGCTTACAGATTTCCCTTTAGCGTAATCGATTAAACCGGGAATAACATCAGCTATTATATGACTAGCTCCTTCAATAATAGGCTTACTAAAATTTGGAACACTCTTAGACTTCTCAGATGCAAAAGACGAAATAAGATCATTAAACCTATCTCTATGCATAATCCAAGAATCACCATGATCATGTACATGAAATCTATTAAATGGATTTCTATAACTAAGACTTGTAGTTTGCCCCTTTTCCCCTAAACCAGTATTACTAGGAATAAAATTTAAATACTTTGTTAGGTCTTCCTTACTTAAAACGTCTTTTGGAATAATTAGCCGTTTATGGCTAAGACCTGCTTTAGTACCATAAATATTAAAAAGGGTCTTAATTTTATTAAATCTACTTTTAATATCATCTTGATCAATATTAGAAGAACTGTCGTTAAGAATTCTAAAGGCTATCTTCTTCAATATCATTCTGTAGGTCTCATGCCTAAAAGAGCCCATGATGCTGGATAAGGGTATTTTAAAGCTTCCATCGTTTTTTTATGCCTAGAAACTCCTTTATCCCACCTATTAGAAGCAGCTACATATTTAAGTGGATTTTGAATAAGGTTTTCAACAATCGCCTCTGTTAATCCCCCTATTTTTTCTAACTCATCGAATAGCGCTTCCATTATTATATTAGTCATTCAATAAATTCCTTATAAATATTTAACGCGAACGAGATATATGTTCTCCCAACGCTCCTCCAACAGTAGTTCCTATAGCAAGAGGGAGTGCTTCTAATGCAACAGAAGCAAGAGGATGACGTTTACCAAATTCTCCACTCGTTATATATTTTTTAATTAGATGCCTTGCTCCCAATCCAGCTCCCAACCCTCCAGTAATACCGGCTCCAGTTCCAGCCATAGTTTTAGGTCCTCCAGTTTTATAACCTCCATAAATAGCCCCTGGAATACCTAAAAGTTCTGCACCTAAAGCGGCCCCTTCATTAGCTATTTTTTCGAACTCGTCTATAAATGCAAATACAGTTTGAAAATTCATATTTATGCTACCTTTATGTAGATCTAGGTGCTGCTGGAAGATCAGGCACCTGTATTTGAAATGGGTCATCCTGAACTAAATTAGGATCCATAAGATCAAAAAGAGTACCCGAAGAAGGCACAACGATTCTTCTTATTATAGATGTTCCAGATAAAATAACATCTATAGTAGACCCCTTTATCAAAGTAATTTCTGCTTCACCCATTGCATTTGTTTCAATTTCTTTTTGTCTACCTGAAATAAAAAAGCCCTCTACTATTAAAGGATTAAATACGTTAACAATAGCTACCTTTGCTCCTACTAACGCCATACCGTCTATATCTGCTAATTTCAGTTTTCCAATTATTAAATTATCTACAGGAATAGCAGACCCTGCAGTACCTTGTATCCAATCAGACCAAGAACTAAAAGCTCCAGAAATAGAATCATAATAACGAGTTCGATACCAATAAGAAGCTTCACCACTTTGATCATCATAAGTATAGCTATCTACACCCGTTAATAAATCAATATTTAAATCCTTACCCGTATCCTTTTGACCTAAAATAAACCCTAAAATAGATGCCGCAGCCCCTCCCATAATCTCTAAGGTACCTGCAGTCCCTAACAAACTCCCTGTTATTTTAGGTTTACCTTCGCCATTATCGGACATAATCGCGCCAACAATAGTCAAATTAAATTCTTTAGCTGCCTCACTTACAGTTATAGGATTAACAGAAGTAAATGTTATAGACTGAGTTGAACCGCCGTTTACTTTAATCTGAAATAACTTTCCCTGTAATAAATTATAAGGACCACCTACCGTTCCAAGTAAAATAGGTGGGGTAAGTAAACCAGCAGTAATAAACTTAGCATCTGTAAACGGGGTTCCTATTTCAGATCGTTGTACTTGAATTTTATTAAATAAAGACAGTACGTTATCAAGTTCCGAAACGTAAACTTTAATTTTTATAACAGCCATTTATATCTTTTCCACTTTTTTAATAACAGGACGTAACTCTATAGCAGCAAATTCATGTGGTACAGGTTCTATAGAAGGGGCGCTAGGAGTCACTGCATCATGTGTAATAGGCCTAAGTTCTGTAATAGCTATAATTGTAGGGGGAGATAAAATTGGCACTGGAGAGGATGATATGTAACGAATTTTAGGATGGACTTCTAAGATAGTTTGTGTTTGTGGCTTATCAAAACTTATAATAACATTATTTTTTTGACAACAGCTACTTATTATCCCTCTAGTTGCTAGTGCTATACTCATACAATTTTTTTCACTCGGTAGGTACCCATTTTACACTCACTTTCATAAGTTGCATCTATTTGATATGTAGCGATAAGACCAGTTACTTCACTACCTCCATCTGTAGCCGCTTCTACAGTAGACCGACCATTAAAAATACGGATTCTAGCAGAAATAAGAGATCCAAGGTCATTATATATCGTATTATCAATAAACGCGTTTTCATGAACTAATCCAAGAATACGGACTAGCTTGTCCGCTAAACTATCCATATTATTATTACTTACAAATACTTGCTCTATTTCTCTAGTATAAACAATACTTTCAATTAAATGATCGATATCAGAATAAATTATAAACAAGGTAGAGTAAACCCCTACACTTGTAGGAATCCAAGTTGCTTCGTATCTACCTTTAGATTTATGAATTAAATCTGTAGTAATAAGTGGATTAACACTATCTACTGTATATATCTCGGCTTGAGGATACATAGAAGTGTTGCCATCTTCTAAAACCATTACAATGGGAACTGAAATGCCTACAGTAGCGGGTACTGACATATGCCAATATTAACGGTATACACACATTTTATCCAGTAGACTTAGAAACTCTTAAATCATCTTGACATTTATCTAAAATCTTACCTCTCCTTACCGCAGTATCTCTAGCGTAATTTGATTTTTTACGGGAAATGGCGAAGTCTATAAATGCAAGAGCCTTTAATCTTTTGCTATCCTTACTATCGCCACCTCTTATACTCTGCTGTACTTTTAATGCTAAAATAACATCGTCTACTGAACAAAAACCTTCACGAACTAGAATACTACCCAATAATTGTTCAATCGATGTGTTTTCTTGTCTATCCAAAGCTTCATGTAGTTGAGTTTCAGTTATTATATTTAATTCTAAAAGTAGTGTTCCTAAAAATGCTTCATCAGTCTTTAGATCCATGATTTCTCCTCAATTCATCGTCTACTTTCCTAATTGAATCTTTTACTACACTTAACTCCGCAATCGTTTTTATATTAATTTCCGTAGTTTTTAATCCGAGTTCATAGAGATTACCCAACGCTCCCCAGCCTTTAGTATGCTCTACATCTGCTTCTATACTAGCTTTTGCGTATTCTATTAGTTTTGAAGTTAATTCCGAAGTTTTCCTCCTTTCCTGAATAAAGAGCCAAAAACTCAAAACCGCCATAATACCCAATGGACCGTAAGTACTTAATTGAATTAATATTTGTATAACAACAGGATCCATTAACAACCTTTTATTTAAAACACCATTTAATGCTCGTTATCCCCATTATGAACAATCGGACAATTTATTCCTAATTTATTCATGCATCTTTTATTAATACCTTCAATAACTGTTCCTTGTTGAGTAAACGCGGCCTCTGTTAAAATTTGACGCGTCTCTATAGATTCAAGTCGTTTATCTATACGGTTTAATTTCTCCAATATCCTAGCAAACAAGTCGTGAATAGAAATTGATTTAAGCTGATTTAATCCGCTATACTCAGAAATATTATCCATTATTATATCCTGTGTTGTTAAGTAACTACTCTATCTGACCACGATTCAATCCCAATCTACATATACATCTCTAGTAGCTGAAATTGTACTAGTAGATCTAACTGAAGGAGCCATCCCAGTAGTTGAATAAAATCGTTGAAGTACCTCTACAAATAGTATCCAGAAAAAAACAAACTAAGAAAAAATTTATAAATCATTTTTACACACGATTCGCGTAAATCTCTACCCAGTCTATATAAATATCCTTGGTAGCTGCAGTTGTACTTGTAGATTTTACAAAGGGTCCTAAACTGGAAGTAGGTAGGTTAGTTGTAATTACACCTACTGGCGCATTGTCTAGAAAAAAATTGATCACTCCAGAATTTCCTACTATTGTAAATTCATGCCAGTTGGTATCCGCAGCTATTCCAGTATCTACTACAGTCTCTGTAGCTGAAGCGTATGCCCGTAATCTCCAATTACCCCCTAATGCAGCTTCATAAATCCACTCTATTATACTCGTAGTACTCTGCGCAGCACCAAAAGCAGCCCTAGAAGAAGTTAAACTATTTATCCGTGCTCGCCAAGTTACAGATAACTTCGTGTTTACAAATAAAGACAGCCCTGCAATCATGGCGTAATAATTATTCGCATTTGCTCTAACTATAAGTTGCCCTCCAATAGGAGATGCCGGTAAAAATATACTTCCGCTCCCTGACTGAGTAGTCCATGTATTCGTATTATAACTAGTGCCAGAAAAATCATCAAAAAAGTATATTTTTGATTCGTCCTCTACAGGTAAATATCGTTTTAACATAATTTATGCCTCTAAATTACACGTAGCTTTTATACTATCTACAAACAAACTTTTACTAGTTCGAGTAATTGCTGCTGCATAAGCATACAATTTCAACAAGGCAGTAGGATTATTAGTTGAAATAGTAGTTACGTATATACCGTCGATATAATATCTTATACCTCCTGGAGACATTTCAATTCTAAACTCATGAAAGGATGTATCAGCAGCTATACCTGAATCTACTTCTGATGCTACGCTATTAAAGACAGACTGGCACCAAAAATTGGCATTTATACGACTATCGTATAAAATTACAGTCCACTCAGTCCAATTTC